>Ga0065711_1005338_pt1 | contig 20527 bp, 18 predicted proteins | sample Hoacrofraction12_FD_59098 | JGI IMG/M metagenome (GOLD analysis project Ga0065711, IMG submission 59098) | Hoatzin crop microbial communities from Cojedes, Venezuela - Epithelial fraction 12 v2 (version 2) | ecosystem: Host-associated > Birds > Digestive system > Esophagus > Crop | place...
GGGCGGGGGGAGACCGGGGACCGGGCTTTCCCGCTGCCCTCGCTTCCCGGCTCCCCTCCCGCCGGTGGGTGGGTGTCCCCGCAGCTCCCGCTGCCCGCCCTGGGCTGGGCGCAGGGGGCACCCGGGGAAAGCAGCTTCACCGAGGGGAAGGGCGAAGCGCTGCCCCGGGGGGGCACCGGCCGGCGGGAGGGCGGCATGGCGGGGAAGGACCTGGGGGTCCCGGCGGGACAGGAGCCAGCAGCCTGCCCTTGCCGCAGAGAAGGGGAGCGACGTCGTGGGCTGCGCTCGGCACCGCGTGGCCAGCAGGTCAAGGGGGGTGGCCCTGCCCCTCTGCTCAGCGCGGTGAGGCCGTGCCGGGGGTGCTGCGTCCGGCTCTGGGCTCCCCGGTGCAAGAGAGATGGGGAGCTGCTGGAGAGAGTCCAGCGTAGGGCCATGAAGGTGGTGGAGGGACTGGAGCACCTCTCACATGAGGAAAGGCTGGGAGGGCTGAGGCTGTTCAGCCTGGAGAAGAGCAGGCTCCGGGGGACCTCACCAATGTTTGCAAATACCCGAAGGAGGGTGTGAAGAGGACGGAGCCAGGCTCCTCTCAGCGGTGCCCAGTGACAGGACCAGAGGCAATGGGCACAAACTGAAACCCAGGAGGTTCACTCTGAACATCAGGAAATACTTTTTCACTGTGAGGGTGACCGAGCACAGGCACAGGTTGCCCAGAGAGGTCATGGAGTCTCCCTCCATGGAGATATTCGAAAGCTGTCCGGGCACAGTCCTGGGGAACCCGCTCTGGGTGGCCCTGCTTGAGCAGGGGGGTGGGACAAGGTGACCTGAAGAGGTCCCTTCCAGCCTCAGCCATTCCATGGTTCTGTGGAGGGATGGAGGCCACTGAAGGAAGCCTCTGAAAAATCCAGGGAGCCCTGCTCCATCCCTTCTGTTCTGAAGGAGGGTTGATGACTCCATGCTCTGTGCAGTCATGCTTTCATTTAGGCCACATCCAAGAGTGTGGCTTCAAAGCCTCCTGCAGAATATACAGGTTGTAGGGTTTGAGGAAACTCTCTCCCAAGCAAGAGGGTGCCTCAATTCGAGGATATGAAAGGACTCATCCTTCTCCTTTGCCAACAGCAGTGTATGGACCTAGAGAATATTCCTTCTGTCAAGGGAAAAAAAGACAAAAGGGACCTCTGTAATAGGGATCTCCCCTAGGCAGTGACCCTAACACTTGCGTCAGTGACAGCAAGAGGAATGGGAACACAGCACTGACATTCCGCAGTCCCTGACCACAACCAGTAGCAGCAGCAGAGGCAGACATACAGAGTTGCTACAGTGGCAGCGGAAGTGCCCTTTGCTTACCATCCTGGGCCCCTTAAAGACAATGGCCAGACCTCCCTGCATTGTGGTATCCCAAGAGGACAATATCCCAGTCCTGTGCTGTTGATTCACAAGGTTTGATATAGGTGTGGACCTCACTGTGCTTCTGTGTTCCCCAGCTCAGCAGTAGTACCTGTGATTCCTGTGCAGGGCTGTCATGGGAGTAGAAATTATCATCAGTGTAAAAGTCAGATGGAAGGAGAAGAAGGACTGAGCTGGAACTCCATTAATGAAGCAAGAGAGCACTGGTTCATGAGCTGTGTGCAAGGTGAAAAGAAAATAGGACAAAAGAAGTAGAATGTACTGGGTTGCGTTTTTTCCAAGATCAGCACAGAAACACAAGTTTCCTTCTTCAGGATCCATAGTTACTGTCTTCACTAGTGATGGCTGAAACAAACATATACTACCCAAACAAACTACAACTGTGGTGCAGCTTATTGAGGCAGAAAGCAAATAGACTTTTTCCTCATATAGTGAGCACCTGATACCAGTACAAACGGAATACTCAGATTTTTTAACGTGAATTTTAGTCGCAGGAGACATGAAGTTGTATATATATACTCATCTCCCACACCAAACTGAATTTATAGGTTGTTAAGTTTTATCCCCTAATCACTTCTTAAACACAAACCAGTTGTTTTATTAATGTCAGTCCCTTTGAATCATTGCTCAACCACATGGGGAAAAAACAAACTTTCCCATAAATCATCACTGATTCTGCTCCAGTTGACTGGAAACTCATTTTCTTCTTCAAGCAGAATCTCACATTTAAAAAAAAAAAAACATTCCTAGGAGGCTGGGTTCACTCCCTTGCTCCTTGAAGCACAGTACTTCATTCATGCCCTCTATTAAGTCCTTTCCTGCAGCAGCTTTCCTGTGGGACATCTGTTCTAGAATTTCACACTTATGAGGGACAACATAATCAGACCTGCAAATTCCTGTTTTGTAATAGATACTTCTCATGGTTTTCCATAGTTTTCATGGCTTCCATTCATAACTGAACTGAAGAACTAAGCTGCTTACATTTGTTGCCCTTCCTTTCAACCTTTCCATTCTTTCCATATCTCTCTGCAAAATTACGCGTAGCAGGTAAAGCCTTATTGAATAGTTGACATTTGTTTATTCCCATATGTCTGCTTAGTTGTTTTCTGGGCAAATATCCTATTTCTTCCATCATTGCTGTCAGGCATAGTATGAGCTAATCAGCAGTTCAGATTCCGCTGAAGATTCCTACGACTCATTTGATGGCAAAGTGTGTAAGTAACAAAGGAGTTCGAGGGTATGTCTCCACAATGAAATGGAGCATGGGACAGAGCGCTCACATTTAACTCCAGCACAAATGTGGATATTGACCTGACCACTCTCTGCACAAACTGACTCGCTCATTTACAGAGCCAGCTTCAAGTAAAAGGATTGAGACAATCAGATGAAGATAGTGGCATGATCTAATAATCCGTGTTCAAGATCAGTGGGATTTTGTCTCCTTTAATGGTGTAGGCACTCCTGAAATTGTTGCTCTCTGTCAGTCCATTTTTGTTGCTATGTGTAGTAGTATTTTGATGGTGTCCTGTGCACTGCCCTTTGCCACATATTGATGTACCATGCAATCATCTAGAAACACTCACTGTAGCATTATGTTACTTGATATACTAGTCCCAAGGCATCCACTTCCACCTCACAGTTCTTTCCTCTTCAATTAAAGGTGCTTTTTGCGGGGATCGCGCGGTTTATGCCAGCCATCTGTGTTCCATCTCTGTCTTAAACTGACCTTATATTGATCTTCAGAACCTTCAGAACCTTTATTATTACTAGACATCTAAAGTTTAAGTTTGTGCAGAAGCTCCCAATAACTCACTTTACTATGAAAAGATGATAAATATATAGCTATAACATACATAAATACACTCTTTATTCTGTAAAAATCTGTTGCTTGTGGTGTTTGCTACATTGGCCCAGCATATTGAAAAATCTGTAGGGAGACATAGTTACAGCCCTCGAGCTAGTATCAAATTGATGGACGAAAAGTAGGAGAAGCCCGGCCAATGTGACCTTTGTAAGTGACATGGCACCTCACCAGCAGATGCAGGAGCAGGGCACCTCTCTCCTGAATCCTGGTTCAGCCTTTGATTTTGTGGAACATGCTGACTTCTTGTTTAAGCGGGATTAATGATCACACCCTTTGATGATACCAGGGGAAAAAAGCTCAGGCACGTATCGGCATCTTAATAGTTCCTCTTTGAACTCAGAGGACAGCAGTTCAGAAGCAGCAGAGTCTCTGACATTCTCTTTCATCAAATGAGAAATGGCATTTTGAAATATATTTGGTATAATACTTAATCTGGGTGAGACTGCAAACAACTATTCTTGTACTTCCTAAATCTGAATACCCTTCTTGTTATTTGTTATACAGTTACTGATTTTTTTCAAATACAATATACCTTTTCTAAGCACCTTAAAATGTATATATTGGGAGAAACCAAGCCTGAAACAAAATTCAGCATCCGAACACTGTGAAACTTGTATGTGTAAATTGTCATTAATGTCTAGCAACATTTTTTTAAGAGGTTAAATTTCAACAACTGTATGTAGAGCTTTCAGCACTCTGAATGAGAGAGTCCAATGAACAGAACTGCATAGGTTGCTAAGGTTGTAGGAAAAATAAAAGCAGAATTACATACAAGTTATTTTAAACTGTACAATCCTACCTGCAAGACTCTGTGCATGCCACAGAACTGACGGTTATTTCTCTCATTTGAGGGATGAGAAATTCAGATTGTGAGAGGATCATATTTCCTTTATCAGTCACTTTTTTCTTTACTACCTTGCTGCCAGCAAAGAGCAGTTGAGGGCATGCAGGACTTAATATTATGATAAGGAAGGAAATGTTCTGTGGGATATTAGAGTATTCAGTTTGGGGCAATTTAGAGTCCGTTTATGCTTCTCTAAGCCAGACCTCAGTTCTTGCCAAGGTGTCCTGAAAGAGAAGGCAATGTCCATACAGCAACGTAGGCAACTGAAGGGATCAGGAGCACCCAGCTTTTTCACAGAACAGAGCTTCCTGTTTTGCATCCTGTGTTGGGCTGTAAGGTTGGCCAGCAGTCATCTCTCTCATGGTCTTGTTTCTATCTTTATTTCTTGCCAGGTTACTTTCTCAAAAAAGTTTGATTTTTTTCCAGAAGTAGAAGAGTAAGCAAAAAGTATCTGCATTTGACCATTAAAGTATAAGCTTATATATAACAAAATTGGAAATAACTCTGTGTCTTATAAAAGGAACTAGTTCATTACAAGGAATAATATTCCAGTTCTCCTGGAATAATATTATTTGCCTGTCATTTTTTTCCTGCAGCTGAAGTCATGTGATATAAAAAGGAAAAGGATGGTCAGGCAGTATAAATAGTCCAGGATGAAAAGGTAAAGAGAGACCATTTTCAGTAAAGGGACCATTTATAGCAAAGAGAAACCATTTACAGTGAGCAACTCCATATATTTGCAGGTCAGGTTTACATTGGCAAATGCTGTCCTGCAAACATTGCAAAATATGTCAGCTGGATCCCGCTTTCCACTGACATCCAGACCAAAGTGTAGTTTCAGTGGCCTTGTGTGTTTTATGGTCTGTAGGTGTCAATTTGTGCTTCTTGGCTGTACCAGCTAATAGGGTAGCAGGCTGGTCCTGTGCACACTTCACACATGTGACTTTACAATATACATGCTTTTTTTGGGGGGGAATTAAAAGATCAACACATGGACCTGAAAATGTGTACACAAGTTTTTCTACAGGGCAGGTATAAAACTCTTACGTGCAAAATTACACGTAAGATGTCTTGAAATGTGTAAAACGGGGCTATTACGGCTGCCCATGAGAATTCACGCATACATGAAGAGGACAATAAAACTACAACAGGATAGTTTCAAGTTCTTCAAAGAAAACCCAAGGTGTAGGAAGCCATTTCTAAGGACTAAAAATACCGCAGTCAACAGGGAAGTGAAGAAATAATAAAAAATACAGCATAATTAAGGGCACACAAAAAAATTACAGAATAAACTAGTGTAGTCTCATAGAGCTTTTCTTTTCCCTAATAGGATCTAGCCCTGGAAAAAAAATCTGTAAAGAATTATAAAAAGTGGTGAAGACGAGGACTTGCTGATGAAGTAAAATAAGTGCAAAAGTGAAATCCTGCAGACAATAGAAGAGTAGAAGGGAAGTGAGTTGTTGTTTTTTTCCTCTAGTAGGCTAAAAGGAAAAGACAGATAAAGGATGAAATAGGATCTCTCTGAAACACAGAATGCAAATGCTAATCAAGGGCCCTGACATGGCAAAACTCCTATGTAAATAGACCTTTATTTCTTTAGGAAGGAAACAGGACTAAAGATACACCCAGACTCAAATCCAAGTATGAAGATAGGATGCTCAGAGGAAAAATCTGCAAGATCATCTCTGCAAGGAGATGATAAATATTTTTTTAGCTAGCTGTAATAATTTCAGATCTTTAATATTTTGTGAGATTTCTGAAGGTTTATGAGTTTCATCTTATACCTATTTAAATGAAGTGGCTTTTTGTCAGTGAAACTGATAGATGTTAAATCCGCTACCTGCAAATTAAATGTTTAAAAAAGAAGCACTGAATCGGGGAAAGACGTAATACCTTCTACTGCTTAAAATAAATGGAGAGAATGAGCTAAATAGTGAGCCTGAGCAGTTTTTCACTCAAAGAGCACAAGCATGTGTTGGCTTAAAGGTGCTGGCTTTTCATCTGTGAAGCTCGTGAGAAGGGGGAAGCACTGATGAGGATCAAGTGGCAGGGGGGGACAACAACACATCTGCTTCTGTAAAATGATGGCAAAAGAAGAGTCAGTTTTTTATTCATTCTGCTAAGTTTTGCTTATCAGTGTGTAAATATCTCCAGATGACAAAGTGCTGACATGCCCAGTTCCGGTAAAGCTATGAAATCACATATTCAGAGTGCAATCTGGCTTCCGATATCACAAGCTATTACATTTCACACAGTTACTCATGTATTAATTATTTGTCTATCAATAAAAAATAAATTCTGTTTTGCTACAGCATATTTTGCAGAAATCCCTGACCTGAAGACATCAAGAAATGAAGAATTCATTACTTTGACAGTTTGTTCCAGTGGTTAATACCTTTCAGTGTTAACTAATGGGTACCCAATTTTAATTTGAGTTTATCCGACTTTAACGTCCAGCCACTGGTTCATGTTATGTGTGTTTGCCTTGGCTGAAGAGCCTGTATTGCTTTGCGTTTTCTCTCTAATATACTCACTTTAGTCTGGTCACCTCTGTGTAGTCTATCAAGACAAGCTCATTAACACTTACTAGAGGGTTGAGACCAGGTTATCTTGGTTTCAGTTTTTTACTGTATTTCCCCATTTCCACATTAAAAATACAGACACCAGAATTCTCCTGTGTAGCTCTTCTTTTCACCTCTGTGTTCTAATTCCTTTTTTATTTGAAAAAAATTTACTATTCACATTAGGTTTGTTTGGTGTTTTTTTTCTCTTGAATCAGACATTGGAGCTCTTGTTCTGCTGCTGTTCAGTATAAACATTAAATCCTCTTTCTGAGTCAGGGTATCCAGGAGCCAGTCTACAGAATGTGGACACAGCCCGCATTATCATTTTACACTTAGTTGACCTAAAATGCCATTCATTTGAATGAGTCCTAGTGTTCATTTTTAATCAGAATCTTGTATGCTAGTAAATCATATGCCTCACAAAAATGTGTAATCTCTTTATATATGTTTGTCTGACAACCCATACTTTCTGTAAAACTATTGTCACATTAATTATATTCCTCTCCATCAAGCTTTTATGACTGTAATCCCATATCAATATTTTTCGTGTTTTTCCTGGAACTGTTGTCAAGCTGACCAGACAGTATTTACCTAGATTATCTCATTTCTCTCTTTTTTTTTTCTTTAATATTTACATAATGTTAAAATTCTTTAAGTCTTGTAACATTTTCCCGGATTTGTTACAAATTGACAGAAAAGACTGAAGATCTGTTCAGACAGTTCTTGTAGAACTCTAGGGTGTGAGTACATAGATTCAAATCAGATTCAAAAATTCTAAGTTTTATGATATTGTCTAATACCACTTAGCTATTAATAAACTGCAGAATTCTTTACCCACACTTAATGTAAGCAGATCAGACTCCTCTCCAAACATGGAACTTCCAAAATATTTATGAATATTTTATTTCTTTATCATCATTAACAAATGCATATTCTTAGCCAGTAATTGACTTTGGGTTTCTTTTCTTACTAATGTAGTTAGAAAAATGTGACTTATTTGGGTGAACTGTAGCTATGGATTTTTCCCTGAAACATTCATCGATATTGTTATAGTCCAAATTTCTACTTCATAACAATATTTGTTTACTCCTTTTTCCACTTATTTTTTACTTTTCACCACTGAATCAGCACCAGGTTCTGAGTACAGCTGCTCTTTTTTTTCAGTTGCAGAGCTGTGACACTTTGTCACATTTTACAACAGTTAAAAAGCTTCTTGTTTTCATTCCATTTTGTCTACCTTTTTCCTTTCAATTCAAGTCACTTGTAATCTTAGTGATAGAAAACAAATCATATGATTTCAAAGTATATACCGCAGGCAGCAAAAGATACGGAAAGCAGTTTGCAGTTTCAAAGTCCAGTGGTGAACCACAGATAATAATTACGAAGGAGCAAGTATTTAAAGGGAGACCAGGCAGTAAACGATAGAGCACAGTGTGAGATAACACTGTAATGCTGCTAGAAAGGCTCTTGGCTCACATCCTCAGTTTTGCAATTCAAAATGGTTCAACTGGAACCTAGGAACAGGAGATGTTTCCATTCAGATTTAGATTTTACCATTCATTAATTATGTTTCAATGTAGCTAACTAGGAGGAAGCAACTGATTTTGTTCTAATTTAAATGTTTGGGGTAGGAACACTGAACACTGATTTCTTGAATTAGTATTCTTCCAGGGTGATAACATCATTCAAAAAAATTTAATAATACCTACCTTAGTTCATATGTGTTGTAAAAAGAATAAGTAAAGGGATTTATCTTTGTATCCCAAACCTCTAAAAACTGAGATCACACACGGACACGGAACTGTTCACACTCAGAATTGCAAAGAGACTGCTAAATTTCCAAGCCACTGAACAACTTCGAACAGCTGCCATTAAAAATAAAAATCCTTTCACAGATCGAATATGAAATCTTTGCCCAAAACATCACAGATTTCCATACAGTAAATTATCCAGTGGCTCTAACATTTTATCAATGACGTCATGCAATACATCCGCATACAGCGGTTTTACATAAAAAAGGGGGGAAAAGGGCATCAGAGAAGACTTCTTCACTAAAAAGAAGAGTTTGAGATAAGCCTTCTTTATTTTTTCCAATAAGATTTTGTATTTCACAGTCTCCACCCTCCTGTTTAAGAATCCAAAACCAGACATTTTCTGGTTTACACTGAAACATGGGAGTCTTAACTATCTCTTCAGCTGCTTCCTAATGTTTGTTCCACAGGAAGGGAGTTAGTTCACAGCACAGTGTGCTTTGTTTTCTCCGCAAAGCCAGTGAGCTCAGGCTCCCTTCATCTGGGAAAGGGGTAGAGGAAGAGCACCAGGAGACGGTGCAGCACTGAAGGATTATTGTGAAGGTTTCAGGGAACAAGACCACTGTCAGGTAAGCAGAAAAGGTCCTCTGCTATTTATGTTCCTATGCTGCTTCCCAAACTGCTCAACCTCATGTAAGCACTTTCTCTGAAATAGCTTATTTTTGGCTCCCAGCTGTGGGTCCATATTTCTCATAGCAAACTGAAATTCTCCTGAATTCTATTATTATTCCTGCTTAGCACTTCAAACCTCATTTTGGTGGTGAAAAGTTCTCTCTTGGGTATGTTAACATGCATTCGAGTGTCAGGTATTCCCTTCATGTAGAAGATGGCCCATCTCTGGCATTTCTACCTGACACGCTTAGGCTGGCATCATCTTGAAGGAGCCAGCAGGGCTTTTTGCTGAAGATCTGGTGCTCTGTGAAATTTGGCTACCCACGTACTTTGATTAAACAACAATTCATTCAAGAGAGACCTTATATGAGAGGGCAGGCTTCTCATGAGCCTCCCAAGTCCCTGCCTGTTTTTGGCTTTGGCAGATCCCTCCATGGATTTCAGGGAGGCAGAAGATAACACTCAAGTTGGAAGGCATTATTTATAGTTTCCTGGGACTTTTGCTGCACTGTCTACATTAGCAATAAGTAGATAGAATGCCTGCAACAGTAAAATCGATGGCGCTGAATCAAAGCATCTACCAAACTTCTAAAATTAAGATTCTTCTGTGAGTTTCCCGTGAGCACTTTCTCTTCTACCCTCGCGCTTCTTCCAGCAGCTCTGTTCAGGGCTGAGCTTGTGGCACAGTCATTGGCACGCAGCTTTGTCAAGTTGCAAATGACAAACGAAAAGGGCGGAAATACAAAATTAAAAGCTTCTTCATCAGAGAGCTTCTTTGCTAGCACAGGGCATTGAAGCAAGTTATTGTGTGACAGGAGCACTGGTGCTTTTTCAGTGTCATGGGGAAAGTGAAATCTGCGCCAGGCAATGCAGTGCATCAAGCCCAGGAAGCTGCAAGAGTTTATAAGAAAAACTTCTCCTTTCATAGTTAAAATCCCAAAGACTCTACAAAATCCCTGTGGCATGGTGTTTAAAATGAGGCACTGCAAGAGTGGCAAATAAAAGTGGGCATGCTCTGCTAATGAGGGCAAATTGTGCCAGCCCTTTACAAAGAACAGTGTATTTCCACCCCCATCAAAGCAGCTCTGCCAATAGATGTGGAAAAGAGAGGGAAGGGAGGCTATGATGGCACTGTTTATTCCTTTCTACTCAGCTCAGCCTGGCATCTCATAGAGACTGTGGATCATATTGGGTCTAATCTTGCCCTCACTGAAAAATGGCAATGTTTCCTGTGAGAGTTGGATTGCCTGGGGGGAAAACGGCAGGATTCAAATTCTCACCACACATGCAAACATAACATGCGCTCAGATTACATTGCTGATCACTTAAACAGCAATAATATGATTGGAAACAATAAGATTGTGGCCTTCATTAGGTTCAGGAGTTAAAAAACTGTTTGTCCTGAATGATAATATTTTAGAACTACTACTTCAGCATCTTTATATGCAGATTCAGGCAGTGCTGCAGCATATGGAGAGTATCCATTTGGGCAATTCCCACTTACAAGAAATTTTGTAGCTCTAAGCATTCAATTGAGGCTGACATTTTTTTCTAGTATTAAGCCTTTTTTTTTAAGTACTTTCTCTGGTAATTTAATAAATTATTCCTTATATCCTTGTGTTTAAATTATATTCCCATACAAAGTGCATCCATCAAAGTTGCTGAGAGTGCAAGAGTGCATGCTGTAACTTCCACATAGCTGGCGTCTCACACCCTCATTAGCAGAAATGCATCTAGAAGTTATAAATGCTTCTTTAAACTATGTACTACACATCTCCTTGTGCTTTATTCATTTCCAGGTTTCCTTCAAAAGCAGCTGAAAGAAGCACTCTGCACCTGCTTTCTGCTTGTGCTGCCATTGGTTTCTGAATGAGAAAGGAGGCAATAAATGTGAAGATGAAGGGCTTTGCTTTATTTATGATTGCAAAGATTCTTGGCTTGAAAAACCAGTTCAGTTCCGGTGCCTTTCACCTTCCATGCTAAGCAGGGAGACAAAGAGAGCATTCACAGACATAACACATGTGACATGGGGCAGTCTAATGGCATTAGAACAGTTCAGTGAAGCATTAATGAATTTACAGTGATGACAGCACAACAGTACTAGGATCTAATCTGCTCTGGGGTAAGTGGTTTTCAGCAGTAACCTCAAACACAAACAAGCAGTCGGGACTCTAACGAAAATCTTTTGTCTTCTGACAAAACATAATCAACTATTTTTCTTTTGAAACCAGTAACCTTTCACTCATTTGCTGTGTTGCTGGTGTTTCTCCAGTCCGTGTCATATCTCAAACTGTTCTCACCAAGCTCAGAGAAGACCTCAGCTATTCCAAGCATCTGATATTTCAAATACATTTTTGCCCATAATCTGCTGTGCTTCATGCCGCTAGCCTCAGCAGCTGCTTGGAACTGAGATCCAGAAAAAAGCCTTGCACAGAAAAATAGGTGGTATGATCTTGCCCGTAACACCATACCTTTGATCCAACTTTTTATTCACATCCTTTTCTTCACCGTCATACCTCCTTGCCATCACATATCTGTGCCTGCTCATGTATTTGGGTGAGGTGGACATACAAGGTGTTAAATCAGATATCAGCAAGGTTCTTGAGATAAGGAAAGATGTGAGCGTTGGCTGTTTACACAAGATCTTATCCTGTCTCACTGACATCAGAAAGGTTCTTGCCATTGACATAAATGAGCACAGTGACAGAGGCAGCAACCTCTGCTATACCGCCTGTTTCCAGAATCCCAGAGAGGAAGGTGTTGGGCTTGAGGAGACAAATACGTGAGGGAGCTTCTCTTCACAGTCTACCAGGAATGGTGGTCGCACATTAGTATCCACAAATTTATTCACAAGATTCATAAATTCATTGTAGACTTTCCCTCGTAAGGAGAACTATGAGTTCTGTACTTGAAGCAAAGCAAAGTACTTCCAGTATTTCTTAAATGTCTGTGTTTTTAAATATATCCCATGATATTTCCCAGAAGAAATAGGTGTTCTTCCAAATGCTATAAAGATACACATTCTAAATCACACTGTCCCTTCCCAGGAAAATGGGTAATGAAACAGGCAAGGAACATAAAAAGGGGAAAAAGTGTCCATATGTAGATTTGCAGGGATCTGCCAAATCTCACTGAAGCTGGATTTCGGTTACTTAGATGAAGGCAGGCTGGAGTGGGAAAAGATGACAGTAAGAAGTGGTGATACACTGCAGCCTGCAGTGTTCCTACAGAATAGGTAAAGGCAATGAAGCTTGCCTTACTTTAGTTTACTCCAGCACTAATACCAGTGAAATACACTAATAAATACACTAATACCATCTCTGCAGTGTGGGGTGCAGTGCAGACCAGCTAATTACATAAATAGTCCAAGGTCTGGGAAGACGGGGGTAGCACAGCAAAAGCCTGTGTGATCAGTACCCAAGTCAGCAAGACCAAAGGTAACTTTCATAGCAGCTGGAGTTCATTAGTACACCAGTAAGGTCTATAACTGCGCTCCAGATGCACTGTAGCAGTTTTCTTACTCAAAGAAAATGTGGCTCTAAGGACATTGTCATGAGAGAGGAACTACAGAAGCAAGGCAGAACAGAAGGGCATCCACAGAGTTTTATTTACTCCCCAGACTGCTTGTCAATTGATTTCAGTGGGACTTCTCACATCAGCAGGGATTGCTGGGAGGAGAAAACAAATCTGTCCTTTTTCTGTTAGAAATGCTTTGAGAATCAGATTTACAAAAAAAGATTATATAAGATTGATTGCCTTCATTATCCTCATTTTAGTAATATTATTAGCTATAAATCACAGGATAGTTTCATATGGAATTACATTCTTATTAATATCACAACATTCTCATCCCCTCACCAGTTATCATGTTCATTCATCGTATGCTGGAAATCCCAATAAAAGTATGTATCTGGAGACTAATAGCATGGCTGTGTCTTTCCATCTTCCATACTTTCCATTAGCTTGTTTTTATCTTCCTTTGGTTTTTAATTTTTTTTTTGTCAAATTGTATTGCAGAGCACAGAATGCTTTTCTGGTCCTTACCATGTCTCATACATTAAAAATACATTAGGGAAGATATCAGCTACCTCGATTCACTTTAAAATGTTGTCTTTCCCTCATAGCCACTGAAAATAAGACTCATGAATGCATTAATCCTAAACAGAGTAAGCGGTGGTTTCTCATTTATTAAAAATGCAGTCCAAAACTTGCTATTAAAAGGATGATGTGATAAAAAAGTGGCATTTGCTCCATATCCTTGATGTTCAAAATAATTCATTGGTGATGATAATCGTAACAATAATAGGAAGCTGAAGAAAAAATAAAATTACCTTGTTCAATTCAAACCTCAGAAGAAAATAAGTTTTCCTGAACAACCAAAAACTGCTTTCAGAAGTGGTTTTATCTCTGTGGAATTGGTGCAAAAGTCATGCTGTTACATATTCCTTCTATTCAGTACCTGAAGGGCTGGGGGAGATATTTTTTCACACATACTCCCAGCCCTGCTCTATTCCCTTTGTGCTTTGTGGGATCAGCACAAAAGGTCTAGAAAGTAGGCTGGAAAAATCAGCGGCGGCTTCTCCTTGAGAGAAGGGCTCCCCAGCTGCCGCAGTGCCGGCACGGCCGGCTGTCCCCCTCCAGCAGCTCGCTCCTCCTCTCCAGCACACTGCACCGACTAAGGTCGTGACGCTCACTGTGCTCCTTGCCTGGGGATGGGATAGCCCAGCCTTTGAGGACTGCAGCTGGTGAGGAGCGGCAAAGCTCCTCCCTGTCTACCTCCCCAGCAGGTGCCAAAAGGTCCCTGCTGTGTCTCTGGATGTCAGGATCCTGCGTGCACGTACGCCCTGCAGGTTTATACAGGAATTCTTTCTAATAGAACTTATTAACAGCAGAAAAGCATGGTGCTACCCGTGCCTATAACATGGGGCTTCCTACAGACAAGGAAGATTTTAATGTTATGATTTTTAAAATCATGTCAGCAATGATTTCACAGAATGGTTGAGGTTGGAAAGCACCTCTAAAGATCCAAAACAATCCAAAGGTCCAGACGACCTGCTCAAAGCAGGGACAGCTAAAGCAGATTGCTCAAGACCATGTCCCATTCATTAGGTTTTGAGTATCTCCAAGAATGGAGACTCTACCACCTCTCTGTGCAACCTGTGCCAGTGTTTAACCACTCCCAGCATAAAAAAGGCTTTTCTCTTAGGTTTACAGTAGAAATTCCTATGCTTTGATTGCCTCTTGTCCTGTCAAAGGGCACCACTGAAAAGAGCCTGGCGCCATCCTCTCTGCTCGCCTCCATCTGGTATTTATTCGCATTGATGAGATCCTCCTGAGTTTTCTCTTCTGAGTGAATAGTCCCAGCTCTCTCAGCCTTTCCTCATAGGAGGGATGCTCTAGTCCCTTAATAATCTTCATGTCCCTATGCTGGACTCTCTCCAGTATGTCCATGTCTCTCTTGCACTGAGGAGCCCAGAATTGGACACACTACTCCAGATGTGGCCTCACCAGTGCTGAGGAGAGGGACAGGATCATCTCCCTCAACCTGCTGGCAGCACTCCTTCTAATGCAGCCCAGGAGGCTGTTGGCCTTCTTCATTGCATGGGTGCATTTCTGACTCGTGCTACCTGTTGTCCACCAGCACCTCCAGGTCCTTTTTGTTAAAGATGCTCTCCAGCTGGTTGTCCACACCACCTGGTACCTGGGGTTGTTCCTCTCCAGGGGGAGGACTTGGCATTTCCCTTTGTTGAACTTCATGAAGTTCCTGTCAGCCCATTTCTCCAGCCTGTTGAGGTCCCTCTGGATGGCAGCACAAACATCTGGTGAAACAGCCACTCCTCCCAGTTTTGCATCATCTGCAAACACACTGAGGGTGCACCCTGTCCCATTGTCTAGATAATTTATGAAGGTGTTATACAGTGTTGGCCCCAGTATTGACCCCCAGTGTACAACTCTGGTGATTTGCCTCTAGATGGACTTTGTGTGGCTGATCACAATCCTTTCAGCCCAGCAGTTCAGCAAAATTTCAGTCCAGCTCACTGTCCTCTTACCTAGTCTGTACTTTGTCAGTTTCCTAGTGAAGATGTTTTGGCAAACAGCGTCAAAAACCTTGCGAAACTCAAGATAAACAACATCCACTGCTCTTCCCTCATGCAGCAGACTAGTCGTTTTGTCATAGAAGGCTACCAGGTTGGTCAAGAATGATTTTCCCTTCCTAGACCCATGCTGACTACTCCTAATCACCTCTTTCTTGTACTTAGAATCATAGAATGGTTTGGGTTGGAAGGGACCTTCAGAGGTCATCTAGCCCAACCTGCAGTGAGTAGGGATATCTTCAACTAGATCGGATTGCTCAGAGCCCCATCAAACCTGGCTTTGAATGTTTCCAGGGATGGGGCCCTTCACATCCCTCACCAGATTAAAAATCCAGGCAGGCTCTGACTTTCCTAACAGGATCCCTGCATGCATGGGCAGTGTCTCTATATTTCCCCTGTATCACCCAACTCTACTTCCACCTCTTGAGTGTTTCCTTTGTTATCTTAGAGTTTTGCCAAGAGCTTCTTGTTCATCCATGCAGGCCTCCTGCCTCCTTTGCTTGACTTATGGCTTGTGGGGATGGACCGCTCTTGAGTCTGGAGGAGGTGATACTTGAAAATCAGCCAACTCTCCTGGCCTCCTCCTCTCTTCTTCAAGATGGTCTCGCATGGGATTCTTCCAAGCACGTCCCTGAGCAGGCAACGTTTGCTCTCCTGATGTCCAGGTTTGTTAACCTGCTACTTGCCCTCTTTCAGGATCCTGAGCTCCACCATCGCATGGTCAAGGTGGCCAGGGCTGCCCCTGACCTTCACACTCCCAACCAGTTCTTCGTTTGAAAAAATCAGGTCCTGCAGAGCATCTCCTCTTCATCTCCTCAGCCACCTGTGTCAGGAAATTGTCATCAATGCACTCCAGAAACATCCTGGGCTGCTTTTTTGCCCTGGTCTGTTGCCCCTCCAAAAGATACCAGGGTTTTTAAAGGCTCCGATGAGGACCTGGGCCAGTGAACATGAAATTCCTTCCATTTGTCTGAAGGAGGCCTGATCTGCTTATTCTACCTGATCAGGCAGTCTGTAGCAGACACCCACGCCAACGTCACCCATGTGGGTCTGCTGGCCAACCCAGACCCATCAGCTCTCAGCTGGCTCATGGCAGAGCTCCACGCATCCCTGCTGCTCTCTCAAATCCGGGGCAACTGTCCCTCCTCACCATCCCGTCTTGTCCTTCCCAAAGAGCCTGTAGCCAACCATTGCAGCACTCCAGTTGTGCGAGTTTGATTTGACCATTACTTAGAGATTTCTAAAAATGTAGGCTCCATCTGCTGAAGAATTCAAAGGTGACTGTTTTCCTTTTTTTATTTCTTTTCCAAACAATTGGCAGCGAACAGAGAGTCCATTTCTCAGTACCATTGCAAAGCGCATGAGTTATGGTCAAATATGTCCTATGCTGCTGTTAGTTTTGTAACATTGAAATGTTTCTATCAAATGGTCCTTATCAACAAATTAAATACAAATGATAAATGGCTTGGCAATATTTTTCTGTGAGTCAGTTTTAAAATGGGTCACATTGTTCTTCTCTTTACTAGCAACCTAAAATAGAAGTTATTATATCAACAGTGGTTTGCACATAATAGAACGTTATCTGAAATTGAGTTTGGTAATATTTTTCCTTGAAAATTAAGGCTATAGTAATGTAGTTATTGAAAATTATCATAGTTTACTTTTTATTTTTCTATTTAAAAGCAATATTCTTGATAGCAAAAATTGCAGTTGGAGTTCTGACTACAGAAATCATCTCTTGGTACAGGCAATAAGGAAAATGAATGTTCATGCTGAGAGCATAGCATTATAGAGGCTTCTTTTCCCTTCACGGGCCAGATTCTCTGCCAGCGTATTTGATGCAATTCCACAGACTTCAGTGGTACTGCACCAATTTATATTACAGAGAATATAGGACTTTTTTTTTTTTGTTAAAATTGATCTAAGTTATAAAAATAAGGATAGAATTTAAGTAAAGCCATTGCCAGCACTTTTCTTCAAAAAAAAGAATTTTGGATTTGAGAGGCTATTTCTGAAAATCAAACTGTGGTCCATTTCTCCCTGGAGTGTCTTGCAGATGTGCAGCTGCAGCTCTTCAACACCAAAGAAAATATGAGCTACCTACAGACACCAGCAAAAAGCCAGGCACATGCAGCCCACCCAAGGCACGCGGGGCCATCCAAAAGTCTCTAAGAGTCTGGAGTCTCTAAGGGGCTTTCCACATTCACTGTGTAACGCTCTGGGAAAATGGAAATTCAGATGTGCGCAGGGTGCAAGTAGTTTGGCCCAGCTCAGATTTGTGCATTGCATCCGTGCTGGTGAGGACTGTGTTCAGGCAATGCCACGCGCGGCTGTAGAGAATTCCTTCTCGGAGAACAGATTTCTCCACTGCCGTGTAAGCAGCTTCTGCTCCAGTTGGCTCTCAGCTCAGGATTAAAGGGCATCTCAGGGCTCCACTTAGGTGGCTTAAGTTAAAGGAGGGTTAGAATGGTCAAAATCATTTGCAACCCTTAAAAACATAATAAGGGAAAATAAAGAGGTCTTTTGACCACCTGCTGAGGAGAATGGAAGCACAGGAGAGAACAGACTCAAGTACAAGGTCCTGACTATGCCAGGCACCATGTGTTAGACTCTTTGGGGATTACTTCAGAGAGGTGAACTTCACTTGCACTGAGATCAATGAAAACCCGCGCATTCAATCTGTTTCTCATAAAAAAAAAATACCTCTGAGTCTCTCCAGCGTACAAGTCAGAACTGTCTGAAAGTCACAGGGAAATGAAGGGCTGAAAGGCTAAGAACTTCATGCTTCTTTTTCTTTTTATATACTCTTTATTCCCGCAGATCCTATGGGAAGCGTAGGACTTCAGCACAGGGACAGGCAGAAAGATTCAGGGCTGTTAAATTAGTAGCTTGTTTAAATCCCAAGGTAAACTAGTTGTGCTAAATTAATCCGTGAACCCTCATGTCACATCTAGAGCGTCTGAGCGGTACAGATATTTTGAGATGATCTAATTGTGGTTGGAGAGAGGGGAGAGCATGGGCACGAGTAACACCATACTGTGTGCTGCAGTGGGGTTAGCACACAGCGTGGTGCAAAAAGCTGACACCGCCAACACAGCCGGAACACCAGGGATCAAAGATGTCTAGGCATTTCTAAACATTAGTTGCTGGAATAATCGTAGGATACTAGGTTTGAAATGCTTGCTAAGAAACTGAGAGACATGTGCAAAGCAAAAATGGGAGTTTCTGGAAGTGGTGGAGGAATTGGAAAGAGCAGGGAAGGCTACTGCTGCCAGTAAATAAATTAATAGACAGGCTCTGTCTGTCATGGGAGTTTTTCCAGCTCTTCAGCAGGAACCAGAGGCACCCCAGCTGGCTTTGGTTTACAAACTCAGGCAGGACCAGGTAACAGTGGAGCCTCTCATTGGAGTGAATTAGAGGATACAGGTACTGCCATCTCTAACATCGTATTGAGAAGCAGGGGACAGGTCTTGACGAATCGCAGGCAAAGGCTGCGCCATGGAGCCAAGCCAGTGCAGCTTTCGGGGTAACCAAGGCTTCTTCTGGAGAATGCTCTTCTGTGAGTCCAGCGCTGGCGGATGCTGTGGGGTAGAAGCACTACATCCATCCCCACTCCACACCTAGCCTAACGTCAGCACTATGAAAACACACACGAATCATCACGGTACTGTCAATTTAATCGTGATAACCAAACAAGAAGGGAATAGAGAAGACTTCCAATGTGCTGCTGGTAGATGTGGAATTTGTAGTATGTTGGTATATCCACCTTTTTTGGGTGGATGACATTTATGTACTGACTTTTCTTATAAAATTCTTGAGATTACACTTTTGTTTTTACCCCTCTGCATGAATGTTGGAAAACAGTATTTAAATACTATGCTGCAGACAGAAAATAAATGAATAAACATTTTGCAGTTTGTGACTCCTTCAAGATGTGATTGATCATTGCCCCACTGCCACAGGTCAACCTCTGCCATAGAAAACTCCAGATAATCCTCAGCTGCGTTTCCTAAACCATTAATAAGATGGACTGGGCTAAGATAACAGTGCACGATTTATTTCCCAAAAGCAGCTGACAGGAGGAAATGGATACCAAATGAATTAACTCATTAGAACAGTACAGCACATCTGGAAATTCGAAACAGACTGTCTGGAATGATTTAAATCTAGCATGAGGTTAATGTCAGTCCCTTGCTTAGGTGTGTCAGTGTTGTAATCTAGTGCTCCAGTTTTAGAAAGGTTGATGGGTGCACACCCTGGGGCTTGCGGGTTAGGGTGAGCCTGGACGTAATTAATTACATGACTAGAATGCCACCTATTATGGCCACACAGACGAGTTGTGCCAGGGCTACATTCACGTTCATGGCCACACACACACAACACACAGACATGCCAGCACTTCCTAATATAAAAAAAATTCTATTATTTACGTGTTGAAAGGCATTATTAAAAATAGCAGGTACCTTATAGGCTGTAAATACATTCTGTCTTTAAGAAGCTGCATCTATATCCAGGGCAAAAACTTGGCAATCATCCCAAGGGAGCAAGGTTTCTCTCATGCCTGACTTATAACCAACAGAGAATTTCTCAGAAATTGGCTTTTACCATTTGTCAGCCACAAGTTGTCAACCAAGACTGTTTTCTGCTGGTAAACTTCCACCTTTGTCTCTTTCAAAGTTACAGGAGTGTATTTTTAGAAAATTGTGGACCTTTAGTCGGAATACCATACTCCATTACAGCACTGCTAAATATGTACATTTATAGATGTCATCAATGGGCATATTTAAGAGCTTTAGTTGCTTGTTATCCTTCACGGGGTAATAAGTGATAATTAAAGGAGTCGGGGGCTGTATTGCAGAGACATCTGCCACCACATGTATAGCACAAAGGTAGCTTTGCAAAGAGACAACTGGCAGCCAAAGCAGTTCAAGGTATTTCTTGACAAATATAGGGCAAAGGCATGATAGCACTTTTCATTAAAAAAATATATATTCTAACACAAGACTTTGTTAAATCACTGTATCTGAAAATGGTTAAAACTTGATTAGTGTGTGCAGCTAATGGGGACTAGGCAACACCAGAAAAATAGTCCTGTTGATGGGTATCTGAGGAGTCCACATACATGGTTTATGACCAGCCTCTGTAAAAAGCTCTTTGCATTCCTTTTGGTGCAGGAATCACTTGGAACAACGGTCATCCCAAAACAAAAGCAATTACAGAATCACAGAATTACAGAATGGTAGGGGTTGGAAGGGACCTCTGTGGGTCATCTAGTCCAACCCTCCTGCCGAAGCAGGGTCACCTACAGCAGGCTGCACAGGACCTTGTCCAGG
>Ga0065711_1036828_pt1 | contig 20527 bp, 9 predicted proteins | sample Hoacrofraction12_FD_59098 | JGI IMG/M metagenome (GOLD analysis project Ga0065711, IMG submission 59098) | Hoatzin crop microbial communities from Cojedes, Venezuela - Epithelial fraction 12 v2 (version 2) | ecosystem: Host-associated > Birds > Digestive system > Esophagus > Crop | place...
GAGAGTTGGGCTTGTTCAGCCTGGAGAAGAGAAGGCTGCGGGGAGACCTGATTGCAGCCTTTCAGTACTTCAAGGGAGCCTATAGGAAAGATGGGGACAATCTTTTTAGTAGAGACAACAGTGACAGGCTCACACAGGAGTTAAGGAGTGCTTGCTCTGTTGGAATGTGTAGGTGCCCTCATTTGAAGAGGAGCTAGCAGTGCACTTCCAGTGTAATTTTCCAGCGATAGCCTCATTTGCAAAAAAACAAGAAAAAAAGAATTGTTCTAATTGAGAATAGCAAAGCAAATAATGCTTTTGTTTGTGATGTATTTTAGAATTTAATTTAGAGGTGTTGAAAAAGTGACAACGTATCTAAACACAGTTTCACTAAGATCATCCTTAAAACTTTGCCTTTCAAAGAAACGTATCAGTGAGTAACTTGAAACTGCATAATATTTAGTCAGGGGAATTAATAGGAGATACTTTCTTGCTCTCTGTTGCTCTGTCTAAGGACACTGGTTGGCAGTGCCATAGCGAATAATCCCTGTAAGCTGTAGAAGATTTTAGGCTACAAAAAATTCTACATACTCCTTTTAAACTATGAATATGGACACTCAGAAGTGGAGGAGTTGATTTCCATCAGCTTAACACCAACAGCTGACTGCATTCCTGATCTGCAGTTGTGGAGTAAGAGACTAGTGTTTTCTTGACTTAATTTTGATCTCTAAAGATCTATTTGCTTATTAGTCACTAAATAATTAGAAAGTTCATTCTTTAAAAATAATACTCTATTCTTATATTATCTGTTTTATTCATCTAGTAAGTTATTGGAGGTTTATGGGAGAAAACAAGTTTAGAGAAAGATGAAAGTTCAGCGGAGAAAGCAAGCAAGCTGCTGTATGAAAAGAAGTCCAGTCCTTGTGTCATGAAGAAATCTATTGCTGTATTTTGAATGGACAAGAGACAATTTGGGAATTAATCATGCATTTGTTAAGGAAAACAGGAGTACATTGCAATTGTTGATGTTAAAGATGATCAGTCCTGAGAAAAGCTGTGGTACTAATAGAAATGGCCATATTTGGAAGAACTGGAAGAGGAAAAGCAAACAGGGTTTAACAAAATATGCCACAGGGAAGGACTAGTGTCAAAAATTACATGTAATTCCGTGCTTGAAAAAAACCTGCAATTTAAAATGATAGATCAGAAATGAAGAATAAAAATTACCTATGCTAAAGATTAACCAATCTGTGGACATTAATAACATAACTGAACATTCACACATGCATGCACACAACGTACCATAGGTACAGTTTTTATTGCTATGATACAGAAAATACCCACTCTGAAATAAAGCAATAAATACATCAAAAATTGTGTTTTGTTTGGGAAATTACATTTTGCCACCCTTTTAGGTATCGAAACTCCAGTGAAAAAAAGCCACACATTCATTTACCTGGCAGACAAACAAAAGTTGCTAAAGGGCTTGTCATTACTGCACACAAAAATACCCAAAATTTTGTAGGCTTTGGCAGAAAGCACTCAATCCAAGTATTGAACTGACCTGATTCAGCTTACTCTGAGAATTGTGACAACAGATTGTCATCCCACTCTGAGGCGATGCATCTGTGCGGTATGGTACAATGTTTTACAAGAGCTGAAATACAGAATCATCTCAGGAATCTTATTGGTGTATTTTGCTATGCTAATAAACAGAAAAATCTTGGTTTAGAAATGGATTTTTTTAAAATTTAATTTCAAACTTTAACTTCCCTATCAGAAATATCTATTTGATAAAATACCATTTTTAACACAAAAATATAAACCATCCTCTCAGTTCCTCTCTTAGGCGTTGAGTTTAAAATGATGGATCAGAGATGAAGAATAAAAACAACTTAGGCTACAGATAAAGTTATGTTTTTGCAAGTTTTGTCCTCTATGTAGTTATAACAATATATAAATACATATTGAAAAAATGAAATAGAGGAGGACTAAGGCTGAAGCTAGTCATTTTATACATGTACCACCACATGAAACATAGGGATGTTCTTGTTGGAAACATTTATATGATATGCTTGTTTAACATCCATTCAGTTAATATGTTCTACAGATTAAGTATAAAGTCAATATGTGTATAGTTTCATTATGAAGTTGTTTTAACACTTCTATTCTTCTTAAAGTAATTGGACTGCTGTATGAAAAACCTAGGTGTGTTTGGGTTTTTTTGTTGTTTGTTTGCTTGCTTTTTTTCCTGCAGCTTATTCAAACCATAAGTGCAGTAGACAAGGACGACCCTCTTGGTGGACAAAAATTTTTCTTCAGTTTAGCTGCTGTTAATCCTAACTTCACTGTTCAGGACAATGAAGGTAAAATTCATGCCTGTTGCAAAGAAGGAGGTTTATCTTTGCTGTCTGGCATACTTTCCTGAAGTATATTTGCTTTTGATGTCTATCAATATCTAGAGAAGCTGTTAAGGCTACTGCTAGCAAGAATAATAATTTTACCTGAAATTTTATGAATTTTATGAAATTTTATCTGTGTGAGGGAAGCAAAAATTAGTATGGCAAAAAATGAGATAAAATAAATTTTAGATAAAATCAGTGTAAGTGTTGGTGTGGGCTGAGTAGCCAGATAAAATGCTTGAGAAAAAAAGTTTTCAAAAATGGCTTCAGCTGAGAAGTTCAGATTTTTCACTTTAGCATTCTGTTACACAGTTCTGATTTCCCCTGGTCTTCTGTTTTTAATTTTTTCTGACCATTAATGAAAATAATGGTTCTGAGCATATAGCCACCTTGGCTTTTCTTTTGATCCTTTGTTAATCTTTGTTTATCAGAGAAAATTTTTAGAAGATTCTGTTGGGGAAGGGAGACTATGCACCCATTCTGGACTTCATTATCAGTATGACTAACTGAGAGGGCTCTAGATTACAGAAGAAATAAATAAGGGGGGACATGGTATCAGTCTTAAAAAGTGTTAAAAGCATAAAGGCAATGGGAATAATCCTCTTTTCCTCATGAATATAGCAATAGGCTGTAAAAAAACAGCAGAAAAAAATTCTAACAGCAGGGAAAGTAAAGAATTGAAATTGAATTTTTGTAGTACCTTATAAAAATCGCAGCATTATAGGTATTTAAAGATCTGTCAGACATATAGTTTTTGATGTTGAGCAAAAGCAAATAGCATACAAATGCCCAAAACCAGTGAAGGGATGCAGTAAAGGAAAACTTTGTGTTTCATATCATGGAGGCTGTGAAAAAAATATTTAATATTTTGAATAAAGATTATATCCTGGTGACTAGGTCCTGAGCGTATAGAGGTATGGACCTTGCTATACCTTTTCTATCTGGAATTATTTTCTTTCTTTTTTTGCACGTGGGTTATTTTAATTCAGCCTGAATTTGCCTGGCAAGATAGCTAACCACTTACGTCAAGAGATCCACAATTGTGATGAAAATTAGGTTTTCCTTCTAATGGAGACTAAATCTCTATTTTCTCTCTTTTGGACTGAAAAGTTAGCAACTCTAGTTTTGGCTCATACTCTAGTGTTGTGGCCCTAAAAACAGAAAAAATAGTCTCTCCCTGTTATTCATTCCTTCTCTTCCTTCCCTTCCCTCTGGCAACTCAGTGAACAGCTTTTGATGCTGAAGTATAGTGCCTGCAACTAAGATTTGTCTGCTACAAATACAGTTTAGTAAGTTCACTTCTCAAAACTGTGCAGGAATGCCTACGGTCTTTCACATTTTCTGAATTCCTAAGAAAATTTTTACCCCCCAAAATACACTCAATGTGCTAAGGTACATAATTCATTGTTGTACAGTATGTTGAAAGTGTTTTGTTGTGGAAAATCTCCTGCTGAGTTCAGAGATAGCATTCCCATGGGTGTTGTCACAGAATATCCATAGAAAGAATCTTTCAGAACAGAGTGCTTGTTGAACAGTGTGAAGTGGAAGGTTATTTTTAATCAGTTGGCTGCTTCATTTCAGGGCTTCAGTCCTGAACTCGAATTGTGTCATGCACTGCGTGCGTTAATCTATAAAACATTTTAAGCTTTGAGAAATCCTCTTTTCAAATCACACTTGAAGGTGGTGCAGAGGCACAGAGGAGCAGGCCAGATGTACATAAAAAATTATAAATAGCTTTCTGATGAAACGGGAATGTCATTAGAAAAAGAGAGCTATTGCTATGATATCAGGAACAGTTTCAAAATACTACCCATGGTGTAGAATATGGTGGTTTGTATGTACTATAAATGATATATTTTATATTCATATACTCTACAACAGTGTATTTTAATCAATCTAGATAACACTGCCAGAATTCTGACAAGAAGGAACGGCTTTAGTCGACATGAAATAAGTACTTACCTTCTACCAGTGGTGATCTCGGACAATGACTACCCAATCCAGAGCAGCACTGGCACACTGACCATCCGAGTGTGTGCGTGTGACAGCAGGGGGAACATGCAGTCCTGCAGTGCCGAGGCCCTGCTCCTCCCTGCTGGCCTTAGCACAGGGGCACTGGTTGCCATTCTCCTCTGCATCATTATTCTGCTAGGTAAGAAAAAGAAACGCGTCTTTCCCCGCCTTGAACCAGCGCTTCAGGCCTGACTCATTTTACAAAACTATGTAGCTTGGTAAGATTAATGATCATGGATTATGTGAGAAGAATTTCACTGCAATTTAAAACAAAAACAAAAAAGAAGGCAAAACCCGTTTGTCTCGGAGTTGGACATCGTAAATGAGAATTCAAGTCCCAGACTGTTAAAACTATCAGCGTGCAAGCAGAAGGTCATTTTTGTTCTTTGTTAAGTTGTCCAAAAAAGATGAGGGAGAAGGAGTAGCATAATCAAAAATCACTTTCATGTCTTTAATTTTAAATTTTCTTTGAAGGAATGTCTCTTTTTTGTTTAAATAACTATCGAAAGTCAACATGCGGTAGAAGTTTCACACAGAATATGCCAGTAAATAGTATTTTAACTATGTTAAAGCATTGTCTATATAGAGGTTTCTGTTCTGTAATTAAAAAAAAGTTAACTTTGTACAACCTCCATTTTGCATTTTTCAGAATCTCATTTAATGACCTATGATTCCCCCTCAAAACCAGCTTTAACAGTATGCTTTGAGCTTAAAAAAAGGGAAAAGATCTTTAGAACAGACCAGGCTATTTTAAAACTTACTAAAGTTACAGAAGAAGCATGTAGACAAGCTCATGTTTCTGTAAAGCAGAGCACACAATGCATGTGCAAAATAGCACATTTTGATATAGACCTTACTGTGCTACTGTAATACAGATAGAGAAGTTTATCCATTTATCAGACAGAAATGAATTGTTGAATTGTAGCTGAAATAAAGCTCTTGTACCTGGTGGATTTGCCACTAAGAAATTGTTAGAGATCCTTACCCGTTCTTTGTTTCTCTAAGTTATAGTGGTGCTGTTTGCTGCTCTGAAGCGGCAACGAAAGAAGGAGCCTTTGATCCTCTCTAAAGAGGACATCAGAGACAACATTGTGAGTTATAACGATGAAGGCGGTGGAGAGGAAGACACCCAAGCCTTTGATATTGGCACATTGAGGAATCCTGCAGCTATCGAAGATAAGAAGCTTCGACGAGACATTATCCCTGAAACATTATTTGTACCACGGAGGACTCCTTCAGCACCAGATAACACAGATGTCCGAGATTTCATTAACCAAAGGCTAAAAGAGCACGATACTGATCCTTCTGCACCGCCGTATGACTCGCTTGCAACCTATGCCTATGAAGGAAATGATTCAATAGCTGAATCCTTGAGCTCTTTAGAGTCGGGTACTACCGAAGGAGACCAAAACTATGAATACCTCCGAGAATGGGGGCCTCGGTTTAATAAGTTAGCTGAAATGTACGGTGGAGGAGAAAGTGACAAAGACACTTCTTAACCTACAATAGGCTACATTTTTGTTTCCTTTGAGTGAAAGTAATTTTACAGACACCTTCTGCACTCAACAGTATTTAACATTCAGGAAAAATTTCCTGCCACACAGCACAATGGTTTCCTTCTAAAATTTGTTTGAAATTTGTCCATTAATGTCATTCATTCTTTCTAGTAGGATGCCACTTGGAATATGTACAGCATTTTATTTAATCACCTTCCAAGAGCCAAAGCTGTGGAAATTCAGTGTTGTCCATTTTATTAAGTAAAATAAAAATTATCTTACCTTCAGAAATTTGAACAGGCTGATAATCCCCTAAGCAACCTCATGTACAAATCGCTTTTGTTAGGTACATGTCCTCTCCTTGCAAGTGAAGCTTTTAAGATGGCAAAGAAGAAAAAATCCAGTATGTCCTCTTCTGTACACTAAAACAAAATGTACACGTGGTGTTAATATGTGTAATATGCAGCTGGTTTAAAAAAAAGTTTGTGCAACTTCATTTCATCAAATTTTATCTGCCAATGTTTTATATTTATATTTTTGTATTTATTTTTAAGAAATAAACCAGTTTTTACAACTATGTTGATGCTTGCCTGCCTGTTCTGGCCATCAGTTCCAGGCTTGAAGAGAACATGAACTTTCTCCAATGACAGCACAGCCAACTGCTAGTGCTTTGATGCTGCAGTATTCTCCATACATTTAACACAGTCTGAAATGCTATTGGGAGATCACAGGGAGAGGATGAAGTTATAGACCTATTTGCTTGCTCAAAAGTGCTACTTCCTGCAGTTGTCATGTTTAAGAGAAATTTTGTTTTATGTTTGAGCTGAACTAATGATATTCTGTTCTTGAAAGATGAACTACTGTTTTATCTCAACTTGAATTACCTTATTCTGAAAACATGCCAGTACAACTAACCCATGCAAATGCAAAGAATTAGTTTCAAAAACTGAGTCTGTTTGTTCTATAGTTCTCCATTTTGAATCACAGTTGCATCATCAGGCATAATCTGTAACTGCAATGGATAGGGTGTAAAAAGTTGTTTCAATAGTCGTTTTTAAACACCACCCTTTCCCCAAGAACAATCATTTGATGGTAAAGCAATTGGTGTTGTATTGCAACCACCTGAGGGTAATCTAATCTCCTTTAAAGCTGTCAGGCTGAAGGCTAACAAGGTGTCAGTAGAACTAGCATACCTTGCCACCAAATTTACTGAGTTTTGTGATAGCTTGGAAAAGTCTAATAAAAAGAAACCTAAGCAACTAGCCATTTGTAACAGAAATCATACTTTAGCTATCACAAAGCAAACTAGGTATCCCAAGACATTTTAAGATGTCTATTTTTTCAGTCTTTAGCTTTTAGTAAACAAGCACTGTGATTTTGAACCATTGCTGAGAGGAAATAATTTCAGAGCAAAAGCAGGATGTCATAAGGTATGTGTTTACTTATTTATTATGGAAGAAACATATCTGAATGTGTTTCTAAATGAATCCCTCCTCTGTCTGTCAACTTCTTACTGGCATAAGATCAACAGATATTTAAAATATATTAGCCCTTCAAAAAGTGCAATGCTGCATTCTTATTTGATGAGATATTTCTTTTGCTTAATGGAGTGATTAGACCCAATGAAGTTGAAAGCTGAATACAGTGTCATTATGCAAGCTATTTCAGTGCAATGGAGACCAAATTTTATTGACTTGATATCAAGTTAAACTATTTGATCTATTAAGAAACTGTGAAGATTATGGATTTTTCTTCATTTCACTCAATAATGCTTTCATTAACTAAGGAATTTTTATATTCCTTAATAGAGAATAATTCTGAGAATATTAAGAAACATCCTAGACAATCAGGTAGAAATTTCACAGGCCGTACAAACAATTGATCTTCTGTGTGATTACCTAGTGAAAGGGACCTAATGTTTTCTTCCTTCTTAATCTCCATTTGTCCTTCAACAGCATGGAATAAGAAGAAACAAAGAAAATTCACCCATTAAATACATAAATAGCTGAGAGGCACTCTGCCAATACTGTTCTCTATCTGCAGCAATACTGAACTCAGTGACACCCTCCATTTAACTGAATATGTATTAGGACAGAAGATAAAATAGGCTGTAATACAGCTGGGTTTTACCTCTTTTGTTAAAAACAAGTTTTTGGTTAAAAAGGTCCAACCTACACTTTTACACATAATTCTGTTTTGTTTCCAGAACGGAGAAACAAACACACATAGCTCTCTTACTCCTTAAACTCTTCAGCAAATGTCAAATAAGACTCTATAATTTTGATTTGCATTACGGTACTTATTTCTGAATAATAACTGTGTGGAAATATTTGTCACTATGTTTAAGAAGGTTATTTTGTAATTGTTCAGCAGAATCTGAACCTAAAGTTTAAAATTTAATCCTGTATGCATTATTAAATAAAATAGTAGTATACTTTGTGGAACTATATAATATATAAATACACTACTAAAATTATTATATAAATGAAAATTTGTTTTATCCCTTGCCATATCCTTGGAGTCTTATTTCCCTGTACATTTTAGGAAAAGGAAAAAAAAGTCCATTTCAACACTATAGATGTTACTGTGCAAACAGCATTACCCTGTACATAGATACACCATTTTACTGTACAAATACCTCAGCCTAGTGAAAGTAGGCATAGGAACATGCAGTCACCTGCACAGACAAATCATAAAAAAGCATTCAGGAGGTCATAATTCATTGTCATATCTAATTTATTTTAGGAACTGGATCATTTAAGCAACTGAGTCGGGTCCTTAGTGTGATACGCAGAGTCACAGGTTAGTCCAAAACCAATGTTCACCATGCTCTTGCATACCACAGATTAGTCATAAAAGCTTAGTCAAACGTAAGACTGTACAGTAAAAAAAGCCATGAGTATAAGACGTCATGGAAAGGGAGAGGAAGGAATCAACGGTACTGTCCCAATGTCTGTCTTACACCCCTACAACAGTGAAGAATTGGAAAATGAAACTCTCAGACAATTCAAAATGGTGAAAACGTAAAACAGAATACCTGCTTTGCAAAGAATACCTGCTAAGCCTAGCCACATGAAATTGTATTGAACTTAACAAAATGTAACAACATGTAGTAAACAAGACCCTGGTATTGTTTAGTCTGAAGGAGTTTTCTATACTTTATTATGACAAAAACATCACAGGACCACACAAAACAAAGAGAAAAGACATGAACATTGCATTTCAGGTGGAACCTACAAATGGTTTACAAAACAGACCTTATGAATGTTTAAAAATTCAGAAACATATCAAACTATTGCAGCCACTGGACCCCCAGGAAACAGCGGGTTCTTAGAGTCTGTTGCAAGAAATCGATTTTTTTTTATTTTTTTTTAAAGAGGATTTTGTGAAAGGAGGGGTGTAGAAGATCTTGTATTAAAAACAACAACGAAAGTAGTAATATTTCATAGGGCCTTCAACAAAAAGGTTGATGATAAGAAATGTCAAAGCAAACTGAAAAAAACCAGGGAATAAAACAAGCACCTAAATCAACAAAATCCTCACATTGCACATCATCAGGTCAATATCCACCAGCTGTTAGCCCTGTATATACAGATGTTTTTCACTCATTCACTGTTACAAGGTGTCACATTTCCACCATTTGTGCTTCCACCTTGTGCAATAATATTCCCAGGCAAAACTATTTATCAATTACATTACTGTCTGTCAAGAGTCTACCCTTTTATTCCTCTCACTCACTGTCCACTGTATTGCCCTTGAATGTATTGCCCTTGAATCAGGTTTTTCTGTAATCTTTTAAAAATATTTCTTATGCTACCTACTACACAAAGTTGGAAGAAAAAGAATGAAATGTGCTACATTATTCTCCTTCAAACCTCTTCTTTTAATTTGCTCCTACTGGAATAACTACAAAAATATCTGTTAAGGGCTATAGAGCTGCTCACTATGCTGATCATGAATGATGGAGACAAGCAAATCCAATCATTGCTCCAGGTTGTTTCAGGCTGGTTTGCCTTTATTCTAACAGAAGTCAAAATTATTTTACAGTGTTGCTGTAAGTTTATTCGACATTTGGGAAAAAATGCTTTCTTTTGACCCATCACTAACTACTCAAAAGAAAAATAGATGAAATTTCTAGGAAGCTAGTTAGTAATGTATATCTGATACAGGCATATCAACAAAAGAGTTTATGCTTCCTTACTTCTTGTGAAATGACTGAACTAGAAAACTGAGTAGAAAAGTTACCAGAAGCCTTCAAGCACTGTATTCCTGTTATCAGACTCACTTGAACAACACAGAAATCATGCAACAGTAATCTGTTCACAGCAAGACGGGCAGATAGATGTTCAAGCTAAAACAATTTCACTTATTCATAACAGTGTTATCTCTTATGTCAACAAACATTATATATATAGTAAATATAAAGAGAGAACAGCAAATGTAAGGAGATGTGTGAATACAATTTTTTTTCCCAACAAAATCTCATGGGCTTCTCTATTGTCTCTCCAGTTTTTCAGAGGCTTATTCAAACTCTGTTCTAATATGGTTGAATTGGCTGAAAAGTCACTTTCCACATAACTGAAGATGTAAAATACAGTAATAACTACATGGGAATCAATACTATAAATCAGATAGAACTAATTTTTAAAATATTTTGTTTTCCCTTCTTTACGGCTATTTTTGTTTTCATTTTGAAGGAATACAGTCAATTATGAAATCAAAATGACAAGTTTTTAAACTAAGTTGTTTTCGGAATGAGAGTTTATCCTTCTTAAAAAAAAAACTTCAAACATTTAACTTTTGAGAAAACTTCATTAAATTTATGTCAACCTCAGTAAAAATGAAAAATAAAAAAGTATTTGAAAAGAAATATGACAAATACTCTTTCTTTTATTTTTGACTACAAACCAGACATCAGATGTATTTTGAGTATCTACTTGGTAAAATACTGCTGAACATTCCCATTAATGTTTGCTAAACAATATTTTGATTATTGATTAAGCATTGGAAGGAAAACATTTTCTGTATATACTTGTGCCACGTTTAGGTATGGTGTATGGAAGCTTTCAGCAAGCCTCTCACGTCTGTTCTTTTGAGGGAAACAGAACTAATTCCAATAGTACAATATACATTAAAGTGCAAGAGGAAAGCCAACTGTTAAATCTAGAAAGTATCTTTTATGTCTCTGACAAGTTATAGGATGACAAAGTAGTGTGACTTGCAGCTGTACAATCATAAAAATTACAGCAAATCCAATAAATTAGTAACTTCTGGAAAGTTTTGGAAGTCACAACAGTGTTGACAAACTTTAATGTACAGAGGAACTTTGGTATATTTAATAATGGTGCATAAAGAATGTCTCCATCATAATGCATATCTCTAGTACGCATCTCCCCTCATGAATTTCATCATTATAAAGAATTACAGAAGCAATGAGCATTTGTAATTTCGTCTGGTTTCCAGATAGTGTGGCAATCTGCTTCTTCACAAGGACAGAAATTCAGAAGTTTTTATCATCTTCAGGAACTTCATTTACTTGCTAGGAATCAAGACAGTCACAATTTTTACATGTGGAAAAGGGAACTCCAGATTTCATAGTCTGCATAGATATCCAAAAGGTGTTTGACAAGGTCTTTCATCAAAGCTCCTAAAGAAATTAGGCTGCCATAGAATAAATGGAAAGTCCTCACCTAGGCATAAGACAGAAAATCAGTGACAGGAGTAAATATTCAATAACCTTAGCAGAGGAAGGCCAAAAGTGGAATCTTTCATAATCTGATCTTTTGATCAGGAAAAGGAGATGAATAATGGGGTTAGAGAGCTTATTTGTGATTGTTACTAAGTTCAAGACCAGTAAATAAAAGTGCCAGCCATAGGAAATGAAGGGACAAATTGCCGGTGTAAATGACTGGATAATAAATTAGCAGATAAATTCACTGTAAGTTAATGAGAAGCAATACAGTGATGAGACATGGTTATTCACAAATGAGATCTTGTAGTAGATAATTGTGGGAAATTCTTAGCTCAATATTAAGTAAATCAAGGAAATTAAATAAAATGTTAAGAATTATGAGGAAAAGAACAAAAAAATTGTTATGCTACTGTGTATCATGTCCTTATATTGAAGGTTTATTACAGTTATTATCATGTTCTCCCTGAGACAAGTTATTCTAAACCTAAAAAGATGAAGAGGTTAATGGATGATCAAAGCCAGAAAGTGGTTTCTTTGTGAGGGACAATGAGGCAGGTTAGGATTCTTCAGCTGACAGGAGATATGACAGATGTCAATGAAAAAATGAATGATATGGAGGATCTACTATTCAATGTGTTTTTCAATAAAAGAAACAGGAATCATCTAATAAAACCAATAAATATCAGGTTCAAAAAAAAGAAAGAGGTTATTTTTCAGACACAAACCACACCTAAATCTGTGGAGTTGCTTGCTGTTAAGATTTTGTAGATGCTGATTGCTAAACTGGATACAAAACTGTTACACGAAATACTTCAAAAGCTCCTCAATGCAAGTTACATTATTTCAAGAAGCCCTGGAATTTTACATTGCCAGCAAGCATAGAAGTAACTTCTGTGTGGAAATATCACTGTATACTTACTTTATACTTTTACTCTTCCCAATCATCCACAGCTGGCCACCATCAAAGACAAGCTCTATAGACCTTCAGATTTCTGGGACAATCATTCATATGTTCTTATTTTTATGACATTCCCACGCCCCCCAAAATAAATTCCACCCTATAATTCTGAATACAAATAGATCAGTGATCCTTGATATTCTTTCTTTATATCTGCAACTGCTGCTGTATCATCATGGGATAATTTTCCAGAAAATGTTTTAACAGTATCCACAAGAGAAGTAGACCAGGAAAATGGTAGATGGTATTGATAGAAAATATTTATTTTACCTGTATTCAGCTAAACTCACCTTGCCTTCACTACAGTTGCACTTTCATAGAAGTGGGCCCAAAATACAATTTGATTTGAAGAAAATTTTGTGGCTATGTTTTGAAGACATTACTGGCATAACAGCTAACAATCATTAGGTTTAATATAACTATATTTAAATTGCCACTTAAAATATTTCACTGTGTATAGAAGTCCGTCGGATGCAGTAAAGGATATAGTAGTTAATTTAGCTGCCATAAGCAACACTTTATTTAGTAACAGCAGTTGGTGAAACTTGTTCATAACTCAGAGGCTGATGGAAACTGTATTATTGGAAAGAAACTGTTGTTTATCTTCTCTCTCTCCTTCAAACTATTAATGTTTGAGAAGTATTGTTTTGCTTGATACTCTTTATTGGTGTATTCAAGGCAGAATAGAATGTAAAGAAAATATTATTTCTAACATCAATAACCCATATATATGTATCCATATGTATGTGTGTTCTAGATAAACACACATAAACATGTATGCAATATATATGCATTACATGGGAAACAAAAATATTTCATTCGTATTAACACGAGCCAGTTTTGGAAATGTCACAGTAACCTTTCTAGATGACACTCCCAACAGAGACAACTGCTATGCACAATTATGCAAAAGATACATAAACCTTGCTGTATCATCATCTCAAAACAGAGACCTGAGCAGCTTGGTATAAATGAGGCTGGAAGACAGAAAAAAAGAAAGGCATGAAGGTTGTCTTCTGGTCTTTAATTATGTCATCTGAAAAACAGTTCTTGTGAAAAAACAGACTTTTGTAGCTAAGGGTTCAGTCTGGCTTGCTTCCATACTAGAGCACTGTTGAGAGAGGAAAAAATCTTCTTCCTTAATGCAGATTTCCATATACTCCAAGTAATAAATTAAATCCTACATTCTCTGCTATCTGAGTTCTTATTGCTCTATTTTCCTCAGTTATGCACTGGCTAGACTTGTTTTAGGAATAGCTAAAGGCTATGGAATAATGACTATTCTGTGTAGAGATTTGCCTCATTTGATACAGAGATTGGCATTTTGCGATACAAATATTCCAACAAAAACTGTGCTTTTCCCAGGGAAGCAGTTTTCTATTTCTATTTCTACTACAGAGTCTTAAAACAAAATAAGTAATGGTAATCATAACCTATATAGTTTTGAATTTCTAGGCTCCAAACTTGCAGAAAAATGTTCCTGGTATGCAAAACCAGTCCTTAAGACGAAGAATTCAGAGCTATTCATCTCAGCTAGAAGGTGTTTATTACTTTAGTAGCTATTCCTCAGCTTCTTATTTGTAGAATACAGATAATTATACCTTTTAGGCCGTGAGGATTTTTCTGACTAAACTAATTGAAAAACACTTGTCTTCTATAGTGGTGAGCACCATAGGAATGCCAGAAAAAACCACAGTGCTTAATAGCCCCCTCTGAGCAGAATAGAGCAAATGAAATGTGTGGCCACCCATTGGATAATGAAAATAGTTACAATGTGCAGGCCAGCTTTCATTCAGTAAAGGAGAAACCTGAAAAAAACACCAGATGATTAAAACTAACTCGTAACACACACAAAATAAAGAAATAAGCACAACCAACCTCAATGATGGCATTTCTTGAGTTGCCTTTGCAACATTAATAATGTTGAATAATAGTTTTAGAGTATGATGTCCATTACTATGTTAGAAAGGTCATCAAATTTTTCCTGTAAGTTCACGTTTTTCTGTCTTGTAATGTGTAATTAATCATTTGATAGAAACAATTTTCAGATGTGACTGGTCTAAGATTGCTTTGTAGTTTCAGAATTCTTAAATAATTTGAGTTTATTTCAAATGCAAAGAAAACTCATTTATTTCTTTGTTGCTTGTAAATGAGGCTTTACCAGATTATTGTTTCCTAAACCCCAGAATCTTCTATTAAACTGCCCAATAAAACTTCAGAATGCTGTTCTGCCATATAGCAGGATAAAAAATTATCCCAAACCTTCAAATAATAAAGCATTAAAAAAGGAGAGCCTTGATATCAGCAGAGAGGTAAAACCAAATTCTATGTATTTCTCTAAAAATCCAGCATATAGGGTAAAGAAACCAGTTGAATAATAAATTGTAAGTATAGTTAAAAGTAGATTTAACAATTTTGCTGCATTTATTCCTTTCTGATAGCACGTTAAGAAACACCCAAATAAGACTATGACTTATTGTTGTTATTTTGTTCACAGGCATGTTCTGACTAATACCATAGGCCTTCCCTCTACTCTTGCGAACTGTCAGAGCAATATCAAATATCTAATGTGCAATTACTCACCCAAAGTGCTGTAGCCTGCTACATTTGTTTCAGGACTTAACATCCTTGGAGATATAAAACATGCTTGCAAACTGAAAGGGTGTATTTTAACTAAGACAGCAAGCAAACAATCCTCAAAGTATCTGCTTTCAAAGTTCAAATCTGTATAGTTCCAGAGCTATAAACCTGATTGATTATTCATCATTACAGAAAGATGCCAGTTCTTTCAGCATCAAGTACTGCAAGTGTTACAACACAAGCAAGGCCCATCTATTTCTCAAGTATGCCTTAATACTATTAACATAAATGGCAGTGAGCTTTAGTGAATATGTCTAAAACCAGATTTGAGAGTAACTGAAGATCTGTAACAGGAAGATCAGGGGAAACCTTCCTCAAAGTTGTTTGTAAGATAAAATAAAACATCCCACAGAGCTAACAAGGAAATACGTAGCCTGAATAGTTAAGTTTCAGCTTTGTAGCTGTCATCTCTGTCCATTTCAATGAAAACAAAACATTTCTATGATTGCATCCATTATTTTAATTAATGTAAGTAAAAGCAATAGCAATCAACATTTATATGTGCAGATACAGTCTGTGTAAGCCTACTGAAAATAACCCCTCCTGGTCGCTGTCAGTTATTTATAAATTTCTAAGCCATTTAATGCACAAACAATTATCTTACATAAGATACTAATGGAAAAGCAATGCATGTTTAAAAGGAAAATATCAGACAGGAGAAGGGAGCACTCTAGCTTTTGCCTAACACCCAAGTACAGTGAAATGAATGAACACCATTTCACGCTACAAATGAAGTTTAAATACAAATTCATTCTTATTTATAAATCAGTGCAAGGTGAACAATGAGTTTCATTGATTTTTTCTTGTGCAGTGTTATTACAGGACAAGTATTAAAATAACATAACATAAAATATTGCTATATTACTTGCAAAGATGCCAGATATTTCCTTTGATCATTCATTTGGCTTTATTTCTTCCATATTAAAAGTGAATGTACCTGTAACTGTTGAGATGTTCGGTTCAGTTCTGATAAGCACAAAAGAGTCATTCACAGCCTAATTGAAGGTTTTTAGGCCCTTATCTCTCTTAGTGCCTTGATATTCCACTGCTGACATTAAAGAAAGCAGAGCTCTAAGTCTGGTAGAGGAGTTTGATACATCATGAGAAAACGCATGTTATTTCAGCAGTCTCCAGTTTGAGTTAGTCAAGATCACGTATCTTATGATTTCTGAGTTTTTCATCTCTTTTATAACTATGGTAGGTTTTATCATACACAATCAAGGAAATAGAGAGAACATGCAAAGATAAAAACAAATAAATAAATAAAACCTTCTATGAAAATATTTTGTTTATGAGAAACAACTAGATACTTGTTCATACAAGTGGTATGTATCACCACTTGGTAAAAATCAACTTGTTTATACATTCTGAAAGTCTACCATTCCCTCATTTGTTCTTCAAGACGGGAGAATGGTCATAGAGCTATAAAAGGAAAAACAGTGGGCTGTGATTCTGTGAAAGGAAAAACAGCGGGCTGTGGATTTTTTAACTCTCTTCTGAAGCAGAGATGGTCCTAAGTTAGTCTGTGTTCTGGACATGGAATCATATAATTATAGAATGCTTAGGGTTGGAAGGGACATTTAAAGATCATCTAGCCCAACCCCCTACAGTGAGCAGGGACATCTTCAACTAGATTAGGTTGCTCGGAGTCCTGTCCAACCTGACCTTGAATGTTACCAGGGATGGGGCCTCCACTACCTCTCTGGGCAACCTGTTCCAGTGTTTCACCACCCTCATGGTAAAAAATTTCGTTCTTCTATCTAATCTATATCTACCCTCCCTTAGTTTAAAGCCATTACTCCTTGTTCTATTGCAACAGGCCCTGCTAAAAATATTGTTCCCATCTTTCCCACAGGCCCCCTTTAAGTACTGGAAGGCTGCTATAAGGTCTCCGTGCAGCCTTCTCTTCTCCAGGCTGAACAACCTCAACTCTCTCAGCATATCCTCACAGGAGAGGTGCTCCAGCCCTCGGATCATTTTTGTCACCCTTCTCTGGACCTGCTCCAACAGCGACATGTCTTTCCTGTGCTGAGGGCTCCAGAGCTGGACGCGGTGCTCCAGGTGAGGGCTTACGAGAGTGGAGTAGAGGGGCAGAATCACCTCCCTCGACCTGATGGCCACACTTCTTTTGATGCAGCCCAGGATATGATTGGTCTTCTGGGCTGCAAGTGCACATTGGTGGCTCATGTCCAGCTTTTCATCTACCAGTACCCCCAAGTCCCTCTCCACAGGGCTGCTCTCAATCCCTTCATCTCCCAGCCTGTAGTGATACTCGGAGTTGCCCCGACCCACATGCAGGACCTTGCACTTGACCTTGTTGAGCCTCATGAGGTTCATGCATGAGGGGGATTGAGTTTGAAAAGAAGTTCTAATAGGTACTACTACAACTATACTCCACTACTATATCCTGGTACAATTCCAAACAGAAGCGCCATTAATTTACTTTAATGGCATCTATCCCAGATGGATAAGAGAAAAACAAGATCAGGGAAGTGTCAATAGAATTTCAAAATCTGTGACCCTGCCCTGATTCATAAAAACAACCAGAAGCACTGGAGCAGGTTTTAACTTATTACTCTTAGAAAACTGATTAAGACTGAAGACCACACATATCTCTACCTGGCATTACTATATTTCAGGGGAAATGTTACTGTTGCTGTTTCATAATTTCTTGAAGAATCAGATGTATACATTAATACCACACCACATTTATTAATTGATTTTAGTATATTTGGTTACACGTACCTATTATCCTAACCAGAAGATTTATGAAGGATGGTAAGAATTATGCAAACATGGTATATTTTGTGGTCTGCTTTGCTAGTGTTCTTCCTAAAATACATACGTTTCAAAAATATGACATAGGTCACTAAGGAGAGATTCAAGATACAACTGTCTACAGTACGTTCTGTATCCCAAGTATTTCTGCCTTTCAGTGAGAAGCCCTATATTTCTAATGTCTGTGCAAGAGATCGTCTATTTTGCTGAATATGTAAAGAACAGCATATTTCGGTTACATTTTCTTGAGTATACTAAAACAGAAAGCCAAATATTCAGCAAGCAACAGTGATATTACAACATGAAAAAAAAGTTGCTTAAATGTTAGGTATTGTGATATTGCCGAGAACTTGTATCACACTGAACTCCTGACTCCCATGTTAACTGCATATGACATTATAGAAAAACACATTTTAAAAGTGTACAGGAATCTAAGAAATTATTTCAGAAATATTGCTATATTTCCTACCATTTCCACAATACAGGTGGAACTCTGATAGAGAGAGTTCTGATCAGCTCTCTCTATTAAAGCATGTCTAGTTCACATTTCAGAATATCCTTAAAGGTGTCAGTTTCGTGAAGATGGAGTAGCTCAAGAAGCAAGACATAGTTTTGTGGCTACACAAGACATACATACTATTATACCACTAAGAGAGGTATAGGAAATGGCTTAGGAACTTGGAATTAGAACATCTGAAATCTCTCTTCAAGACAAAATCATTTTACAAATACAAAAATAACCACTGAAAACTAATTCTCATTCCTAAGTGAGCAATTTCCCAATCATAACATTTTACTTCAGCACTGTTTAAAGTGGGAAAATAATGAATTACATTAAGAAAAATTTGTGTATATTAGCTTACCCAAGCACCCTTACTATACTTTTTGTTCGCTTAGCGAGTTTTTGGCTTAGGATAATAAATCAGGACGTGGTGAAACATTTCTAAATTTTTTTCAGTATAATTGATGTGCCACGTGATCAAACCAAACAATGAAAAGAAGTAAAATCACAACATAATCTAATGTTATATATGGAAATAAAAAGATTTTTTTAATTAGCTTCAAATCCTCCTATTTTGATTTGTGGATCTTTCATTCTCCATACCTCCCCCTCCCCCTCGTTTTTTTCAACTGGACTGACATTTTAAGCAGAGGCATAGTGTGCAGCCAAACTGCTTTCAGCTTAATGTTTTGGGCTCAGTCACATAATGATAGCATTAACTGATTCCACATGAAAGATTAGATTGCTGGAATGATTGTTGTTTCAACTGTGTTATTTGAAGTATTTTATTTAAAGTATAATCAAGTACTGGATGTCGTGTAGTAGCATTATCAATGTAATTCATAAAATACTAGGAAGAATTAGAAAAGGGACAAACTTCAGACGTTTCTTAAGTGATTTTACGTACTAATGAAATAGCTATAAAAATACTCTTTTAAAAAAAAATCAAAATTTGAGCTCATATTAAACCAACATTATCTTCATAATAAAATGCTTCATGTCCCACCCCCATATTACATCTCTCAGTGAAATTCTATTAAGCACTTCTCTTTATATTTTATATAAACTTTACATGTAGCAAAAATTTGTGACTCTCTAGCACCTCTTCTGGGTTGAAGTCTCAGAATTGCTTTAGCTTTTTTTTAGCTGGTGAAGGCATCCTGCTCAACACTCTGATACACATTCTTGTTCAGTGTCGTGAATGAGTGGTTAGGTCGCTTAAAGAATCACCATCAAAGGTATTTGCAAGAAGTGATTGTAATAAGAATTTATAAAAGGTGATTTAACAAAGTATGTTGGCAAAGTTCACTCTGTTACTTATTAAATGAACGGAACACAAAATCAAGGTAGGATTGAGGTAGAATGATTTATACAGAGATTGAAGAAAGATGTAAGGGGTAAGGGAGATCCTCCCATTGAGTCCTAAGGTTCGGAATGGACTCCTTTGTTTTGTAAACTCCTTCTCAGAGAGGAGCCTACGTGCAGCTGGATTCAGACTTAACCTCAGACCCAAACAGTGAATGTCTAAAGGATATGTAGCGCAGCAAACGAATGCTTGTTCACAGTTAAAAGAGAAAGAGAGAAAATCATAGGAATTTAGCAGTAATTAATCACTTTGTAAATGTTAACCAGTGATTAAAAAAAGTGATTAAAAAGAATTTGCTATAATCATTCGCTACAAGCATAGATAAAGGTACCTACTAAAAATTCCCCTTGAGTTTGCTGCAATACTCACTTGAAATTACTTTCCTCAATGGGCAAAAGTTGAGCCTCAAGGAACGAGGGATCCCTGTAGATCAGCCCAGATAACCTCAAACTTCAGAGTTTGAAGTGCTCCGAGAGGTATCCCACTCAGAGGGAGACACTGGGCACAGCCTGCTGCAGTCCAGAAGAGCTCAAAGGCCTCACTTGCTACCTCTGTTAATAGGGTCGTGAGATGACTGACTTCAGGCATCTGTAAATTTCCATCCTGACCACAATCTGCATGAGGTAATTCTGGTGTCTTGACAGCAACCATACAATTCCAGTACTTCCCAGAATGTATAGTTCTGAGGTTTACCAGGCAGG
>Ga0065711_1036829_pt1 | contig 20526 bp, 23 predicted proteins | sample Hoacrofraction12_FD_59098 | JGI IMG/M metagenome (GOLD analysis project Ga0065711, IMG submission 59098) | Hoatzin crop microbial communities from Cojedes, Venezuela - Epithelial fraction 12 v2 (version 2) | ecosystem: Host-associated > Birds > Digestive system > Esophagus > Crop | place...
ATCCCTTGACCTTGAAGTGTGCTGGCCATGTGGACATCCCCCCCCCCGCCCTTTCCCTCTCCCTGAATTGTTTTAATGAATGAACTCTGCAGGCAATATTTGCTCCTCACATGCTGCTGTCTGGCAGCATCTTGAGGGGAGGATTGAAAACCGCTGGGTTTTGAAGCAGTTGCATGGCTCCAGAGACTCCCCAGCTGGGCAATGCCCCTCTGCGTAGAGTGGTTGAATTTGGATTAATTCCCTTGTCATCTAAAGAATAATTTGTGTTGACATTAGCAAGAGGTTGTGAGTAGGAAAGGCAGAAATACTCTCTCTATCGTTCCTCCACTTTCCTTTTGCACTGACGTTGGGACTTCAGCATCCTTCAGCCTAGCCGTCGTAGAGTAACCAGTGCTGAATGGTAGGATGCAGCTCAGCTCCGTTCGTTGACAGCCCCGGATGAACAGGTCAACGCAACAACATCCTACTTGGTTTTGCTAATGGGTCAAGCAAATCGGCTTGAAACCATAGGGTCAGCCAGCTGATCCCCGCTTTTCAGCAGGAGCCTTGTCTGAGCTCTCTGCACGCAAGGCAAGGACAGCGTTGCAGCGTTCTCTTGGGTCAGGGCTTCTGAGCACGGCAAGCAACAGGAGAGAGGAGTTTGATCCTGCTTTGCAGCAGGGAATTGAGAGAGCAAGAGACAGATCACATGTAGCGTGCTTCCTTGGATGCTCACGGAGCAAAAGCAGTGGGTTTAATAGACTAGATTTTGGCATCTTTTCCCATTTTATGCCAGTGAGGGTTAGCAATGGCTCCCAAGGAAGTGGGGCTCGGTGTGGTCTGCAGAGTGCGTGTGCACGCATGTGAGTAACAGAGGAGTAATCCCCCCTCCGGACCCATGCCCAGGAGGTACAGGCTGGTCAGCCAGATGAAGATTTCTTTTGACAGGCTGCTGGAGGGAAACACAAGCAATGGCATGTCTCATTCTGCATCCCTCGCGGGGCTGGACACATGGCTTGTCATTTGTCCAGAATCCAGCAGGACAGTCTGTCCTCAGCCCTTAGTCACTTTTCACCGACGCATCTGACGCAGAAAACCTTTGTGCTGAATTTCCATTTTTATCTAAAAGGTGATTTACACACACACACACACACACACCCCCCACCATTTTTTTTGGTGATCTCTTTGCTCTTCTGCCCAAACTTTATTGTCCTCCTCCTGTTGTTGTTGTCTACACATTGCTCCTCTTCCTACACAGCACAGCAATATCCCAACCTACTCCTCGTGCTTTCTAAGCCAGAACAGCATTAGCATTGTGCTGGTGACAGGCAGATAACATTCACCAAAGCGATGCTAAGCAGCAGTGAGAGCGCATACATATGCTGTGTAGAGCATCGTGGCCTTGTCTCTTCAGCCCTGGACCCAACATGCTCCACAGAGCTAATCCATTCATCTACCAGTCTTAAGGACTCCACGTTTATTTCCTGCATGAAGTGCTGGTTGCCCCGGTGGTGTGAAGTGCATGCATTAAATATATCATTGTTGATGGCTTTCTTACTCTGGCAGTGGCTAATGCTTGGTTATTAAGCTGGCTGCCCGAATGATTTAAGCCACTAATCTCCGCTCTTCCTCGTGTTGCTGAAGCTTGCCTTAGTTAAGAGCTGTGTTGTGTTTTGTGCTGTCCAGTTCAGTCCCTCCCTCCACAGCTCTTCTTGCTGGAAAGGATCTCCTCTCCATGGCCTGAAGGACAACATTTGAATGGGATATCGGGAGCATCCAAGTCCCGATCCTCACACAGTTGTTGATGTGCCTGGCAGTCCCCATCTATAAAACAAATCCTTGTCATTGACTAATTTGCAGGTGACTTGTACGCTGCTCTGCAAGACCTTGGGATGGGGTTATCTATAACTCCTTGCACAATCCTTCCTGACAACCCTCTTGTGCATTCCCTTGGTCTATTTGAACAGAGAGCAGGTCCTCTTGAAGCTAACATTTACACTGCACACTGCAAAAGTAAAAAGCAAACAACTTCTGCTCCTCTTTCAGACTCCTGACCCTCAGCAGAAGAGCACAGTTTCCTTGCCTTCATCTTACCTGCTCTATCAGCACTGATTTACTCCTTTGGCTTCAAGCAAGGCTCACTGTTCTCAAGTCAAATTCCTGACTAGGTGTCCCATAGTTGTCTCTTGAGGGCCATGCATCTATATTGGTACATCTGTGTCTTCTTGTGGCCATGCCTTTAGGCTACACGTGTGAGGGATATCTTGTGCTGCTGCATCTGAAGACTTCTAGTCCTGCTTTTCATTTCTATGCTTTTCCTGCAAAGCATCCCTTTGGAGTCGCACTTCTCGGGTGCTCCAACCATCTTCCAGGATATTTCAGGAGGCTGACTCAGTAGGTAATGCTTTCCTGCTCATATCACCCTGAAATCCAGTGCTGGTTGCCCCAGCAAAAAAGCTGTCCAGTTGGGTGGGATGAGATTTGAAATGCTGAGTGATGCTTCCTTCATAGCCCTCATGTGCAGTAGGAAGTTAAAGTCGACATCCAGGTCAAATTCCAGCTCAGGTGGTGGCAGTGCCCGTACCTAATTGCCCTCCTGCCCTGGCAATTGGATTTGTTGTTGTTCCGTGATAAACATGTGGGCAGTGATTTACTACTACACAGTCGTCTGGGCTCCCACCTCTGAACTCTGGCTGCCTGGCACAGCTGTAAATGCTGGCAGCATTCAACAGCTAAAGATGAAATCTGTGGAGAGCCAGGCAGCCCTCAAGGCAAGGATGACCTCTCCTGCATCCAAGGCCTGCTCTGCAAGGTCCTCCTAGGTCCGGCCTCATCATTTCCAGCTCCTCAAAGGCTGTGAAGAGGGCACGACAGGAATATATAAAGAGGTGGAGAACAGCCAGACACTATTACTTATCTGTCCTCCATCTAAGCTTACTTTGAGATAAAAAGGAGCTGACTGACGTGAGAGCAGGAGTCAGAGCATATGGAACCCTCCTGGTTCCAGGAGCGACTTGCTGCAACTGCTCTCTGGGGCAGGGCTGAAGCAAATACCTTTCTCACCTCATCAATCACGAAGAAGTCCCCTTCTTTTAGCAGATGGTATTATATTTTGCAGATACTATGTTTGACACACAAAGCTGCTATTTCTGCAAGTGATCCTCTGCCAGTGCTGAGGCTCGGGGGCTGTTGTAGAAGAAAGGGGGGGAAAAAAGACCAGGACAGAGAAAGGGGAGCAAGACCTCTGCAGGGGCCAACAGCAGAGGTTGCATAGCCATAACAGCGTGCTTGAATGCTGGAATATTTAATGTCAAATGTCTCGGGAGCTGATGATCTATAAAATGACATACATCTCGGGGAACAGCTGCTTCCTCCCCTTTGTACTTTGTTCCTTCTGAAACCTGTCAGCCTGCTGTTCTGTCCTCTCCTTTTCCTCCCTGCTCTGTTCTCAAGTCCTCCACTTGCTCCCACACGGGCCCTGTGAATTTTATTGGCCTTAAAGGGGACAAAGGTTTTGAAAAATTGTTCCGTCTCCTACATTTCAGGAAGGAGAGCAGCCCTAAAACATCTCTGTCATTCACCATGTTTAGCTACCCATGGAGAGGGCCACAGCAGCCATGACCCTGACAGGTACTCTGCTCCTGGAGATGCCTTTGGCACTCTCTGCTCTGCAGGCTTCTCTGGGGCTAACGTCATATTATCGCCCCTGTCTTGAACCCACAGTCTGCACTGTTCAGTGCTCTGCAGCACTCATGGACAAAAGCCCTGGTTTTGTCCACGGTAGCAGTCTGAAACCTTGATCTTCTCCCACAAGTGCATATAATTAGGAAGTGCAGGACGAATCGGTGTGATCGAGCTATTTCCTGGGGCTGGCAGGGAGAAGCAAGCGCAGCTGAGACGGGATGTACCCGTTTTAGTTGCCGGTGGCTGCGCTCTTTGTAATGCAGCGCGCTGACGGAGCAGTTGGCAGCGCAGAGCCCGTTAATGAAGGAGCTTTGAGCAACATCGAGCAGAGAGGTTCAGCCTGTAGTTTGGTCCTGTCTGGCCTTGTATCTTTTCTGCCTTTCCCTTTGAGAATCTGGGCAGTCAGAAGTCAGACAGCTCCACTGACTTAAGCGCAGCCAGAAATAGAACTGTTAGCTGCTGTTCAGCACCTGGGGCCATTTCTTAGGGCTGAGGCTCAGGACCTAGAACTGAAAAATATCTCCATATCCTAAGTTATTACCGGAAACAAGAGAAGCAGGAATAAGATGAAGATGCACAAGGGACAAAAAGGGAAGTGATACATTGCTGCTTCTCTTTGCATACCTGGTGCAGGCAAGAAAACAAGGACAAAGCTGTGAGTTTGTGATAGATGCTGTGACACGGCCAGCCCCTGTCCCTGGTGGGCCTGGGCTTGCTGTGGACATGTGAAAATGCACCAAGCGTCAGGAATCACCCCTGGGGCTCCATCCCAGCTCCCACGCCCCTGCCACGGGAGGAAGGAGGGAAGGCGGTACTGCCGAGATCTCCCGCGGCAGAAACAGGGGAGATGGAGCTCCCACCTTGCAGCGCTGCAGGAGTTCAGGTCCTACAAACCCTCATCAGCCTTGGTCCATCCCTGCCACACACGCGTGCGCTTGCTCCCTCACCCTTTCGGGGAGTCTGACCTCGCCGAGCGTATTCGCGATTCCATCTATTTTCAGACACTTGCTTGGAAGTAGCCAGTGCTGACTCAGGAGGTTTCCCATCACGAACTACAAATATTCTGACCCTGTAGAAAAAGACCAGGTAAAGTTAGAAACACGTTACTGGAAAAAAAAAAAAAAATTAGGAGATGAATTTATCCCAAGGGCAAAGGAAGGGGAAAGGGCATGTGTGAAACCTCCCGCTGCTTCAACTCTGCTGGTGCCGTTCAGGGAAAGGAAATAAAAAACAATAGCTGTGTCCAGAAATACGCCCAGGCAGGGGTTTAAGAGACCACAGATTGCCTAATAAATTTTCCATATTTCTAATCTACCCTGGCTGACTCAGATTACATTACTGAAGTGTCACAATTAGTGAGCATTAACAAGTGATAAGAACGCTTTTACCACTGACTACACAAGTAGCAATTATGCCACGTCCTTTCCCTCTCCCCATTATTGTAGCTGTAACAGTTAGACCCTCCAAGATCCTTCCTCTGTTTAAATAAGAACTAAAAATATGTCACAAGGCAATAAAGCAAAGTGACAGAAAACATAGGAGATGAGTCCAGAGACACTATGTTTTATTAAAGGTTTTTGTTAATGACAGATAGAACATTACAAAGTGCTGCATTAACACACACAAGAAGCTGTGGCAAAGAGAATGTATCGTTGAAGCTTGATGTTTTCAACAGGAACTTTTCAAAGCTTAACTGCCCCAATCTCGAAGGAAGCCTTTTGCCATGTTAGCTGGCAAAACGCTTTTTCAGAGCAACAGCAGCGAATGATGCTTGGCTTCGTGGCAGCTCACGAGACTGCAGCTGATGCAGCGGTGTATGTTACAGACATGTCTTGGGATCGCAGGCCTTGGGAGAAAAATCAAATGGTCTTTGGTAAGGACGGAGGGATGTCTGTTAGAGAGGCTGCTCCGTGCTCTTTCTCCTCCCGTTGCAACTCCCTGCGTCTCTCTCGCAGATGGGCTGGCCACTTTCCGCGCTTTCCTGAAGACGGAGTTCAGCGAGGAAAACCTGGAGTTCTGGCTCGCCTGCGAGGACTTCAAGAAGACCCGCTCAGCAGCCAAGCTGGCCTCCAAGGCCCAGCGGATCTTCGAGGAGTTCATCGACGTGCAGGCTCCTCGAGAGGTGGGTGTGCCGGCACCCCGGGCAGGCAGAGCGTCCCTCCGGCGCAGGGAGCAGGTCCGTCCTTCCCATCCGAGACCTGTGGGGTGCCAGGGAGTCAGGGAGCCGTCCCTTCCCTCCCAGAGGTGATGCTGAGGAGTGGATAAGGAGGATGGGAATGCCATCCTGCCTGCTACAGCTGCCTCTGCTAGCAATGACTCATCCCCTGGTGAGGGCAACTACTTTGACGATACTAAATTAGTCACAGCCAGTGAGTTCACTGGCAACAGCAACCTACATTTCCTGACCGCTACGAGCTTCCTAGGAGTATTTCACCTCGCTTCTCTCACTTACTATCAAGCCCCGAGCAGGCTATTGGGCTCGTTTCTCGCAGGACATTTTGTATAGAATCATCCCACGAATGACTAACTTGTTGACTCTCCAGGGAGGAGTGTTTATCCGCTGACTAACTCCCAACTCAATTAGACCTCTTAAAAGATGCGAGCAATAACTCGGAGCTGAACAAAAAGTGCAGTCACAACCCGAAGCCTGGAATTAAGTCCTCTTTCAAGCACTGACGGGCTGGTCCGACCGTCAGATCCTGTGTCGTGATGTCGGGTTGTGTGATTGTATTCATAAAGCAATCAAGAGGGGGCTTACTGCTCTCCCACCGTGGTCCTCCTGCGAGATTGCACGGGTGCTTGTCACCACACGGGTGCCTGCGAGGGGATCCCCCTAAAAGGGCTATCTTTACTCTGTCTTTGAGCTAGGAATGCTGTTGCAAGGCCACTGAGAAGCACCCAGATTTACACCAAGTGCGGTGGGTGTCTCGGGGCACGCGTCAGTCCCTGTCGCCCTCAGGGAGCATCTCCCTGCTGTTCTTCACGGAGCTGGGTGAGGTTTTCAGGACCGCAGGGCTGAATCTGGATTAGAAACGTGAGCGCAGGTTGGATGGGGGTCTTTCCTAAAATTTGGTCCTGTTGCCATAGTTTTGGCGTGGTAGGATGTGAAATGACCCTGAAGTGACGCAGAGAGTTAATCTATATCGCTGTCATCTGAGTTAAGGCAGACAGCTTTACTTTCTAGACTCGTCTAAGTCTGGACACTGGGTTAGTAACAACAAATGACATCTTTTCAGCCGGGTTTTTAACAATAACTGTAACAAACACTGACTGCTTTGCTAGGGAGAGAAAACAGGAGAACTGGCGTTGCAAACGAACGGCAGTCATAACACCAGAGTGGTTTATTTTTTCAAGTCCCTGCTCGAGATATTGTAACGCCAAGCTGTTATGGGAAAAACCAAACAATTTATTTTATAGCAACAAAGCTTAAAAACTTCTAGTATGAGTGTACTAATAGTTTAAACCCAGCTAGAAGTTCATTCACCCTTATATTGGGCATGCAGCGAAGAACAAAGGGACTAGAGAAACCTTGGCTGACAGGAGAGAGGTTAGGCTGAGTCAGCATTTTTAGAAGATGTGCTACGTAAACCCATGCTTAAGGGCCTGAACAGAAGTAACCTGATTTCAGAAGTGCTCAGATCAATACGAATCTAGTTCAACTTTTCCAAATTTGGGGCAAGATTTGTAGTGTTAGATGGCTAAACCCGGCAGAGTTTGGGGGGCTGTTTAGGCATGGATGAGGCTGGGTGCTTGGTTCTTCTGCTGTTCTCGCAGCCACGGCTGAGACGAAATGTGCCATTTTAAGCGGACAAGCTGATCACTCAGTACCAAACTCTCTTCTGCTACTTTTCCCAGGTTAACATAGACTTCCAGACACGGGAGCTGACAAGAAGAAACATGCAGGAGCCCTCCCTCTCTTGCTTTGACCAAGCTCAGGGGAAGGTGCACAGCCTGATGGAGAAAGACTCTTACCCCAGGTTCCTGAGATCCAAAATTTACACAGACCTGCTGTCTCAAACCCAGAGGAGGCTCAGCTAGAGCAGCGACGGGGCCCTCAGAAACCATGTGCTTCCCACAACAGCCAAAACCCATGTCTAAATGTGAAACTTTCTTGGTGTTAAAAGCGGTGGGAATGAGAAAAGAGGGAGAAGGGGAAGAGGAGGCTTCCAGAGCGTGATCCAGGTGTGGTATTAGGACTCTGTGAGTTTCTGTGCTTCTTTTGGTTAGCAGTAGCGTCTTGCAGTTGTTGCCCCTCTCTAGCACAAAACCGTAATCCTCTCTAGTCACAGGGTCATCAGTTGGGAAGGCAGGTTTCTTTTGAATTTACTGCATAGGTACATGTGTAAATAACGCCACTGAACTTTTCCATCCCTCCAGACATCTCCCTGTCTCTCGCCTCTCCCCGATGTTTGGAGGGGCCCTAAGGGCAGTTCTGAAACTTGTGAAGCCAAGTCCAGTCCAAAGCATTGGCTCCCATGATGGCTTCTGGGGTCTGGATCCAGAGACCATGAGGAAGGAGAGAGGGGAGGGAGAGAGAAGGCAAAGGCGTATGATTCATGCTGCTTCCCGGAGTGGAACCTGTCAGTGAACTCAGCTCACCTTTCCATTTTGGTTGCACATCTTATGACACCAGCTGCTACCCTGCCACAGCCCCTTATCTTCCAGGGATGGAGACGAAGAGTTATTTTCTGTATGACTGTCAAGGAGCAGAGTTTTTCTCACGAGGAAGGTAATGCCAAAAGCTCTCGCTAGACCTGGTCAGGCAAGTCTTTCAGTGCGTATGATTGTTTTTCATTAATATTATTTATTTGTGCTGTAGTTCAGCCTCAGGACCCCAGTTTTTGTTCAGGCTTCATTGTGCTAGGCACTGTACCAAAGCCTAACACAAAGAGGCTCCTGGCCACCAGAGACATTAACAGGCTTGGTGGCTTCTTGGGAATGACCTGCTAGCTGTTGGGAAAGAGTCAAGAGAAGGAACGTCACATCTGCCCCATGCTGAGGTGTAAGAAGAGCACAAGACCTGCCTGCTATGGCAGATAGCATTTTTCATGTATTACCCGACCAGCACATGGTAGGGAGAGGTAACATGAAAAATCAGCATTATATTTTAGTTATTTGCTGATTATTGGCTGTTGTTGTTACCTACTGATTGTCCACTGTGGGTTCAACGCCATGTAAAGAGCTACTAAAGACGCAGACCCTGCTGCACGGTGCTTGCTTAAAAATAGGACACAGGGAAGCAGGCAGCGAGCAGGACGAGCGTCTGGATGTGAAGTGGTGTGTGAAGGGTGCTTTGGCCCTATTCCCACAGCCTGGATAGCCAGCTGCAGGATCAGACTCTGTGCAGATGTCAGTTGTGTGTCACCTCCTCCATGCTGGACAAGAACACTTACCATCTGAAGGCCCCATTTCTCTGGCACTGCTGTTCCAGACTATCGGCTGTCAGATTCTTGCGATGTTTTCTGGTGGAGAAGCAGACAGCCTGTCTGTGACTTTGAGCCTACGGACCAGAGGTCTGTTTTCTTAGCTTTATGAAGGCCTGGACAGTGACCCCATGGATTTTTTCCTTTTCCCAGTCACCCACAGATCAGAGGCTGCAAACCTCTGCTCTAGTTGAGGGAAGTGGGTAGGTTTGATACACCAGAAAGCTGGCGATAAAGGTTTAGTGTAATGAGGTGTAAACTAGGTAGACTGAATTGTGAAGCTAAGGGTAATGCGTTGGAATGAGATACAAAAAGCCTGCTTGGATATTAAAGGCAGGAAGCAGGTTTTGAGGCTTTTTGCAAGGATGCTGTGCAGGGTTTTAGGACAAATAGGTTCAGGGTGAAGATAGGGATGGTAAGTATGTTTGTTTTGTTTTGGAGGTCTATTCCTTTGGTCCCTAAGACACTAAAGTCTAAATACGATACAAGTGTGAAATTTATGTTCAGTAGCGAAACCTGCTTTTCAATATCTGGTCGGTCAGCTCTAGAATTCTTCAGCTGTTTTGCCAGAAAAGATCAGCGAAAGGCAGGTGCTGGAAAGTGCCCCAAATTAATCCCAGGGGTCTACATCACGCGATGGCTCAACCAGCCGTGAGCGCAGCTGATTGTGGTCCCACAGCTTTATGGCAAACAAGGTACCTGACAAAGAAGGTCTAGCGGGAGAGGTGCCTTGGGAAACATGTGCAATGCTCTGGAAGGAGTCAAAGACAGGAGCAGAGGATGTAGAGTCACGCGTCCAGTGGTATCTGGGCTGTAGGAAGAGGAACGGAGTCACATCACCCTATACAGCTCCCTCCTGCTATAGGTGAAAGGGAAGGAGGAGGGCAAATCATCCCATGTTGCATTGAAACACTCCTAATGCTTGACCTGCAAGGGAGGATGGAAAACCACTGACTGAGGAGGGGCTGGAAGAAGTTTCCTTTCCAAGAAGCACTGTGTCTACTACACCGCAGAACACAGGATGGACTGGGGTCTCTCAGGGGTATGGGTTGCTTTGGCTGGGATAGTTCTCCTTGAGACAGCCTGTGGTGCCAGCTGTACCCAGTGTCACTGTGACCGCGAAATGGCACAGCCACCGGCGATCCAACCGCTGCAGCACAGCAGCTCAGCTTCCCAGTGCTGTGGTGTCGAACAAGCTGCGTTGCAGGGCATTGAGGGAGGCCACCTCGTCTGGTCCTGCCTTCCTCTGCTTCAGCCTCCTCTTGACTGCACATGCAAAAGGTAGCCTGGTGCTGCCCTGGATGTGAGAGACGGCAGCAGCAGGCTCATGAAGTCATTGCTGTGAAGGAGAAGGCCATTCAACTGCCTTGTGGTACTTTTCTTAAAGCCACCAATGCACATGCTGAGTGGGCTTGGATGATGCTGACCTCCAGTGCTGATGTATCCTGGACAAGGCTTTTCAGCACAGCGCCCTGCAAGCACCCATGGCAGTGAGGGTCCCCGAGACAACCAGGCCATGAGGAAAAATGGCAGAACCAAGATCTTTTTGTGGAGGAATAAGGAACAGAAACTCAGAAGTGAGGACAATTCCCAGGCTTCCCTGATGGCTACCAAGGCTGGTTCAGAGTGTGACTCCAGAACGCCCAGGAGGTAACATCTCTCAGCAAGCTCCTCCAGCGTCGGTGCTGGCATCCTTTCCGTTCATGTTAGGAGCCATCGAAAATCTTCAAAGTAGCCGAGGCCGTGTAAACACCAAGCTCCTCTCTCTCCTCCGTCGACCTGGGGAATTGCTTTGAGCATGGAGACTCAGAGATGGCATTGCTGCAGTTGTGACAGGAGCTGTATTCGTGCCGGCTGATGTAGGAGAAGTGTTTTACCCATCAAATTGGTGGCAGACAATATCCTCCACGGGAAACATCCTAGAGCATCGAGTGGAGCAAAAGTATTGTCTGAGGCATATGAGTCTACCATGGTTATTTTTGTTGCTGCTCTTACAGTTTATCTCTCTTGAAAGAAAGCAGGCTAGTTATTTAAAGTAATTTTTTTTTTTTTTAAACAAGAAATTGGCACCAGCTGCTTCTTTTATGCCAAATGTCAGTCTGAAGTGAATTAAAAAAGGCAGCTTATAGCTCTTCCCCTTAAACCAGGGGCTGATTGAGGAAATAATGACTGAACCAAAGCTTTGGAAAGCACTGAGTGATGACTAATCCCCATCAAGGACAAATATCCTATCTTTGTTTCATCTCTCACTGAAGTGAAAGGGATATTCATAACCTGAAAAATCCTGTTTGCCCCCCACCTCCCCCTCCCCCCAAGCACACACCTCCAAAGCCTTGCTCCTGTTTCAAGTCATGTCAGAGCGTGCCATCACATGAAGAGAGGGCAAAAAAAATCGTTTCGCTCGGCTCTTTTTATTCTGTATGTTTGCTGGCACATATCCAGTCAGCTCCCAAGTCCTATGACAGCAAAAGGGAAGAAGAGTTTACAAATTGCCTTTCCTATAAGCTTCAGGGGTTGTTAACTCCAGAAGCAGATGCAGAACACGAATCTGCTTTGAGTTTCCGTCTCCTGCTTTGGCCCGTCAGCCAGGTTTGGCATGATTTCCATCACCTTTGCTGGACTTGTTAATGTACCAATGGATCCCTGCCCTCCACGCTGGGAAGGTGTGAAGGGCAAAGTCCTGCTAGTCCGAGCAGAGGAGGGAAATAGGGGTGTGCATCTGTGGGTGTGGGTGGGTGAGAATGCATGTGACTTCATGTGTACGTTATTTAGCGTCTCCTACTAGAGAAGCTATTCTGAGACATAGATGTGCATGTTTAAATAGGAGAATTAGGCATAAATGACATAAAATGAGATTTTTTAGCCAGTGTCGTGTTTGCCTCGTGTGTAAGTTTGACTAGTAATAGGAGACGTAAAACTCTGCTAGGCTTCCAGCTACCCATAAGAGCACATGTATCAAACTGAACTGAATGTTCACTGACAGACACAAAACCAAAATGTTTACAGCATTCAGAGCAATAGCAAAGCATACCTCATGCCAGTCCTGGAGTGCCTCTCACCCGTCCGTGCAAACTGTCCCCTCCCTGGGCTCCTCTCGCTTCTCCCTCCAAACCCCTCTCTCCTCCTCAGTCCTGTCCCCGTGGACTTCCCACCTCCTCCTCCTCACCTCCCTGAAGCACTCCTGTCCATGCCAACCTTCCTCTCCACCAGCACTGCTTGTCCCCATGCATCTGAGCCTGGGTCTCACATAACCTCCTACCATGCCCTCCCGGTTGCATACCCTCCATCCCCATCTACCCCTCCTCTCTTCTTTGCCTTTTCCTGCCCCAGCCACTTGTCTCTGGTCTTGCTGTCTCTCTCCTACGTACCTCCTACTGTCGCTATAACGCTCCTGGTAGCTATTCCTTGCCCATTATATAAGCAGAAAAAGCTTCACCTAATTTCTGCATCATCTTTCATTCCTGGGGCTGCTGCAGTTGTCTTCTTCCTTGGTACTGTGTTTTCTGTGGCATCAAAGCATTCTATCACAGAACTGGAATTAAAGTACATTTTGCTGCTGGACCAGAACATGTTTCTCCACCACGCACCCCCTGGGCTTTGCAGAGGCTCGGCTTGTCCCCAGTGTTGTGTCTTCTTCCTCCACCCACGCTCCACGTCCTGCGCTCGTGGCAGGGGCTGGCTAAGCGAGAGGGCAGCCGTGCTGCGCGGAGGCAGCGGCCACTTCGGCGGGGCCACAGCTGTGCTTCCTCTTGGCTTTGTGGTATAAAAAATGAGTGTAAATAAAGGTGCCAGTGTTGTATTTGCTTAGTAAAGTCAGTCGTTCCGTTCTGTGCCTCCTTTTGGCTTTACTGGAGGGACGTATCTCTAATTTGAGACTGCAGTAAACTCCCCTGGAGCTCAGGGAACCAAGGGCATGGGAGGGAGGTGGCAAAAGGGGATGAGCTTATTACTGAAAAAACCCCAACATTTCCAGCAAAAAGGCACAAAAGACAAGGCAGTGCCTGCTCCTGGAGGGACCTGGCGTTCCGAGGAGGTATGGGCACCAGCTGCGGTGTGAATCGCTCTTCTCCAGTAGCCCCACAACTCCCAGTTTGCATCATGTGCTGCATGCCCCGGGATCTAAAACAGGACAGATGAGGAGCTGCTCGGCTTTGCATTTACAGCATAGATGATGGGGTTACCCTAAGAGAAATGTCTTCATGTTGCTCTATCAGTGCCTGCAGTCGCCAGCTAAAAAGCAACGAGGGGAAGGAGGCATCTTGTGTTGTGTTTGCCTACGCAGTCCTCTGCGGGATTGCTGGTAATGAAGAGAGCAGGGTACAAGTACACCCTGGGGCAGATCCCCCTTCCTTACAAACCACGACTGAAGTAGCTGACCCTCCTATAACCTCTCTTCCTTCTCCTCTAGAAGCAAACCACATTGGAGAGAGTTCAGATTTTTCTTTCAGCTCTCTGGCACCTCCATTTTCAGTGTGATGGCAGTGTCCCAACAGCAGGAAGGGACCTTAAGGATCCGACCCAAAACCCAAGCAGCGAATAAGACTGAATTTAAGATGTCTCTGTTCCTTGGGAAACATGGCTGCAGTGGCTCAGAAGAGATTTAGGAGGGCGTTACTGTATGGAGTGAACTCAGAAGTGAGCCACCAGGTACCTGGGAAGAAAACCAACTCTTTTAACACCTCTCCTATGCCACGTTTTTATTTTAATTAGGTCCTGATGCTGTAACTGCCTCGGCAGTGTCTGGGTGCTGCTGGTATTGGTAGATAACAGCAGGAGCCGTTTGGGCAGGACGCATGGGCTGTTCAGTCTGGTTCCTTCCCATTGATGGGAAGGCATGGGCTCGGGTTTGGTTTGACCTTCCCTCTGCATTAGCTGCTCATTTTCTAGGCTCACCTTCCTCTAATGAGGCTGGAGAAGCTCCTCAGCCATACCAGATGTCCAACCGGCGATGATATCCCCCTGAGTCGCGTCACTGCATTGTAAAGTGTTACTCACCTGTACTGTATAGAGACCATGAGGACGTAATAAACAGCCTGAGAACTACTTGCTCTGCGCCGGAGTGTCAGAAAAGGTGTGAGACGAGCACGTTTTCCTGCGTGGAGACAAAGTGGGAACTGCAAGCCTGTGAAACCGTGTGCTGGGTCTGCTCCCTGTACCAGGACCAGCGGTGGGGGATGCACAAGCAAGGTCTCCCAGAAAAGGGAGTGGTGTGGATGGATCAAGCATGGTCAGGCCACAAAGAGCAAACAAATGCTTTCTCCAGTATAAATAAAGCAGTCATGGGCTCCAGCAGGCAGCTCCCATCAGGTCTTGGCTTGATCCATCCTTGGGGAACACACTGGGGAGGGATGAGTCTGGAGGAGCCTGGGCTTCGTGGGGAACGGTCGGGTAGCAGCTGAGGGCAATCCTGGGTACTAAAAGGGGAAGGGGAGGTGTTAGCAGGGGTAGAGATCAGAGTGAGGGCAGCTGGGGTGGGGGCAGTGTTTGGGTGTCAGGAGAAAATTGGAGGTTGGGAGATCTGTAGAGTGGGGCTGAAGCAACACCATGGGGGCTGCTGCCCATCCAGAGAAAGGGGCTTCAATGAGGAAGGGCTGAGGCCAAGCAGAGCATCTCCTGAGCAGATCTGGCAAGCAAAGGAGAGCAGTGACCTGGATCTGGCCCAGCCCTTGGCACACTGAGGGCAGCTCTTGCCTGCTGCGGAGCCCCCCTTCCCTGCTGAAAGGTGAGTGTTTGCTGCATGGTCTGCACAAGGTTGCTTCTTCATTTAAAAAGAAAAATTAAATGAGCTTGTTTTTTTCTCTGGGAATCATTGCAGTGGAATTTATCAGTCCCTCTGTCTTCTTTCTATCCCCCTTTTTTTGCCCTAATTCCCTTCTCTGCTTATATTTTTTTTTTTCCTTTTCATCTGCTGCTTCTTCCCTCTAAGCCTGTCTCCGAGCCAAAACAATTTGCATGCATCCAAGGAAGGATCTGCTGTTAGTGCTGCTCTGTCTCTCCTCTTAGTTAGGATATATTTAGCCATTGCTTTTTTTATTTTTTTTTTTGCTGTTCAGTGGCTTTAAAGAGCAGGTGCCAGGAACAGAAAGAGAAGATGAAAAATACCTGCTGTCAGATACCTCTCCCTATGCAGATGTGCTCCGGCGCTGCGAAAAGCAAGCACGTGAGCAGCGTGGATAACAGCTGCCCCTTGAAAAGCCCATTTGTAATTCTAATTTTCTTTTACTTCAATGATCTCCTTCCGCACTGCTACAAATTTCCAGGGCAGCCATTTCCTCCCGTGCTTCACGTGAACCCAGTGTGTGCTTTTGTTGAGAATCAATTAAACACCCCGTGGGTCAGGGCAAAGGCCTGTTGTCGCGCAGGAGCTGCCGAGGGACAAGCGCTGCTGCCTGCACGGGCAGCTGCCCGTCCCGCAGTGGGGCGAGAGCTTCCCTGGCCAGGGAGGCACAGCAGCACCAAGGCTCACGCGGCGTCCGGCAGCAGCCCCTGACCTTCCCTGGCTCCTAAGCTGGCCCAGACCCAGCTGCAATGTGGCTCCTCGGGGACCTCTCACAAGCGCCCTGATGCTGTCGCAGCCTCAGCGGCTTCCCCGCTCCTCCTGGTTGGCATCGCCAGCCTCTGAGCAATGCCATGCTCCTGCCCGTACAGCAGCAACCTCCCGTCACCATGATCCCCTGCCAGCACCCCTTTCCCCATCTCCTTTGCCTGTATCTGTCTTTAAATGCAACCAAGGCTTAACAACAGCTTGCTGGTGGAGGAGGGGTCTGTGCTATAAAGAAGAGCCTTTAAGTCTCTCCCTTCTGCTCCTTTGCATTCAGCATCTCCCTGGGTTCATGCAGGCAGTTCCATGGGACTCCTTGGGCTTCTGGCAGTCTCTGTTGAAGCAATGCAGATGGCACAAAGGTTTTACTGTTCCTGATTGCCACCTTTGTGGTTCCCCATCGGTTTAGGAAAAAATCAGGTGTTAGGCTCCTCGGCGAGCCTGCCTGGCCATGCATCTTCTGCAAGCAGCCTGGTCTAGTTGAAGATGTCCCTGCTTGCTGCAGGGGAGTTGGGCTAGATGACCTCTAAAGGTCCCTTCCAACCCAAGCTTTCTGTGATTCTATGACCCCAGCAGAGTGGCTTGTCCTGAATCTTCCTCTCCTCCTCCCTGCCTCCCCTTCCCATCCATTTCTGTATCCTCCCCTTCTTATTCCACTCAAACCATATAAATATACAGAAGTACCTGGTACCAGAAACTCTCCTCAGAGCTCAGCTGTGCTCTGGGGCATGTGTAAGGATGCTTTGCACCCTGTCACCAGTCCCTCCTGGTTTCCCTGTTACCTACCTCATTTGTGTAGTTTTGGGGCTGAAAGCTTTATTTTCCTTTTTTTCAAGGTTGTTGGCACTTCACAAAATACTAACCCAGAAACACCCCTGCCACCACCAGCAGCAATACCTGGGGCTGAGAGGTTTTGTGTTTTGCTTCCGATGGGGAAGCCGGTAGCCGTACCCTTGTAAACGCTGGTGCTGCGCCGGCAAAGAGCATCTGCAGCCGCCTACTGCAGGTGCCTCCATGGTCCAGCTGCCTCCCAGCCCAAGCATTCAGGGTCCCCCCCAGTGAACCCTGCCTGGGTTGCCAGGACCTCCCTGGTCGAAATGAAGCCCCGAGAGGGCTGGTCCCCATAGATGGGAGGTGGGCTTCATGCCGGCAAGTCTGCAGCACGGTTATGAGAAGAGAACCCAGCCCCAGGCATTGCGACACAGATGAGTTTTTTGTGTTCCAAAACAAGGACTGATAATGCAGGCAACTGAGCTGGAGCCGCGGGAGGCTGCTAGGCTAAATGAGACAGGAAGCACGTAATTAAATTAGATATAGAGTGGCATAAAAACATCTGAGTACACATACATCGTTGGGCCTGGAGGCTGTTGCGTAACCCTACAGAAGAGCTCTGCGTTATAAAATACTGCTGTAAGCTCTTACGGAGGGGGCAAGGCAAAACCACACGTGCAGTTGCCCAATGCACTTCATACCTATGAGAAAAAGCAGTGGGGAGACCGGGGCTGAAGCAAAGTGGAGGTTTCAGCAGGCTGTAACACCAAGACAGAGATGTGCAGAGCTTCTCTGCTCTGGCTCGTGTCCCCTGTGCTCCTTTCCCATGGGCCGTGGCTGTTGCTGCCCTCCTGGCTGTGTTTTTGCCATGCAGTTATATTTGCCCATCAGCTTCAAGCACCTCGTGGCTCCCAGTGTGATGGGAGTCTTGGGGACCACGGTTGTGCTGCCAGAAGTCACCTGCCCAGCTCTGCGTGTCTGTAACACATGCCCGGCCTCCCAGAGGTTTTCCTCTTGGCATAACCTGCTTGGGGGATGCCTCAAGCACCGGGGAGAGGCATCAGAGCATCCTATGACTGCAGACCTCTAGGTGGGAGAACAGGCTGCAGCGCGCAAGAGCAGTTTTAGAAGGGAAAAGAACACAGATGAAGTCCTGATTAACACCGGGAATGACCCTCACCTGTGGGTCCCAGGAGCCCGTACCCACGTCGGCGTGGCACTGCTGCTGCAACACCAGTGCTCCCAGCATGGCAGCGAGCTGGGGTGGAGCACCAGGCTGATGTGGCCAAGCACTTGCCTTACGCTTCCTCTTCTTTCCTTAAATCCACAGCAAGGATCCCAGCTCTAATCACGGTTTTAAGGCACGGCGAAGACATGAGCAAAGGCTTTCTGTAGCTGAATAGCTGTTCACCAAGAAGCCTTAAACTTTTTTATTCAAGTGAAAAAAAGCAGAGCTGTTGGGAGAGGCTGCTCTTTCATTAGAGCTGAGATAGGAACTAAAAATGTGTTGTTGGTCATTAGTCCTCATGCATCTTTTCTGGCTAGCTGTGGGCAAGAAAATTCAGTGGCTTCTTCTAAGTGATGGGAGAAAGACAGGAGTTCCCACTACAGTTCAAGGTAGCTGAGGTGCCTCCTGCTCCTCTGAAAGCCCCATCCTGAAATAAATCCTCGTGCTTTGGCTCCCCAAAGGCAGCATGAGAGGAGCCTTTCTCTGAGGCCTGGGGCCGAGATGGCTGCGTGTGCTGCTGCTTCCCCGGCATGGCTCATCTCCCACGGGCGCGATGCTCCGGCAACATCCCGCGCCTGATTAATGCGGGCAGTGAGGGTAGGAGACAGCCTGAGCTCTGGAAAAATGTCTGTGCTGGGTGCGGAGCTGCTAACAGCAGGGACCGAGTGGGGAGGAAGGAAGGGCTGGCGGAGGGGAGATGGCAGCTCGTGGCTTTGCCCTGGGGTGGACATGGGCAGGTGGGTTTAGGGTTGCTCCCCGCACCATGGTGAGCTCCTTCCCAGAGCCACCGACCGGGGAATTGCAGGGAGGGCAGCTTTCCGGGACCCGGTGTGAGCCCGACCTCGGCACGGGGGACCTATTGGCTGTCATGGACCTCTCTGCTTCTTGCACCAGACCTTGGGGTTTGCTGGTGTGCAGTGTCTGACACAGGTTTAACTCTTTCTATTCCTCCTTCTCCTCCAGTTTCCAAGCTCTCCCCTGCTTTTAGTCTCTTCTTTCCACCTTTGGTTCTCATGAGGATCCACCTTTATCAGACGTTTTCCCATGCTTTGCTCAGACTTTCTTTAATGCGCATCCCCTGCCCTTCTCTTCTCCCACCACAGACCCAGCAGAGAATTTGTGATGAAAAAGTGCAACTTCTTACAGCTCGTGGGGTCAGACATCAGTCCTTATTTATACTGGCCATGTGATTTGGGGGGGATGTGGAAACATTACACCCTTCTGCTCTACCTGCAGTGAAAGGGGGGGTGTATTGCATTGCCCTGGGGAGCGCAAACCCTTCCCGCAGGCTTTGCATCAACCCCTGGGATGCTGCAAGCCAGCCGGACTCTGCTGCGGGCTGGCATCCCCTGCCTAAACCAGCTGGGGAAAAGCGTGCTGCTGAGATGCCGCCACGGCAGTCCTTGAGTGCCAGGCAGATTGGGAGTCCTCGGGCAGCAGGACAGAGCTGACGAACTGCTGTGCGCTGCGGCGTCTGTCCTGTCCCTCTCGCTCTCCCCATCTGCGCACCCACCCGCCGGCGGTTACTCGGCAGCCTCCGCACGTCGGTGCAAACGAGCCTTTTTTTTCCTGTTATCGAGGAAGCAGTTATGACTGTGATGCTCAAGGACAAGCCTGGGCTTCCCACCACCCCCCCTCCCTTAACAGCACGAAAGAAACCTACCTAAGCTGTTATCTTCGCCGGGCGCTGCCAGAGCAGCTTGTGGTTGGCTGGAGGCTGGTGCGATGCCGGGTCCCCCTCCCAGCCCTCCCGCCTCCCACCCGATAAAAGCACATCTCCTCACCGCTTCTCCAGCCGACAGCACACGGGCGCAGGTGGTGCCGCTGCTGCCCGTCGCACATCCCGGCCGCCGCATCCTAAGGACCCAATGAGTTGCTGGATGCCCGGGTGCCCAGCTCTCAGCATGTGCCGGGGGTTAGCCGCGCTCCCCATCGCTTGCCTGGAAAGGTAAGGGGCTTCGTCACGCCGCTGTTCTGGGATGCAGAGGGATAGCTGGAAAAGATGCACCTCACTTCCGAGCGGCTCTGCTGTTGCAGCCGTGGTGTTTCGGTAGAAATTAGGGCGCAGACCACGAGGAAACAGGCAGCGAAGGGTGGCCAGAGTGATTTGTTTCGCCTGTGGCCGTTCTGCTCCCCAGGAGGGGAACACAGAGGTAAAACACGAAGAGGGAGAGGAGGCTGGATGGGGCTGCCCTGCCTGTGTCCGGGCGTACAAACACACGAGGGTTGCTTCTCTGGCTCTGTCTCCGCAGAACTCGCTGCACGTTGGCAGCAGCAGGACTATTTTTCTCAACACGGTCGAAACATGAAGCAACACGTTGCTCCTCCTGCAAAGCCCCACGCTGCCGGCTTGACATTTAAACGCTTTATTTTTGTATGAGTGCCTTGGGATGCCTCAACGAGCTGCAGCACACAAATAGCGGCGGGGCCGTGGGGGTACCCCAGGGAGAGGAGCTGATTTAGCAGCAGCTCCTGCCGCCTTGCCGCAGAGACCTCCCGGCAGGGAGGTGCCACCACCGCAGAGCCGCGGTGACGGGCAGCCGCGTCCCAGGCGCTCGCAGAGAGGGCTCTTGGCACGGGAGCGTCGGGCTGTCGCCGGGCTCGCTGGGTCTCGAAGGCATGGGGTAGGTGGATGGTGCCACCGAGGAGCGCGGCCATCTCCACGGCGCGGTGGCAGGCTCCTGGTGACTCAGGGCTACCCCCCAAAAATAACACAAACAGGGGAGAATCAGCTCTGCTGCAGCAGCCTGGCGGAAGGGAGATGCTCCCCCTCTGCAGAGCAGAAAGACATCGCTGTGTTTTCCCAGCGTTTTCAGAGCAGAGTAGCACTGCCGGGAGAGAGGGGGTGGGAAAAGGAGCCAGGCTAGCTCTGGAGGGCTGGGGGGGGGGCTCCAGCTGGG
>Ga0065711_1008319_pt1 | contig 20525 bp, 12 predicted proteins | sample Hoacrofraction12_FD_59098 | JGI IMG/M metagenome (GOLD analysis project Ga0065711, IMG submission 59098) | Hoatzin crop microbial communities from Cojedes, Venezuela - Epithelial fraction 12 v2 (version 2) | ecosystem: Host-associated > Birds > Digestive system > Esophagus > Crop | place...
GGGGGGGGGGGGGGAACCACAAGGACTACTAATTTTCCCTGCAAATAACAGCAAAAAAGAAAAAAAGTATTTTTACATGTGTACCTGGCAATAGCAAAATACAGAACTGTATGAATGCATTATTTATTGCAAGAAAAAGATTAAAAAGTGTATTTTTTAGTTTTATCTTTCTACTTAAAAGACCTTATATCACCTCAAGAAAAAAGGAACAGAGAGCATGTGAATAAAATCACAGAAGCCGGAATTTCACCCTAATCATTCTCTTCCTCTATGAAGCCTAAAGATACACAAGTTTTTAATAGCCAAATTAAAAAAAAATACAAAAGCTACAGCTGGCCACACATTCTGTGATCGCCCTTTATCACTTGCCAATTTATTCATCCCTAAAGGCTTCCAGAGCATTTTGAGAACCTTGCTCTTTTGTGATTTCAATGGGACTCATATTCAGATCTTCATATATGAAGTATACAGAGAGTGCATTTAATTGTCTAAATACAGACTTAAGTTCTCTACATGCATATGTTTTGATTTAGTATTTTGCTATCTGAAGTGCTGGTTTTCCCCTTACCCTACTAGTATCTGTTCATTATCTCCAGAGACATCAGAATTTTTTTATTTCTTTGTAAAGTTCTTGTTCCCTAGTTTGTATTTACCTATGTTAAATCCTCTTACTCAATTTTTTTCCTTTGCTCCTTCCTGCTTTCCATCTCAAGCAGAAGGTGAGTAAGATATATAGCGTAGGATTTTGAACTTGAGCCAAATTGCCTGCCTTGGTATTCATATTGATACTACAGACAATTTCAATGTCATTCAAATTAATAGTTCACAGACAAATTGGATGACTTGACAGCTGTTACTACCTATAACATAAGTGTCATATCACAGTAAAAACTGTGATACTGAATGACAATTTTTAATTATTAATTCTTCATACTTCAGAAATTCTAGATCAGACTTTTCTGTTCGTAGCAGCAAGTCATCACTAGATTACATGTAATATCATTTAAGAGTCTTTTTTTTAAAACATGTATACAAAAATAAACATTTATAGACAAACTCCAGTTTGCCCACATGACCACAAGACTGACCCCAGAGCTCAGAGCATGAGGCTGTCGCCTGTTCTCCCGAAAAAGCGAGTAGCTACCCACGGCATACTTTCGCTTGATCCCCACTGCAAAGGAGCCATTAGATTTAGAGCTGCAGTACGAACAAATATTCATTCTTTTTCTGCGCCGTAGCTATAAGCAGTGTCTTGGAGTTTGGTTCTAAATGCTTCCAGCTTGATAACCTGGGCAACTCTCTGTGATCCCATGTCTCTGTGTTTGACCCAGGACACAAAGCAGCCCCTATAGAAATGACTAATGATTCTTTCAGCTTTTATTGCTGGCATTAGCACTCATAACCCCTTTTATATCCAAGAGCTTATAAAGGATTAAAGCTCTGTAAGCACGTAAAATAATTCATAATCACTGCAAAGTTTCAGATTTTCCTATCCACAGAGTCAGGAGAGCAACTTCTCCCAAAACTGAGGAAAAAAAAAATAATCCTAATACATTGTTAGTTGGAAAGACTACCATACATGCTGTTTCAACAGGTGTTCCATGCAGTTTTGATTTCTTTATGTTTCCCTACATAAACTATAACGCTAAACACCAACGCAACAAGGAATCACACAGGGAGACATCAATGTAGAAAGTCATTCAGTCCCCAGCAACACTTTCTCCCTGAAGCTCTCACCACCTTTAACAGGCTATACGCCAGCCCGAACTCATGGGCTGGAAGAAGAAAATTCCCCAAACTAACCCACCAGATCCCTTTTTCAGGTGACCCACTAAGGGTTCAGGAATTTCCATCCAGGCATGCTGGCTTGAAAGTGTCACACCAAGGATGCTATTTTCTGCACTTGCAATGGAAGATAAAGGTTGAATACATGCAGCTGTATTCTGACAGGCTTGGGATTTGGGACACAGTGTAACAGAGTGACAGCTGTGTTTGTACTCCCGGTCTGCAGCTAAAACACGTCCTGTGCTGATGCTCAAGAATTTACCTGAAAACACTTTCCTGAAAGTTTGCAATAGATTCTTAGCAGTTCGCTGTATTTCTTCTGTTTCTTTTTTCCTCCATGTTTGCTGTTTTTTTAATCTCACTTTTATTCTTCCATACACTTTAATTAAACTCACTGAGCTTTTGAAGTTTTCTATTAAATAATAGCATATCTTGCACACCAGTTGGGCAATTACAAGCACTCACTGTTCTGGACTGCTGGCAAATTTTTCAAATTAACTGGCCTAGATCTTATAAGAGTAGGAACACATCATTAGACAACATTCAAATTCAAAGGAGGCATTAGGAAAGGTAAGAAAACTGCATTTCACTTATTTTTAAGATGTAAACAAAACTGATGATACAGCCGCTTACAAGTTCTCAACTAAAAGAGGAGAATACCAATAAGATATGTGGAGTAAGTTTTCGGGACTGCAGTACTTTGACCGTTACATTTAAAGTCCTAGTTATCGCTTTCCTCTGTTTCCTGCCAGAATTTTTTGGCAACAGCAGTAGACTACTATAGAGTCAAATGAGATACCTACCAAGAGAAGCTAACTCAAATCATAGAACCATAGAATGGATTGGGTTGGAAGGGACCTTAAAGATCATCTGGTTCCAATCCCCCTGCCATGGGCAGGGACACCTTCCACTAGACCAGGGTGCTCAGAGCTCCATCCAGCCTGGCCTTGAACACTTCCAGGGAGGGGGCAGCCACAGCTTCTCTGGGAAACCTGTGCCAGCGCCTCACTAACCTCAGAATCAAGAACTTCTTTCTTATATCTAGTCTAAATCTACCCTCTTTTAGTTGAATGAAACTACTATTTTTTTAGATTCTTTACTTCTAAGTTCTACTTATTATGAAAGCATTTATCTAGTATTTCATGTCTAATAAATAAGGATTAAACCAATCAAAAATTAGCAAATACTGTATAGTATCAGCAATTCATTGGGTGGAAATTACAGACCCTTTCTGCCAAGACAGGCAGAAAACCAGCTTGAATAGACCTCACTGAACAGACTTAAGCAGCAAGCTGTTTATGTATTGTTTATCTAAGCAAAAGAAACAAAGGATGCCAGCATCTCACTTGGAATTTTTCTTAGATCACAGAATCATAGAATAGTTTGCGTTGGAAGGGACCTCCAAAGATCATCTAGTCCAACCCCCCTGCAATGATGTCCTATGAAACCAAGTATCCAGCTATTGATACTGAGCACTGGCTGATACACAGCTGAGAACTTCAGAAAGAGACAGAAAATTCCTGGCAATTCATACAAGCACAGGCTCTTAATCTCAGTTCCTTCACCCCTGTCAGATTGATTATACCATGTATAAAACTGTTAAAACCAAGGTGCAGAAGTCCAGAGCCATGGCGTCCAACACCCTTGGACAATCGGCCAAAACATTCACAGGGAAGCGGCAAAAGCTGATGTTTCTGTAAACATGTGCTAGCTCTTGGGACCTACACTCCTGCATGGACGTGCATTTCTGTCGAGGTTGGACACAAACACATGACATCTCAGTGAGGCAAAAAAACTGTTAGCTGCTCTGAAAGTCTACTTCTAAACTGAAATGAATACACAATTTGCAAGGATGTATGGAACATGAGGATATCTGGTTAAGGGCAATTCAGCAAAAGAAAAAGACAAATGACAGGAAAAGTAATAAATCAACCACCGAGCTGCACAAACCTTACAAAGCAGAAGAGGACAGAGATGATAAAGCTGTGAGGGCACTGCTTTACAATTCTAGAATAATTAAGGTTGGAAAAGACCTCTAAGATCACCAAGTCCAACCATCAACCCAACACCACCGTGCCTGGTAAACCACGCCCTGAAGTGCCATACTTACACGTTTTTTGAACGCCTCTAGGGATGGTGACTCCTCCCTTCCCTGGGCAGCCTGTTCCAGTGTTTGACCACTCCTTCAGTAAAGAAATTTTTCCTAATACCCATTCTAAACCTCCCCTGACACAACTTGAGGCCACTGCCTCTTGTCCTATCACTAGTTACTTGGGAGAAGAGACCAACACCCACCTCACTACAACCTCCTTTCAGGTAGTTGTTGAGAGCGAGCAGGTCTCCCCTTGGCCTCCTCTTCTCCAGGCTAAACAACCCCAGTTCCCTCAGCCTCTTCGTTGCCCTTCTCTGGACATGCTCCAGCCCCTCCATGCCCTTCTTGTAGTTAGAGGCCCAAAACTGCAGATAGTATTCGAGGCGCAGAGCACTCTGGGTTGATCTGCGTGGCTGTGCAGTGTACGTGCCCATCTGTCTCTCTGGAGACTGTGCTCACGTTGCTACTGGCTGGGCCTGCAAACGGCAATGGTGAGGACCAAACCTGTGCAAATCACAGAACCTAGTTACACTGTCCAAAGACCTATGCCTGGAAACAGCTCCTCAAATGGCATGGCAGAACTTTTTGGCTTCCTTTTCCTATTGCCTTCAGAGATAGCATAGTAGATACGAGAACCAACACTGATTACAATTGTGAAATTGGCTTTTAATGGCAATAAGGGACTCTGCAAGCAATTTGAGTTACAACAGGCTGCTCTAAATTAAGCAGTGTGACATAGTATAGGTGAAGTTTCTCCACACACAACCAACTTGCATTAGCAACAGAACACCCTTCAATAGAGAGCAGCCCTTCTCAAGATACTGCTATAATTATAAATACCTCTCCTACTCTGAACAAATTTACTTACCAATACTCTCAAAGCAGTCCTATAAATCTTAAAAATAGATGACTAAATTAAGCGGTCATTCAAGCAGCTTATCTCATTAATCAGGAGGAGGGAAAGATCTTAAAATTTACGATCAAAATCAAAACTCATTTTCCCTTGAAGGCCTAAACAATTCACTTGAACATCCCTAAAGGAAATATAAGAATGAGATAGGTTATAATAGCTTTGGACAAACCTACTGGGGTTTGAACGTTGATTGCGTTTGACCTATGGGACCACATTTTTTCTTTTCAAATTTCTTTGCATTGGGTAATTAAGGAGCAAGTCTTGCCAAAGCGTAGATTTTCGTGTGTTTTGTGGCCCTCCTGGCTGAAGAGCATACAGCTCTCTCATCATCCCCTCCCCCCCCTTTTTTTTTAAGCTCTTCTATACATGTAAAAAAATCCACAATTGGATTTCCTAGTCACTGAATTTATGCTAAGAAAATGAAGTATATGTATCTCTGAAGTGTGACTGTATCTATCCAGTTTGTAAATCAACATGATACCTATAGTCCCACAGTAATTTATAGAATAGCTTTTGTATGGATCTGCTATATGGAACTCTCATTGACACTGGTGGAAATACAGGTTCTAAAAATAGATGAAAGGTCCTAAAATTTGCTTACAAATCATCCCATACCTTCTAATAATTTTCTGGAAGAGACTTCCCCAGAGTTAAACTCTAAAAATTATGACCTGTTTAGGACATATCAAAGATAAGGAGACGTTCTACTTACTGAATTCTGTTTTAAGAGAAACTTGACGATACTCAAAACACCTTTTCTTTTTCTCTGCTCATGCCACCTAGATTACCGTCAATATCTGTCATGCTATGTAGATTACTTTCAACAGTTATCCTGATCCATTTCAAAGAAAGTTAACTTGCCTTTGTAGAATAACCTCATCCAAGCAAAACAGCAAAGCTAATAGAATGCAGTTGTAACTTAATAAGCCCAACAGAACCTCATAAGAAGCTGTTAATTGGGATATAGATGATCCCATAGCACTCTATTACACTGTATATCGCATGTCATTTATCCCAGATATTGCCAACGTAAGATGGATTTTAAACATTATTTTCTTAACATTTCTCTCCTTGGAAGGCTACGTAGAGATGGCAACCACAATTAACATTATACAATACTCTGCATAATAACAAAAATCTTCTAAATTAACAGCGAACAATCAAAATTGCACATTACTTTTTAAAAGAGTTTAACAAGGTCAGAGTCGCATGATTTTTGTGGAATAAATTCACAAATTCATAAATTCATAAACTCACATTCATAAAACATGTTTTTAAACCATTTCCAACCCAGCCGTGGCTGGCTGTTACAGTAGGTTAATTCACCCTTTTCAGACCACCAAGCTTCTACCGATTTCTAGATCAGGTTTTTCATAAGTCAGTTGCCCTATATGCTCTGCTGAACTTTTGAATTCCCAGGCTCAGTGACTTCAAAGTCAGTAACGCAAACTGCTCCCACGGGAGTTTTTGGAAGGTCCACTGTGATACCTGCTGGATTTACCTACATGACAATGGGTGACAAGTCACCTCAGCACTAATCCTAAGTCACTCGAGTGTATCAAGCGTCCTCAAAATAAGGGTTAGCAACACGCGGGCATGACGCAATCCCACAGAGTTGGGCTGAATTTCTATCACGACAGATAAACAGCAGCATTCATATGTGCATACCCGTGGGTGCAACACAGAAGAGGTTGATCCACTTGTGTCAGAAGAGGGGTGTACTTTCTACAGTGTTTCCACCTATATTTAGAGAGTCAAATTTTATTTGATTCACAAAAGCAGCAGGGAATGCACAGATCACGCCAAAGGCAAATGGGTTGGTTTATTTCTAATCAGCTCTAATAAGACCCTAAGCCTATGCAAGAGGAATAAAAACTTCGGGCAGGTTTGCGATATTTTTTCCTCTACATAGGTGAAATTTTCAGACCCGACTTTCAGAAGTAATACATCTTGCTTAAGGTAGGTAACACTGAAAAAGACAGCCTTATAAACTGGGTAAAACTTTGGCTTTATACTCATACTCTTCTCATTAAAAGATCTTCAATTTTTCTAGTGATAAGTGAAAACAGTTAAAAAAAAATTGCAATATCTATTTTGAAACAATTATTTTCTACTTGATTTCCTAAAGATTTTGGTCAGCATATACATTAGTGCTGCATTCTAATCCTTTTTTCTCTATTTCACATTTAAAACTATGTGCAAATATAATTTGAGCATTGTTTTCCTAATAATTGTAGCCACTGATTACAAAGAAGGATTAAATTAACTAACTCCTTCTATGCTTATTTGTATTTTAGCTGTAGACTTTATGTGAGAAAACTACTGGGAAATATTTTTCCTTGTGATTTATTTCATACATTCTAAGACTTTTATTTATGTTCAACCATTACCCATTACATTAAAACACAACAAATTCAATATTCATAGAATCATAGACTCAGAATGGATTGGGTTGGAAGGGACCTTAAAGATCATCTGGTTCCAACTCCCTGCCATGAGCAGGGACACCTTCCACCAGACCAGGTTGCTCAGAGCTCCATCCAACCTTGAACCTTGCCTTGAACACTTCCAGGGAGGGGGCAGCCACAGCTTCTCTGGGCAACCTGTGCCAGTGCCTCACCACCCTCGTGGGGAAGAATTTCTTCCTAATATCTAATCTAAATCTGCCCTCTTTTAGTTTACAGCCATTCCCCCTTGTCCTATCACTACACACCCTTGTGAACGGTCCCTCTCCATCCTTGCTGTAGGCTCCTTCAGGTACTGGCAGGCTGCTATAAGGTCACCCCAGAGCCTTCTCTTCTCCAGGCTGAACAGCCCCAACTCCCTCAGCCTGTCTTCATGTATCTTACAGTGGCCAGGAAAAATGTTTAGGTGAGATATCTGAGTTATGAACTCAGAACCAGTACACTTCAAGGGGCAAGAAAGTATAAAACATACAGCCTTTTACAACTACCAACCCTCAGTGGGACTTGATTCTGGGGGCCTCACTGGTGTGATGATATTGAAGGTAGAAACTACTCCATGGCAAGATAGGTTAGAGAGGTCACTTGGTCTTGAAGGCACCTTTGTACGAAGATTTGCAGCTTTATAGATTGAGACCACAGCAAAATAACTCTGGAAATAAAGGGTGCATTTGATTGTCACTAAATAAACCAAGTGCTGCTGAAAGGAGTTCTCATCAGGACATAACAAAGAGCAAACAATTCCTTAAAATTTCCTCCAGTTTTTATTTTTAATGGATTTCAAAAAATAATAAAAATGAGCATATCTGAAGCGAGTGCTAAGTACTAACGCTGCTTTTACGAAGCATGTAACGTGAAACTTTCATCTAGCCATAGTCTTTGGGCTACACGCTGTGATAAGACTGAAGAAAAGGTGGTCTGGATGAAAATTGATTCTTTTGCTTGCAGCCAAATTTACTATAATGAATGAAAGCTAGAAGATATTGACATTTCTCGCAGTAAATTAAAAAAAAAAAAGCTGAAGAAAATAGGGACTTTTCATTCTATTATAAGCTGAGCAACTGAGGATGACACATATAGAAAGAAGAAATCATTACTAAAACAGAACATAGTGGAAGCAATTTTAAGAAATTATTCTTGCACCAGAACAATATTTTCAGGGCAAGGAACCCAAGGTGGCCTTGTTCCTGCCCTCACTCGAGAAGACAAACAAGATCCTACAAATTAATGAAGCAAGCTGTGAGAGATCAGAGTCTGACACCACGTGAAGGAGTTCTGTGTAGACTTCTTCATAATTATGTGGAAGTAAAAAATATCTGAACCTACCAGGAAACAGGCTCTGTTGCTCAAAAACTACGACGTAAATAGAAATTGATTTTTCCTCAGTTAAATAACATCAGCTGTATTTCTTTTGAACAAATGAGCTCTCTTGCACTACAGGTGGTGTGAAACTATAGGGCCAGGCTATGTGCTGAAAAGGGAGCATGCTCAACTGTACTCATGCACTGCTAATGTAATTGAAAATTCAGCAGTGCTGCACAGGGTAATTGAAAGACCCATACAGCTTTGATCTCATATTTCCATTATCTAATATTGCAAACATCAATCTCTGAATCACATACACGGTAGTAAGAGTTGTTTTAACATCAAAAACACAATTAAAATATAATTATAATGAATGTTCAAGTCTTCTAATTTAATTAGCCCACACCTGTTTTCCATCAAATTTCTTTTAACATTTTATATATTAAAAGCAATTCTGAATTTACAAGCAATAGGGTAGTGGAAAGTCTTCTACCAGAAACAAATTTTGTTTATTTAGAAGTCTTCTTACAGGAACAGTGCTTAAAATGCTTACATTGAGCAACACCTGCCTTTGACAACTTCTAGGATAAGCTTAATCCCTTTTGGCTGATAAGAGCAATGATCATGGAATATTTTGAACACTGATTGCCTACATTACAAGCCCTGAAACTGGGCACAAACAAGGTATAAGCAAAGTTGTAGGGTAAGGTGTCCTTGACGATAAAGACCACAAGAAACAACTCTGCTCATCAACACCGATGTGCAGGTGAGGGATAACACGAGCACTGAAGAGGAATACACAGTGACAGGCTGCAATGTCTTTTGTAACAAAATTATACACAGTTCAAGGCATAAACTGTATCTAGCATTACAACATTTCTGTGTCGGAAAAAGAAAAAGGTAATCTAGTGCACCTGAACGCAGAACAAGTCCATCTCTAGGCCACTGCTCAAGCTTTGCCACTGTGCTGTTTTCTTTCACACCTTTGAGCGACAGGGCCAAAGGCCGCTTAACCTCATCTCCTGCTTTCAGACACATTGTTTTCTGACTTACGCGTGTCCACTCTTGAGGCTGAGGTGATTTTTTCTGCGCACATACAGGCAAACACCAAGCAGCTTGGCTGAACAGCTCCATCGCAGTGCCACACACACTAACAGCAACTGGGACAAAAATGAAACCAAGTGTTCTGTTTGCCTTAAGCTTCTTCCTCACCCATGCAATGCAATGCCACGCATCCACTAGCACGTGGTAAACCACATCCAGGACACAGCTCAACAGGCTTCCCATTTCACACCAGCTATCCTCCTGAGGCCTTTCTGACCTCAGGCAATCGGGATTTTGGCAGGCTGCTCATCCCATGCCCAGGACTGCCATGCAAGATAGTCCCAAGCTGTGCCAGGACCGCCAGCACACTGTAGGCAATGTGATCCTACCAGCAAGTGCAACTGGCTTCCTCGCTGATGACGTTCGAGTAAAATTCAAGCTGCAGTGGATTTAACAGCCACTTAAATCTTCGGCTGCTGAGACACTCTACACTTTCTGTTTTAAAACTGACATTAAATGACAAGAAGAAAGTTTCATGAAGAGCCTGCCTAGAGTGAATCTGTCACTCAGACAGACATTCATGAATCATTTTAAGTAGTGTGCCATCAACAGACCACCAGCTGGAGTGAAAAAAAAATATCTTTTAACTTCACGGTAAAGAACAGGTAGTTAAACTAGAGCTCCTAATAGAAGTATTTCCGGACCAATGCATCGCACAGCATTTCTGAAAGGCAAAAATCCAGAAGACCAAAAGCTTGATAAAATTAATATAAAAAGATACCAGTATGATGATTCTAAATTAATGTCCTGGTAAGATAAAAGAAAACAAAGACAATGTCATAAAAGTATTGTCCAACAAGTATTGACATGTGGCTTTTTTTTCACTCTCACTTAAAAAGCATTGTTCTGTATGCCAGTAAACACTAACTACTCATACTTGGGAGTCTGGCCATAGCAGATTTTGTAAGAACTAACCTCAGGCTTTGAAGCTAGAAGAAATAATTCCCAACTCCTACTGCTTGAGCAGGCTGTTGGAGATGACAGGTGGCTTCTCCATCAGAGGGAGACAAAGGAGCACAATCCCTTAACTAAAAGGCATGGTCACTATGCAAGAGAGAGCCCAATGAAAGGCATTGTCACCAACTGCAGAGGCTTTGAGGAAAAGGGGAATGGAAAAATCAGCAAGAAGAAAATATGAGAGGCCAATGTATTATTTCTCTGATCCCTTTCCTGTCTCCCTCCCTCTGTTTCCCCAGTAAAACACATTTCAATACTGGAAAGAATTACCTCTACATGTGTTTCTTTCATCAGTCTGGCACACGCTGTGTGTAAGATAATAAGGAAAATGAATACATTTTACCCCTGCCAGATGTGATCCGGAGTCAGAAACACCTCAGCTACAAATCAGTTCTACCTGCTCTGTAGGAATCCTTTATTTTATTTTTAAGTGACTGCAGTAATCTGAAAATTATTTGCATCCATAAATTTTCAATCACTGAATGGTTGGAGGCTAATTAGAGAATTATCTTTCCGGCAGGGAAGTATTCACACTTATTTCGCACTGGCAGGTTCTGCACACTGTTAAGTAACATTTGCCTATTTGTTCTAACAAAGTATGTTAATAAATGCATGGGTTTTGAAAGAGAAGATAAAAACCCTTGGAAACAGAATTCCACCCACCGGTGCACTTACATCCTGGTGGCACCAAATCCTCTAGTTGTAGAGTAGGGACAAATTCAATCTGCCATGCCTACAAATAACCCCGTCCTTCTCCACAACCTTCAGATAAACACCGACCTTAAGATCTTTTAAATATGCTTTCTCAGCTTTGACACAGACAGACAATTTTATTCCTTGAAAACATTCTCTTATTTCTTCTTACTCATTCTCATTGGCACAATTTTTGCCTATTGATAAAACTCCATGAGCATACTATGCTGTGTACGTAAGGCACCTGATTTGTCCGCAGAAATAAAAAATCTGGCCAAAAAGTATTAACTTCACCTAAGCTTCAGCAGAAACCAGGAAGTAGTGCAAGATCTTTCCCCATTTGCATTGACGACCCGAATTCCCGCTAAGGTAGCTCAGCCAAGTCTTCATCCATTTTCCAGAACATGGGCTTCAGCTCCTCCAGAAGCTTCAAAACCTCCTGCTCTGTGCAGTGACAGCTCTGACTCTGCTCCCACACCAAATCAGAACAGACTTTTAACCTTCACTCTCTACCAAGCTTTCCAGTGTGCTATGCAGCTCTACTTACAAGTGCAAATTATATTCTTAGTTTTGTAGACGCTTTGGATATCTCTAATAGAAATCAATTCAGTTCTTGTCTGTTACTCATCTATTAAGACAAAGCAGCTGATAAAGACCAGCTTGTAATACACACCACATTTTTTTGTATGCAATACACCAAGAATTTGTGTGCTTACAAAATGTTGCTGAAGTTTTCATGATATCATTACATCAAAACAGACCTGTTCCATAAATATCCTGGGGGGAAAAAAAATAATCCTAAATTCTCATGCAGTTCTACTGCATAAAGCCTGGAGAGGTTTTGGCATTGGGGGGGGAGGGAGGGGAAGAATGAGATTCTCTATAATGATTTACAAGTTTTCAGAGTGCATTGGCACCTTGTTTGCCCAGGTCACATTCGCAAATCTCCAGTTCCTAAAACAACACCCACAGTTTAATTGCAACAGCATGGAATTTGCTACAGCCAGGAGGTTTCTTACCCATGTCTTGGGTGAGCTCTGCCACACTACAGAGAGCTTGGAACTGCTGCGCTGAGTTGTTCTTGAAACCTGAGCTAGAGTATGTCTGCACTCACACTTAGCAGCATAGACAGACCTCAGGATCTCGTTAGCTATTGCATTTTAACAACGTAAAACAGAATTGCACTCTTCCACAAAACAAACCAAACAAACCAAACCCCACAGTGTAACTTATTATTCTGTAACACCCTCAGACTTCAAAGACACTAACTCAGAAAAGTATTCAATTTTATCTTTTGAGAGAGATCAGTTCAGAGAGCTTAGTTTAACTATCTGCCCAAGCAAAAGAGCTTTACGTGATCTAAGACAGCATATCCTATTAGGAAAAACTGCCAGAATGATGAACATTAAAATAAATGAGGAGTGGGATTGAAGTGGCGTTAATGTAGCTTCCCTCATAAATGCAGATCACAAATTATGAGGAGGTTGATTACACTGCAGAATTGAAAAATTTTAAACAAGATAACACTAGTAGCGTTCAACAAAAAGAAAACAAATATGTAAAAACATGGACAACATTAATAGAATACAGGAAAAATGTGATACTGACAAAAATAGTCTCAGAACATAATGAGGAGCAGTTGTGTTGTACTTCTCTGAAGTTAAAGCTATTAGTAGCATTATTAATGGTATTAGAACACCATTTCCAGGTGTGATGTCACACTGCATTAATTCTTGTAAACACACGTAACCCAAGGCAAAGTCTTGAACCCACACCAGACAAAAGGAGAGGTGCATTAAGAGCTGAATGGAGTGTATATCTCATTGCTGTAGACAGATGGGAAAGCTGGTAAATTTTCCCTTCTTCCTTTGTACTGGACCACAAGAAAATACCTAGAACATCTCGAACATTAGACAGGCACACACTGCAAGCATGCACAGAGACTTACGAAAGCTTTGTGCAACATATCCAACAAGAATCACCCCGTCTACAAGCAGCAGACTTGCAAATAAGCAGTCAAACGTCACAAATATTCCCAGGCTGCAATTCAATTAATGCTTTCAATAACACAACTATGACAAAAGAAAACACTACCTGTATGGTGATATCAATATTAGTCTTTAGGAATTTTATATGAGCACTTTCACAGCTAGACTCACGCAATAAATGTATCAGTCTCCAAGTACTGTTGTGTCTACTTGATCTCTTGATGTCATTATTTGAATTAAAGATTATACCTGATTATATAGAAGAAATAATGACTGATCAAAAGGAGTGACACTGCAGGAAAGGACTTCATATTTCTCAAATTTACCATGGCACATATTCCAAAGGACTAGAAACAAGAAAATGAATGAATTCACTTTGCATTAATTGCAGTGAGGAGCCTACAACTCGGTGACTTACTGCACTGCTTGTACCAGCCCCCTGCAACCACACCATATGGCAGAAAAACACCATAGTTTTTACCAATGGCCAGAGAGCAGGTGTCACTGCTTTCATATAAGCTTCGTAAGTAATTGCTTAAACAGAAATATCTAGCCTACACTAACATGATGGAACTACCTTGTTTTTCATGGATGCTGTGTACTAATAGCTAAGCAGTTGAATATAAAGGGACAACCCAAAATTCAAAGTGATTTTTAAATGTTATCTGTTAGACGCCATAGAAACTCTTTAGTGTTTTAAAAACAAAGCAAAAAAGAAAAGAAAAAACATCGAAGAGCTTCCCATTAGGCTCTGCAATTCACAGCACAAAGTGAATTCTGAGTTATACAATGGCTTAAGACTTTTATTTACAGTCATTTTAATAATATTCACACTTCTATTGGGTTTAGAAAGATATAGATGTGCCATGGTTCCTATTGTAAAATGAAAAAATATTAGTTTATCTGTTTGCGACTTATATGACAATAAGTCAATGTTAATGAGGCCTAAAGCCTACTGGCTATTTTCTGCTTTACTACAAAAGCCCTCAGAAATGAGCAGGTTCCATAAATGACTTGGCTATTCCGCCTCTCTCGTGCACTGCACTTACAATTTCTCGCCTCTCTTTGGGGTTTAAGTTAAGAATCCGCTCATCACTGATAATGCTTCGCATACGTCACAAGCACGAGATTGCGTGAGACAAAAAACGCAGAGAGTTAAAAAGCAAATTTCTCTGCCCTTCCGCCTGTATCTTCTCATTGTGTAAAGCTGGTAATGCTAATTACTCATTCCTTGCTTTTATAAAGAATAAGTTTTGCTCCTCCACTATTTTGCAGGTCAAATTAATGAGAGATCAATGAGAGATCAAAACAAATGAGTACATTTTCCTGAAGGTGTGCATAGTTCTTCCAGTGTATGGTTCAAAGCTGGATTAAATTTCTAGAAACTCTTCCTATTTTTTGAGCATCCACCAGCTCCTTCAAGCACACTGGGGATTTCAAACTGGCCAGCAGGAGATGTCAGTGGATCCTATTTCTTTGGTTTCATAGACAAATTTAAATTTTATTTTTTTCTTCAGGTAAATAATTATACAGCAGTACCCCATCACCAGTCCCCATTCCCCATTTTTCAATTGCAAATCCATACATTGCAAACTGATAATAACCAAAGACTCTCGGTTCTGAGCTAATCAGACTTGCAGCATAAATCAGCATTTGAAGAATTTAAACGCAGGCCAGTACTTCCCTGCTATATATTCTCGCTGCCTACCATTTGGCAGCTTCGTTCCCATTAGCTGAGGCCACAGAAGAGAAAGACACCAATGTGCAGAGGGGAGTTTAACAGTCAAAGGGAACAGACGTTAATTAAGATGTCCTTGCACTACTAATCGCATAGACTCCAGCAGATCAGGGTTCACATTTTCTGATCATTCTAGAACTGTGAAAAATATGGTGGTGAATCTGATGTTACTGGAATGATAAAGAGTTGTAGATAGGCCACTTTCCTTTTTTCATTTATAAATAAAACTAAACACAATATTCTTAATAAAGATACTTGCATATACATTCCTTCTACACAGAAACAAAAACAGACAAAAAAGAATGCAGAAGAGTCATTTAGGTAAAATGCCTGCACATAAAGAAGCTGCACTCAGCAGCACCAATTAACTTCTTCAAGCAAGGCAGCTGATTGTGACTTCAGATAGCAATGCCAAGTGGCTAACGTGAAGATCAAAGCATTTTCCAGCCTGCCTTGAGAAGATTACAGTGTTAGAGTAAAAGTGACACAGACAAAGACTGATGAAAGATGGATCAATTTTCTTTTGGAACTGAGCAGTTTGGACATTAAAAGCATTCGGGCAGTTTCACATTAGAAGTCCACGGCACAACTGGCAGTCTCAGTTCTACCATTTCAGGTCCTTCCTCTGCTTAGTTCAGAAAACCACTTCGAAGTGAGTGTATATAGTATTATTACACAGCCAAAAATAAAGCTGGAGCAGAACTAGTTAGTTGGTCTTTGCACTGTTATACCACTGTCCCTGGACTTATAGGCTTGAACCAAATTCTCTCTTATTTTCCAGTACAAAATAGGTAGCATATTATAGCCTATTGGTTGAAATTTGCACCCCTTGGCCTAATAAATGCAGGACTGGGTAACATACTAGAATAGAATCAGGTTTGTCAAATCTGTGAAAAGGAAGAAAAACTTCTGGCCTCAGAAAACTGGCCAGTTGGGTTGTACTCCAAGCAACACTGCACATGCTGGTACTTACACCCGTTTATAATCTAAGCACAAAAGCTGGCAGAAGTGGATAAGGCTCTAAATAACAGCCAGGCAGCACAGGCTTTCCAGAAACATGGCCAGCTAAGCTGGGAAGGCGAGAGGTTCCTGCAGTTTCACACCAAAAGCACTGAGAGACAGGTGAAAGATACAAGTGAAAGACTGGTGAAATTGCCCACAATCTTCCAAAATGAGAAGCTCATCACCTGCTCTCTCGTCTCTGGCAGGTTCAAGATGCACACATCCTTATATATGTCCTTTTATAAGTGTTCATAAAACTCTTGACTTGCTTTTTTACAAAGTTCCACTGTAAATATTTGTGTGCTCCATCGTAAGCACTTGATGAAATAAAACTTTACATAGAAGGTTACAATATTCTCGCTCCATAAAACATGATTTTGAAACTATGCTATAGGAGCTTCTGTAAATGCTCACAGGCTGCCTATTCTAACCAACTAAAGAAGTACAATTCACACATAATTGCCTAGTTCATTACATCAAATCCTGTAAATATTTTATTACACTGTTTTACAGAAAATGGTCTTTGAATCTGCCACTGCTGCACATTCTACACCTACTCAGCTATTACGCTCAAAAGACGGGAGTGCCATCATCCACAGCTGATAAGACGATACCAGAAGCAAAACAGCAAGAGCAAGTAACTACAGCAAATTAGATACTGGACAGTTTCTCTGCATGGCAGCCGAAGGATTTAAGTATGTCTTGTTCGAGTTTTGGTTGTCAGTGGTTCATTCCTGTCGCAGAACCCCTGCCCCACAACAAGAGGTGTAAAAATGGGCAACAGGAATAGCACGGAAGCAGCTAAAGAAGAAGTCGGCTATATAAGCCATACATTTTAGATGGAAAAAAATGATTATATTGGGATTTTGCCTAACTATTCCAGCACTTCTATTCCACAAGGTAAATAACACTCTTAGCTTACTTGGTCCTGAAGTCTCCTACAGAAAGCAGACAACAAATTAGACATTGCCCAAAAACGATTAATATTTTTGCATTTGGCTCCAGTCTACTTCACTATAGTATCACACAGTCAGAATTTATACCAGACTATCCTTCCACACTTCACTCACAATCTTCCTTAACTAGCTTGTCTACTTACACAAAAAATACTGCTGTAATCTTTATATAAATGTTTTAAGTATAGAACTGGTCTTCAAGAAATGAGTATTTGAGAAAAGATTAAAGCTAATAAATAGTTGTGATAGTTGAAATGAGGACTGAGCTACGAAACTGAAATCAATGATTCAGGCATCCATATTAGCTACAAACACAATTTTTCAGTGAAGAAATAAGATGTAGCCCTGTAAAGAAGTCATACATTAAATCCCTAAACCCCTTAAAAGAAAAAACAAATATCTAAGTTAACTATTCAATCACTACTGCTCACAGGATGAAGAATCCACAAGCAGAAACACTCTGTTACCTCCTCACTTATTACTGGAAAAGAGATTGGTCTTGAGTTTATTAGGTCAGTAACAGGGGGTACTACAACAAGACCTGGCATATTTAACAAGACAATTTCTGAATATACTGAACAAAAATTCCCATTTGTCTTAGTTGACATTTAGCCCCTAAAAACACTGGTATACTTCCACAAGCCAGTATCCTGTCTGTTCTCTTGGACTAGATTTATCAATGGGAATAAATAACACTCAGGGAAAAAAACGTGTCACTAGCAGAAATATCCGAATAACGTGGCTGGTGGTGTTTGAAAGATTGCACAAGAATTTTGGCTTCAGGAGCAGAAAGGCACAACTCTCAGAACTGAAAATCAAGCAAAATCTCAAAACACACATTCTGTACCACTGCTTCATTATTTGCTTGATTTAAGATCACATGGGCTTGCATTTAGATTTTTGTACTTTTGTGACTAAACTATGACCACATTTTTAGTATCACTATTTTCTATGGGACAGAAACCCTGTTTAGTGCAGATATTTACTTTACTACCACTATGATTGATGGTTCACCTATTATATGTGACCATTTACCATCACCCAGCTGGTAGTGCACAAGACTTGGAAAAATCCTATACTCTTCTTCTAATCTTTCCATATGCACCTTGGTAACTAACAGAACAGCCATCTGACACATTTCTTAGCAAAACACAAGACTGTTACAAGGAGTTGCAGGAAAACTGAGCTATAGTTGTTAAAAAGAAATTGCCACAAAGTTAAAAGTTCTTACAGAATGAGAAGGACTTCTTAATTTGCCATGTCCACCCGGATGTTATACGTAGTTACACTTTACATTTAGAGGCTAGGAATAAATGCCCATTTAGTTCCAGCTGCAGACAGAATTAAAGTGCTTGCAATACTCTTTGACTTCTGAAGCTAGATCCTCACAGCTTTTAATATAAAACACAGAAGATACACTCTTGAGTAGCTGACTTCAATCCCATTACTTTTGCCTACATTAATTCTCTGCTGCAGAAGCACAGTCTAAGCATTCTGCATGGGATAATACAGCAACTACATAACTGTTAGAGCTGTGATAGCAACAGCTAGAAGAGAACAGCAAAATCAGAGTACAGAGAGTTTAAGTTGAAAAGGATACTGAAAACCTGGACTATGGAAGCCAATAGCCAAACTCACTACTGGATCTTTGCTATCTAAGAAAGATGTCTTGAACTGGGAACCAGAGGTTTTGATGCTGACGTATCTCAACTGTATAACTACAAAATATGAACATTTAGAGACTACCCACTTATTTCATCCAGTACTATACTGTCATCCTTCTTTAGGATCAGGAGCAAAAAGCTCCTTTATCTTCTACAGTCCCTTGTAACAGGCCATTTGCATCCACATGTATACATTTGTACAAGCATTTTGGGGTACTTTGGTGCCTATTTTAAATAAAGGAAGGATTACTTTCAATGAGCAAAGCACAGGTGCATCTATGAAGCTCAGAAACACATGGCCAAACCAGCTGAACTCTAGATGAGGATGCAGAGAGTACGCACAGAAGCTTCAGCAGCATGAGTCAAGTTCCAAACTGTTCGGATGAAAAATTAATTTTAAACAAAAAGCCAAACTTGTTCATCTTGTTTCGTATTGACAGCTCAAAAAAAAAGATATTTCTCTTCAGTAACATTAGCCATTGCAGGTTGTTTTGAATTAATGCAAGACCAAGTTGGATGACTTCTCACCCGCACCCTTGTATCTAAGCTGTAACCTAAGCAGTTCACTTGTTCTCCACTTACCAGAGAAAACCATTTCAAAGTCACTCTAACCTGAACTGCCACTGAAGCACAGACCAAGTGCTAGAGAGCATCATTCACTTCACAAAGGCGGTATCTCAGATTTCGACCTGTATCAGTATCGACATGCAATCTAGATACAGCAGCTTGGTCTGAAAAAGTCTCCAGAACCAAGTTCAATGGCACCCATTTTCCGGAAAAGTGCATGTAAGTATCGAGTTAACTGTGAGCTCCTCCTGATGTCCAAACACAGGCATGCTTCCTACGGGATGCGCTCAATAACACAGATACTACATTAGCTCATGATTAAATCTCTCCGTCAGAAGCAAGAAGTAACATTAACAGGTACTTGTTAGCACTGAATCACGTCTCTTTATTGCAATGTTTCTCTTTATTGCAATATAGTTTTAATTAGCATTTACAAGACAGGCCTGTGAGATCTAGTGAAGCATGGGGCACACAAGATGGGTTCTTAGGGCATCCATTTCTGTCTATTTAATAATTACGGTGATAACACTGAACACTATGCAGGATATTACACACATTCATTACGATACTATCTTTGCTCTCTAGGAGGGAGTTTATTTGTTTGCATTACTTAAATATATGCTGTAGAGTTAACCGATTTTAAATACTCTTAAAACCAGGGAAGATTAAAATTAATCTGTGTTTGCAATTGGTAAAATGACACTGTTTGAAAAACTCCAGACTTTAGGCAAAACCCGTGCTTTTCATTCACGCTGTCTTGAGCTTGCTTGATCCCCAAAAATGTCCCCAAAACCAGCTTGCAAACTATTTTTCTACTTGTCGAAGTAAGGGGATGAGAGGTGTGGAAATCACTATACCTCTGCTTTTCACATGTAAACTTTGAATCCCAGGAAAGGAATACATAAATACCAGTAGTTTACCGTCACTGCAGAGCAGACAATAAGAACAGAGCTTATAAAGTAATTTTCTGGTAGAAGAGGCTCCATAATCTATTCCCAGCAGTAATTTGATTTAATAATCCTCAAATGAAACAAGAAGCAGAGAAGAAATTGCAGCTCAGAAATGTTTTTCTCTAAGTGTTTCCCAGGATTACTCTGTTTTAACTACCCTTGCTGAAGACTGCACCTTACATCATAAACTAGCCGTTAATTTGTAAGTTTGATCCTCTATAGCTTTTCAAATTACCTATCACAGAATCACAGAATGTTCGGGGTTGGAAGGGACCTCTGTGGGTCATCTAGTCCAACCCCCTGCCGAAGCAGGGTCACCTACAGCAGGCTGCACAGGACCTTGTCCAGG
>Ga0065711_1006068_pt1 | contig 20524 bp, 14 predicted proteins | sample Hoacrofraction12_FD_59098 | JGI IMG/M metagenome (GOLD analysis project Ga0065711, IMG submission 59098) | Hoatzin crop microbial communities from Cojedes, Venezuela - Epithelial fraction 12 v2 (version 2) | ecosystem: Host-associated > Birds > Digestive system > Esophagus > Crop | place...
CCCTGACTGCCATGACTTTTCAAATATTGTGGAGAGTGGCTTGGCAACTACATCAGCCAGTTCCCTCAGGACTCTGGGATGCATCTCATCAGGTTCCATGGACTCCTGTATGTTTAGGTTCCTCAGGAGGTCCCGAACCTGGTCTTCACTTACAGCTGGAGGGATTTTACCCTCCTGGTCTCCTTCATGCCATCCATCAACTCGGGAGGGTTGAGGAGAGAGGTTGTCAGTGAAGACTGAGGCAAAAAAGTTGTTGAGTACCTCAGCTTTCTCCTCATCTGCTGTTGCCAGTTTGCCGGTCTCGCTCATGAGTGGGGGTACACTTTCTTTGACCATCTTTTTCCAGCTGACATACCTGTAGAAGCCTTTCTTGTTATTTTTTGTTATTTTTTTCTTGTTATTTTTTGCATCCCTTGCCAAGTTCAGCTCCAGCTGTATATCTACAGGTACATCTGTACGCCAGGTATACAGAGCCCATGTAAACACCACTGTGGGACATGATTAAAGAGCAGAGAAGATAGGACAGCACAGACACAGAAACTCATCTGAGAACTAAAAGTGCTGGTTTACACCAGTGTAGTTTTCACCAGTGCAGATTTTCAGCTGTATAGGTTTGTGTAATAGTAGGACTGGAGTGAATGATGTTCCATGGTTGTAAGGATGATACCATTGATCTGAGTTCATTACGGCTAGTATCATTATCATGGTGCCATGTGGACGGCAGACAAGTTAAATACGCACTCTAGCTTTGATGTGGACAAAACTGACCATGGATATACCCAAGGAATATTACATAAACTCACAAAACAGTTGCTTTTTGTATTTGCTTCAGATTTATGACTCTTCAGCAGTAGTCAAGTCCCATCACTGGGTCGTAAATTACTTTATTACTATATTAATAAAGCCACTAGTTTGTGGCAAATACAGAGATTTGTTTTTGTTCTATAATACAATCAAATGAGAACTGCTTCCATACAACTGAACAGAGCAGAAAAGAAAATTCTGAGACCTTGAACAACTATGGTAGGTGAGTTTTATAATGCTCGTAGCTGACAATTTAAAACTCTTTGACCTACACTAAGGATTTAGGGATGGTTATTACTGCATTGTTTCGAATTGTAAAGATTTAACATCTTATTCTAGAACAAGATAATGGGAGTGAAAATATTATTGAAAGGCAAAAAACAATTTTTATCAATTACTTGTTCTCCTTTGAGGATGTAATCCTCATTAAGAAAGAAACTCTTAAGTGGAAAATAAATCCTTCAAAACAATTTTCATAGCTATTCTCACTAGAATAATTTTGCTAAATATCTCATTATATTAATGCAAATTAGTTTTTATAATACAATGGATACTTTTAAATAAAACCTTGTAATTTAAATAAATTCAGGAACTATCATAACACTCCAGGAATGTATGAGTACCCTACACATAAGAAAGGAAAAATGGGCTTCATATGCCATTGGAACTGAACAAAAAGATATAAATAAATGTAGTATACGTATTGAATGTAGGTTGCTACGGTATCTGCATGTAGGTATCTATGTGTAGCACAGGGAAATGGCTTAGATGAGATCACCATAGAGTTTTCAAGGTTTTCTTAGGTTCATGAGTTAACATGAATGTTTAATACTAATTATTACTACAATTTTTAGTTTCTGTTTTGCCATTAAAATAGTCAATGTCTTGTATCACCTTAAAGATACATACAGTCCAGTTCTGAAGAGCTTACAAAAGAAGAAGTCCTGTGTATCATACATTATTTGCTCTATTTACACAAAATAAAATGCATTTTATATGTTGATTTTTGTACCCAATTATTCTCTTTTGTTTTCTATTAAGAACTGATATTCATAGGAAGTGAAATAACCTTTTACGTTTCCTTTAAAAGCCTCAAGTATTTCCTTCTTGTATTGCACATGGGGATAAGATGAATTATTATAAACTTAAAAGCCATTGCCAACAGCAACGTTTAATTCCAACACAGCATCTGTTCCCCTGGTTTATTACTATTTTTTTCAGTATTCCTGCTATATGATTTCATCACAAGTTTTCCAAGAATCAGCCAAAATACAATCTAAGTACTAAGTGTACAATATTTTCTGTCTTCAAGAATCAGCGCTTTCTGTTACGGTTAACACTCCTCCAATATTTACAAATAATTACAGGCATAAGTCAGCTTCAGGACCCATATAATACAGCTCTTTAAAAACAAACAAAAACAAACAAACAAACAAACAAACAAACAGACAAACAAACAAAAAACAGGATTGAAAGAAAGAGAGAGGTTTCCTCCTGAGAAGAGGAAACAAGGCAAATAACAGGATCACAATCCTGGATTTCAGAAGAGCAGATTTTAGCCTGTTCAGGGATCTGCTTGGAAGCATCCCATGGGAGACCATCCTGGATGGATGAAGGGTCCTGGAGAGCTGATTGACTTTCAAGCATCACCTCCTCCAACCTCAAGAAAGGTCCATCTCTGTGCACAAGAATTCACGCCATGGTGGCAGGAGGACTGCATGGGTTAAAAAGGAGCTCCTGACTAAACTCAAACATTGGAAAGAAGTATACAAGAGGTTAAAGCAGGAACAGGTGATCAGGGATCTCTAGAAATGCTGTCCAAGCATAAAATGACAGGGTTAAGAAAGTCAAAGCCTATCTGGAGCTGAATCTGGGAAAGGATGTGAAGAGTGACAAGAAAGACCTCTATAGGTGTACTAGCAGCAAAAGGAAGACTAGGGGAACTGTGGTCCTGCTGCTGAATGGGACAGGTAACCTAGTAACAAAGGACTTGGGAAAGGTACTTAATGCCTTCTTCACTTTTTTCTTTACTGGTAAGACTTTTCTTCAGGAATCTCATATCAATGAGATCAGAGGGAAACTGGCAGCCCAGAAAGCCAAATGTATCCTGGGCTGCATCAAAAGAAGTGTGGCCAGCAGGTTGAGGGAGATGATTCTGCCACTCTACTCTGCTCTAGTGAGACCCCACCTGGAGTCTCCTGCATCCAGCTCTGGAGCCCTCAGCACAAGAAGGACATGGACCTGTTGGAGTGGGTCCAGAGGAGGGACACAAAAATGATCCAAGGGCTGGAAGCTGGAACACCTCTCCTATGATGCAAGGCTGAGAGAGTTGGGGTTATTCAGCCTGGAGAAGCGAAAGCTGAGGGAAGACCTTTCTGCGGCCTTTCGGTACTTACAGGGGACTTATAAGATGGGGACAGGCTTTTTAGCAGCGCCTGTTGCAAGAGGACAAGGAGTAATGGGTTTAAACTAAGCGAGGGTAGGTTTAGACTGGACATAAGGAATAATTTTTTTACTATCAGGGTGGTGGAACACTGGCACAGGTTGCCCAGAGAGGTGGTAGATGCCCCATCCCTGGAAACATTTGATGTCAGGCTGGACAGGGCTCTGAGCAATCTGATCTAGTTGAAGACAGAATCATAGACTCATGGAATTATTTAGGTTGGAAAATACCTTTAAGATCACGGAGTCCAACCATAAACCTAACACTGCCAAGTCCACCAATAAACCATGTCCTCAAGTGCCACACCTACACGTCTTTTAAACACCTCCAGGGATGGTGATGCAACCACTTCACTTGAAAGCCTGTTCCAATGCTTGATAACCCTGCGGGTGAAGAAACTTTTCCTAATATCCAGTCTAAACCTCCCCTGATGCAATTTGAGGCCATTTCCTCTCAACCTATTACTTGTTACTTGGGAGAAGAGACCAACACCCACCTCACCACAACCGCCTTTCAGGTAGTTGTAGAGAGTGGCAAGGTATCCCCTCAGCCTCCTATTCTCCAGATTAAACAATCCCAGTTCCCTCAGCTGCTCACGCATAAGACTTGTGCTTTGTAGACCCTTCATGAGCTTCGTAGCTCTGCTTTGGACATGCTCCAGCACCTCAGTGTACTTCTTATAGCAAGAGGCCCACAACTGAACACAGTATTTGAGGTGCGGCCTCACCAGTGCCAAGTACAGGGGCACGATCACCTCCCTACTCCTGCTGGCCACACTATTCCTGACACAAGCCAGGATGCCTTTGGCCTTCCTGGCCACCTGGGCACTCTGCCAGCTCATATTCAGCCAGCTGTCAACCAGCACCCCCGTGTCCTTTTCCACCAGGCAGCTTTCCAGCCACTCTTCCCCAAACCTGTAGCGTTACATGGGGTTGTTGTGACTGAAATGCAGAACCTGGCATTCGGCCTTGTTGAAACTCATACAGTTGGCCTCGGCCCATCAATCCAGTGTGTCCAGATCCCTCTGTAGAGTCTTCCTACCCTTGAGCAGATTGACACTCCCACCCAACTTGGTGTCATCTGCAAACTTACTTGAGGGTGCACTCGATCCCGTCATCCACATCATTGATAAAGATATTACAGAGAACTGGCTCCAATACTGAGCCCTGGGGAACACCACTTGTGATCAGCCACCAACTGGATTTAACTCCATTCACCACAACTATTTGGGCCTGGCCGTCCAGCCAGTTTTTTACTCAGCAGAGTACACTCATCCAAGCCATGAGCAGCCAGTTTCTCCAGAAGAGTGCTGTGGGAAATGGTGTCAAAGGCTTTAATAAACTCCAGGGGAGACAACACCTGTGGCCTTTCCCTCATCCACTAAACGGGTCACCTTGTCATAGAAGGAGGTCGGGTTAGTCCCTACTCATTGCCGGGAGGTTGGACTAGATGACCTGTAAAGTCCCCTTTCAACCCAAACTATTCTATGATTTTATGAAAGTTTGGAGCAAGGAAGACTTACACTTGATAGAGGAGGATCAGATTAGGGAGCATTTAAACAAACTGAACATACATATGATCCATGCGGCCTGATGAGATGTCATTTATAGGCCACTCATCATCTTCGAGAGGTCATGGTGCTTGGAGGAAGCTCATGAGGCCTGGAAGAAAGGAAATGTCACTCTTACCTTCAAGAAAGGTGAGAAGGGCAGGAACTACAGGCCACTCAGTCCTACCTCAAATCCCTACACAAGTGATGTATCAAATACTACTGGAAGCCATTTCCAAACATATGAAGTGGAAGATGGTGACTGGGAGTAGTGAGCATGGATTTACAAAGGGAAAAACATGTCTGACCAATCTGATAACATTCCGTGATAAAATGCCTCTCTTGGTGGACAGGGGGGAGGGCATTGGATGTTGTTTACTTTGACTTTAGCAAGGTTTCGATGCTGTATTCCATAACATCCTCATGGACAAACTGATGAAGTACAGGATAGTTAAGTAGACGATGAGGTGGACTGAAAACTGGCTAAACTGCCAGTCACAAAGCCTTGTGATCAGCAACAGAAAATCCAGGTGGAGGCCAGCTATTAGTGGAGTAGCACAGGGGTTAGTACTGAGTCAGTATTGTTGAACAGCTTCATGGGACAATGGGACAGAGTGCACCCTCAGATACAAAATTGGGAGGAACTGTTGATACACCAGATGGTTGTTCTACTATTCACAGGGACCTCAACAGGCAGGAGAAACAGGGCTGTGATACATCCTTGCAGCAAAGAAGACCAGGAGCATCCTGGCTGCCATTAGGGAGAACGGTGCCAGCAAGTTGAGGGAGGTGATCCTTCCCCTCCATTTAGCATTCATGAGGCCACATCTGGAGTGCTGTGTCCAGTACTGGACTCTCTGCTACAAGAAAGACAACCATACTGGAGTGAGTCCAGTGAAGAGCCACAAAGACAACTGAAGGGATTGAAGCACCTGACATACAAGTGACTGAGAGGAGTTGTCTGGCCTCGAGAAGAGGATATTCATGGAGAACCTTTCCAGCGTTTATAAGGACCTGGTGGGGGATAGTAAACAAGACAGAGCCAGACTCTTCCAAGTGGTGCACAGTGACAGGACAAGAGCTACGGGTGCAAATTAAATTGAAGAAATCCCACTCATACTTACGAAAAAGCTTTTTTATTATGAATGTGGTCAAGTACTGGCACAGGTTGCCCACAATGGTTGTGGAGTCTCCACCCTTAGATACTCAAAACCCGACTGGAGACAGCTCTGAGCAACCTGCTCTAGCTGACCCCTGTTGGACTGGAAGATATGCAGAGGTCCCTTCCAAACTCAGCTGTTCTGTGACTCAGTGATATTTAGAAACGCTAAGCCTCCTTTCAAAAGCACTCATAAGTTTGAAAGCAAGCCAAACTATATGGTCTAACTGAATGTTTCATGGACTAAAACAAAGGGGTTTTTTCTCATTTGTGAAAAAGAGTGGAGTTCGTCACAAATAAACTTATAGACAAAAGCTCACGCAAAATATGTTCTATTCTTCTCAGTCTTATTCCAGCATTAAAATGTAACAAGGCTGTCTTCAGATTTAAAATGTGATGTTCTTTTTGAAAGCTATTCAACAGCAACAGCTAGCAAAGAAGGTTTAGGGTACACTGAGTTTCAGACATTATATATCACAGCTGTGAACCCTGAAAGGCTATTGATCCAATAACCCCTTCTAATTGTTAATTGAGGCAAGAATATCCAAACTGACATGACAATAAAACTAATAGTTCCAGGCACCTGTAGAAGTCTCACAGAATTCCACTTTAACTGTAGACTCAAAAATTTTATCACAAGCAAGGGAGAAAATAAAATCTGTTATAAAAGTACTTAAAAAGTGCAAGTGGTACTTGATAAACCAATGGATTATTGTTTGTGGGACTTGCAGGTATCTTTTGAGAATCTAAGGAATGCTCTTCTTCAATAACACTTTACATTTTACAATAACGTTTTACAATCACAGACAATGGGGAATATTTATGGACTGAAGAAAAATCAATTAGAAACTCAGACCTCAGTTCTCCAGATTTCCCCCCAGAGGTCTTCATGCAACAACAGTTACAGTGAGGATTAAAGATCAAGACTTCAAACTAATTTGTTTGGGGGTTTTTTTTTGATGGATGATTGATGAAAAATGCTAAAATCTGGAGAGTTAATATATTGAGTCAACACTGTAAAGTACTTAAGTTAATTGGAATTTTAAGCCACAAGTTTTTCAAAGGTGATTTAAGGCCAGATTTGCAAACACATTTAGATAGAGACAGAAGTAGCCATAAGCAACTTATATGTCAAATAACAAAATAACATTAAATTCCATTGATCACCCATAAATACTTTAGATAATCATACAAGTATTTAAATACACTCCTTAGACACTTAGGAATAAAGAGATTTGGATAGGACATCCAGAGACATGCAAGTGATTCAAGAGTCTTAACTCCAGCAGCAGTCTCCAGGACTTCGATTTTAAATGACTATGTCACCTTGTGAAAATGGGACAGGCTTCAAAATTACTTATGTGCTTTTGAAAAGGCCACCCTTTTTGAAAACGAGTTAACATTTACCCAGCCTGGTCACAGTATCCTGAAGAATATTAGATTTCAAAATCACAAGGACAGTGATCTCACCTTAAAAATCTGTTTAGGTGTAAAAATTAATGCTTATAAGTATGTCTCAGTCTGAACACCAGTTCAACAATTTAAAAGCAATAATAAAAAAGCCAGAAACATTAAGACTGCAAAATTAACTATGCAGACACTTGAAAATGTTAGAATTAAGATTTGCCTGTGTAACTTTAAATTTGTTTTCAGTTGCTTAGGTACCTTATTTACCTATATGGTCACATACTACTTTTCTCTGAGGATCTGCCTCATTCAGAGAATGACAGTGCCCACAAAATTAATCAAAGTTCCCTACTTAATGAGCCTATAATGTGATTGCATGCAAATTTATATGCAAATGGCCAGTTGTGCATCGAAGTGGCTACTTGTATGTGTCACTATCTGATTTGCATGTGTAATAACTGTAATTATACACAGTTTTAAAATGTGAGACCATGATGTTTGCAGTTGAAAAATACAACTTAATTCATGTATTAGTCATGCCTGTTAATCAATCATTTACTTACAATGTGTTTACTTTCATCAGTCGCTCTTTGCATAACTTACATTGCCTCCTTTCCTACAAGATTCATCCTGCTCCTTTCACCTACTCATTGCGTTTGTCATTCGGGAGGCAGAGACTACAGCATCTCTGCCAGACAGCAATCTCTCTGTCTTAAGGCTGCAATCTGTGATCTATGCACTCTGCTCTCAGTTACCCTGTATAAATCCAGAACAATTTTAAAAACTAGGACAGATCTGTGCATCAGAATTAATTAATATCCCCTTTTCCAAGTAATATGAGGTTCTATTACTCCACTTACATTTCATGAAATTTATCAAAAACATCACATTAGCTCTGAATTTGTTCTCCTAACTGGCCCCTCCACACTGTAAACCAAGATTCAGACCAGGAGTTTTATAGAGGCTGAAGAGTGCAAGAAAAGCATGAAGACATGTTACTCCTCATCAAGCAAATACGTTGTATGCAATTCGTGTGACCTGCTAATCTCATTTGATATTTTTCATTCACTACACACCAAATGCTCAATGTAGGGTAGTTTATTTTCTCAATTACTTGAAGTATAAATGGGAAGACCAGACGACCTCTATATTCTTCTGTGATCCATATGTCCGTCTGTTCTGCTATATTATGCACCATTACCTGTATAAATTCCAAATGATACAGGACAAGATATCAACATGCACATGATTTTCATTAAGTCTAGGGAAGCAAATAAAGTCTGTTATGTGGGGACCTTTGCCATAAGATAATTATTACAGATGCATTAAGCAGAGCAAAATTGAAATGCAATTAAGATGCCAGCACTGATCGGCATCACTACAATTTCTCTGAAGGCATTGAATCTTCCATTAGGAACCTTGCAACAGAAGAGGTGTGCATAAAAGGAGACTCTGAGGCTATGAAGTTCAGTAATCAGTCAGATACTACTTTTTGTAATAAATTAAAGCTCATCTTAAAATTAATCTAGTCTCACAACAACAGCCAGGTGGCAGCATGCTTCTGTGATGACGTCTGGTGAGACACATGGATAATATTATCCGACTGAAACTCACACCAATAGAAAGACAACCAGGTCTGGGAAAACAGAATGCAACTGCACTGCACTGTGCATCAACACTCCACAACTCTCATAATTAACTTGGAGCCAACTCCAAAGAGAGACTGTACAGACAAGAGAGTTACTATGTGACCATTTAACTGTGAGTCTGTTTTTACTGCATGCATTTAATTAGATTGTTACAATTAACGAGATGGAGCATCTGTCAGGATAATCCTCATGATATACCTTCTTCAGGACAACTCTATCGAGCTGAAACAGAGTACTCTCCCTGTTCTCTTCAACTGTTACTCAGAATGTCCAAATCACCCAAAAAAGCATATGTGGAACAATTTTGTCTGCGCAAGAGCTCTCCTGTTCAGCCATGGGAATGTGTCCCTAGGGCTAGTAATGCTGCAATACTGTTTGTACCACTAACATTATACTGGTAGACTTTGTCTCAGTGGGAATGGGCATGATAGAAGAGCACAAAACACTGTAATTCGGTTAACTTTTTCATGATACCTATGTATTCCTTATAACATCAGTGCATCACTGGGAGCATCTCTGCAAGTAAACATACAGGAGTTATGTGATGTACATGTTATAGAGCCATATGGTAACATGCATGCAAACTTTACACAGCATAAAACGGCCTTTGAATACTTTCAGTAGAAACAATTTTTTAAATTTTTTGACACATTGCTTCGGATTCATGTTTCCTCATTTTATCCCCATTTACTCCTCTAGCCTTATTCAAGACCTCTACATAGTCTAGGCCCTCTCTATAGTCAATGGAGAGGTATTAATTACACAGATAAGCAACTAATTCTGCTAGTATAAGAAAAATGCACTATTTGGTTTAATTCCACAAGCACTTGTTGTGCTGAGTCATAGCAAAATTTCAAACTACCACAGTAAATTGTTAAAAATTACATTTCTGAATGATGGCTGTTTGCTACTCACTCTGAAATGCCTGACTACAACACAGACTGGCTTGTGTGCTGCTTTCACCCCTTTTATTGCTACTTCATTCCACCTGAGTCATAAAGGAAATGCAAACATTATCTTTCTGCTCAACTCAAATCAGTTTTGATTCTCATTATTCTGTCATGCAACCTGATAAAACCACTCTTTTAACTAGTGAAAAAATCTATGCAAAGCAGTAAGAAATAACAAATGTATATTGAAATTTAAAGATAAACTGAAATATCCACAAGGAAACTTCCGGGATGGATTCATAAAAGAGGAGGGGGGCAATACATAGCTCCTAATATCTATTATGTGAGACTAAATCTATTTGCTTTTCTCTACAAATATACTTGCAAATCCTGTTAAGGCAGAGAAGCATTGTGAATATGTAGGTGTGATGACAGGCAGCTAGGCTGATTAAGAACAGTGGTGTGTCTGACACCGGGCTGCTACCAATGAAAGCAGACTGAGAAAGCAAGGCATGTTTGCTTGCCATGACACCAACAACTGTGTCCTCTACCCACTCATTCTAAAATAATCCACACTTGGTTAAAGGTTTTAACAAATTTTTTGCTAAACATTTATTGAAAAACATTTCTGAGGTCCTCCTTCCTCTCCCAAAGATCAGAAATTTCCCAATGAATTTTGAACACAGAGTTCTAAAAAAATAACTGAATACTGCTAGCAAGTTTTCTAATGTATCTTGAAATAACAGCCTTCCTAAAATTATTGATAGATCTATCTTGTTTATTTTTCATATTTTATAGATGTTTTTATCTTGTGAGTACCTTGTGTTATCACTTGTATGTTTACTTCTTCACCAAACCATGCACTCTGGACAGACCTTTCTTACAAGAAAATTTACAGTTTCTGTTTGATTGTGCTCCTAAAATATCAATCATAAAGCAAAATAGGACTTTTTTCACTCTTTTAGACCACCTAGAATAGTCGTCCAAAATGACACACATTCTTGAGACATTTGTTATGGGAATGACACTGAGAATACGGATCTTACACACTATTATTAGGAAACTTTCCTACCTTAACTGTAGGAAAAATGTTTGGGTTTTTTTTAGTGTCAGAAGGATTTGTGCACATAATAAAAAAGCAGCATAGATAAATCAAGTGCTCTTGTGCAATTCCTTCAATTTATAAAAAATCCAGGCAAACGAACAAAACATTACTAATGTTTCCAATAGTTAAAAGCAATGTAGATGTAATCCATTGGCTATTGTATAATATTATTTTAAAAACTACTTATTAAAATACAGAAAGGAAATACGGATTAAATCACTTGCATTTTATTAGGGGGTGATATTTTCATTCTAAATATTTTTTTTTAATTTTTCACTTACTGACCAAAAAACCTGTCATGTATGCAGATGAATAATTTCTATTTATTTACCTCAGTGCACTTGCACTCCTTTTTCCCCCGTCATTACCATCTTCCCCCTCTTCTTATCCATACCCCAATTAAAAGGCTTTTTCCTCTTCAACAGCATTTAGATCCTTAAGAAACATCAAACACTACTTGCTTACAACATTGGAACTACCTCTAGCTTTATTGACTACGTGATTCTGTCCAATGCTTTCTTCTCCAGTGCTCTCTTCTCTATTTATTTTAAGTATGGGGTGATCTATGAATACTTCTGTCTTATTGAAGGTATCATCAGCTGAACATTTTGCACTGGCCATTTTATCATTGCATGGGTGTTTTCCCATGCCAATAGAAATTACATTCATAAACCTGCAGACTGAGGTGTGGCAGCTTCCATTCCTTGCTGAAATGAAGAAATAAACACCTGAGAACTATCCACAGGCAATTAATGAATGATTACTTTTCCTGTGAGCCTATTAAGTGCACCCCTGCATGAATGAGTATGAAATAATGTTACTTACTATATCTGAGGCAGACGACAGTTGAAGCAAACGGAAAAAGTGAAGGTAATCTCCTGGAAAGGTATTTTCAGCTTCACAGTGTGTGCTTTTAAAATAAACCAAGTGTGGTAGACAAACCTCGGCAAATTGAAATGCAAGAATCTCCACTGTTCCAGAAACAACACAACTATGATGAGAATTTAACTTGGAGATCTCAAGGTATGTTACATCAGCTGAATTTTTTTATTTTAAATGAAATATCACTGAAGTGCTTGATAGATGTGCATGACATTGAAGTTTTTCTTTCTAATTTAACCCTCTAAAATCTATAGCCTAGATCCTCATCAGCTTTACATCCAGTAAGAAGAAAGGATCCATGCCACTTTACACCAAATTCCAATCTACCTCCCACTTCTCCTCACAAAATTTTATTGGATATTTAGAACCACTTATTCCACTTGGTTCTCCAAATAAAAATATTATACAACGATTTCTCTGAAATTGTGACTGTTTTAATATCTCAATGTTTATATGAAAAAAATTGCTGGATGCCACACATGGAATATGTTGGATTATTTCGCTTTATTTTATTAAAATAATATAAAATTGCCTACTACTGTAGTCCCTATAGATTCCATTTAGGTTTTTCTTAACAGTCAATATCACAAATTATATCCTAGAACCCTACATTCAGTTTGTTAAAATTAATTTGTTCAGTTCCTGTGTTTTGATAAGATTGTCACTGTGTTATTTTTCAAATATCATTTGCAGTCATTCACATCACCCTCAGAGGTATGCACTCTCACCTTACCTGATGAGAGATGCACGAAAGCTCAATGATCAATTAAGAAGTTGTTACTAGTTGTAAACCACATCCTCAAATTAGTTCCTTAATACCTTGAGAAAGAAGGAGTAGTCAAGGGGAAAGGTCTGCTTGCGTGACAAGCAAGAGACAAACGAAGTTAGGTAGCACATACTACAAGTTGGGAAGCAAATTCAAGCTCAGCCTTTCAAAAAGAATCAGATGTCTCTAACTGGGCTGAAGGGAACTGGCTGGGAAACAGCTTCAGATCAGCTTCCATCTGATTTGAGTCAGGTATTTGAACCTCACTCTCCCACGCAGGGAAAGACTTTATCCATAGTTAATTTATAGATTACGATCAAGAGCCATCAGTACCTTGACTAAAAATTTCAGAATTTTTATGCTTTCCTGGCATCTGAGACACAGAACTTTCCAAATGACTCCATGTTAATCACAGCCACAGAGACTAAAAAGTTTTTAGCTACCCTTGTGCAATGGAAAATGGGAAGGCTGGACTAAAAATTAAATCCCAATAATGGGCCTAATACAGGGTCCCAACCTAGGGAGTAAGGCCCATGCAGACAGTACTAGTTATTGTTATTATTCCTATTATGTAATTATTCCTATGCAAATTACTACATCTCATGTGAAATCATTACATTTTCATTACTGCAGAAGCGGATAGTTAATACTGCCAAAGTCTAGACAGTTCTCTGTGTGCTGAAAGCAGGCTGTGTACAGACTTCAGCTCAAGCTTTCACTGGAAATGCTGATATCCTGCGTGATATAGGTGTGAGAGGAAAAAGGGTTTTGTTAACAGCAGTTTTCCCTGCATGTTTAAAGACAGCATTAAGGGCCTCCTTAGATATCTAGCTCCGGCTTTGTGCTTTTTTTTTTTTTTTTTAATGGAAATGCAGATTCAGTAGTTGCTGGTTTTCTCAGAACACTGAAGTTTGGGTGTGGAGTGCCTGAAGTGAGCAACCTTAATGTCACTTTTGCCAACATTTTTTAAAATCCTCTATATTATGGCTAGTATACGTTACATATAAATATGTACCACTTCAAATGGGTGGTTAGTTTTCATTGTCTGTCGCTATGTTATTATTTCTCATAATTGTAAAAATGATGGCTTTATTGCTTTGCAATTGTCTTGCTAATTTGTGACACTGCCTAATTGTTATTGTATAACTGAAATAATTATGTAAAATCTTCAAGAGTGCTTGAAATTTTGATATTATACAAATCTTCTACAAAAGCAAAACCCAGCTGTTAATTCAAAACTGAATGTAAATTTCAGATATTTGGCACCTGCAGTTTTTACTCCCTGAACAAATACAAATTTGAGAAATCGGAAAGGAGCTATGATTAATAAAAACAATTTTGAGTGAAATTACAATGCCTGATGAATGCCTTCTTGGGCATGTAGGCAATGGCAAATTGATTTCTAGCATGCTTTGTGACAGCTGAAAGTAGCTGTGCAATACTTAAGCTGAAGCAGTTTAATTAAACCTTGGCATTTTAACAGAATAAAAGAAAATTAACTATCCTATTTCATTTCCCTATAGTGTAAACAGAGTGCACGACAGGCATCTGTGAGATATATAATTAATCCCACTAGTCAAAAAAGACTTTCAAGGATAGTTATGAAGACTTCAGCTCATATATACAATGAAGTTTATATCCCAAAGATGCTCATTATGTACCCCTCAAATTACTTAATGAGATGATTTATTGTTGCATACACCATAAAACAGAAATATATGGCTACACATATAAGTAGATGCACTGTACATATGTATTTGTAAAATTGAAGAAAGATAACTAAAAGGAAGATATCAAAACAAGAAAAAACTGCACCTAACAAAACTGGAGAAGAAGTCTGCAAAGCACATTTCATGTACTACAAAAAACCGGGTGTAAGGAAGGAGTTGTACTTTTCATCACATTTCTATGAAATATTTAATGAAATATTTATTCATTGGTTTGAAAGAAGCACCAGTGAAGTATGGAAAAAAGCATAGCACCTTTGCTAGTAACATTGAATTATATCAAAGTATGTTACTCAATGGCAATTTATGTTTAAATTGATTTTAATAAAGCATGAAATTCATAATCAAGCCAATTTTCAATTAAGTGATAATTGAATGGTGACAGCAGGGTGACATGCTACTACACAGTGAAGCAGACGCAGCAGAAAGAAGAAAGTTTCCATGATATATCCTGAAGTGAAGAAAGATGGAAGCATGTAATAAGTCTTCAGCTGGCCAGGGAATGGTTACCGCAATTTGAGCTCCTGTAGGGTGTTTTAACTGGCCTCCAGCTGCTGCCCCAAAAGGCCAGTGGTCTCCCACAAATCCTATCTCACATCTCTTAGATCCCATGGATGTCTTGCATATGCTAGAGCACACCATGCTCACTTAAGTTGTTTAAGCAAATGAATCAAGCCCCAGATCCCCGCTGATGATAATGGAAGCTTAAACCTTTAGTTTACAGTTAGATATACACGGGCATTTGCATGAAGGTTTCTTAAGCTCAAACTGAAAGCCATCCTTGGAACAGGAGCAAGAAACAAATAATGGGAATAAGCATATGCCCAGATACAAGTGTCTAATGTCATTTCAGATGTCTTAGGTTGTCCAAGAAATCCATATGGCAAAACGACAAAGGACATTGAGCAAAGCCGTACACTGCTCGAGTGGCAGCTGGGTGTCGGGTAAGACATCCTTAGGTCGTAGTAAAGAGCACTGGATCCTACAGATAGCCGATTGTCATGACTCAAAACCACATTTGTATGGGTATTAGGTGCTTAAGACAAAACTGTGGCTGAAAAATCTCTCTAGCGCACTTAATCTTATGGTGTGCCTGATTTGATGTAAAGCTCTCTAGTGACCAACAGTTCTGCACCTACGCGTACTCAGAACAACTCGGCTTCCACAGTTCAGTGCCAAGATCCCACATGAGCTGAAGCGAAACAGATCAAGCAGCCCAAAGGACCCAACATGGAAGCTCTGCACAGAGCACTCCAAGTGCTTCTGTTAAAGACACGAAGGCAAAGTGGTGGCTCTGCTTCTCCCAATAGCTTACAGAAATAAAAGGATATTTGGCTCCCTCATCACTTAGGAATGTATCCAATAATGTGTTTATGTAAATAAAGTTGAATTGATCACCAGATACAGGAAAGATGGAGCCAGACTCTTCTCGGAGGTGCACAGCGGTAGGATGAGAGGAAACAGACACAGACTGGAACACAGGATTCTTGTAATGCACAGTATTTGGTTTCTTTATTTTTCTTTACTTTCCTTGTGCTCCTTACAGAGACATGTGTTATCTATATTCTTAGAAGTAAAAAGTGAGTGAAACATAGATGCACATAATATAAATTAAACTCAAAATTTTATAACAGATATAACACATGATAGCGGAAGTAATTCCAGCACAACTACTGCACAGTAGAAGAATGATGTGAAATAACATTTCAATGTAGTAACATGGCTGAAGCACTAGATTTATTATTACCATTACTTTTACCCATCACTTAGTACATTTAAAAGACATACAGTGGGCATGCACTCATCTGGATGACACAGGAATTAGTGAGTTAAGAAAACAAAATTATTCCTCTTCAGGACCACATGACGTCTTGATGAAGTTTGGGTAACGGCGCAAAAGAGATTTCAAAAGTGCTGATTACCACTACAAAGACCCCAAGGAATTCCCATTTCCCTATATAGTGTCCTGGAGGTTAGGCTGACAGTAAAGACTTGAAAATAAAATTGTTATGCTACATGTATGTCCATAGCAATGTGGCAAGAGACAAAGTACAGTTCAGATAGGAAAAAAAAACAAACAAAAAAACCTTGTTAACAATGTTGTAAACCCAGTTTTCAGCTGTTCATTAAAAGGCTTGTTTACAACCACTATAGAATACCTATAACAGAGCTTTATCTTCTTTGTACCAGTACAGAAACACAGATTATAAATTCAGGAGATAAATCCATTTTTAAAAAAAAAGACAAGTAAGTCTTATTTGTTGTATTAAACCAGTTCAAATTTAATACACTATTTAACATATATCATTGTGAAAAAATTACTTTTTCAAGCAACGGCCACCCTACTACAATTGCTTTATAATAGAATTTTCATGCTTCTGAACCACCTTTACCAAGATACTACCAAAACACTTGTCCAACTATACTGTATCACTGACTTGCTTTAAGTAGACAGAATGAATAAAAAAAAAAATTAAAAAATTATAAAATTTATCTTTGTATGCCCTACTGTAACAAGATGTGTCATAATAAAAGGTTATTTTTAATGAATATTTCCTTATTTAGAACTGCAATATGGCATTTAAAATCTAATTAGTTTGCCCCTTGGCCCATAGATAGAGGGAAAAAAAAAGGCAAAACAGCAACCAAGGAGAAAATGACACAATATAAACTGGTACAGAACTGGTAGAAATGAGAACTGTGTACACTCTGCTAACGATGCATTCATATTGGTCAGATCTAAAAGTTATAAAAAGACAAGCAAGATGTGTAGTCTGAATAAATTATAATAAAATTCAGTTGAAGCAGGGAATCTTCAGCATACATTCAAAAATAAGAAGGAAAAAAAAGAAGAGGAATGAGGAAAAAATGGAACAAGGAAGGCATGCAAAGTCTGAAGGGATAATTTGGAAGAACTGTTCTAGACAGGGAATGCAATTTGGAATGGCCTTCATTGATACTGCCTGAAAGGAATGAACACCAAGGAAACTATCCTGACTGGGTTTCCTCTTGGTTGGACCCAGTAGGTTTGCACTGAAAGGAGCCTAGGACTGAACCAGTACAGAATCGCAGAATCACAGAATGCTGGGGGTTGGAAGGGACCTCTGTGGGCCATCTAGTCCAACCCCCCTGCCGAAGTAGGGTCACCTAGAACAGGCTGCACAGGACCTTGTCCCGGCGGGTCTTGAATATCTCCAGAGAAGGAGACTCCACAGCCTCCCTGGGCAGCCTGTTCCAGTACTCCGTCACCCTCAGAGGGAAGAAGTTCTTCCTCATGTTCAGACGGAACTTCCTGTGCCTACACACTGGGGCCCCTCAGTGGAGAAGGTGCCAGAAAAAGCTGCAAACCTCAGCTACTTACCAACGAATCCTCAGATTATTGCCTAAGCTCCTGTCGATTCAACAGGTGTAGACAGGAATCTCCAAAATCATTTTCCAGGATGCTCAAATGACACACTTGCATTTTTGTAGGCTAGATAAAGAGTTTCAAGAACTTTGAGAGACAATCATAGAATCATGGAATGGTTTGGAAGGGACCTTTAAAGGCCTTCTAGTCCAACCCCCCTGCAATAAGCAGGGACGTTTGCAACTACATCACGTTGTTCAGAGCCCTGTCCAACCTGACATTGAATGTTTCCAGGGATGGAGCGTCCATTCTGAGCAACCTGTTCCCAGTGTTTCACTACCCTCAGTGTAAAAAATTCCTTCCTTATATCCAGTCTAAACCTACCCTCTCTTAGTTTAAACACATTACCCCTGTCCTCTCACAACAGGCCCTGCTAAAAAGCCTGTCCCCATCTTTCTTATAAGCCCCCTTTGAGTACTGAAAGCCGCAATCAGGTCTCCCCAGAGCCTTCTCTTCTCCAGGCTGAACAAGCCCAACTCTCTCAGCCTTTCCTCATAGCAGAGGTGTTCCAGCTCTCTAAATCATCCCCCAGTCATAGATTCCAGATGCTGCATGAGGAATACAATAGGCAACAGAAAAACTGAAGAGGCATATATCTCAATTCCTACATGCCTCAGGCTTCAGGACTGAGCCTCAGGCATGCGTTTCCACAGAGAATTTGCAATGATGAGACTTCTTCAGAGGCAATATCAGGTTTTTTGTAGCCTACGTGGTTACAGTTTGAATGTAAGCCATGGAATAAATAAGAAAATTTTGCTCCCTTCTACTTTTCTAAGATGAAATCCTGATTTCTTTAGACAAAAAATGTCCTCAGGATGTATGGGTCTAATGTTTAATGTTACAGCTTAAAATCTTTTGTGAAAGACTCCATGATTATTTGCGTATTTGTGACATCAAGTACTACAAAAAATGAAAGCTGAGACATGTCAAGTTAGGGTTTTTTTTACTGTCTCTTGTTTCTCTTTTTGTCAATAACAACTGAGCTGCAAAACCAAACTGATGCTTGAAAAAGAAGGGATGTTTTCATTGTAAATTCAGATCCTCATCCTCTTAATTACTAGAAGAGATGACGATATACAAATGTGTGTGCAACAACCTGCTACTATGAGCAAAAACTATCATTATTTTTGTCACAAGACTTTGAGCAATAGAAGTTGTGTATCTTCTAGCTTTCCATATAATTTTCTAGTAGTATAAATACTGCTATCGTTGTCACTAATATTGGTATTATCATTTTATTACCATAGTTACTGTGAGTCCTAGACAGAAACCAGAACCATTTTGTGCTAAATGCTATACAAAGAGCAAAAAGGTAGTCATTAAGAACTTATAATCTAAGTACAACAGCAGAAGCAAGGGATGGAAACTAAAGACCCTACAGATAAATATGGGAACACAAGTACAATTGTGTGGACTCCAAGTGTACAAATAGAGATTGATTAAAAATGTTCAAGTAACAAACCAAGCTGTTGAGAAATGTTTCACCACAGCTCTTAGATCCTCTGCCAGATCCAGAAACCAACTAGTGTCTAATTACAAAAGAGTTCCCATGCCAGAGCCTACAAATCTTTGAGCCTTCTTAGCACCAGTGGAGAAAGGTAGCCTCCACACTAATATATTCATAGCTACCAGGTTATAACAGAAGTCAGCATACTTCTAAGTGGCCCCCAAGGACTTCAGCCCTCTGCAGCTCATACCTAGGCTGGCTCCTTTTCATGGATACCGGGTCAGAATGCAAAGAAACACCCTGTCATCCTTTCCTCTAATTTCCAGAGGGAAGCTATAACTGACACCTTATCATGGAGCTCAGACAAAGCTCTCTCTGTCTTGGAGGGAATAATCTGCTGCTAAGGGCTTGCTAGAAGGCACCTATATTTTGTATAGCTCCACAAAGAAGAAGTAGGTGATGATGACACATAGCCTCAAAACAGGTGTTGCATCCTCTAGTCCTGAGATAGACCACCTTGAATTTTTTGGACCTTGAACTTAGACAGTTTGGATAGTGTCCAGGGAGATGGCCTCAAAAATACCCAAAACTCTTTCTCAGAGGGAAGCTGATCACTCAGGCATAATCCCTCAAAACATTAAGAGCCCCGCTTCTTTTTTTTTTTATTAAGTGCTCAAACTCGATATCTAGCACGAGCCAGAGAGATTTCCCAGAAACATCACAGCTATTTCACAGTCCAGTATACATATCTGTGAAGTTAGGCACTCAGGACAGGGCTATGTTGGCAGCTTAATGATACCATGATGCATGACAGCACGGTGAGAAGTCATGAAATAATCCAAAGGCTGTATCTCTGTAGAACGATGAATAAGCTGCCATGAGCCAGCTGATTACAGGTGCATCCATGCTCTCAGTATGAGCTATTCCCAACTCTGACCTTCAGCTTCTTTACTGGGAAAGTCACCTAGCTTGTTACACCTGAGTAGGAATCCAAAAAAAGACAAACAACATCGCCAATGAATGGGGGATGGGGACAGGTGAAGAAGGAGAAGGTGAACTCAACTGTTTATATGATGGTTTAGATGCCACAAAATCTAACTGATCAACACATTAGCCAGTTCAGTCACAGAATCGCAGAATCACAGAATGGTAGGGGTTGGAAGGGACCTTTGTGGGTCATCTAGTCCAACCCTCCTGCCAAAGCAGGGTCACCTACAGCAGGCTGCACAGGACCTTGTCCAGGCGGGTCTTGAATATCTCCAGAGAAGGAGACTCCACAACCTCCCTGGG
>Ga0065711_1011691_pt1 | contig 20524 bp, 19 predicted proteins | sample Hoacrofraction12_FD_59098 | JGI IMG/M metagenome (GOLD analysis project Ga0065711, IMG submission 59098) | Hoatzin crop microbial communities from Cojedes, Venezuela - Epithelial fraction 12 v2 (version 2) | ecosystem: Host-associated > Birds > Digestive system > Esophagus > Crop | place...
CCCCCCCCCCCCCCTTCCGTGGCAGCTCCAGTGATGCTGGCGCTGAAAACCCAGCCGAAACGCTCTCTGCCTGCGGTCCCGTCATTGATTATTTTCTTTGAACCGCGTTCCACCTTTTCGGAACGCCGGCGCTGCGGAACGGAGCGCTTTCCCTTCAGAATTTTGTATTCCTCCGAGGGGTGCGCAGGAGACCGTAGCAGTGGGCTTCCACGTGCTCGCTGCTGAGTAATTTCCTTTTGTGTCGCTGACAGGTGACTCAGAGCAGGAGCGAGCAGATGGCCGCCTCGTTAGCTGGTGGCCACAGCCTTCCACGACGAGTTTTGGAATTCCCATCAAAGTCGGGATTAGGCTCAGGATGTGCCGGTGGCACAGAGCACGCCGGGGGAGCGTGGAAGAGGAGGAAATCATTCGCAGCGACTCATCTTGTGGTTGGGTGAGTCAGGGGTCTGCTGTTGGTGGTCAGAAAGGCACGTGGCTGACTACACCGGCTTTGTGTGCTCTGCAGGATGCAAGCTGTCTCTGGAAATCAATTCTGCCCTTTTGATTTCTGTCCAGTGAGTTATTTCCAGAAAGGAGTTACTGTATTTTCTGGAATGAGTATTGTGAAATTTTTTATTTTTTTTTTTTACAGTGGGCAAATTTTCAGCTGGTGATTTATCAACGAAGCATTTTTCAGGATCGTAGCTAAAAGCTCTCCTTTAAAAAAAAAATACATCCTGTGCAATAGGGAAAGTAAAAGCATCTCGGTTTCCAAATGATGAAGGAATAACCGACAGAGCTAGTTCTTGGAATAGTAGCTCCATTGGCACTTGTTGGTGATTTCCTGTGCATTTGCTGCAAGAATCACTCCGATGTGAGTAGGTGGTACTAAAGGGTTATTACGAAACCAATTTTCAACCAGACGTTTTGAGTCATGGATCAGGAAGAGGGATAGCAGCTTCAGAGCTTTCTCTTTGTTCGAGCAGCGCGCCTGGAATGCACACACAGGATACTCTGTGCTGGCATGGAACAAGGCAGGCTGGGGCTAGGGCTGGTGTTAGGTGAGGTGCCCTTCTGCACGCCGCTCCGTCGCCGGGGTGGGAGACGAGGACGTGGGCTGAGAGCCGGCAGCAGCCTGCAAGGTGCACGAGGAGCAGCGTCCTGACCGTCTCTTCAATTGTAAGTATTTTCTGGTGGTTTTTCCCAGACGTGAGAGACAAAATGGAGTTGCGTCAGGACGGATGTCTGCGCCAAGCGAGGTGGTGGTTTGGAGCGGTTTGGTTCTGTTCTGGAAGCAGATGGGCTGCCACTGGCAGGAGACAGTTGGCTTCTCCATCAGAGAAAAAAAAAAAGAGGGGGGGTGTTTAAGGGAATTGGTCTGCCTCCTAAACCGAAGGAATTGTTGACCTACTGACTCAGTTATGAAGCATTAGGGAGGCAGCCTTGCTGTGGTTTCCTTTGTTGGTGGCAGATTCAGAAGACGTCTGCGCGCGTACGGGTATGGCTAGCAAAGGAGAGACGGTTCTGGTACCTGCTGCCTGTGGGATTTATTTTCTGCCAGGAAAGAGCTGAGGTGCTGACTGCTGAATAACACCTAAACTTTATTTCTGATGCTTCTCCTGATAATGCATTGGTAAGTTTACGTACTTCTTGTTTTCAGTCTTAAGATGGTATCTTGCTAAATGTAATTGAAAGGAAGCTCTGTAGCAGCTCGTTGAACGTGGCGAGGTGCATTCATTTGTTCACTGGAGCAGCTTTTACAGAGAACACTAGCTGGCCTGCCGCAGTTTGGGAGTCTGTAAATAAGGGGGGAAACTTTGTCGATCAGGTGGACAAAAACAATGCTAAGTAGTTCTTCCCTCCCACCTTTAACTTCCAAACCTCTGCTAACGTTGGTACGAAGCGAAGAGGACGGGCCAGCCCTCCAGCTTTGGGGTCCTGTCATCCTGGAGTCACGGCTACGCTGTGATTTTTCTGTTACACTTCACTGAATGAACCAGGCTTCGGTCTTGAATTTCACATGGAAATCAGATGTCCAACCCTGGAATTAAATCTAATAATGCTTTTCCTAAAATATGCTTAGAAGAGAAATTATGTTATTTTTAAGTGGCTGTGTAAATCCCAAGAAAAAAAGGTATCAATTAGTGGTTTCTCAGAAAACCCAAATCCTTAACATAGTGTTGACTAGAAGAAATCACGTTGGCTGATGGAGCTGGGTCTGGAAGTCGTGCTCCTCAAATGTGCCATCAACCCTGCCACTGGTTCTCGGAAGGATTTTTTGGAGGGGGAGCTTCTTGGGCAAGTCGTTATTTATTCTTAGCTGTCAATAAAATGAGGTTAGCGTTATTTAACTTTCCTGCAGCGCTTTACCAGCACTATCACTGTTTTCCTCTTAGAGAAGATGCTGATATGTGATACTGTAGCCCTTGGATTTCCATAGCATTGTATTGAATGCACAGATTGTCAGAAGATGGGGAAAGGAGAGTCGTGATTACTGAATTTACCGTGCTCTGTGACGGGTCCGCTCCAGACACCAGCTGTAGGAACTGCTGGTGCTGTGTCCTTGCTGTCCACCACGACGGGAGGAATTCACCGCTGCCGTTCTTCCCTGGGAGGGGGACACAGGGACACCTCACGTTCCCAAGCCCACTTGAGTTGGCATTTGTAGCAAGGTGCTCGCGGATGGGTTTTTTTCCCCTCTTTTCTGAAACAGCAACCGAGAAGGCAGTTGTACACCGCGCGTCCCTGCGGAACTGCAAATAAACCCAGCAGTTCAAACAACAACAAAAAAAAAAAGAGTAAGATTTAGCATTGTGCTGGATTTCCTTAAGTGCTTCCTCTGGATCTCGGGAGAAGAGCTGAGGCGTGGGGTGGCTTTCTAGCGAGCGGTTGTACCAAAAGGCGTGGGAGGCAGGGTCAGGGAAGAGTCACTTGGTTGTTATGTGGGTGTGAAAAGCCTATGAAGAGGAAAGGGTGGAGGAAAATATTTAATTGAATTAAACAAATAGAGGAGAATGTTACATGAATTAGATATTCCAAGTCACGTTTTTACCTACTATTTCTGTGAATAACTGCATATCTTCTGAAAATAGTTTATTTAACTATAAGCTTATCAAAATGTTCTCAGGAGGGACTTTTTTTTTTTTTTTAAAAGACAACAAAACCTCAAGAAAATCGTTGTTTTCTTATCATTTCAGATAAAAAGAAAGGAAGTTGTGAATTTTTATAACCCTTAAATTGTTAACTGTTAAAACCTGGACTGAAGCGGTGGATCAAATTTCCTCAGGCTTACACTGGAGCCATTTCATTTACTAAGAGATTACAAGCAGGCCCTGTTGGAGGAGAAGGGGTCTTAGATCTTCAGTTCATTGTCGCATACCCGCCTGTGGGACAGGGAAATTGCTCCTCTTGGAAATCACCTGTTCAGGGGCGCGAGCAGGCTGTTACTGCTGGTGCAGTGCACAGGGATGTTCACACCCAAAATAATTGGAAAAAATGGTATTTTAAAACCTGATGACTTTTTATGTGTGTGTATGTTTGTAGTATCTCCGTTTCCTTGTGGTTGGTAAAACATCACCTAATACAATCTAAAATACATGGTGCAGAGATTTTCTGTGGTTTTTGTGATTGCCTTGACACAAAAAAGCTAGCAGCCCATGGAAGCAGGTTTAAGAGCATTCTCTGTCTGAAGCAGAAAACTGCTTATGCATTAGTTAGTGAAGGATATGATTTTGTAAGAAAACAAGTGAACAAGCAAAAAAAATCACAGAAAAAACCCCCTCCTTTATCAAAAATGGTAACTTTTTAAACGCAAGTCAAAAATTACAGATAAGGAAAACAGTTACACAACCTGAAATCAGGTGTGCAGGTGTGCAGTACCATGTCTTCAAACCAGCGCCATGCTTGGCGCTCTGTGCGGTGCCTTGAGAGCGTTCATTTGTGCTGATCTCGGGGATTCCCATGCGAAAGTTCACAGGCAACCTGTAGAGAACTTGTTGGCTTTTCCTTGTTGTTTGTTTTGTAAATTGGTGGAGTTAAGTTCCTTATGGCCTGTAGCTATCCAAGTGAGGCATTTGCAGCTGAGGTTTGCACGCGAAATGGTGAGCTCAGAATTGGACCTGGAAAAGAGGGAGCGCTTCTTCTTCCGTGGCTCTACTAGAACGGTAATACCAACATTTAAAAAAAAAATGTTCACTGAGCCAAATAAAAACGTGTATGTACCAGCAGTGCGAGGCAGGAGGAGAAGGCACCTTTACCTGTGCGTTTTCAAGGTGGAGCTGAGTGCGATGATCTCTGGTGTCCAATTCCCTTGCTTGCTTCCCACGTGCCTACTGGCAAGTGGGGCCACCTCGAGGCAGTGCTGCCATGCCACGCTGTGACTTTAGGGGTTCACTGGTGCCGTAGGTGGAAGCTAGCAGGAGTTTTTAACTTCTCATCACAGTTTTGGGTACCTGAATTGTACCTTTAAGGACATAAGCGGCTACTGAAGTTCCCTGTATGACCTGTTATTACAGGCTCCTCTGAGAGTGTATGTGCAGTTATATTGCCAAAACATGAGGTTGGCAGAAGTGAGTCATAACTGTGAAGATCTCAGCTTTGCTCTTTGGTTTACTTTTATCCACCAAAAATAAAAATATTTCCAAGAATGCAGGTAGGTATATGCTGTTCTCCTGTTAGGGCAGAGCTCTCACTGGCGCTTAAGTGTATTTACATGGCTCATAGGATGTATTTTTCAGGCTTTAGTATCAAAGGAGCCGTGTATACGTTTTATCTAATCTTCAGTGCAGTAGGCATGAGCATTTCCTGGAGAAGGGACCAGAATGTAGGGCTTTACCCCTTCTCCTGGGAGTCTCTTTCTCATGGAGTCATACTTGCCCTCCAGTGCTCTCTCTTTATGGCTTTGTGAATTTTGGATTCCTCTGCACTGGCCCAGCTCCAGCGGGAGGGCAGAAAGCAGCCTCAGCCCAAGCTCTGCATGAAGTCTGCTGGTTCGAGGACTTTGTAGGAGGTGGGATCTGCAGGGGAAAGAGTGCCCACCTTCCCATGTGAGCTCTTACCACTGGGTAACTTAAAGGTGACAGTATTATGTTCTGCAGACATGGTTTTGGATTACTGCGGTTGTTGCGTGTTGCCTTGCAGTTGACGTTGTTCTGGTGTGACCAGAGTGTACCTAATGAATTGAACCAGCCTGCAGATCTCACGTGCAGTTTCAAGGTTAGCTTCTTCCGCGGTCATCACTGTTGACCATGTGGTCTTGGGGTGATCCAGCTAAAGTTGCTGATCTGGTTGAAAACTAGATTTTTCTTNTCCCTTTCTTTTCTTTTGGGANAACTNGAGCTGATCCAACTCATTGCATAGCTGCGTGACTGCTGGTGCTGATGGGGAGGCAGCAGGAACTCATGGCCAGAAGCAGAGGAGGTGGGACTGTCCCAGGGACACCTGCATGAAGCTCAGTTCAGCCTGTTCAGGAACCCACACCTCCTCTGTCTCTTAATCACGGCGGAGCTCAAGCAAGAGCTAACTTAACCTTGCTCTCCAAAGCAAGCAATCTGTTGATTTATTTTAGCCTTCCCTGTTTTCCTGTGGCATCTGGATTTTAGACGTCTACGTTTAACTTAAGCGTCTATGTACAACAAGTAGTCAAAGTACTCCTTTTGTATATCCTTTTTCTATTCAGAGCAGAAGTACTTAAGAGTAGGGTTAGTAACACTGTCCATTGGCCAAGAAAAAACCAGCAGAACACCCCCAAACCCAGCTCTCCAAAGAAGACTTCAGGGCAGTGATGGTTCACGATGCTTCCAGCAGACCCAGCACAGATCTTCATGTTGTGAAGGACTCTCTTTCTGTATGCCTTTTTTTTTTTTCCTAGTCTTCTGCCTTGGAGATTTTTTTGCTGCTTTTACATTTTTCTCTTGTTCTTGCTGATTCTCAAACTTCTTATTGCTGTAATCTGTTTTTCCTGAACACGTGCTTTAAACATGTAAGGTGTGCTCGTGCCATATGTCCTTTTGCGCTGTCTTCTTTCTGCGTGTACGCTTACCTAATAACTTGAAAATAGCAAGAAAAGCACATGATCTGAGAAACAATCTGGTATTTTACCCTAAGGGAGGATTTTCTCAGCGCACAAATCAAGAGTAAATAGTTAAAAATGCCGTATAATATAGAACCAACCACAGTAACGCTTACTTGCTTGTATGAATGAAGTTATTTGCATGCATGAATGTTGACAAAGTTGAACCCTGTATTATCAAATCCGCTGTCAGAAGTTGACCCAGGGCATTTTGCAAGAAGGATGATGATTGTCTCTTTAATTACTTGAATTCTGTTTTGCCTATTTAGGAGAGCTACCCACAACTCTGTAATTACTGCACGCCTGCCATTCAGATCAGGCTCTCCACTGGCAACGTAATGCACAACTCTGAACGAGAGTGGCGTGGCGTAGCTACAGCATCCAGCTACAAGGACCTCCTTTTAACCAAACACTTTGATTATCACATAATAATCAGACGATTGAGTTGCTGCGAAAGTTTGCCAGCCCTCTGCTAAGCGCTCCTACGGAATTACAGGATCATAGATGTTAGAGATGGAAAGTGCATTAGATCATCCAGACCGTCGTCTTGCCAGTACACGTTTTCTGCTACGTTTTTGGTTTTTTCTGCGGTTTATGGCTAGAGATACTCTGAGAACTTGGCCTTCCACTTCGCGCTTCTGGAGTCTTTTCCACAAAGTTTGATGGTGAGATTTTTCTTTGATATTTGGCCTAAATTTTTCCGTTTCTTTGTTTCACCGTACTATTTCAAGTCTACATTCTCATCTTCCAGTAATTCTCTCTGTGGCGTTAACAGCCTGTAAATGTGAGCGAAATAGTATGACGTGCTCTTGAATATTGGATGTATCACTTACCTGAAGTGCTGCATGTTCAGTTCTTCAGGACTTGGGAAAATGATACTGATTGAAGATGGGTTGAAACTGAACTGTTAATAGTATAATTCCTCAGATGCATATTTTGCTCCAGTATAAGAGAGGTCTGTTCTGGTGCCTCTAGAGAAATTGTTGAAAATATTTGAGAAGGCCAATTTTACTCAGAAATGAAAATGTTTCTATATGGAGGATTTATGCCAGTATAACTTTAGTGACTTTTTTTTTTAACTCTATTGTGACATTTAAACTGCGGGGAAGTGATGAGTGCAGGCAAGTCTGCAGAGGGCATTACAGGGAAAATGAAGAAATTACAGTTTTCCGCTGGTGACAGAAATGGTGGAAGTTGTAATGTTGTTTGAGCTGTTGTGTTTGTTTTTGTTTTTTTCTTCCAGCTTTCCTTTTTCCTGTTTTTCTCAAAGTTTCTTCATACCTGTTGTTTCTTTTTATAGATTCACTTGTTTTGGTGGGGTTCGGGGGTTACATGTTTGTTGTTTCTTCTTCAGGGCTTGGTCTTTGCCATCAGAGGCCTCAGGCGCCCAAGCAGGGTTGTCTCCAAAGTTTTCCCTTGTCTTGACCACCAAGAGCTCGATCAGTATCCCCCCAAAACAAATACTCAGTGCCCAGAAAGAGGACAAATGGGCATTGTTTTTGCTGTCACCCCATGAGGGACAGGCTGGTTGGTGTCAGTCCCTTCGGAGCTGCCTGCAGTCATGATCCAGCACCTTTACCCCAAACTTCTTCTGGTTTCTGAAGCATTACTGCTGTTTTTCCTCTTGGAGCACCCCAAAGGATAAGAGGGTTGTGTTGCAAGCCTCCAACTGAAAGTTGTGGTTTTTTTGTAGGGTGGGAGTAAGGGCTTGCGTTGCGTTTCCGCCGGAGGCACGGCGCGCCTGGAAGCGTGGTCCTCATCCCCACCATCCATCCACGCTGTGTCGGAAGAAAGCGTTTGGCTCGTGCAGAAGGGATCCAGGAGTAGGGTTAGCACTGGTGTGGCACGCAGAGCTTGGCCCCATGGCCCTTGGGAGCTTGGGCGGTGAGCTGTCCTCAAGCCACCGGGAAGCGCGATGCGGGGTAGGGATGCTGATGAGAGAGGCAGGGACGGGGCGTATCTTAGGAGGTAAAATTACTATGAGCGAGTGGATTGAAGGTGTTTGAGGCTCAGGTTGTGTAACTGAACGGAGAGATGAATGAAAAACATGTAAATGGGTGGGTTACTGAGTGAGTAACAGAGAATGTGAGTGGGCGGATAATTAGACTGGCAAGTGAGAGAGGAGGTAGGAGTGGGTGAGTAGATGGGTAGGTATGTAGCAAAGAAGTTGGAGCAGTGCTATGGGCCGACCCTGTGATGATACCTGAAGGGCTGGTACCAACCACCCTCCCGGAGGCGTGCGGAGAGGACCGACGGCCAGCGCTGTTGCGGGGCTGTGGGGTGTGCGGGGAGCAGGCAGACCCTCAAGACCCCGTTGCTTTCCCCTGCTCTGCGTCCAGCTCGTTGGGTGGCACATCGTTTACTCTGCCTAAACTTCAGCGTGTCTGCGCATGCAGCAAAGGATAATCTTCACCTTGGTCAGACGGCTGCATTTTGCTAGTGTTCCTGCAGAAATATGTAAGACCGTGAATAATATTTTGGGGTTTTTTTGGCTCTAAAAATGTCAAACAGAAAACAGGTGAGGCACAACAGAGACTTTCAGTCTGTCTGGAGCGTTGTGGTTTGTGGTGGCTGTTCCCAAGAGCTGAAGTGACCCGAGAGCTGCAGGTGGAAGGAGTTAACCTGGCGAATAAAAGGTGCGAAGGTGACGGATACACTGGAATTACAAGGGCGCAACACAGCAGCATAAAGGCACCTCCGAAACTTGAAGATCCTTTCATTTAATGAATGACACGGGAAGGTAAAGTAACTTGAAGTCATTATCAAACCTTGACTGATGGGGCTTTTATTAGGATGTTTTTCTGATACTGCTGTGAGGCTGGACACAGTTCACCAGGACTAATATGTAACTGTTTTTAATTTACTATGCCAGAGTTACAACCCTAGCTGTGACCTCTCTGTGCTCAGGTACAGTCAGGCTATTGTTTAAGGCAATGGCTCTGCTTTCCTGTTAAATTATATTAAGTTGCACGCGGCACAACTTCAATATTTATTGTAATTGAACAAGTCCTTTTGAAGCTGAAATAGAGCTGAATGGCTGCTGGAGGAAGTTACAGGCTTTATCGTAGCTGCCCAAAAGGTGTGTATTTGCTAAGGAATAACTTAATATGCAGTGTGGTACTGAAAAATCCAACTAGAGACCAGTCCCTGCAGGTTTTTCATTCAGTAGCCAGGTAAAGTGAGAGTTTTCCCTTGCTGGACCTACTTTTTGATGAAAACCAGGTTGCTTTGTCTCCTCATGGGTTTGACAGCAGGGTGAAGAGCTGGTGGATGGAGCAGCCTGCTGCGAGGAGCACTTCAACCCCACGCTCGCCGTCGCGTTGCACGTCGGTGGGTTTAGCGCAGGGTGCGTCGGTCGGGATGGCTGCGCCCACGTCGTGCTCTGGAAGCGGTTTGGGGAAGGAGATGCCAGCCCAGTGTTACGGCGTGTTCAGTAACTCCTACCAGCTATGCGGTGCTCGCTGCGCTTTTTTATTGCCAGGCAGAAATCTACAGTGCTGGGTTACATGGAAAATCTCTCAGGGTTTTGGTATCCCTAAGCAGTGGGGGAAACTTTTCTCGTCTTGATCGTGGTCACCTGTTGCAAACTTAATTTCCTATAAAGCTTGGAAGTGCAACCGAGCCAGCTCCTGCAGTAGTCAGCGTTTACTCATTTTTTTTTTTTATCTGACACAAATCCAGAAATCACTTGCTGTACTCAAGCAGATGTTTCTTACCATGAAAACAAAGCAGATCTCTTGCCGATGTTCAAATGCTGTAGTAGCTGTGCGAAGGAAGATGCAGAGGATTGTGTGGGTATGTTTGATACAAGCCTGTTGGGTTGCAGATCTGTCAAAGTCCCAGATTTGCATTTCTTACATAAGCAGAAATCCTGGTAGTGTTTACACAGGCTTTGTCTGTGCTTTAGGAACTGCAGGCATTGAATTGCAGTGTCAGAAACACAGCGCTTGGGTGCGATCTGTGGGATTGCTTGGACACTGTTAAAATATTTACAGTTGCAGTCCCAACGAGAGGTTTGTTTGCTGTTATGCTTGATATTAAAACTTACCACAACAATTGCAAGAGCAGCGTGCGACCTGGATGGAAGTGCAGACAGTCGTAAGATTGTGAGAATACGCAGGAACGAAAACCTTTAAGTTTCCCTTCTGTTTAATTAATTGTTTTTGTCGGTGACAAGGTTACAAGGCATTTGTAATAAGCATGCTTCGTCTTTTGCCATTTTTTTCCATTTGGGTGTGTGCTTCCTTTTCATTACGTTGTTTTTCTTTCCTTTTTTTTTTTTTTTTAAACACAGCCACTCCTTTCATTTTAGGAGTAAGAAATGAGCTGCTTGTTGAGCAGGAAAGAAGTTTCAAAAACATTGCGATTCTGATCCTTCTAATCCTTCATTACCTGTAGGGGCAGGTGCAGGAGGCTACTACAGGAGAGGAGGTTTACTAACGTTTTCAAGGCTTGGGATTACACAATGGAGCGGTGTGTTTTAGACGCTACGGAGAAAGTTCAGAACAACGTGGTCCAAAGGTGCGTTGCTGAGGAAGACATCCTTTTTGTTTGGCTTATTTCAGTTCTGCCCCATAGAGTTCTGAGCCAGCCGGCATCTTAAACACAAAACTGCAATAGGCTGTCTGAGGTCAGTGCATATTATCTTATTTGTTTCCTGCTGTTCTAAAACAGATTTTATTTCTGCAGATACTATCTTCTAATACTTTCGTTACCCGGACTTTTTCGGTGTGTTTGTTGCTCAGGAGAAAGTGAAGGGACCCACTCGCTTGATCTCAATAAAAAAGGAAGCAATTAATGCCGTTAGCTGTATTGACGGTGTAATGCTGAGATAGCGTCTGTAGGAAAGCAACCAGACAGCTTAAAGAAGAAGTAAGATTTTTTAATTTTTTTTTTTAAGCACACTTAAATTGTTTAAAATGCTGAAATGGCGGTAGGGCAAGGAGAGTGGTAGAAAATACCTTGGTGTTGGTGGCAGCAAATACCTTGTGATTCTGTGGTTCTGTCTGAATCTTCCCCCCCACTCCCCCGATCAGCCATGCGCTTCGGTTGTGGTCGTTGTCCTAAGACCGTAGCTGCGTGCAAGATGTCTTGTTTGGATAATATTGAAACTACGTGTATGTAATAAATACTTAAGGTGTGTGACATATCTTCTAGATGGGAAGCATTGCAACGATGTTAAGATTCACAGCACCCTTTTTATATATTAGGGTGTTTTGTGGGTGGAGACTCCCATGCATGGACTTGTTAGTGTACGGTTCTGGTCTGAAAAATAGTTCAAAGCAGGTTATTATTTATTGCAAGAAAGAAGTTTTCACTATTGGTCTGTCTTGCTCAGTCTAGTAGAACCAATCCATTTGTGAGAGAATTACTTGTCCGCTTAAAAACGTTACGGTAAATTTGCTGGAAGAAATGCTAACCAGCTAACACATAGTAAGGGATCTGAGGACCTTCTTCCACCGATCATTCAGGAGATGCCTGGAAGCTTTTAAGGTTTTGATCTAAAAACCAAATCGTAGGCATATCATAAGGTGTGAATTTCTGTCAAAAAGAGTCTCAAAATAGTACGTCCGTTAAAAGGAATGTACGAGTAATTGTCATACTGCTATTTGCATTAGCAAGGCTACATTCTTTCTTGAATAAAGTTAGTTAAATTTTGTGAAAGTATGGTTTGAAATACCTGGAGATTGATCTTTTCATTCTCAAAATTTGCAACGGAGGTATTGCTGCATAAGCAGTGTGACAAAAAAGGACGAAAAAGAGCAGCTCTGTGTGCTGGCGTGGCTTTGGAAAAGGGATAGAGAATTGCTGCCTTTCCAGTACGTAGGAAAGTGAATTTCTGCGCTGCTTGTGTACTGCGGGTATATTTGCTTATATTGCTTATATTTGCCGATGCGTGCTGCTTAATATGTTTCCATTTTAAGTGTAGAACCATCCTTGGAAAGACCAGATTGTCGAAACGCTGGGCAGCAGACAGCACCTGTGTGCTTCGTGCCAGCTGGTGGTGACACCTTCTGGATGCCGAGCTCTTGGAAAATGTCACCTGTCGTTTGGGCAGCGGGTTGAAAGTTGCGTTTTTCCCAAAGCTTGGCATGACCCACAGTCAGCGTAGCAGCAGTGGGAGAAAACAGCCCCAGTCTGCTCTCTCCCAGGCTTGTTCTCCGAGCTGTTATAAAATGTTTTCTCTTCATATTGCTTTTAAAACACGACGATGCAAATTTGAACACTCTCTGCAAATCTGACCTGTATTTATATCTGCATGTTTGGAAGAAGCCCATAAAATTATTTGCATATTGTTTTCAGTAAATCTCCAGTTTATTATTCTGAGAAAATTTGATGCATCTGCAGTGTGCACGATCTGGCTTTCTGATATGCAGATGCACAGCCTCGCGTATCTAGTCAAATCAGTGTAGCAACTGCTTGTACAGACTACGTGACAATGTACGACCTCCTATCTGAGAACCAGATCAGACTGAAATTGGGACCCGGTCCAAAAAATAAAATACCGCAATCAATCTACTGACTGTGTCAGCATTCGGATTCGTTTCTGTTATACACACTGCAGGGAAAGGAAGTGGAAAATACACGCTAGCATCCAGAAATGGATTCCTGAGTCATGGAGGATGGCTGAGATGGGCGTTGTTAATAGGAGCTGCTTCAAGGTTCCCATTTTGCAGACGCTGTATGGGCTAAGGGGTGTTAAAGGCGATGTTCTGAGCCTGTGTGACACGGAGGAAGTCTCTACGTGACACTTCGGATGCCGTGTGACTTCCCTGTTTACACTCAGCCCAGCTGTAAACGTATGCGACAGCAGCGATGGAGTGATCTGCTTGTGTCACAGCGTCCTCGATCCGTGGTGCTCAGCCGCCAGAGCTTACCCTTGGTACCGGCGGGGATTTAGTCCCTCGGAAACCCGTACTTCAAATGCTGATGCGTTCGAACTGGGTTGACCTCTTGCTTAAGACCGTGTGTTTCCTCCCCTGCCGCCTGCCCCGCGGCTATTTTCGGCTGCTGCCTGGCACCGCTCATCTGTCCGGCGGGCATCTGCTCCCCGGGCACGCTGCCGGCGGGCATCCTGCTGCTGCACCCACCCGCTGCGTGGCTCACCCGTCCATTCCGGCCTGCTGGCTGCTTAACCCTCTCGTTCCCAGTTCCCTCGACTTACCCTTCCGTCCTAAAATTTGCTTGATTTCAATGAAAACATTTACCTGTGCTACTGGGAGAGGAGGACCAGCGTAACGCTTCTCAGGCAGCACTCAGGTGCATAGCGTGTGCTGCGTAGCAGCGGGTTCACTTTGGGGTTGTAACAGTAAATCTTCTACAAGTAATCACACTTTAGAAGTGATTTAAGCACTCAGGTTTCTGGGTGAAAGCCAATTGCCAAGGTTTAATCTGCACCCTAAAGCTCTGCTGGTAAATCTGATCTGGCAATTCTGCCTGCGGATGCGTAGAGATACCCATGTCAAAATACCTTTCCTGGTGAAAAGCAGTGGGACCTTTAATGTCCACAACAAAATTCATAATGTTTTAAAGGGTTTGTAACGCTGCTGTTACACTGTAGATGTGCGGCAGAATGCATGGGTGGGATTTCACTCTGATACGAAGAGCAGACAGCATAGTAAAAGTGCACAAGGATAGGGTTCGGTGGTGTGCACGTTGGTGTCTCGTGCCTTTGAGACGCCGTGAGTTATCTGGGACGTACCCGTAGGGCTGGCAGGTAAAACACGAGTTTTATGGGAGTTTTATGTGGGCCAGGCAGGACACTATACATCACCTAAAACGACAGGAGGTGTAGGTGCTGTGGTTAGGCAACTAAATCTTCACATAAGTGTGCAAGCTCCGGTTGTAATCGCTGGAGGTGCAATTTATCACTGAAGTCGAGGGAGTGATTCTGCTGACCCAGCAGCAGACACTTATATTTGGTGGGCTGGAATGCTGTCCAGATGCCACTGCGTCTCTAGTGATCAGACCACTGGTTTTTCTCCCTCTTGACACATAATGTGAAACAAATATGAATAATACATAGTTTGAAATACAAACCAGTTCACATTCTTGCAGTGAACATCTCGGAATTTGTAATAGTAAAATTGGGATGCAAAGAAACTGAATACTTTTATGCAGCTGGAAACCCTGCACAGAAGATAATCGTTAGACCCAAAGCCAGTAACTTTTCGTGAGTGTGATTACAGCTTATTGCTTACACTTCCCTTATAAGCTTCAGTGTCGTGAGCATGTTTATTTACTCACTAAGCATTTTTTTTATAAATTAGAATTTTTGGTTATGTTTTGCCATGGCTAACTAGTTAAATATTGAGTTACTCTTTTAGGTAAGTTGGGGACGGTTTATATTTTGAGACAAAATACTACAGCACGTAAGAAAATTGGGTTTCTGTTCTTAATTGCTGGTTTCTTTCTTTTGTAGTATCTTGGTTTAAAAAAAAAAATCAACAAGCCCATTGTGATGCTTTTGATTAGGCTTTAACAGAGATAATAGAAGTATAGTGTCCTTTTGTGAAAGGAGTTTTTAATTATTGTTAATTGTACTTGTTGGCTTCATTTCTGAAGGGAAACGGAGGTGACCTCATCCTCAAAGTTGTCAGTCTCATGCTGGTGTCATTCACCGCCTGGAGAAGAGGTTGGTGTTTTTGTTTCTGGTTGCTTTTTTTAATGAGGAGCTATCAGCTGGCCTGATGGGCCCTGCAGCTTAGGAAACGCTGTCCAAACTCTGTTTCAGTAGCGTGCTTGTTTCTGAAATGTGAAGCTACAGAGCTGAGTTGTATCTTAGGAGCAGGGGACCGGCAGAGTCTCCGACCTGTGGGCTGTCTGCTCCCATGAGGACTAACAGCAGCCAGTACCAAAGACTTTGGGGAGAGGTGATGGAGTCCTTATAGAGGACAATTGCAAATGATTTGAAGGCTTATGCCTAGTCGTTCAGCCTAGCTAATCTGATAATCTTGGATGTTTTCATTAGCACAGAATCATAGAATGGTAGGGGTCAGAAGGGACCTCTGGGGATCATCATCTGGTCCAACCCCCTTGCCAAAGCAGGGTCACCCAGAGCAGGCTGCACAGGACCTTGTCCAGGCGGGTCTTGAATATCTCCAGAGAAGGAGACTCCACAACCTCCCTGGGCGGCCTGTTCCAGGGCTCGGTCACCCTCAGAGGGAAAAAGTTCTTACCTATCCAGCAACTTGATTTCTTAACCCTGTGCAGGTCTTGGTTTTGGTGTATTCTTGTGAGGTCCACACTTCATGTGCGCTTTGCATTTAAACAAATGCAAAGAGAGATTCCCTCATCCGCTGGACTGCAAACTGTGCAGGGCACTGGTGGCTTTATGTGTGTTTGTGCAGGTGTCGATCTATTGGGACCAATCAATATTCAGTTGTGACCATAATGTCAATGCCTAAATATTTATAATCATTTTAGTTCATGGAGCATCTCCATATGTCGGGACAAGGACGAGTAGGAGTACTTTTTTGTCTCTCTTTACTATTCTGTATTTCTTAAGCTGTTACCTTGTTCAGTCTTACGGGAACCTTCTCTAAAATACCCTGAACTTCTCAATTCCATTTCAGTTCATCCAGTGCCATCTGCCACTGTGTCTGCTATGTATTTCAGTCCTCGTGAAAATCCTCACTTCTCGTAGGTACCTCCGCACTCTTTCCTGAGGATGATGTGACAAGCTAAGCTGGCAAGTTGTTCCCACCTTTGTTGCCAATTATACAGCAATGTAGAGAGGCAAATTCTGACAACCTGTGTCCTTAGAGGTGTTTGAATACCTGAGTCCCAATGCAGTCTTTAGCAGTGAGGCTCTTGAACATCTTTGAGGCTCTGGGCTGGGATCTCCGCTCAACTTCTACTCAGGCAGTCTTTCACTGAATTTAACCAGCCTATTTTTTTGTCTGTCTGTGCATTTAAAGCTGCTGATTCTTCCTCAGAATCAAAACCATTGACTTGGAGATGGACAGAGAGCAGCGTGCCAGCAGTTCCCTCTACAAGGGAATAAGCATTCAGCTGCTTTGTTTTCTGGCCCTGGCCTGGAGAAATCTGTGAGGTCAGTGAGGTCGGTATGTTCCGTGGGTCTCCTCACCACTTTGCCAAAGGCGTTGGGAACCGTGGTCTGGAGCTCCCAGTTTATCACATTCCTTTGCTTTCTGCTGCTCATTAAAAGACAGAATTCAAATCTCAGTGATGTGAGATGGTAGGGCTGTCTGAAATGGTTTTCATTCTGCGGCTCACCAGATTTTGTTCAGGCAAAAGGAGGCGGAAGTTTTCCTCAAGTAAGCCACATTTTTCAGTAAAAACACTGAATGCTGAACTCGAGTCACCTTACACCGACTTTATTTAGTCCTTCCTTTGCTACCTTTAACATGGAGATCACAATTGCACCTTAAAGGATTGTTCTGAAAACTGTGGTAGTTTGTTAGCATTTCTGCAGTTTCACCAAAAATATGGTAAATACAAATATTTTCAGACCTGTTCATCTCCCTGGGTTGAGTTTGGTATCTTGTTCTGCTTTGGGGTTTGTTTCCTTCTGTTTTTAAAAATGTTGGACTGTTCGGATATTTGCTGTGCACGTTCTCCAAATCTGAGTTACCGTACAAGATATCTGCGTGCTGCAGGCAGATACAAGAAGATGTTCATAGGATGTAGTTTCTGAAATGGTGGGTGCCGTGTTGGGTAGGAAGGTACATCTGTAACAGACCTGAATACAAGCTGCTTCATCTTGAACAGAAATGCAGGAGACTGAATCTTGTCTCTCATTCTCACAAACCGCTGTAGAAAATGAGGCCTTTCAAAGTATTCCTTTGAATCATCGAACTATGCATTTTAAAGTTTGACTCCCAGATTTCAAAATGGGATGGAGAACTCTTTACCTGCCAACGTGGAAAGCAATCCAGAAACACGGCGACCTGCTTCTGCTGCGAAGAGGTGCAGAGTGGTTTCTTAGGACGAGCCTGGCTGAGTATCTTGCTTCCCTACGGAGGGACCGTGCTGCAAGCGCAAGAGGAGCAGCGAGCGTGGCTGCTGCGGCGGCAGATGCAGATCCCTGCCATGGGAGAGCAGGGTTCCTTCTCGTCTTTCACATCCTTACTGCTTCCCGCACTGCACCGCCCTGCTTTTCGGCCGTGGGCACAGAGGACATTTGGCACGAAGACAAGAGACGCACCGGGGACTGCCAGGCAGCAGCACACTGAGCGCAGCTCCTTCTCCAGTGCCAGACGAGCTTTTGATGGCGGGCTTCGGAGGCATACATTTCACGTGGGCACGACCAGCTCTTGATTTAGAAAATAAAACAACTTGAAAGGACCCTGGGGCAAAAAAAAACGACTGCAAGAATACCAGAGGATTGAGCAACATGCAAAGGACATGTTGTTTCCTTCAAGGATTCTGACTATAAATGACGTCACTTAGATAGTTTGGATGTTTGTGAGCACTACAGGGCTTGGAAAGGGAAAGCAAATCGGAAAAACACTGGGAAGCTGAACAATTTGTTTTGTTTTATGACTCCCTGGTAGTTTAATGAGGGAGCTATTACTCATGCACTGTCACTGCACATCTAGAAAATTCCTCTGGGTTTAAAAACTGGCAGGAAAAAGTAGTTTCCTAAAAACCGCTGAATTAATGAGATGAAGCCCATTGCTCAGAATCCCTAGCAGGAAGGGTCAGAGGCGGAGCTGCGCGAGCCTCACGGTGTATGGGAAACCTTCTCCGCGGGGTGCTCCGAAGAGCAGGTAGTGCTGGCAGGCATTCAGAGAAGTGATGCGGAAGGCACGCTCAGCATCTCTCTTTTAGCATGCACTACTAGGGATTTGGGGAGAGAAAGGAGTGGTTTGATGGGGGCATTGCAGCCAGTCCTTCCCCTCCATTCCCTTGCATGGAAAAATATCTGGGACTGGAGTACTGGACCTCACCTGAAGAGGTGAGATTTAAAGAAAAGTTTTCTTACTCATGGACAATGGCACAAGGCAATATGTTAGTAATATTGACACTTGAAGTGAAGGAGATATAGTTGAGGAGAAGATAAAGAAGTACTTGTGTCAGCTTAATTATACAGCTTTAAATGAATTTTCACAGTTACACAATCCGTGTTCCCATGTCTGTCAGACTTATGATTTCCTGCTTTGTCTGCGTTATTTTCTGGGAATATACCGTGCAGTTTGTGTATTTACATCAGTTATTTTAGGTATTTTAACCGATCCTGTCACATCCATACAGGATACACATTGTCCTCGCCTTAACTGGAAACCTAATGTAACTTTTACGGCCCTTGAAAGCAGGATGAGTGCTGTTCCAGTTTGTTGTTTTAGAGAGTACAGTCAACAGAGGACTGCTTCAGCCTGGAAATGCAAGTGAATATATTCCTCACCGACCCCCTGACACAGTTACCCCTTCGTAGCGTAAGTTACTGTAATTGCTTTTGCAAAAAAAATGCAGATAAAGCAGGGGCTGTTAGCAGGGAAATCCGTCAGGAGTCTGTAAAGTGTGATGTAAGGACTAGTAATAGAATTAACAAGCCACTGTGACAGTTCTGCTACAGTTTGTCTGAAATTACAGTACCTCAAATGTAATCGTTGTCATTCCTTGTTTTATTTCAGTGCTGTTCTGTAGTCTGAATCAGTTTTGTCTTCTCTCTGTTACTCTCCTTGTAAGCGCTTCCAAAATTCTTTCAATTATTCTTTTTTTTTTCTCCATACACAAACTTTTATCCAGAATATTTCTAGCTTTCCATGTAAATACAGAAGTAGCACAGGGAAGGTTGTATATATTAAGCATCGGCTCAGAGGTGCTGAGCTGTGTCCCCGTGTACATGCATCGTACACTCTCTTTTGAAATGCCCAGTAATGAGCTGGGTTTGAATATTTTTTTAAAGCACACAGATGCCCAGTTTATGTCTCCGTGCTGGATTTTCGCCCTTGGGTGTGGAACTTGCTGCCCGAGCCAGAATTAGGAAATACTCCCTACATCTGCTGTGAAAAAGTGTTGGATCAGAGAGCAGAGCTCAGTTTTCAGCAGAACGGGAATGGGGCAGAAGGAGACTGAAAAGACAGAGGGAACGCTTCTGGTATTATGGACATGGCAGGAGTGTGGGCATGATGCAGTTCTCATTATTGCAGAATCAAAATAACCAGGATAGAGGGGAGACACTTCAGAGGGACCTTGTTTGGGATGCGGTAGACTGGGATTTGGGCATCAGTCACTCTGAGGTCACACGTATGTGGCAGCGAGCACAGGATGCTCAGGTTAGCTCTGAAAGAGCCTGTTGGGTACCAGGAGCAGCATGACCATCGCAGAGGGTTGTTCAGCCTCGCCTGTTGGGTCTGTGCCGCTTCACTTCTCCAGGGTGGTGTGAAGCTAAAGGCTGAGAAGACAGAAAAAGGGGCTCTCCTGCTTTCCGGGTGGGTGCTTCAGTGAAGATACTGAGCACCAGTGCCCCTGTGCAGCCTTGTTCTGGAAAGAGCTCTGGCGTTGGCATGGATTTTGGTGGGTTTTGGGCTCTTTCAGGGGGCTTATGTGGTGTTGGGCTGCTTTTTGCCTAAATGGATTGCAGCAGAGTCTGGGTGAGAAGTAGGTTCCCTCACTCCGAGCGGGACACCTTTAATTGTGAACGGCCGGCAATACGAGGCTCTAATGGGGTATGTGCTGATGCCCAAGCAGCTGCTGAATACAGAGTTTTATCATTCCAGGCGCCTAAATTCTGCCAAAATTGAGGCAGAACAAAGAGAGGCCATGTGGCTGATGGCCCTGCAGCCCCTCAGTCTCGTGGCAAGGGGCACTGGTCGGGCATCCGCCCGCAGAGACGGCAGCATCTTACTGCTCAGTGCTGCGTCACCCACTGAGCAGGAAGGCTGGGCTCCCCGAAGCCCCAGTCGTGAGTGTTTTGTACCGATACAAGAAAAATTCTTTTGGCTTGTTATTGATAGAAACCTAACTTAATTTTCCTGTTAATGAGGGCTTAATAGTGGTCTGTTGACGTTACCATGGTTCAGCTGATTTTCCTTCTTGGGTAAGCGTGCATCCTTGGCTGTTTTTTCTCTGTGCCGAAAGGCGGATGCTGAGAGGCAGATCGTATCTAGCAGGGTGCTGCTCCCATCTTTGCACCGGTGTGGGTGCAGTTCTGCCTCACACCACCATCCCACACCCGTCCGGAGCTGTTCTCCTGGCTCCTGCTTTACCTTTGCACTGTGGTGTGCAGGTGTATGTACGTACTGTGTTCAAATGACTGCCAGGTTTTACATTTAAATACTCCCCTCTTCTTCGTCCGTTAAACCTTATTTTGTCAGGACCTTTGCAGCTGGTGTTACATGGTACATACTTTATTATCATCCTTCTAACCTTCACAGTTGCCACAGCAGACAGAATCACAGAATCACAGAACAGTAGGGGTTGGAAGGGACCTCTGTGGGTCATCTAGTCCAACCCTCCTGCCGAAGCAGGGTCACCTACAGCAGGCTGCACAGGACCTTGTCCAGG
>Ga0065711_1036831_pt1 | contig 20519 bp, 9 predicted proteins | sample Hoacrofraction12_FD_59098 | JGI IMG/M metagenome (GOLD analysis project Ga0065711, IMG submission 59098) | Hoatzin crop microbial communities from Cojedes, Venezuela - Epithelial fraction 12 v2 (version 2) | ecosystem: Host-associated > Birds > Digestive system > Esophagus > Crop | place...
AGAGGAAGTTCCAGCTGAACATGAGGAAGAACTTCTTCCCTCTGAGGGTGACGGAGCCCTGGAACAGGCTGCCCAGGGAGGCTGTGGAGTCTCCTTCTCTGGAGATATTCAAAACCCACCTGGACAAGGTCCTGTGCAGCCTGTTCTGGGTGACCCTGCTTGGGCAGGGGGTTGGACTGGGTGACCCACAGAGGTCACTTCCAACCCCGAACGTTCTGTGATTCTGTGAAAGACACAATTGTCTTAGACATAGAACATGAACTGATGATTAATCTTTTCCCTGTGCATTCTTGTCAAATGCTTACTTCACCTCTCACTTTATTCAGTTCTCACAAACCATCTGGCCTACAGTACTTTTTCCTTTTTTTTTTTTTTTGGTATATGTTGTTTGAGTTTTGTTAGCTATGAAGAAAAGCTGAAACCAATCATGGTGTGACTGTACCAGGTGCCTGATATTACCTCATGCTAAACATTATCTTCCAAAACAGTCAAATACTTATTTTAAGTGAAGGGTATTTTTTTTTCCAGAGTAGGACTGGATATTCTTCCCCACACACACATGTATTATTTTCTACTCTACTACACAGAGGGCCATGAAATGAGAGAGAATGATGCTTACTAAAGAAATAGACAAATGTGTTCTCCAGAAAATGTATATTTCAGTCTTTCACTTGTACCTTCATGTATCAAAAACATGTAAGAAATTCCCTAATTCTGTACATAATGCACATAGTCCTCAATCTACATAAACTGCTCATTGACATCATCAGATATCTCGCATAATGACAGGCACAAACATGGTTCAATTTAGGGAGGAATAAATGAGTAGTAGTATGTCAAAAAAAAACCCCCAGCCCTTACAAAAAAGACTGACTTCAAGCTTGTAAGCACACGTAAGCCATTTGGCCAAAGACAAGAAGTGATGCCTTACAGGAAAAGCAACACTTTGCTTTGATATATAGACTTGTCCCACAGTTAAAGTTTTATTCATTACACAGATGTTGAGTTAAATCATTACAAACAAGCCAGCCCATTTCTCTATCTGGTCATTGTTCTACCAAATAAAAAATGGTTTTCTTTGTCTCAAATGAAATCCCCTCCAAAGCAACATGCCCAGATAACAGTGTTTACTTGAATAATTTTACCATACAGTTATGCTGTTTTACATTCACAGCTTAACTAAGAGCAAGATCCAAGATCATTCTGTGGCCGTTGGACTATGATGTTGGACAGGCACTTGCAAAGCACACTTCATCTAACCAGGGCACTACATCTTGAGTATCTCAGCTGTCTCTCATGGTATGATGGATCATCTGTGTCTTTCCTTTTTGGCTACACAGGGAGCCTAGACAAATAGATGCCTAAGTTTTGTGTGAAACTCAGGCTAAGTGTCTGATCCTTTTTTTAAACTGCCTGCTGGGACTAGGAAAAGCAGTCCTTCTGTGAAAGAAGGTTAAACAGGATCACCAGGAATTACATTCAAAGTGCCAGGGACCTATTGTTTGCAAATAAAAGCTCTTGCCCCTATGTTTTTTGAGACCTCCAATATGTTTGTAATTTGTGTTGCACATTTTCATTAAATTCTAAGTCAATGCTTCTGCTTCTAGGGCTATACAGAAGTTGGGACACCCTTTTTGTTCTTTTGTTCTTCTTCACAACAATCAACTAAGTAATTAAATTATGCCCAAGCCCACACATTTTTGTAAGCCAATAGTTTTTTATATTAACTGTGACAGTACATACACTGCTTTTACAGCATTATTTTTGTGTATCCTCTTGAAATTAAATGTTTCTTTGGTTCTAAAGCATTAATTAAACTTTTAGTGCTATTAAACACCTCTACTGAAGGCAACTTTCAAAGGACTATGCAGTGACAGTATAATGTTTCACTGTGAAATTTGGGACCCTGGAGCCATGACAGACACTGTTACACAGTAAGTTTGACCCTAAATGGCAATCCAGGACAGATAAAAAAAAAATCCTTCCTCTGTTTTTCTTGATCTTATTTCCCCCCTTTTCTTATTTTTCAGGTTTATAATGACCGGCATCATACATAAAAACAGACTATTCCACTTTCTCACAAATGTTACTGGATTTGTACTATACCACTATTGGAAGAGAGACATTGATTTCAGGACTTGCCAAACACTGGGTAAAATGAGAAAGTAACTCTGTGAAACTAATTCCTAAATAAAGAATAAATGAATACAATTAAAATACATGCAACAAAAAGCACTATTATAAAAATTACAGATATACAGCAACAGTTTGTGATCAAAGGTTTCGAAGTTGGTATTACATAAAAGCTCTGCTCTGTTGTTGAAGAACATTTCAGCTCTTGTATTGTTCTCAAACATAGCACAGGTCAAAGAAGTAGCATAACAAATCAATTAATGTCCTACCTGCCTCCTTCACTAATTAGAGACTTGGTCTCTCTCTCTCTCTGCTCTTGATATTTGAAACTTCTCAGAAGGTGAAGATTAAAGTAGCAGCTCTCAGGCTTTTGCAGAGGGTTTCCTTTTTAAGCCCTACCTCCCCTGACAAGTATGGATTCAGATGAGGTGAAAGAGCATTAGGAAATTTTTCCATCTCTGCTGCTTTTATTTATTTTTATTCACCTCTACAAACACAATCTGTGTAAACACTTCTACAGAGGAATCTCCTTATTATCTTTCCTCCAATTCCAGTTCTAAAAATATTCAGATAATTCAGAATATTAAACCTGATTATTCATGTTCCTCCACTTTCCAGGAAATAAGGCCACAGTACACATACAAGAAATGTCCCATCAGTATCTCTGATTTTGTAATCGTCTTTCAGATATAAACCAGCATTGCCTTTCTTTTTTTTCCATAAAAGAAATTCTTCAGTGCATGTGTCTGAATTCACACTTGACCTTTTAGATGCCTGTTTTCTGCTCTCTCTCCTGGTCATTCCACTCTGAACAGTTAGGACTATTATGTCTTATCATTGTTGTTTGGCTTCCTATACTTTCCCTACCTTCAAGTCTCACTTAGGAAACCAGGACAAATTAACCTTCACCATAACTCTGCGCTGGAGGCTGCACATATGATGACATGGAGGGCAGCAGCTATATGGTGCAGAGCCTCCTCCACCTATGCACACAGTGGCTGAACCCAGCCCTGTTAGAAGCAACCTGTTTCAGTCCCGTGGACTGAGCTGCAACTTCTTTCTCCATGCTCCCCTGCTCATTACATAGAGCAGCAGACCAAGCAGCCTCTAAGATCCTGAAATCTGGACACATACCAAAACTGAGTATGAGCTTCAAATCTCACACATCATCTGAATAAAGCATATACTACCATTTCTATCCAACTTATTCTAAGAATACCAAGACTATGGTCCAGTAAAACTTTTAAATGTTTCTCTTTCCTTTTACTCTCCCTTTGTTCAGGCATTAGGATCATCCACAAGCACCAGCCAAGCAACAAAATATCTCAGTGCAGTCATCAATTTTAGGCACAGTGTGCCCTCAGAATCATCAATTCCTCTGCTGTCTGTACAACTGCAGCTGAGGAAGAAAGACAGCAAGCAGTAGTGGTCAGGACTGGATATCAAATATTAAAAATACTATCTACTTTGAGAGATACCCACAGAATTGCCCTTCTCCATCTTCATTTATATTCTTGTGTCAATTTTACTGCTTGGAACTATGGACACTTAAGAAAAAAATAAACTACAAAAATAAATATGCTGGTCCTGAACAGACTTTGCTACAAAGAGCCTTCTTATAGCTTGTGCACAACTCAGGCAAATCAACAATTTGCAAAAGTAGTTCAGGTAAGAACAGAAAGATAAAATCAGAGTTCTTGATTAATTGGCATTTAAGCAAATAATTAGAAAAAAAACAACAGCACTGATCCTCATCCAAGAATGAATAGTTTCTAGAAAGATTCTGCTTTGGCCCAGAATGTAAAGAATGTACCTAAAATGGCATCAAGCTTCGTAAGAAAGGAAGAGGCTTTGGATGTCAATCCAATGGCCAAATGAGAGAGGAAGCTCACCTGCTCCATGAACACTACAGAAGAGGAGAAGACAACAGTAATCCTTAGAAGTCTGTGAATGCTTGATTTGTGCAGTTTTGTCTCTGTCTCGGGACAAGCAGGAGTGTTTATGCACCTGATTTAGTGGCTTCGTTCCCTAGCCTGTGTCAGTACAGCTTGCATACTGAAGGAAAAAGCCTGCTTCGGTATTTTAGCGACATTTTAAGGAGCAAAACGTGTAAGAAGAGAGTATTGCAAAGCAGTGTTGAGTGACTCTCTATCATGTGTCCCCCCCTCCATTTTTGCCCCTCATATATTATTCTCTTTGTTAACTACAGTGTTCGTCTTTATAACAAAATAACAACATGGTTCCTCAAAATGTTCTATAATAAAAGAAGGTATATGAAAATTAAATCTATTTGCTAAAATCTAAGGTTGCCACACATGTGAGATGTCATCACATGGACCAGACTACTCCTCATCTCTTTCCAGGCTAGAATGTGAAAGGATGGGCACACCCATGTCCCTTGAACATATCTTCCATGCCACGAGAATCATCAGTTGATACCAGTTGATTTCATAAGCTCCGTGAAAAGGTTACTTGTCTTTTCTTAAAATCAAAACCCAGTCATTTTTTTTAATCTATGTTGCCAACATTAGAGCACAGGGATCTAATCCAATCTAATTATCAAATGCGCAGGGTTTTGTTTCCATTACACCACTTTCCTGTGTGTAATACAAGAATTTGTTCTCTGTTGACACAGCTTCTCAGACAAGAACAGAATTTGCATATGAACACACACTCAGATGCAACCCAAGACTGAGCCCTGCACATGCATGTATCGCACACAAGTAAGGGCTTCTCTGCACATGAAAACTGCTCTGGAGTGATGCAGAGAATAATTACATCTGAGTAAATGCCTGTGTATGCAAACCCAAGATGACAGAGCAGGAGCGCTTTTGCAGGAATTCTGGTTTTGGAAGGGTTAATCCAGAGCTTCGCAATTCTTTGAACACAGCACTTATAAACCACATCCACAGAGGCTCTGTGCACTTGTAGCATTCACTGAAGCCAGGGGGAGTCAGGGCTTCTTCCAGGAGTGAGCCATACACACATAAACTAAGTTAAAATATCTTGTTTACATACTGTAAACCTAATAATTCACCAAATCTCTGGCATCGTACCGCAGGATTTTCCTTCAGACACAGCCACTTCTCCAGAGCTAGTTTTTCATGTCTTGGTAGCAGTTGACCCTAGAACCATTTTCAGACATAAGTCAGTGTTTTCTTAACCTGCCAGTGCCCTACTGTAAGCGCGTTCATCATGCAGCTGCGCTCTTAGTCAAAGCCCCTTGGGAAGGAACTGCAATTACTGCAGAGTTTTGCTGGTGGGATTTCAGCAATGCCGGTGCAGTGCACCCTGCCAGACTGCACAGAGGCTCCTGCACGCCGGCCTGGCCACCACGAGCAGACTGGGATACAGCCCCTGTCTTAAAAATCATATCCAACACAGTCCAGATGGGAGCAGATCTTGCCCTTGCACTATTCTACCGTGCTTACAATTTTAACCTGGTTATCATGAAGCTAAGCAGATACATGCAAGAATATAAAAAGCAAGCAGAGCACAGCAGTGCTAAGATTATTTCTGACAAGTCTCAAATGGGCTACTTTATTTTTCTTTTTTCTCAGTTCAGATTATTTTTTTTTATTATTTGCCATGGGTTCATTCCTTCCTAATTTCAAACTATCACAGAAGTTAAAAATTGAAAAAGTATGTTAGATTGAGTTAATCCCCCTAAAATTTATCTCAGCCTCAAATATCTCAACGGATACCAATTACAATATTAGTTGATTATTACTTTTATTTTAACCAGACCCTTACTCAAGGCAACCTCTCACATAATGGTCCAAATTTATTTCAAATGTATCAGCTCTTAGCTGGAATAATAGTTTTGAGAAACCAGTGAAGAGTTCATCCATTAAACCAGAGTTATGTAACAGTCAGCAAAGGCTTCTATTACTCAGTATTTAAGATGAATAATGTAATTCCATCATACGTTAATAAAAGTAAGTATTGAGGGAAATTCTGACATCATTCTCAAAAGAGCAAGTCTGTTATCTTTTTCTATGAGCAACTTTTAGACAGAAAGGTGACCTTTAATTCCAAGTTTTCCTAAATGTTTCTTAGATGACAACTCTAACAGTACAAAAAGTTTTAACAGAAAACAAGTAACTTGAACAAGATGATTGTATAATTATAAAAGATTCTGATTTTCCAAAAGCAGATGGAAAAAGCTTATGTTGAAAGACATTTTTCAGGAAATGTTAGAAACATCTTTTCTATGGATTGTATGTTGAAGGAAACAGGAAAATGATATAATGAGAAAGGACAGAATCCAATTATTGTAATATTTTATTTCTGTCAGAAGCCAATTTTAGGCATTCTAGTTAATTCTGAACCATACCGAGACTCAATGGAAGAAGTTAAAAACCGAAGCAGGTGTTGGAAAATGTATCTGCCCTTTTTTATGTTTGTTATCCAAAAATGCAAATTGCTTTTTACCAGAAACCTTCCAGCTACATTTTAGCTTAAGAAAATTTAGCATCTATTCATGCTAGTGCTGAGAGAGAAAGCCATAAATGTCAGCACACAGCAGTCTGGATTTTATAATCACATGTCTCTCAACATCCTTTTGCATAACGCATAGGACTAGGTAATTACAGAACAATTTTTAAAAATCTTATAATTATAGAAGATTAGGATAGAAAAAATAAAGAAGCAAGGAAACTTATGAATAGGGTCTGCCAAATACTTAAAATTAGCTCCATTTTCTTAAGTAACTGCAATATGTAAACACCAAAACTGTAAGACAGCAACAATTTACAGTCATATATAAGATTCTTTAAAACTAAAAAAGTATCTCTGCATTGTTAATGGCATAAATAGTCAGAGCCACTACGTCCAGGAGCCTAACATGCAAAATTCATATTTCCACAGTCATGAGCAGAATCCTTTCCTCGTTATAGACACCCCCACCCCAGTTCTCAAAACAGCACAATTTTCTCAGTTCCTAGGTCTAGCCAGTATTGTTAAAAGCGCAGTTTTCTCTTCAAAATGTGTTGTTACTTCAGGATGGGTCTATTTATTGCAAAAGGGAGCAAGTGAGCCACTTGCGCTAGGCGGAGTTTGACCTAAGGTTTCCTGCAGCATCCATCAGAATCAGCACCACAGCCCCTCTGACACCAGCGGCCCACGACTGTATGCCTGTGTCCTGCATCCCTCTGGTAGGTAGCTGGGCTCCTGAGCTAGTCTCAGCCTGCAGCGCATCCTCAAAGACCTGCATAGACTTTAACTCATCTCACAACTCCTCTTGGCAGGCTGGGTGAGTAACACTACATAGTCCCAAGCACTCATATCCTTCCACAAACACATTCCACTCCTGACCTTCAGTACCTGCGTGCCATTTCAATCACGGGTGGTCTTCCAACACACTGCAAGTCAGACCCACAGCATCCATTGAAATTTCTGTTCTGGGCCTCATTCAAAAGCGGCACGTCTTTTATTACTCAGATGAGTAAGAGCTGAAGAATGAAACTACTGAAGAAACTACTGAAGTCACTTCCTTCAGTACCTTTCCAAAGGTCTTTGTCCCACCTGATCCCTTCACTGTATACTAACTGGCCTTTGTTCTCTTTTGCTTTAGTGCATCTAGCATTAGCTTAAAGTTGTTGCATTGTATGCTTTGGAATATTATAATACGGCATCTGGAGATCATTTCAAAGAGATACAAAGTTTTCTGCCCTACAGATTACCCATGTATCTCAAAAGAAGGAAGCATATTCATTCTCCCATATATGATGTTAAAGCTTTTTCTTCCAAGTCTGTTAAACATACATTTTCCATTCTGGGTGCTTTCTCTTACTTCCAGAGCTGGACAGTCTTGGTTATCCACAATATCTTGCATCCGTTCAGGAATTGCTTGCACAAGATTCCCTTGATGACAGCTCCCATTAGCACACATTCATTTACACATACTTGTTTAACATTTGTGAAATTCCTTTCTTCAAGTGGATATGAAAGACTATTCCTTTAACAGTCCCTTGCCCACAGGTAGATAAGTCTCCTTTGGGGAAGCTGTCGCTCACCATGATCACTAGATCAAAGAGACTCCAGCAGAAAGACTATCTCTGAATCTGTGAAGGGTCACTTGTCCTCTAATCCCTGGCTGGCATTCAGATCAAATGATGGTACAATTCCATCCCACCTGTTTTAACATTACAGTGTGGCTGGAAGAGTGCTGCTTCAGGTCAGCTTACATACTAATCAATTACTTCATAAAATAATGCAAAATTTATTTGATTTTCCTTCTTCTTCTGGGCACTAAAACACAGAGAAAACCTTGGCTAGTCACCACAGCTACGGTGAGATGATTAGCTGCAGGTTCACCCAAAGTTTGCTCTATGGCCAATGAGCATATCTCAAAACAGAATTGATTTCTGGTCCCTCTGAAGATCAAGTGCTGACATTCAATTGTAGTCAGACCCTTCCTGGAAAGGCTCAGTTACAGGATTTGTGGCAGCTGAAGCCTGGTCTGTGGCAAAAGGGAAATTCTAGTTATTAACTTCTGTGAGAAGCAACATCCCATCAAGGTGTTCACTTCAAACCTGTGTGAATCTCACTGGAAGTCACGAAAGCAGGAAGACAAAGAGCTATCCCAAAATGTTTCCGTAACTCCATAGGGCACCTTCAATGGCCGGCGTCCTCACTCCATCCACACAATAGGTTTCCTTTTTCTCCCAGGCTGAAGGAAGTGTGTGTCCAGAACATCATTTCAGACAGCATCAGATGGAAGGCCTGCATATGGTTCTGAGCTGATCCACTATCAAAGCAAATTACATCTTTCAAAGAGATATTTTCTACCTATTATAATTATGAATTGCTTTGCTCACTATATAGCCTATCAACTTCAATAAGACTGTCAAGTCTAACTGTAAATCACCTTCTTTGGGGACTCTGAGTAGCCTACGCATCTGTTTTCAAACCTCAGATACATTCATGACATGGATCAAATCCTGCTTTCTAACATCAGTCTCCTTTCTGAGGAAAAGCTCTTCAGCTACACAACTTAGTAGGCTCAGTAGGACCCTGCTGGCCCTTTCTGCAACACACGAAGCTATGTGCAGGCATGGAGGTGCTGTAGGTACCAGATGACACTTCACAGTTGCTTATCTGATCTTATCATGTGATGACAAATTAATGCTTATGTGAGGTTCACCAAGCACTGGCCTGTGCAATGAGCAAGCTACTCTTTTATGTAATAATGTTACTTGGATAAGAATACCAAGTTTCTAATAAATTTTGTCATTTTACAGATTTTAGTGAATTTTGACTGTAAAATTTAGAAAAAACCATAGTATCATAAATGTTTGCTTTGAACCTACTAAATTTACAAGATGGAAGGAAAACAAATACAGCATAAATAATAAGTGAGGAGCCAGGATATGCCTGCCTGTTTGTCATTTTCCCCACTTTTAGGATGTTGTTCCAGTCATTCCTCCATAGCCCTCTGCAACAGGGAGAAAACGGAGGTCACAATCACTCAGCAGAATTTGAACTCTCAATGAAAACAAAATTATTGTTCAGGAATATGCATGGGACCTTGACATGATTATGAAAAAAAATTAAATCTAAAGGTCTGAATTTTTTGGAAATAAAAAAGTCACACAGAAAGGAAAGCTGGTTGAGCTGGGCCCTGCTGATACAGGAAAAAATCCTGAAAAGGAAGCTCAGAAGGCAAGGTTGACACCTGTGACTAAAAGGTGTTTCTGTTTCCATGTGACAAGCAGGCTGAAAAAATCATGACCATGTCCAGAATATCAACTTCTTAGCCCACACAGAAGTCAAAATGATTAGCAGGTCCCAAGTTCTGACAGAGGCAAAATGTTCAATTTTTAAGTTTTAGAAATTTTCTTTACTGGCTTTGCAGCAAATTTGCAAAATCAATAAAATTAAAAATTGGAATAATCCTCCTCCTTGAATACAGTAATAAGTAAAAATCAATTCTAGGTTAGCCCTCAAACTTTTATATTTGTGCCATTGGAATGTTTCCAAAGAGCAGAGTAATACACAGGACTTCGGTTCAAATGTAGCCCCTTGTACAATTTTAGATTCAGTCCAGCAAACAGCTGGCCAACTAACTAGCTTTAAAAAAAGAAACACTACTGAGAAGCAAGTAGAGAATAAGTTTAGAATAACATTGTTTGACTCCGACAATCTTACGCAGTTACTCTTTCAATTCTTCAGTTTGGAAATTTTTGGGAATTCAGAAAAGCCAAGAGGTATTTTTCAATCACAGTGAAATTACTTTTTCCTCACCCTTTATATTAAAACTATATATTACATTTACGTGACCCTTTCAACCTGAAGGACTGCTAAGGTCTTCACAGATTTTCAGACTTTTGAATCACCATCAGACATACAAAAAGCTTTCTCATATTTTTACTTGGAGTAGAGCAGACACAACAGAACCTAGTTCCATCTACAGTTACAGCAGCAAACACCTGTTCATATACCCCTGACAACAGCGAAAACTAAAGGTGTATTTAACAAAAAAAAAAGTATCATAGCTGCACTTTTGTGAATGAGATCTGAACCCACTGACATTCATGGAGTTTTACCTGAGTGAAAGGTAACAGTTTTAGCCTTTTTCTGTATTACTTGTATGAATGTGTAGTGAAAACAAGTGGTATCTGAAAGGTGGAACAGGGATAAAAAGATCTAGTAACTACTAGTTCAGAGATTAGGGTAAAGAATACACTGAATTTCATTTATAAACCCCTCCATCGTTAACAAAGTTTGAATCCTTACTTGTATTAGAAGGTCACAACAGTTACAAAGCCACTACAAGAAAAAGCTTTAACAGTAGCAATATTTACTACTCCCTTTCTGTTCCAAATTACCAGAGAGCTGAGTCCACGTATGAAATGCAAGATCCTGCCTCTGGAAAGAACAGTTTGTAAGACTGATGCCAGATGGAAGGCCCTAGACACAGGTGTCTTTTCTTGATCACTAGACAGGTTCTCCCATTGACTTTAGACAGAAAAGACAATGCCTGGAACATCTTTAAAAGTCCTTAGCATAGAGCAGAATTAGGACCAGTCAGATACTGTTGCGCTCATTATTGACTGTTATGCTAGTACTCTGAGTAGACAATTCAATTGCCCAATTTACCTGTAGTTTTCTTCCTTCTCTTTCTGTAGTTGAGCCTGAGCTGGGAATTCAGCTGCAAGCATTTCAACACTGATGATTCACTGTTTGAAGGACCTCCAGGGAAGCCCTACAGTACCTCCAGACAAAGTTCTCGCCTCTGGCTTTTCTTGGCTTGCAGGTTTATTACCCATTAGAGATTTTAGACTTATAATACGTCCAAATACAACTTAAATTCCAGGCTCATACATGCGTTGATGGACCCTGGAGTTCCTAATTATAATTACATATTCATATCAGCTGAATAAGATGCTAAATTACAGTCTTCATCCCACACTGTGCCTCAGCACAAAGCCACAGCTGATGTTGATCCTCAGTTAGAAGAATGGGAGGGGGTACAGGAAGATCCAGCTGTTGCTCATTTGACTCAAGAGAGAAACCATTCCCTTTCTGATGTGAAAAATGATGAGAATAAAATAATGTGAGCAAAATAACATTCCCCACCCTGTCATTTACAAAAAAATAGCTAATGTCTTCAAACTTCAGGCTGTAACAAAAGGACAATGGCATATAATAATGGGAAATATTGCTTAAAAGTAAGCCTTTTTTTCCAGTTAATGCACATTTTTACACTTTGTTTCCTCCTTGAAAGTTTGGCCAAAACAAATCTTCCTAAAGTTCATTTCTCTCAGGAGTAACAGGGTCGATGCACCATTACACATTCATGCTCTGGATTCCAATAAAAGAGTTGTTACCATAGCAAGAAGTATTGTTGCAAAGACAACACACACAATGTAAGATTAAAGAAAAAAATCTCCAAAAATATTTCCAATGCTCAACAATAACATAGGATATATTCTCCTAATTACATAAAGATGAGATTGTGCTACTGCTTCAGTAGTCCCACTGTGATGAAACAGACTCAGTCCTTTAAGATGCATTTTTCAAAATGCAAATTTCTAAATTACTGTTTTTTTTCAAAGTCGTATCAATTATTTTTAACATTATGTATATCGTGCTGCTGCCTAAAGCCAGTCAAGGATTGAAGAAAGATGTATCTTGCAAGGTACTGTACACAAATTGTAAAAAAGGCAGGTCATATCTTATAATCTGGGTTAATTTCAGGAAACAGAGTAATCAAGGGAAAAAAAGAGTGAGTTGGGGTGGTATGAATGGAAAGACAAGGCAGCAGTAATCTGAATACAGATGCTTATATAGTTTGGCACGTCACTACCTAGTCAGGAGCATTGTGATACAAGCTAGTTTTAAGAAAAATTTCAAATAATAATAAACTTTTAGCTTTGTAGGCTTTCTTTGACACCTTGCAAGACGAGACAAAGCATGGAAATGACTGCAGGCGTAAACCATCATGTGGGAAAAGCTTGCATTGCTGAAAAATGAAGAAAGCTGGTAATGATGATGCAGTACCATCTGAAACATAGAACAAGGTGAAAGTGGAAGAGGGAAGAGCAAGACAGCAGAACGTGTGAAATATATGAAGAGCCAGGAAAATGATCTAAGTAGCAGAGTTTGAATGGACTTTTAAGGGCGATGTTGTAGAAAGCAAGACCAGAGAGGACGACATGGCTTTAGTAAAACACAAACTGAGAGGGGCCCGGAAAAGCCTTTGCCTGTGAGTGTATATGTTTATGTAAAGTGCAGGATCTCTGCATGCCATGCTGGAAGAGACAGGAAGATTTACCCACAGACAGCCTGTGCAAATCTAGAGAAGAGACAGGCAGGCTAAAAAAGAAACCAAGATATGGCCTTTGGCAATAGGACTATGCTGTGTCTGTTCACAGCAGTGAAAGGAAAAGAGAATGCAGAAAAAAGTGCAAACGTAGGGACTAGGATTTGAGGGAGATGATCTAAAAGAGAAATGAAAAAGGAACGTGCAGAATAAGGGCATATGAGGGGAGGAGAGTAGCAAAGAAGTTCACTGAAGAGGGCTGTGATGAGAAGGAAGATGGGAGCATGTGGTGCAGGAGAGGCACATGGTGAAAGCTGTAGGTGAGTGGCAAATGGACATAGCGAACAGTTACACCCCACAAGCTATTAAAATTATGTTTACGTTCTTAATTAATCATCATTAGACCTTTGACTTCACATTGTAAACATTATTTTAATAGTATATAGAGGGAAAAAGGGTATTTATTGACTTGACTAAATGCTTTAAAATGCTTACACTGGAAATCAAATGTCATCAGATAGAGTTCCACCACAGCAGGTGGTCAGCCTCCCTGACATACACAACATACTCTGCTTGACTCTTGCCACTGGAAAGAAATGGAGAAACAAACCATGTCTTTGGGTTTCCAGTGCAGAGGGGTAGCGGTTATTAGGCACTTCTGTTCCTGTTTCTCTACACTCTCTCCAGAGCACCCTTTCCAATTTTTTGCTACTAATTTTTTTCACTGTTTCTATATCCTTGCCTTCCTAAGTTCTTTTTCTTTCCTCTTGCCTCTATCCTATTGCCCTGCCATTCTTTCCCTCACCCACTGTGCTTCACCTTTTGCGATACAGTAAGGTAGACTCCTGCTCTTCTCCACTGCCTTAGGACTAGTCAAGAGGAGCACAGAGAGCTTAGGAGAGTCGGTCATTCCTGTTTTCTGATCTTCCGTCCAGACTTACTACAGCTACAGTGCAACCAGAGGAATGCAGTTGCTTGCTAAGTCCTCTTCAGCCCATGTTCAGCTTAGCTGCCAAGTAGACTGCATGTGTGCTCTTTCCATGTTGGAGCTCTCTGCTGGCATCTCCCAAAACCAGCTGGCAAATTCAAAAGACTCTCCCAAGAGCACGTTAAAATTGTCATTTTCCACATTAAAAAAAAAGGCCAAATTTCAAGTCCTCTCTACAGACCATGGAAGTACTAATATTTCTCAAAAAGACGGAGTTTTTTATTTATACTTACATATGGGCATATATACACGCGTACCTACACATACCCCTGTAAACAGGCAAAACAATATCATGGGGTTTTGTTCCTAACCCCAGTTGCAGAAATGGTTGAGCATTTTAGAGTAAACTTTCAAAAATATTTGCCCAAGGCAGACAGCATGGAAAATTTTGGCCCAAATGGTTTAAGTTTGGCAAAGTTATAAGCAATAGAAAACAGGATCTTATAATAGAAAGTGCTGGGCAGCCTTATGGCAGACATCACTGTTTATGCCGCTTGTAAGACTTCATTTTCTTTAATAGGAGCTGCATGGCAGGGCTGTAATACCCTGGGGCTTCCTGTCTTTAATTTCCTTTGAATATAATCTTGGTCTTAAGCCTTCCTTCCTAAATAACCTCTGTCTTTAATTATTTTTTAAGCAAATTACAACTTAACAAGCACACATTCTCGTAAGACAGAGCCTCTAATTATCAAAATGACAGTGCTTCTTAGAATCTGCATTTCACAGTAATTCAGTGACCAATTCAACAGGTCAGTAAATAATTGTACACCGTCACTGCCAAAAAATAATTAAGTAGGAAATTGTAATAAGTCATTGTGTACTCCTATGCCTTGCATTACTCTGTCAGCTGGATGATTCTTACAGAGGAGTATTCATAAAGTGAGCAGCAGGGAGATATATATGTGCAGTCCCAAGTGGTTGCACAATTAATGGATATTTGGAAGCCGTATTACATTATTTTGAGATAAACTCTGAAGGTGTTTCTCACGCCTTATTTAGGCAAGACTGGCACAAGTACATGTAAGAGACATGAGGATGTGCCCACCACTCTTGGATACATTAGATAAAATTATTCTGCTAGAAGTAATTGTATATTAATTATCTTGCTGGGAATAATTTCTAGATCCTTAGAAAGGATGGTCTCATTTTGTAGGACTGGCTTCGCAGATTCTCTAGACTCACTGTACTGATATGTTGCTTCATCCTCTGATGTGACATAAAATAGTCACTGGTTATGCAGCCAAGGTCCTTTAAATCGAAGCTAAGTTTGCTGCAGAGTCTTCAACTCCCAAATCTTCCAGGGCTGTACATTTCAAGTTAGAACATAGCATTTTGAATGCCTGTCAGTTGCTTTGGGGCTCTGTTGTGGCATTAGTGCTCAGAAATTTCAGCACAATTTCTTTATGCTGCTTAAAGAAATGTGCCCAGCTCTGACCCTAAATCACCATAATTATTAATCCATACATTTGAGCAATTATTGCATAAAACACACAGTCATACCTGAGGGGATGACACTCAGTGAACCAAACAAAAGTGGGTACTATTTAAACTATTGAGTACTTAGGAAAGAAACTCACTCTGGTTAGTTCTGAGATCACTTACTCTCTGGATCTACACCCCTCAACCCCCTTGCCATTTTTCTCTTTGCTACTGCACACAATGCAAATACATATTAGATTTAGTCTAAGAGGAAAAGAGCCATTTCTGTGGCATGCCCCCTTTGCAGAGGCTGTCAAGAAGGTTTTCATTTGTTGTTCTGGATGTGGACTGGTTGGGGTGGCTGCAGGCCACTTCGTGGGACACACTTCTTAGTGGCTAGCAGCCTTCAGTAGTTGTCAGCTTCAGTCCAATGTGACCTGTTGAATTAGAACTGAAAAATTCTGCATTCCTATACCAAATTTCCCCGAGTTAGCCATGCAACTCCTCTACAATGTATTTTTAAAATTATTCTTCACATGATGCTAGGGGCTTCTGTACATAAAAAATAACAAATCTTCCCTTCAGTGACTAACAAAATTATACAGCAATATCCTTAGAAAAACAATTGCCAGTTTTTCCAACTAGTTGTTCAGGGTGAAAATGAGTCTAAAAATGTTAAATCTTTCTTTTCATTAATCAGCAAAATTATACAACAAAGTTTTTAATCCTCAGTGAATATGAATGAAAATTCCTGAAATACTTGAACCACCTTATTCAAGGTAAAGACCTGACTCCAGGAAAATTGATCCGTCTTGAAAGCAAACTAGAAGACAAGGGCTACACACATCTTCATGTGTGTTATGCTAGTCTAAGTAAAAAGATGACTAACATCACCTTAGATTCAACTTTCCACAGCAATTAGCTAAGTATCTCAATTTATCTTTCCCTGACAGTTTATGATTTTAAGGAAATTTGAGATGTTTGGATTATTGGAGTTTCTTCCTTTTAATGGACATTTTAGCACCATCTGCTGGTGTTAAAACTTGCTCTGGAAACTAAACACCAGCTACCTGCTTTATTCTGCTTCATTGTAACTTCCTTAAGGCCTACTTCTGGCTCTTATTAGGAGAGGTTAATTGCTTGCTTTTCTACTACAGATCCCAGGTTTTGATAAGTAATTTATCTGAATGAATCGTGCATCCAGATGGAGTATACCTTCTGGAGGCCATATATCAGTAGCAATACACTATTAAAGAAATACCTCATCTACAGCTACATCCAAGAGTAGACGTGATTGTTTTTTACCGTGTAAAAACCACAACCCCCACCCTCGTTCATTCCTTAAGGGGTAATCGAAATTTTTTTCCCTGATTTATTCTGAGTTGATAGTGGTATTTAGACCAAAGAATTATGCTGTGATATTGGAGATTTTGTGTCTGGTGCGCACAGTCAAAAACTTACTTGCTAAAATTACCTTTGACTGTATCCGCTTATATAATTGTATGACTTATCCCATCTAATTCATCCAGTTGCTTTTTTGTTTCCTTAGATTGCTTCTGGCTCAGCACCGGTTCTTTCCTGTTTCAGAACCTCTTCGGGCACAGATAGTCTGAAAGTACATTAGGAAATGGTCACACTAGGTCTCAAATGCCTTTCTACAGCACCTGTCCTGAATACGTGAAACATCTCCCACCTTCAATACAAGGTTGATCTCTGCCTTCGTTAAGCCAAGCGCACAGAATTCCTCTCTACAAGACTTGCCAAATGCCTGGGTTTGACTGACAACATCACAGAGCACTAAGAAACCTGCCATGGAATTCATGGGCTCCCAGAGGGAAGGGTTAGTATCAACCCATTTGAGTTCAGGCAGGTCTAGCAAGTAAATGTGCCAGGGGAATTTCAAGTTGTTCTGTTGTGGCTGTCCTTCATATCAATGACTCCTATGACATGAAACACCAGGAACGGACCTGGGAATCATTTTTTCAGTCTTCCCTTTCAATGCTCAGCATTAATCTTCGTGGGCCAAACTTCGATCTCAGTTCCATCTTGATGATCTCCCATCCACTATCTTCACAGCCCTGTCTGTATATCTTTCATGTACCCCTTACTTTAAAGAGTACACTCCCTCCCTCAGGTCTCTTCTACAGTCATTAGTCTGTCTTCTCAGTCTACCCTTCTTTGTGTTAGAAACTTCTCCAAGCAGAATACCCATGGTTTAAAGATGAAATTCAGACCTCTGAACCTTATTAGGATGTAGAGAAACAATGTCTCCAAAAAGTACATTCTAGATTGCTGTAAAAAGCTGATATAAAAGCAGCAGATAAGATGAAATGTCATTTTAACAGCATGGTGTGTCAAGATGTTATGGGCTACCAACAGGGCTGGGAAATGAGTTTCTTGTACTGCAGCAAAGCTACTTGCATACCTTCTACTACACATATAAGTAGGCTCCAGTACAACAGTACCCTGTCATGGTCAACTCAGGCAGTAGTTGCCCAAGGAAGCTAAACAGCCATGAGACAATTATCTTTTGCTTTCCTTCCAGCCATACAGATAAGGTTAAGCAAAGCCCAAACCCTGCCTGCCCATAAATTCTCTATCCTAGAGAGTGGTGACTGAAGACTTTTCAGATAGATGTTCTCGGGTAAATTTTCAAAGTCATGCTCAAAAAGGTCAAGTAAAAAAATAAATCCTGTTATTTGTTAGAAAGATTTGTGTGTACACCTCCCACATTTGCTGCTTTGAAATGGACCCCTTAATGTCTGGAGGGGATACAAAGCCTATGGTTCGTCTAAGGTTTCAGAAGGAGGAAGAAAGGCCATGACCTTTAATAAAGATTATTCTGCAGAAATAGCACTACTTACCTTTGCATAATCTTTTACAACATAAGCTTGATGAAAGGTGAAATGCAGTCATCTAAACAATTCCTTAAGAGCTGAAAAGAATCATGGGGGACCTTGAACACATTATATACATTGATGGAAAAACTATGATCAAGAGGTGCCAGAGATGGTTCCGCTCACAGTACCCAACCTCTCTGGACTGCAAAATAAAGAGACATATTTAGTATAATCAGCCCAATTATGTCTGCCAACACTGGTGAATGTCAATTCAAAATCATTTCTGAATTGCTTCTTTCCACATGAATATCATTCATATCTAATTTCCATCAGTGGACATGTTAGCGAATGCCAGTGACATTTAGACAGAGGTTTATCAAGAAGAGACAATTTGGGCGGGGAGGGGTGAGAAAACACTTTGCTGTTTCAGCAAAACAGAAACCGTGGAAGCAAATTAATTTGGGCAAATTTCCCATTAAAACAAAGCCAAAACCTTTTGAAACTATCCAAATGTCCTTTCCAAAATATTTTGAAAAAATGAGTTCCTTTGAATTGCAATCTACTTCTGCTTTTCAAATTGAAATGAATGTCTATTCAAATAAAAGGTCAAAGTTGAAATAAAAACTTTCCAAATTTAATAAAATTAATTGCCCTGATCTCATAGATAGCATTAGTGACAGGAAGCCATCCTGTGCCTTAGGAAGTCATTGTGCACTGAGACTCAGACAGCAGGGATCTCCTGAGCTCCACCACACTTTCTTCCAGTGGCTGCAGGTACATGGGAAGTGAGAGTGCAATACACTGCTAGAGATGTCTTGTAAAGTCATGTGGAAAGTTAAGTGAGACTGATAATAACTGCATTAAAAGACTGCCAAGTGCATTTAGAAAACTGGAGTGGCTTTCAGTAAGAGTAGGAAAACATCTGAATTATATGCAGCAAATTTATCGAAAGAAAAATCTGCTCTCATTACATTTGCCAACTGACGGACATTTACATTAGAAAATATACATAATTCAGCACAATATTTAAATATCTGAATGTATCTTCTATATGTCCTTTAAGATGGTAGGAACTGGAATACATATAGACTTCCCCATTATTCATCTAGAGTACTGATTTTCCGTTTCTGATGTCTTGAGACAGAGGATGAGGTATTGCTAACAACATGTGGTACAAGAGATACAATAGATTATTCTATTTGTTTCATTAAACTCCTGACTAGTCAATTAGGGAAAACATTTCACATTTTAGAAGTAGTAATATTTTACTTATGTGAAAAGAACAGATGTTAGACGAAACTAAAACAAAGACTTACTTTATGTGTGTTTCTCATTTCTTGTCTCATCCTGTAGGCAGAAGTAAGACATTTCTGATTATGGAATAAATGTGCAACAAAAATCCCAAATATCCCTCATCCCTGATCCTCTATCTGAGAGAAAGGAACAAGACTTACTATTTGGGTTGTCAGAGTTCTTGAAGCAGTTCCACGTTAGCCCATGTCCTTTCAGTGTTTGGTTTTGTGAAAAAGAAATGCCATACTTGCACATCTGACTGGTTCTTTTACCTTTTGGAAAAGAAGAAAGAAATTTTTTCCATGTATAAAATATTTTCATGCAAATATTGTGGCTTAATTGCAATTGTTTGTACCCCAAGAAGTGCAAACTTGCAAGGTGTTAGGATTTTCACAGGCCCCACAAAAGAACTTCAAATTGCAGTAAAGACTATATCTAAGTCTGATAGGTGCTCCTCCATCCCTGGCTTCTCCTGCCCTGTCTTTTGGGGCATTGTGCTAGCTCAGTCCCCTTATCCTTCCATTAGGCTACACAATGTACTAACAATAAGTAACAAAACAGTTTAGGTGGTTGAAGCATATAGTTTTCCATCAGTCTTGCCAAGGATAGGTTTCACTGGATGAACAGGGACAGTGTTGAATCAGTTGCCTAATACAAATATGCCATTTTGTGGTTATTCACTTTTCACTGTTGATGACTAGACATAAGCAAGTAATTACTTGTCTTCACCTCCCACCTAACTTGGGCGCCCATCTTCCATGGGTACGTTTGCTGCTACTAGAAGAACACAAATAGTCTCCTCTTCAACTTTGATATGATAAATTATTTTTCCTCTTGGAACTAATCCAGCTTGTGTGGAGGCAACACAAAAAAGACCACTAATAAATTATGAGAGCCTTTAACATGTAACAAGTATTGCCCTGGAAGTTTTTATTAGTTTACTTCCTAACCAGCACTATTGGTCAGATGACTTCTGTTCCTCCAACCTGACACAACAAAACTAAGAGTTCACTAAGCCTTTAGTTAGTTGCTTACACAGATAGATAGACAGACAGACAGACAGACAGACAGACAGACA
>Ga0065711_1036832_pt1 | contig 20518 bp, 13 predicted proteins | sample Hoacrofraction12_FD_59098 | JGI IMG/M metagenome (GOLD analysis project Ga0065711, IMG submission 59098) | Hoatzin crop microbial communities from Cojedes, Venezuela - Epithelial fraction 12 v2 (version 2) | ecosystem: Host-associated > Birds > Digestive system > Esophagus > Crop | place...
TTTCTTTCTTTCTTTCTTTCTTCCTTCCTTCCTTCCTTCCTTCCTTCCTTCCTTCCTTCCTTCCTTCCTTCCTTCCTTCCTTCCTCTCTTCCTCTCTTCCTCTCTTTCTTTCTCTCTTTCTTTCTCTCTTTCTTCCTTTCTATCCTTCTAGACAGTCTGCCTAAGAAACCTTAGAAGGATATATTGTCCCATTGACTGAGCAGGGGGAAAAAACAATACCACACCCCTGCCCAGATATTCCATTTGTGTTGACCTTTTTAAGGAACAATTTCCACTTACTGTGTTTTAAGCACCAAGTCTGAAGCTCTGGGACTAATTAGATGGTCCGTATACACTGATTACAGTAAACATTATGCACAAGTTTTGTAAAGAGCAAGGTCACTGTGTTTACCTACACCAAGTCTCATCAAGGAAGTCCATTGTCTAGAGAAACTCATTGCTGCAAATGAATGTTTTTCTTCTCTTTTTCCTCAAAAATACAACTTGAAGAGCAATATAAATATTCTAAAGAATGGTCCTTAGTAAATCATAAATTTTCAATCATCATTCAAGAACATTTTAAAAAGAGAAATTAGTTCTGCACTGTCAGAGAATAGCTACTTTATAAAATAAAACCAAAGAAGACTGTATAAATGAATACATTTCACAATAGTTTTTTTGCTTTCAAATGTATTCTAAAGGTTAAAAAGCAATTAAAAAAATGTGAAATAAGCAGACTAGCTGTTCATTTCATTTATTTTATCTTTCCCTTTCCTCCTTTGAATAATTTTTTCTTAAAATTGTATTTTACAGATACTGTTGTATTTCATTTGTACTTTCTCTTTCTTTAATATTCTCCTTGTAAATATCCCCTTAAAGTATTTCTTAAGTGTCTGCCTAATGTCACTATTTCTCCACATTGACAGAACAAAGTTAATTATCTTTCTTTTTTAAAATGGCTTCAAAATTCACCTTCCTTAATTAAGAACTTGTTTTAAAGGAAGTAAAGATTACAGAGAGGATGCTTCCATTTTCTACTTTTGCTTTTCTAGACAAAAGTGCAAATGTTTCCTGATAGAAATACGTATTACTGCAGACAGAACATTCCTCTGACACTTACATTTGGTATTAAAAGCTGTTAGTCCTTGTTAAATCCTAGTGTGGCACTATTTCTTTAGGTCTTTATCAAAAATACGACATTATGTGAGATACCATCAACCTATGGTTACCTTTATACAGCTGAAGGGTGGGCGTCAATGTGTAGAAAGGGGGACATACAAAAGTGAAGAATGTATATTTTTCTGAGTTCATAAAGGAAATACACAAGAGAAATAAATCTGAGGATTCAGATAAGCTAGAACAGTGACATAGTCTGAAAAACGAGTGATGAGCTGCAGGAGTAAGAGTACTCCTGCAGCGCTGGATATAACCAGAGCCTTCAGAGTTTGAACTATGCCTGATTATTGCCTTGCATTCAATTTTCCTGCAGTAACACCCACGACAATGCAAAGCTGTCTCCATCTGCAGTGTATGTAGGAGACAGCAAGTGCGAAGATGTCGTATATTGAAAAGAAATCAAAATGTTTGAAACTGGGAGAACAAAATAACTGCATTAAGTGATCAGCAATTCAGGTGAAGCAAAGAACAACTGTGGTTTCAGTCCCTGTTTTCTTGTTTTTTTCAGTATGCATGTGTTGGTGAATAATCTAAATAAATAAATAAAACAAAATGTGATCAGGGACCTGATCTCATTGGTCCCTTCTTTTCAAAGCCTTAACTAAATGTCACAGAATTTGCATGATATTATATGCTGAGCCTTTTCATTTTCCTTATGATTTCTTTGATTTTTTTTTAGGGTGCTTTCACTTATTTCCAACGAGCTGTAGTTTGTGCACTAAATCTTTTTTTTCAAATTCTTCTTCCCTTTGCATTACTCAATTGATTATTTTATTAAAATTATTTCAAATGGTAACAAGATTTAACAAAATAAGAAACGTCTTCATAGGATAAAGACACATTTTTGGTAGTTATCATAATGTAGAGGGAAAAGAAATAAAAATTCTTCAGATAAAGTCAATTAAGAACTCATAATATGACACTATAGGTGATTTTGATTTTATCTAGACAGAAGATCTCTGCTGAAGGCAGCTTTCAGACAATTGTATTGGTAAAAAAATAGGTAAAAACTGATGAACTCATTAAATTTTCAAAAGTTACAAATTATCCTGTAAAGCTTCAGTGACTGCAAATTAGCCTTTGTTATAGCCCTCTGCTAACAATCTATAGATCATTTTATTATTCATGAATTTTAGTAATTTCAGGACACCACAGGTCATCTTATGCTCATTTATTTGCTAAACACCTTGTGCCGCTATGCCTATGCTGAAAAATTACTACTATTTACTTCCCACGAGACATACAAGTAAAAAAGCAGTGGATTTGGCCCCAGATATCCACTATGCCAGGCAGCATATATATCTTGCTGTCAGGGAAATAAATGAGCCCTTAAATTGGCTGCAAAGCTTTAAGAACTGAAATTTATATGTCTAGTTATCAAACAGAAAGTTCAGAACACCTGCCAATATGAAGCATAATTGTGACAAATGGTTACATTTTACCTTTAACTTTTTAGCGTTAACACCACAACTGCGTTACAAGAATCTTGTCCTCCCTAGCCCTCCTTTTTCCCTTCCTCCTGATCAAATCGCTTCCTGAAAAACACTCACTACATTTATTTGCAAATGCTGAGCAGCCATTGATACATTGGGTCCTCTATCAGCAGACAAAAAAAATAGAGAAGATATTAAAAATGCTAAAATTTCCTACGAGAATAATCACAGATTTTCATAGATTATGACAAACGGCTAACTGCAGTTAAATATCTGATCTCTATAACATGCTTGGAAGGCTTTCTACAGAATTTCTAAAACCATGGAAAAAATCTTCTAGGTTCTTTGTTTTGTTTTGTTTTACCTTAAAAAAATCCAGTTACCTCTATCTTCTTTCACCGGCCAGCTTCACTATCTTTGTCTCTGAGTCCCAGAGTGATGCAACTCTTTGCCATCACAAATCCAGCAATTACCGAGTTTAGTCTTTATCTAAACGTTCCATTAAGAGGAAAAAATAACAACAACAGAAACCACTCTTCTCTAAATTCCCTGTAAACTGTGTGCTACATGCACTGTAAGTAACCAAATATTTTACCTTTTGTGCATGTATATCTCTGTGTTACTAACCATTAAAAGACATATGAAAACCAAAAATGTTTAAAAAGATTTTTTTTTCTTTTTTCTTATCTATCAAGGGAGAGAATATCTAGAGTAAAATTCAATTCCACATTAAAAAAAAATCAATATGGAGAGCTTAAAAATTATTAAAGCCCTTGAACAGCTGCACTTTTCTGGTCAATAAAATGAATATGAGCAATCTGAGAAATAATTTAAATGTGTCTCACTTAACTCCCATGATTCTTTTAACCATGCTATTTCTTTTTTTCCACCTCCTGGACACTATCTTTCTAGTCAAGAAATTTGGTTGTGGATAAAGTAGTCCGTTATAATAATTAGTAACATTAACCATGGTTTAAGTCAATGCGTCGGTCAAAGAAACCCTTTTTTTCTGACCTCTCAGCACCTGTGTGCATCCTATGGGTGTCTTTGGGATATATACTCATCTTCGCTGCTGACTGAACCTGCAAAGTGGACAGCAGCAGCCCATCCCTCAATCTGGGCAGAGACCCCAGGTCCCTGGCACTGGTCTGGGCTCTAGCAGCTGGGCAGGAAGAATCCCAAGCCTGGAGCTGCTGGAGGTGGTGGCCATTTGTAACAGACCTTAACATTACATTTATGTATCACTGTGTTACCTCAGTACTTGACAAAACCAGCAATTTTTTTCTTTATTCCAACACTGTCCTTCACAGTTACAAAGGTATTATGTTTATGAAGACATGGACCACAGTGATTAAGAACAATATTTTCAAATGAATAAAAATATATGTCCAGCTAAAGTCACTTTCGTGGGGCTGGAATCTTGTCGTAATGTTGTATATCATAAAGCCAAAGACACTCTAGAGCAGACGATGTCCTATTCCGCCCCTATTAAGGTTGGCTATGATTTTATGTAGAAAATATTATCTAGAAAGCCCTGTCTTTGGTCTGACCAGATGTTTGTTTGGTTTATGACAGTGTAACTTACAGCAGACTTCGAGAAGTAGCAACAGCATATAGATCTATATGTATTCCTATGCTTTAACTACACTTGCTTTCTGAATTTCACAGCCCTACATAAGTCAAAAGTGGTAAATAAAGAGAATTATATTGTGGTATTTTTAGCTAAAGAACTTTCTCAAGCATTCTAGTACTGTCTCAATAATAATTCACCTTAATAATTTCGAGTTCTAGAAAGTTTTTGTACTGGTCTAATTTGAACTAGTATCTCCTGACTGAGGAAATTTGCTAGGGATGTTAGTGGTTATATGCAAGGAACTCATCAATTCACAATATGAAAGAAATAGAGAGGACCAAATAGGTCTTCATGTCCAATTTCAAATGATTGTTCATACTTGAAAAAAATGAAGGATCACTTCACAGTTCTGTATAATAGCTTTCAGGTCTGTAATGAAAGACCAAAAGCCACACCTAGGAAGAGCCATAGCTATAGTACAGTAGTTTAAGAGCACTGAAAGGATCAAGCACCACAAGGTTTATTTGTTAACCAAATTAACTAAAACTCCAAGAGGATCCTGAGAGGAACAGCAAGTTCAGGGACCCTGCTAACCTGATTTATAGTCAGACTTACTTGCTGGCTCAAAACATTTCCACCACCTTATTGGTGGAATTGTTAACAGTGCAGAACAGTCGAAGGAAAGATTATTTGTAACCATGAGAGTCAATGCACATTGTTATGGTTATCCTACAATTCATCATGGCAGAGGTACATGATAGAATATATCTTAGGAGAGATACTTCTACCTATAGATGCCACTAATCTCTAATGCTTTTGAGGAAAATACAACCGCACCCTGTTTACATTCAGAAATCAAATTCTGCATTAGAGGGAAAAAATCCACAATCTTGCCTGCAGCACAGGATGAATATAGTTTAGCACCAACAGTGCCTCTCAGTACATTCTTGTATGTACCAAAGAACCTGACTTGTTCTGCTTGGCCAAAATAAAATTAAGGGAGGATTTAATGAACTCTCTATAAATAAATTTTGATGAAAATATACAAGAGGGAGAAAAACTATTTAAGTTAAATGATAATATCTGCACAAACTCACGTAGGTGTATATAGGTGATGAATAAATTTAGATCTGAAATTAGAACAATTTTATGAAGGATATAAGGAGTAAACACTTTGAAGGATATTCCAAATGGTGTAGTACAAAAAAGGAAAACCAAATGATGTAAGTATTTCAGTGGGAGCATACAAGTAAATAAGACATTATCTAGAAATGGAAAATGTAGTCTTATCCCCATCTTTTCTATCCCCTTTCATTCTTCTACTCATTTATTTGTTTATTTTAATGGCTGTTGGCTTTGCCAATATGCAGATAAGAAAACATTTGAGCAAACAAATATCAAGCTGTATTTAGTCAGGGACAGGTTCTGTCTGCAGTTAGCACTTTATACAGCAGATTTAGTGGGTTTCCTCTGATTCTTATGGCTCTAATACTGTTATTATGAATCAGTTATTTAAGTGATTCCATGACCAGATATAACTGCTTCCTCAAAAGTATTCTGGGTTTTTAATGAGTGATTCACCTGATACTTTGATAAAATGGTAGGAAAATAATTTTCCATATATAAACTTTTTCCTTAGGGCCTGTGCTTTTGGGCTTCATCTTGTAATCCAACCATCTCCACTCCCTGTCTGTAATTGGATCATCTGTTTGATTTGTCTCCTGATTTAGTTTTGTTTTGTTTTTTTTTAACTAACTGTTGTGGTACTTCTTTTAGCTATTGTATTTTTAACAATGAAAACCTTTAGAATCTTTGCCTAAGGGGTGAAATTATCCCTAAATTAACATTTGTTCTTTATCTATGTTATTTTCTTAACCAAGAGATATTGCTAAGGCACTTTCTACAAGTATGAAGGAATTATACTGAAATACTATTTCATCAGGGAAAACATAATGAAAATGTGTATCTAATCTAATTAAAACGTGGAGTTATCAATGTTTCATTAGTGATGGTCTCCACAACTCACAGGTAGCCCACATTTTTTGAGAATGCAATCTGATTTATCTCTGTTTAATTACACACTATAAAATACATCAAATTATTATTAATTCCACATGCATTATTCATGTTTACTCCATATATTCACAACTCTTTACATCAGCAAAGACTGTTTATAATAATGTCTGCTGACACTGAAACTCCTCTTGAATGTTGTTGCTGGATGCCTTCATTAGTTCTAATATCTACCTAGTACATACATAGATACGTAAAATTGCAAATCTTTCATCACGTTTGCTGGACTTATTTTTGGTTTGCTTCTTAGAAGACACATAATTAACACGAAAAAGAAGAAGCTTAATAAGAAAATCCTTATGACTTTTCCTCCTAAAGGAGATGACTGAGTGATCATAATGTTATGCATTAATTAATCTTTTAGAAAGTCCTTCGAGCCTATACTCTTGCTCCTCTTTCCTCTTTGAGTTCAAAATTCATCTTCACTGATTGTAATGTCATTGTTTTATTCAGGAAAATTACATCTATAGCTCATATATGAACCTATCTCTTTATATCAGTTTTCACAATTTGTAGATAACTACATGGACTCTCTCCTCTTGTCTATGCTAAACAACTTAGTTCTTTAGTAGTGTACAATTACTCATATTTTCTCAACCTCTTATCACCATCAGCTTTTCTCTCTTCAAAGATCTCCTCAGTTGGTTCACTTCTTATATGAAGTATAAGGCAAAATAGGTATACTGTGTTATCAAAACTTTGGAATTACTATGAACTTCTTGGTTTGCCCTGGTGATACTATAGACATCTGAAGTCATTCTACATCTCTAGATGCTATGTTAGATTTTTATTAAATGAACATAGTGACTAGAGGTTTGCTTTGTCTTGGTTTTGTAATTCTTGATATGCACATGTAAACTGAAGCTTTTTATGTCTCATATATAATTTTTTTTTAAACTTGACTAGCTTTAAGGCTTGCAGTTTTTTTGTTTTACTCATTCAAATTAACAAGAAGTAGAAAATATTTAGGAAACAATAATGAATTGTTGTTGCTTTTTTGTATGCATTTTATTGGAAATCTGCACAGAACATATTTCCATTTGCAGAAAAAATATTTCCAAGAAAATCGTGAAATTTTAATATTTTATAAATTTGCAGTTTTATCTTTCTATCAAGAAAATTACAATCATATAATGCAGTCCCACTTTGGTAACCTGTTGACCAACATTCTGTCTCACCATTGCTCAGAATCTGGAAGAAGGTCCAGCACATCAATACTGCTCCAGCTTTAGCGACTAGAAATCTATCCTTTAAGCAAAGTTTTTGGATCTGTGTGTTCCATCCTCATTCCTGAGATCCTCCATTACTAGGTGTAGAATGTTTACTGTCACAGTTTGAATGTATGAATGTAGGCTGTGAAATCATGTGGAAAATATTCAATTTTCTTCATCTTGATTCTTTATTTCAGAGTGAAGTTGAACAGAAAATGTTCATAAGGCAACATTACCCAAATGATAAGAACACATGATTTCACTAGCCGAAGATGCTCTTGATTCAAAACTCCTAAACTCTAAAAGAGTACCCTAACAGCCAGGGTGACATCCAAACTGCACTAAATAAAGCCAAGATCAAAAGAGAAGGTAAGAGAGATCAAACATTCATCTGGATAAGTGTGTTTCTGAGAATTTCTGACCTTATGCCTAGATTTTATCTGGTGCAATAAAAAAAAAAAAAATTTGCTTGACTTAGAGCTACACTGCCTACTACAGGCATTCTGCATTTCCCAGTTGATGATCACAAACTAGCTATTAGGTATTTCAGTGCTGAGATTAGGTAGTTCATTTGGTCAGAGGTGCTTTTAGTCTTACATCTAAATAAATTCCCATAGGATATGTAATTCTTATTGACTGGCATAGATTTCTTCCTTATTTACAGTCTTGCTGTTCTAGTTAACATGACTAGCACAGTGTCAATGTTTTTCATCCAAGTAACATACACAGCTCAGTGACTGATGAGTTTACACTTTATAAGTCACAGTCCCAGCCATAAACATGAACAAGATACACAGTAAATTGTTATCATAATTTATGTAAAACTGGCCTGAAAAGATCTAATCAGTCTCCAAATTTAAAAAAAAAATAGTTTAAAAAAATACTGTCTGGAACCAACAGAAAGAAACCCCCAAACTCTCAGATTCCAGCACTTGAGCATCTCAAGCTTGTCTAACTCAAAACAAAGAAATAAATGGGAACCCTCTTGAGCACATCATACTGAAGAGAGCAAAACTATGATCTAATGAAAAATGTTGCAGATAAATACCTCCTAGGTATTATATCTTTCTCCTTAAATTTAATAGATCAACAGATGACTCAAAACTTCTTTTGCTATACAGAACAGACACATATAAGAATCACAATTTATGTAGCTCTGTATAGTATCATCAGGTGAGATGATGGTTTTGGTAGGAATATCTTGCACAGAAATACCCTCTTAACTCAACTATTCACTCCGATTATTAGAAGTTTTTCAGTGGGAAAGAAAAGGACAGAAAATTTATGTCTAACCATTTGGGACGAATTAAGGCTTTTTGAATCACCCAGTGACCATGACTGTGTAGTGTGAATTAGTCAATACACGTATGAATAAACACATCCATAACTGTTGGATTAAATGCTGGAAGGATATCTGCATGTACGTTCATATAATTAATGTAATTTATTCTTGTTATCATGTCTAACTATACTAGTAAGCAATTTTTATGTAGTGCAAAATTTAAAAAAAAGTTTTTCAATTTTGTTTCTTTTTTCCCTAGTTACACATTATTTGCCTGGGGAAAGATAAGAATGGTTCTTACAAAAATATGATCTTTTTGTCCTGGTGAGACTGATGTAAATAAATTCTGTGGTATGTCAGCACATCTAGTTAATTAGTGATACAAATCATGATTTTAATTCATGCTCTGTTAACAAAAAGCAGAAGCATCAGAAATGAATATTCCTGCTGTGTCAGAGAAGCAAATTTTAACCGTGAATTCATTAATCCCTCAAGAAATAGCAGGGCCTCAAACTTTAAGTGAAACAGGAGTTGTGCTTCTTTATTCTGAAAGAAGCATTTAATCATATTGGCCTTGGTGGACGCATGGTGTTGATGACGAATAGCTATGAAAAAAAATTCACTAAACGTTATACACAAATCCTTTCTAATATATATACACCTTGGTAGCATACAGTTGAGTAATAACTGTGCGTATGTAGATTCACACAAAATCCCACGAAAACTTTAAGTATATGTTCCTAGTACAATACATGGTCAGTAAAATAAAAAAGATGAATCTTATGAAGTTTTTCAGCAATAGAAGATGATTATCCGTGGTGTGTATTATCCATTCCATCACACAAGTTCAGAATTTATGTGAAGACTTTGTATAATTTTTCCCTGCATAAATAGCTGTTATAACAGACAGAAGGGGTAATCAGTGTCACGAAGTCTAGCTGGAGGCCAGTAACCAGTGCTATACCTCAACAGTTGATACTGGGTCCAAAACTGTTCAGCATTTTTGTTAATGATCTGGATGATGGGGCAGAGTGTACTCTTCATGAGTTTCCTGATAACACCAAACTGGAGGAGTGGCTGATATGCCAAAGGGTCTTGCTACCACCCAGAGCAACCTCAACAGACTAGAGAAACAGGTTGTCAGGAACCTCATAAAATTTGTCAATAAGTGAAAAGTCCTGCACTTTGGAGGAACAACTCCATTCATGAGTAAATGCTGTTGGCCACCCAGCTGGAAAGAAGCTTGGCAGAAAAGAACCTGAGGTCCTGGTGGACAACAAGTTGAATACAAGTCAGCAACGTACCCCAAAGCAAGCTAATGGTGCTGCACTGGGAGGAGGGAGGTGATCCTTCCCCTCTGTTCAGCACTAGCAAGGACACTTCTAGAGTGCTGGGTCCAGTTCTGGGCTCCTCAGTATGAGAGAGACGTGGACATACTGTAGAGAGTCCAACAAAGGGCCACCAAGAAGACTAAGTGACTGGAGCATCTCTCCTATGAGGAAATGCTGAGAGAACTGTCACTGTTTATCCTGCAGAAGAGAAGGCTCAGGGGCGTTCTTACAAATGCATGTAAATATGTGAAGGGAGGGTGCAAAGAGGTTTTTACAATGGTGCTCAGTGACAGGGCCAGAAGTAATTAATCTCTCTCACGGTGTCTGTAAAACTTCTTTCTGCTCTCCCACTGTCTACTGAGATCTTTTACTTGGACTTCCAGAGGATCATACCAGATGACAAATGGAAGTAAATATTATTACTGGAGGTCATCATTGGTCTCATTCACAAGTGGTATCTTATTTATATCAAAATGATCAACACAGAAAATTACTTCTGACGTTTAGTCAAATTCCTTAGTTTCAAATGATTAATGTATTTGAAACAAAGATTATTAAGGTAGAATTTATTTTAAGCAAAAAATTAAAATAATTTGCATATCAGCTAAGATGCAAATTCATAACATGCAAAAGAGTAATGGAAGCAATTTTAAACAATTTTCCTTTGTAGAATTGAGTTTACTGAATTAGTGCAAATTTACAACAGTGTTGCATGAGAAAATTTAGCCCAGACACCTCACATTACGTTATTGAACCCAAAACCCAAGGGGAAAAGTTTTATTAAAACCTCCCAGTCAAATAAGTGTGTATGGGGTAAAAAAAGAATAACACTCGCCCAATTTAATAACAGGATGTGAACAGCTATAGCCTTTGTTCCTGAAGCAGAAAAAAAAAAAATTATTTGTACGTCTTGTTTTGTATTTTCCTTTCAGTCTCATCTCTATCCATGAGCTACTCCAGGGAGGAAAAAACACTTAAAATTCCTCTTATAAAGAATCAATAACATGTCCACTTCTTTCCTTTTTCAGGCTGTTGTGACGCATGAGGAAAAAATAAGTTTTGAGGAGCAATTGGAAAGACCTTTCTGTGTTTCTGATGTGCAAGCCACAGCTCATACCGCAGAGAAACACTGTGTCAAAATAAACCCTGTCCAAATATAAGCTTATCTTGATGTTACGAGGGAAACTGTTTAAAAATATTTTCCTAAAGCTTTGGAAGTTATACTTCCTCAATGGCAGAGAAATCCATGCATTGATTTCAAGTTGCAGTCATAAAATAAGGTACTAGCAGGGTTCAAAGGACAGTGTAGAACCAGACCAGACACTACATTTTTGGCTTGCTTTTTTTTAAAATATTTTAAACTGTTTTTTTTTCTCCTGGTGGATGAAAAGCAAGATAGGCAAGCTGTTTATAAGAAGGGAATGAAATCTTTGTAGAAAAAAGTAAAATAAAGTAGAAAAAGTAAAATAAACTTTCCTGAGAGAAGAGAAACTGCTGGAGCTGAATTTCCTGTGAATGTCTTTTCTTTGTGTCACGTCTTCTAAACAGCTATGCTGAGGCAGCATGGCATCTGACTGTCTGGAGGATATGAATGGTTCTGTGGAGAATATTAGATTTTCTTTGGTTGGTTGGTTAGGATTTTTTCCCTTTATTATTATGTTCCTTTGGTTTTAGTGTAATTTCCATGTGTTTTCTAGTACCTATACATTTACTTTATCCAGAAAATCTTAGATCCTTATGACACTTTCTAGATTTTCATGAGAGCGCTGAAATAGCAGAAGAAACACTGGGATGATATAAGGGAACATGAACTTTAACACTTTTCTAATACTCTAAAAATGAGGCTTGAAGACAGAGTTCATATTCCTCATAAAGAAAATATAAAAGTATATTCTCAAGCAGTGACACATTTTTGATCTGTTACATATGGTATCTTTGCCTCCATATTGATGCATTATATTACTAAGGCTGAAATAAATAGCAGTTACACTCAAAATTGTGTTGAGGAGAAAAGAGGAAATACATTTTATATATAAAGGACAGAATTTAGTCTTAGTATGATTAGAACCTTAACCAATACATAATTGGAGTCTAAACCAAGAATCATTTCAATTATTGCATAAAACCAAAGAAATACTTCTACATTAAATACATATCACGAACACTAATAATACAGTTAAAGTTGTTATACATACACTTAGTTTCTAACATTTCTCCTGATGGTATGCACATCCTTCCCCTGGTCCTTGGAGTCGTAAGGTCTGTGTTTTTTTTTCTGGTGATGGTGGTCTGGGGATTTATGGTGAGTTATCAATATGAGGAGTTTTTTGCCAGGAATGAATTTGATGGTCATGTTAATGGTTTCTTCTTCCTTACTCTAGGACTCACCTAGGGCTATTTTTTGCATGTTTTCTAACATACTTTTACACCTTGCTTTTTTTCATTGGTTTTCAGCTTCATGTTACATCTGCGTCATTGGTTTTCAGCTTCATGTTACATCTGCGTTTCCTGTGTATGGTATCCCTTAATGCATGTTACATACTACTTTGCTGTCCCCGATTCCCTTAAAATCAGTTTTATCCAGCTCCAGGTCTGCATTTCTTTAATAGAGCACTGGTGAGTTGTCGCCTTATCACCCTACACCTGCACTCCTCTGGGCCTCATCCTGTCTCCACTTCTCAAGGTCTTTGCCCTCATATCACTACATCACATTGCTATGTTACAGTCATAAACATCTCACTCTCCACAGAATAACTGCTTATTACTGCTATTCATGTAAAACTATGGCTCCACCATCAAAGACAAAGTAATGCAAATGATCCAATATTATTTTTCAGAAAGTCAGACAGATTAGGCCTGACAAGCTTCAGTCCCAGGACCTTTGCAAACTCAGTACAGAGCTTATGGCTGGTGTGGTGAGTTGACCCCAGCCAGCACTCAAGCACCTACCCAGCTGCTCACTCACCTATTCTACCAGCAGAACGGAAGAGACAATCAGAAGCGTGAAAGACAAAACTCATAGGTTGAGATAAAGGCAATTTAACACTTGTGCACGTTTAGTAGGTATATATGCAGCAAAATAAGGAGTACAAGCAAGATAAGGAGTTCATTCACCATGAGCAGGCAAGTGTTCAGACATTTCCAGGAAAGCAGGGCTTCATCATGCGTATCAATTACCCGGGAAGACAAATGTTGTAACTCCGAATGTCCCCCTTCTTCCTCCTTCCCAAGAGGCTTTATTGCCAAGCATGACATCACATGGTATGTGATACCCCTTTGATCAGCTGGGATCAGCTGTCCCAGCTGTGTCGCTTCCCAGCTTTTTATGCAATCCCAGCCTACTCGCTGGTGGGGCAACGTGAGAAACAAAGGAGGCCTTGACAGTGCAAGCACTGCTCAGAAATAACCAAATGTCAATGTGTTAACAAAACTATTTTCATCACAAATCAAAAACACAGCACCATACAAGCTACTATGAGGAAAATCAATATTATCCCAGAGAGATCCAGTATGGCTAGTGACTAGCAATGGCAATACTGCAATACAGGGCTACAGGATTATGATAGCAATTAAAGTGTTTTTGCCATTTTTTACAAATCTCCCATGACATCAAAGATAACATAAAACATTTTTGTCAGATTTAGACACCTGAACTGTTGATGTTTGCATATGAATGGGTCACCCTATATGTCAACTAAATAAAAACCAACACTTTCATGGCAAAATTAACCTCTTCTTAAAGGTGATGTTTAATATGGATTACATGAATCCTGTCCTAACCCAGGCTATTTCTCCCCATTGATTGTGGAGCGATGGTGGCTTGTTCACTTGTAGTAGGCAGATGATAGGTGAGACAAATCCCAAAGCAGGCACATTTTTGTCACTTAATCTAAACAATTCAGGAATGTTCATCAGTTCTCAAGTCTAGTATACACCCATTACACCACTTTACTCCAGCTTTTCAGAAGAGAAAAAACCCGTTTCACCACCTAGAAGGTAATCAAAAGATATCTCATCTGGATCAGAGTAATTTTGCCTTCTCTCCTTTTGTCTCTATACACAGCAAATTGATGTACAACCTGAATATACAGCACCTAGCAAACTTGGATGTAGACGCATGTAACACCAATAGGTACAGGCAGCAGTGATAATGAGTGAGGATTCACATACGTCACGTAAGAAAATGCAAAACCCCACACTGTTCTTGATGTAGTTCTTCACATCTTCTCTGAAAGACTGAATTGAATAACTCCCTCTCTGTTTTCATACTTCTGTCATAATTAACAATTTCTGTAATTAATAATATTTTTTAATTAATTTTTATTATGCATTAGATTCAACTGCAAATGTACTTTAAAGTTTAAATTAGATTTTCTTGCTATTTCTATAAAACTGACCGTAAATAATGAACTCACTTCATTAAAGCTATTTGACTTCATATTTAGTCTGTTTCTTATCCTTCCCTGTGTTTATTGATATTTAAAAAAATAAATATATATTAAAAAATACAGGAAAATATTAAGCAGTAGGGGTTTTTTTTATTTTATGGCAAACTTTGCTTGGAAAAAAACAAAATAATCAGCTTGTTTTGGTTTGCTTTGCTATTTTTTTAAGAATAAATAGTATTCAAAGACATATTAATTGCTGATATTGTATTTTAAATAACACCTAGGTGATAACAACATTCACGATGAAAAGACATATGCCCAATGATTTTCCCTTTGGGAAAAAAATCAAGAATAAAAAAAGATGCTCTCTAGTACATATCATCAGATATTGCTGTAGATTTTGGCTTTTACAAGCACATACTTTTCTTCTCTTGGCACAATTATACTAAAAAAACAATTTGGTGACCTAAGTTAATGACAAACTTATCTCAATGTTATTTTAAGATCTGTCTGAAAAAAGCTAGCTCAAAGAGGAGTATTTATTAACTTTTCTACAATTATTATAACTGTGAAGTCTGAAGAAGAAATATTTTTAATAGTTTTCCAACACAGAGATAAATAAAAAAGAAATCACAAAGATTTCTAATGATATTTTTGTGAAGCCACCCCTCAGAATAATGTTTGCTTAGATGATTTCATGCTAATCTGGGATTCCATCTCCACATAAAATACAGGTTTTATGAAAAGTACAGCTGCTTCATACATCCTTTGAATAATTCTGTCATAGGCTGTGAGGCTCTAAAATGTCTACTAAGCTAGTATGACTATTTATGTCACCAATCTGTCTTAATTATGCAGACCTTTTTTTCCAAAAATTTGGAGCAACATTTTAGTGTCCTATCTGTTTAATCCTGAAATTGTTTTCTTCTTTTTTTTTTAATTCCATACGAAAAAGATAAGTAAGTTCTCCCTCATACTGCATAATTATTAAAATTGCAGTTATTACTAGGCATCATACAATACCATGTTCTTGTTCAAAAATATAACCTCTCTTATGCATGTTTATTTCCCTGTTTAGACTATGCTGTGTGAACTCTTGTTATTTTTTACATTTTTTTATTTCATGTGCACTTTAGAGTTTTTGCTATGTCCAGAAAGAAAAAATGCTGAGGTGGTTAGAAACTACAGTCTTCAGAAAATATGGCAAAAAATTCTGCAACGCGTTCAACAAGTTATCAGTCCCAACTGGCTTTCCATGTTTGGATTGCACCTCTCAGTAACTACTATTGGCTACTTATTTCTAGTACAGACCACACTACTCAGAAATTGTGTTTGGCTTCATGAAATACTCCCAGATAGTTTGTTTCTCACAGGCCATTAGGCTACATATTAAATAAATAGATAAATAAACAATAATAAAAGAGGCAGGGGAAAACCCCTGATCTCTGCTGTTGATTGTAGCTGATGTAATACATATTACAGAAAGATTAGAGGCATTTCTACAGAGATGAGGTGTCATCAATCCATTAAGTCAGGCAGTCTCAGAGTTGCACAAATGGCAGGAAGAAGAATGAGGTGCCTGTGGTGTGCATTAGTAATTTATTTTCAGCATTTCTTTTATTTTTTTTTCTCAAGAATTCCTAAACCTCTAAAAAATTACCTTCACAGCAAAACATGAAAGTGACGATGTTTCCTTCTATTAAACAGATGTTACTGTCTATTTATTTCTGAGAATTAAAATGTCAGTGTTTCAAGCGATAAGGTACTGGTTAAAAAAAATAAAGTAACAGTTGGACTACTACAGTCACAGTTCATGAGCTGCAGAACAGAGTGGACATAAACAAGGATTATTTTATTAATTTTCTAATACCATTATACTGTTTTCTGAGATAGTTATAGGTTTTATACAAGAATTTTTGCTCACACTGAGGAGCATACATTTAAGATACTGAAAGTAAAGCCAAAGAACAAAGAGAAAAAAAAATATCTTTGGCAACATTAGCGTTATTGATAATTCATGCATTAATTCCATATTCCCCTTTCTTATCTCTAAGCACTTCTTTACCATTTTGAAAGAAAGGATAGAAATGAAGCTGATCTAATTCAGATTGTAAGAAGCAGTCCCAGCTTGTGCCCCGACAACTTACTGACTCACAGCCATGCTGGCTGAAGCAGAAGGTCAGATGTGAAGCTGTGAGGATTAAAGAGTAAGAGTGGTTTTTGGGTGACAGCTGTTAGAAGTAGAAAAGTGTAGATGGGCTTGATCTTCAGTTCATCTCAAATGCTTCTGTATCAGTTGGCTGCTCAGGAGTGGCAATATCCATGACTGACCTGGAATGGGAATGCATAATCATGCAATTCTCCTTCCAGGCATGATACTATACCCTCCTTATGTGGACAACTGCCAGTACTTAGAAACAGATGGGAAGAGCTGGTGGCTCTTGACGATCCTGCTCTGGGAAGAATTTCCAAAGTAACGGCTCTCTGGAAGCTTCTTTTGGATCCCAGAAGCAGCCATATGCTATTCCCCATGCTCAGCCCCAGTTTAAGACCAGTCTTTTATTCTTTGTTGGTACTGCCCAAAACAGAGCTTTTAAGAGCCCCTTTTTGGTAACGCATGTAAATCTGATAAGACTCAAAAAAAATCAGTGTAAGATCTTTTTTTTCATATAAATATCGAGTTTGCACATATGAAAAGGAGGGCGAGAGAGAGAAGAAAAACAGAAAGGATAGAAAGCAAGTAGGTCCAAGCCCAGCACCAGGGACCTTGACTCCTCTCACCACAAAACTTAAGGGCGAGTGTAATCCTTACTTTATTCATCTGTAAAAGAGACAATCCATCACCCCTCTTTCTCTCACGTGAACACACTCTCACTTTCTCTTCTAACACTCTAAAAGACTTCTGTCTTTTGTCAGTCATCTTTGTTATAATTGTCTTTAAATTGTAATTGGATGATTCCCCTGGTTTTGGGGGACCCCACTGTCAGAAGAATCCCTGGCGATGCCACTCCTCTCTGACAAAATGAAGAGTTGCTATATTAACAAAGGACTGACTAAAGATATGATTCTTTTTCCATAGTACAGATCCTGTCCTACTAGCAACTATTTTTAGGCAACCTTATGACAAAAATACGTATACTTGTACAGTCACGTTCCTGTATTTGATTTCTGTCAAATTAGACTCTGAATTTATGAATATCATGATGTGTGTGTCTTTGGATCTTAGCCTGTATGACTGCCACCCTCAGCCTTAGAGATCTCAAATGCGTAGGCACCTTTTGAACTAATTTTCACAAATCAGTTTCATTTCTGCCCTCTCTGACTGTACATACAGGTTTTAGTCACATGTAAAAGTCACACATAATAATTTCAACATTTAGTAATAGCATGGATCAGATTAACTCCATGTTTCCCAAAAGTTTAACAGAAAATCTCAACAAAAATCTCAGACAAAAATAAACCTTTACCTCTGTATGTTCATGAGAGCCCTTCAAAAACATCCTTCTTTTATCTGGTAGCATGAATGACAGGTGCTTAAAAAGCAATACATGAAGCAGATGAAGAAATATATGACAAGAATTCTTTGCACCCTTTTTTGCTGCATTCCCTTTATCACCTCTAGTTAAAGGCATGCACCGGCTAAAGGCAGCTAGTCAAGAGACTTGTGAAAGGCCCTCAGTTCTGGAACTCAGCAATAACAACATGTGCATACACTACTAGGAAGAGGGAGTTTTATCAGTAATTGCTCTTTATTGAGCACCGAATAATTGTTGCAGAAACAATCTCAGAGGCCAGCCCTGGCAAACACAGTCACCTTTCAGTGGAATTCTGTAACTATTTTTCAATGTTCCTATTTGCCAATTCTAAAGCAGTACTGATAATTTGATTTTTTTTTAAAGGAAGATTATTTTTAAAAGAAATGTTTCTTCATAGAAGCGTTCAGTGGAAGAGTGTTCAGGCAATTGCTACAAACACCCCTTCAGTAGCAAACATGTTCAAATACACAAGGCTGTAAGCATCTGAAAGACCATGTCCAGCTACCACTGTCCACTGCATGAACCTGCTGAATATTGTTGCAAATCCTGGTTTAGAATCCTGATGACTATGCCAGTTTGTCCAAAATCCATGATTTTAGCATCCTTAAAGCAACACCGTCAATGGTATTTGCAAGAAGTGATTTTAATAAGAGTTTATAAAATGTCATTTTACAAAGTTTGTTGTTAAGGTTCACTGTATTACTTATTAAATGAATGGAATACAAAATTGAGGTAAGATTGAGGTAGAATGATTTATACAGAGATTGAAGAAAGATATAAGGGGTAAGGGAGACCCTCTCATTAAGTTACAAGGCTTGGAATAGACCCCCTTGCTTTCTACCTGTCACTGAACTGCTATCTATTCAACTGCTCTGGGAAGCTCAGTCCTACCCTGGTATTGTTTGTCGAAATTTTCAGAAAAGAATACAATCAGACTAAAACAATTTTCATATCGGTATCATTGTTACGCATAAAAGCTTTGTCAACTTGAGTTGCATCTTGATCAAGAAACTTAAACGAAAGAAGGATTATTTTGACAATTACTTTAAGTTGTGCCCTCCAGAAAGGTTATGCCCGTTATGCTCTCTCTCCTGTGCTGCAGTAGGACACATCTTTTGTTTAATTCGTCTACAGCAAAATGTATTCATGATAGAGGCACAAACAATTTTACTATAAATCGCCCCCAAACCCCTTACAAATGGGAAAATCCTTACAACTGGGTATCTTCAGGTAGCTTCTTAGTACAACTTTCTATATTCTGTATACTGCTGAAATCTTAAGCATGAATGGAGTTAGGGACCAGAAGCATTAGAAAAATCCAAATCGAAATAATCTTATTTGCAAAATCCCTTTCACTATAGCCTTTTCAAATTCTTCTCATTTTATTTTTCTCTTGTTTATCATAACAGCAAATATAAAAAGTAGTAGTGGTTGAGGTTGCTTGCAGCAGAAAGAAAAAACACAAAGCATCAAAAACAGAACAAAGCAACTCAGCACCGGTCTAGTGTTATTGGTTGCATTGTTAAAGTTGCAAGGTAATTTTCTTCAATCTGCTGAGCGTGTCCTATTTTGTAAGACATCAAATATTACCTTACATATAGAGTCCATCCCCTCTGGCAGTTTCTGACTGCTTCCATTTTACAGTCAGCTGTATAGAAGTATCTTGACATTTAATAAAACCTTTCGTTTACCCTCTGTAACATGTGGCTGTAAAGAAGTAAGTTAATACACTAACAGGCCTTGATTGCCCCGGCCATCCTCACCTGGGACCCCTCACCTATGAGCCCAGGAGCAACATACAAGCTCCTCAGACTCAAGCTCCTCAGACAATCAAGCTCCTCAGGCAGTCAAGCTCGTCAGGCTCACACTCCCAGGCTAAGCCTCAGTTATGCTGTAGGTGAGTGTATCTAGCCCCGTTGAGCAGATAAAAATTTTCTTAAGTTGGCTTGTGTGTGTGTAAGTATATGTGTATGGATAGCTAATTAGGAAAGAAACATTGTCGCTTCTCAGAATGTTTGCTTTGTGCAGTTTGTTTTTCTTCTAAGATGCTTCCTTTCCTAGCACAAAATATCCTGGCAATGATAAAATGCATGTGAATGCTAACTCCGGTATTCTTCAAATTATTGCTTGTTGATATTATGTGCATAAAAATATTTTCTTGTGCTGTAAGTTAAAATCCTTTTCAAACAAATAAATAAGTATAGCTCTTAATAAAATAAAACGTCAGTCTGTGGTTGTTTTAGTAAGCTAATGTGGTTCTTTTCTTTTTTAGAAGATAATCTAGGTGTTGAATTAGTAGCTCTTCATGTCTTTAAAAACCCACAAAAATTCTGTAAGACTGGAGTAGAACAGAAAGTTGTTAGATTCTATAGGCTTGAAACCCAAGAAAGATTCAAGCAATATGACAAGTCAAAGAGATTGCAGGCGCAATCCAGGAGGTTCCTACAGAGCATCGATGATAACTTTCTGATGCAAGTGGTGGACGAACCAACAAGGAAAGGCGCGCTGCTGGACCTTGTGTTAACAAACAAGGAGG
>Ga0065711_1036833_pt1 | contig 20517 bp, 18 predicted proteins | sample Hoacrofraction12_FD_59098 | JGI IMG/M metagenome (GOLD analysis project Ga0065711, IMG submission 59098) | Hoatzin crop microbial communities from Cojedes, Venezuela - Epithelial fraction 12 v2 (version 2) | ecosystem: Host-associated > Birds > Digestive system > Esophagus > Crop | place...
CCTGCTGAAGCAGGGTCCCCCAGAGCAGGCTGCACAGGACCTTGTCCAGGCGGGTCTTGAATATCTCCAGAGAAGGAGACTCCACCACCTCCCTGGGCAGCCTGGGCCAGGGCTCTGTCACCCTCGGAGGGAAGAAGTTCTTCCTCGTGTTCAGAGGGAACTTCCTGTGCTTCAGTTTGTGCCTGTTGCCCCTTGTCCTGTTGCTGGGCACCCCTGAAAAGAGTCTGGCCCAATTCTCCTGACACCCACCACGCAGGTATTTATAAGCATTTATTAGGTCCCCTCTCAGCCTTCTCTCCTCCAGGCTGAACAAGCCCAGCTCCCTCAGCCTCTCCTCCTATGAGAGATGCTCCAGTCACCTGAACTTGGGTTTGGTCTCCAGATGGTCCATATGGCAGGTCTGCAGAAAGCCAAAACCTCCCAGATCCTCTCTGGTGGTCCCTCCCTGTGCAGCCCTGTCAAGTAATACACCTTTGCCCTGTCCTCTCCCAGGCTGAGGCTTCTGCAACTCTCCAAACTTTGCCCGGACTCCCTATTGATTGACTCGGTGATTAAGCTGTTGAACCAGCCCTGCCATATTTGTAGTGTCTAACTGTCATTTTTCTCCCAAGATCTTAAAAGGCTTTTTAACTGTCAGCCATATCCTGCATATTTGTTCCTAATAATCAATATTGATTTTCTTGTAATACCGTCCATCTAGATGCCATGCCTTATTTGTTGTAAGATTAGAATCTCGATGAGCTTATAATATAAAGCACCCATTTTCCTCATGCATCTGCATGGATGCATATGCAGAAATACCCTGTTTCAATAATAATCTTGCTTTTGTTGGAAAAAAAGGACTTGTGCTCTGCAGCTGCAAAAACATATCAAGCTTTGGCCACTTTGTTCTTGCTTTAAGGTGACCTGTCATTAATATGGGGTGCCAGAGATACCCTGGCCCTGGGATGCTGCTGCCTATAGGCAGGGAGTGGGTCAGCAGCACAAGTCCTGGTTGCTGTTGTTGCAGGTGTCTTGGATGTGTGATCCTGTCCAGGGAAGATGCTGCATGTTAAACTGCAAGACAAGGGTTTGTAAAGGCTTTCTAAGAAAGATTTTTCCCTCTGTCAAGGGATGGTTTGCATAGCGATCATCTCTGACATAGAAGCCTGCTGGAAGTTGGTCTTTTGAAGGGGGGCTTCTTGCGATGTCCACTGGTACGTTGCTCCTAGAAACCATGAAACTGGGTTTACTGGTCTCATTTAATCCCCCAGTGCCTTGGGGCTGGCCAAGAATCAAACTGTTCTGCTGAGAAATGAATACAAGATGTAATAACTATTCCGAATGTGGCTAGTATGTTCTGTGTGGCTTTACGTGCCTAAGCAATGAATGGTGTTCTTATGCTGGGTGGGTTTTTTAAATCAGGAATCTTAAAGCTTATTAGTCTTTTTGGTCAGTGTGGTAGGATTTGACTGGACAAAAGCTTCTGTTTCCTAAGCAGAAAAAGATTTTTTGTAAGGAAACCCTGCAGAGATAACATTAAACAAAAGGTGGTTGAATGTGACTGAAAATGTGCCTAAGAAAATATAAGGTTTTACCGAAACTGCCAGAAGAAAAAGTCGATTTTCCCATTTTTGACAGAGGACTGCCAGATAAGATGCTTCAAATCGGCTTATTGAATTATAAAACACCGACATTTTGAAGCAGAACGCTTTGCTTTGAAGTGAAATGCTGAGATTTTTCATTCTGACATTTCCCAATTGATATTTTTGGTAACTTTTTGCACACCTGGTAAAAGTGAGATTGGGGAGGGGGAAAAAAATGCAAGGCATTAAAATAACAGAATTGCTGAATGGGTAAAAAATGCCATTCTCTAGAAAATTCTCATTAAAACCAAGCTGTTCGGTTTCTTCCTCATCTCTCCATCACTATTAATAATGAAGGCCCAAAGTACCCATCAGCCTGACTGTTTTTACCAAGTGTGGCAAAGGTCCCATGGAGTTTTACACCTCCGAACTGTTGGAGGGGTTTTTTTGAAATTAATTTCTAGAAATGATTGAAATGAACTCGCAGGGGGTGGTGGTGTTGGAAATATCTGCTGCTTTGTGATGGTTCTGTATTCCTTTTTGGTTGGTATAAAAACATGGTCTCCCTTCAGGTTTGCTGCGAGGGGGATTTCTGGGATAAAACTTGATAAATTATTCTTGATTCCATGCAATTAAATCTGGAGTTAAGCAGGATAATATAACTGCTGCTCTTGCCAGAAATAGCTCTTGCAGTTGAGGCGGAGGAGAATTGCTGTGGTTTGTTTTGGGTTTTTCTAGTTCCCTGATGTTCATCTAGGATGGAGGGAGCAGAGGGCAAAATGAGCATCACTGCGGAGCCTGGAAAGTATTTAGGGGATGAAAAATAGATTGGAGATCACTCCAATTTCTCCAAGTAGTCCATTTGTGCATGCTGGTTTCGGAATCTCTGCTGGCCAAGGGCATGCAACCGTTTCCCAGAGGGCACGTTTGCACTTGGTCTTCCCCTAATGCTCTCTCCTCATCATCCCCGTTGTGGGCTCCTGCCATGGGATGGGATTTGCCTCCTCCCTTTCTGCAGCAGGGATGCTCTCCACAGCAACCTGAAGAGGGGAATGTGTGTGGCAAGAAGGCTGGAGGGTTGTAATATGTGTGAAAAAGTACCTTAAAAAAAGAAGAATAAATAAAACTAAGGAAATAAGGAAAATTAAACATCAAAAGAAATGAAAAGGCAGCAAAAGATAAAGTGGAGTTCTGCTTCTCAAGTGTCTTTTGTGGTGCTCTCTGCACATCCCGCTTGGATTTTCTCTCGGTTTGGGGGCTGGAGGGGTTGGGGGGGTGAAAGGAGAAAGCTTGGGCTGAGCAAAGCTGAGCCAAGGATGCTTTGTATGGTAATAACCCCTCCCAGGATTCCCCGAGTGCTGTGCACATGAAAGCCCTGCCCCTGGCACTGCTGATTATACAGCCTCTAATTGTCTCCCATGTCTGCTCACAACATAAATACTGGAGAAGAGAGAAACCGAGATACTGTTTGCTGAGCTGGCCAAGACAGCCAAGTTCCTAAAATAAATCTGGGAAGGAAGAGTTGGGTGTGAGCCAGCCATGGGTGCTTGGCACCCAGGGACGGACGGGTCAGCTAAGCACAGCTCTGGGCTGTTGACGGTGATGCCAAAGATCTCCCCAGCCCGGTGCCTGCAGGGACAGGACACGTGTTTGGGTTAGTTTTGGGTAAAGCTTCAGCTTAGCCGCGTGTGCTCAATAAAGCTTTTAGTTCAATAACTCTTAATGCTAAGCCTCAGTGTATTAACTCAAGACTTCCCATAAACATACATGAGCCCTTAGTGCAAAGAAAACACTGGATGCTTCCCTCAATATAAAAGCAGGAGATCTCTTCTGCATATTGTTGAAGCTGCCTACTTGCTCTGACTTGCATCTGGGACCTTTTATGATCTTGGAAGGACCAGCATCATCCCAGCACACCCCCGGGGGTGATGAGGAGAGGGATGTCCCTGTTGCTTCGTTGCTTTCCATTTGCAAATGCCTAGCCAGACGCTCAGCTTCCCGTGACAAATAGTTCAGGCAAGTGTTGCTCCGGCATCGTGTGCGTTTGCAAAGGAGCAATTTATCAGAGGGATTTTTATCCTCATTAAGGCAAATTAAGCCCACAAAGCTGGCAACAGAAGGGGAGAGGAAAAAAAAAATAAAATTGGTGTTCATGAAATATTTATTAAAAACAGCCATTGTAATAAATATTTGAAACCTGATTATTAATGTTAAATCATATCAGTGCCAAGTGCGGGTTTCACATGGTCTGTTCTGCTAATTGGGTGCAGGGGTTGGCGGACCCGTCGCGCTGCGGGGTCACCCAGCGCTGGGTGCCTGGTGCCGATGGCGATGCTTTGCTGTTGGAGGGTGAGAGCGAAGCTGAAAGCGCAGTAGGTGATGGAAATAAGTGGAAGGAGGTGGAAAGTGGTGTGGCTCTTCTGCGCCCATGCCCCTGCGTGTGTGCCCCGATCGTAACCAAGATGCCTCGGTGCAGAAGCTGATGATTATTTTCCAATACGGTGTAAGCACTGAGGCTCGCCGGTGGGGCAAGAGAATTATCCTGAGGAGGTGTAAAATAAGGGCTTGTGTTATAAACCACCTGCCTCATGCGGTGCAAAACAAGAAAGTAAATCTCCGAACTGGGATAACAACACAGGCAGTAAAATCAATATTGATTATTAGAAGAGGGGGCAGGAGGCAGTAAAACTCGCTGCGAGGCAAAGGTAAGATAATTGCGGATAGCCACTGTATAAGTGACAAGCTGTGGGGGGGACGAGGGCTTTCCCTGGGGGACATGTGTGTGGTTTGGCAGGAACCAGGTGGGACTTCTCAGAGGGAACCCTGCAGAGGGGAAACCCCAAATGTTTGGCCATTTTGCATGGTTTTTCCCAAGCTGTTGATGCCTGGGGAAAAACAGTTTAAAAAAAATGCATTAAAATGTCAGTTATTAACAGAAGCAGTCTCTTGTTCAGCCGACCTTTTGTATGAAACATCCTTTATATTTATTAGAAAACTGAAAAGCAATGAAAAGCTTGAAAGGAAAGCAAAACTTGGTTAAATCCCAAGCCCGATTCCCATGTTTGTCCCTCTTTTTGCAATGGCTGCTGGAGGTCAAGGTGCCTTGTAGCTGGTGCTCATGGATGTGAAGGAATGGGCGGGGAGAGACAAGGGCGTACTTTGCTTTTCTGGCATACCTACCAATGCCTTTGGCAAGTAATGTAGCTCTGTGCCTCAGTTTCCCTGCCTTGGAGCTGGTTATTTAATGCATAATTATTCAGAGACTGGTGGTGACTATTTAATGCTTAATTACTGAGAGCAGTGGAAGCATGAAGTGTGCTGAGCAGCTGGGTGGGCACCTAGGAGCTGCTGGCATGAAGCTACCAGCTCCCCATCACCCTGGTCCTGCTCATCCCTCGCGGGCACCGGGCTGGGGAAGGAGGACCCTGCTGCTGGAGCAGCTCAGCTTGGCCTCCTCCCAGTGCCGGTGAGCACGTGGTGGCTCTGTTCAGTCCAGTCTCCTTTGCAAAGCACTCTCTAGTGATGCCAGCCCTCCAATCTGAGCAGTTGCAGGGATTTTTTTTTTTAAATTGGAAGCAAGCAAATAAATGGTAATTTAGTCATGGACCCAACCCAGCCTCCCATTAAAGCTGATGTAGACCAGATTTACAGCACTGTGCTGAGATGCTTTTATGTGAAACAGAGCTTCAGAGGGGAAGCCATCTATCAGGCAAGGAGCTGGAATGAATGAGATTTAAAAGGCAGCTTCCTTTTGTTCCCTAATAGGTTGGACACTTTGGTGTGAAAGTGGGGGATGTGAGAAGGGGGAAATCGGAAGGTGTTAGGAATGACATGTATAACGGCAACACTGCACACCTATTTTGATAATGGGCTTTAAACATTTAAGAAGGTGAATCCTCTTATTTCCTCTGTTTATTTTCTCCGTTGCTATAAATTTATCAGTCAGGGTCAACTCCTGCTGCAAGCTGTGAGGAGCCTGATGCGAAACAAAAGACCCTAGGTCCTTGTTGGTGTGGGGAACCTGTAATTTCCCAGGTTGAAAATATCCTGTGTTAATTTAAGTTTGGTTTCTTAACTTGATGATGGCTGCCTGGGGGCCATGGGCAGCTTTCCTTCTGTCCAGTATATCCCAGTTCTCCTCTCAGTACTTGGCTGGGGCTGGAGGTGAGATCCCTTGGCCGAGGGCATTTGGCATGGGCACCTTGCAGGACCAGTGATGCTCTCACTGGAGGCAGGGGCTGGCTGGTGGCCACCTCCCTTGCCTCTCAGGTAGCCAACCTTGGGCTCGAATCCCTGTGCTAGCGAGCTGGGGCTGGGCTGGACATGCCCCTAACCCTCACATTTACCAGTTAAGTTCCTTCTCTACCTTTTAGCTGGGAATTAAGAGCTATAGGCTCATTAACTAAAAACTAATTTTCCCTGAGCAAACCAGGCTGTTACTCTGTCTCATTTTTGGGCTGAGGTTGGGGGCACTGCTCGTCCTCCCCTTCCTGAAGCTGCTGCTGTTCCTCTGCACCCATGTAGAGGTGATTTGCAATCTCATTTGCACTTGCTGTGGGCTTTTTCTGCTGGAGGAGTACAGGCCAGTAATTCCAGTGTGCCAAAGAGAAGGGGGGGGAAAATCATCAGCTTTAATCTTTGTGAAGGGAAGAGCAGGTGAGGGAACAAAGAAACAGGGAAAGCAGAAAAAGGAAAGGGTAGATGAGAGGGTGTGGAAGGAAAGTTGGTGCATAGACATCAGATGGGAGAGGTGGCTTCCAAGGGCGCAGAGGGGAGGAAGAGGACGAAGGGCTGAAGGCAGGAGCTCATGGCATGTGGGGAGGCAGGGTGCTGAGCAGGAGCCCCCCAGGACCTCTTGTTTTGGGGGAGTTCAGTGCCACCCACATGGGTGCCACCTCCCCGCTGTGCCATGTTCCAGCCTTGGCTCTTCTTTGCCCTGTCTGCGTGCACAAGTCGGTCCCTTGCTGTGACACGGTGGTGAGGACAGGGTCCCCCTGCTCCTCGTCCCTGGGCAGCCCTTGCTCCATGCGGCTGCTGGCTCTTTCCCAGCGCCCGCAGGATCCAAAGCCAGCGGTCTCAGGCATCGCTGGTGACTCAGACCTGTTGTAAAGCTGTCTGTAGGCTGTAATTCTCTAAAAAGCCCGGGGTCAAGCTGGGGCTATTTATCTCTTGCCCCCTGGCAGAGCCAGAGGTTGGGGAGGAGAAAAAAGGAGTGGGTGTTGTGGGGAAACAGAGATCCTGCAGCAACTGGAGGCTGTGGGTTTCTCATGAAGCTTTGTGCTTCCCCGGCAGCAATACGCTGTGCTGGGCACGTCTGGCTTTACTGTCAGCCCTCGGGATGGTCCGAGCAGGGCTAGGTCCCCCTGGTCCCCCCCTCCCCAGGCCCTGTTTAGAGCAGAAGCAAAGGGAAAGGATGGGAAAGCCAGTGTTTGTTGGCTGTTTGTAGCATCCACGGCTGGAAGGGGCTCAGGTGCTGCAGCAGTAAGTGTGTTGCAAGGGTCTCTATTCAGGGGAAGGTGTACAAGATCTGCTGGGAGAAGTTGTATGTAATGTGATATCCAGGTGATTCTGACATAGATCAACCCCCTGAAAGAGAAAACAGTTTCTAAAAAGACAAAATGCATTGGCTTTTTATCTGAGACTTGAAATGACTCAGCAGTGCAGGTGGCTGTTTTTTCAATGCTAGCTAACAGATAAAAAGAGAAAACCAAAAGGTGGTGGAAACAGTGTTTTGGGGCCATCAGAGGCTATTCCCTGCTGCCCTTCGTTTTCTCCATTCTCCCTGCTTAGACCTAGGCTAGAAAATATAACTTTTTCAGGAGGACTAGAAGAGTTGTCTGCTCTGGGACACTTCTGCCCTGGGCTGGGGGTGTCTGATGGGGAAGTGATTCCTCATTCAGCTCAGAGGTGCGGGCTGGAGCAACGTCTGGAGCGAGTGCTGGCTGAACGTTTATAGGATATGATTTCAACTATTATTATAACTATCCTGTATTGCATGGCCTAATAAAGACATCAATTTAAACCCCTCACAAGTGGCAATTACCTAATAAAATGCAGTAAGGATCTTCCAACTTGGCAGTAGAATTAACATTACTGGGTTTTAATTAATAGCCCAAGCTTGAATGGCTCTTCTATGTCCTATGCAAGAGGAATGGCTGCATGATCATGCATGCAGACAGGACAAGATTAGGAAAAGTCAATTAGCCTTGAAAGGGCGCTGTGCCCAGGAGACAGATGGGTGCTGGAGGTGTTGAGCAGCAGAGGGGCTGTGTGGGGTCCAGCTTGTGCTACCAGAGCAAACGATGGGGCTGCTGTGCTGTCTCTGTGGGTCATCAGCTCCTGATGCTGCTTCTCTGCAGACGGAGCAGCAATGCTGTTGGCATTGCAGCCCTGTCGCATGAGAAATCCCTGCGAGAGCCCAAAAGCTCCTTGCAGCTGAGCCAGCGGCTCAGGGCTCTTTGCTAAAGACTTGTTTGCGGAGCCACACGGCTTTGCCATGGCCCCTTTTGCCCTGCCAAGGGTGACATTGTCCTCTTCCAGTGATTTCCACCAGATGTGCCCAGTATTGTGTAGCTCTCCTCCGGGCTGGATGCCAGCAGGGTCCCTTCCCTGCTGAAGCAGAGCTCTGTGGTGACGCTGCCTCCGGGGAGCGGGGTGACATCTCCCTCACCTTCTCAGCAGAGACAATATTTGATCCTGTGTAAAAACACGCTGCTACGAAGTCAACCTGTCAAGAACCACCGAGCAAATTTGAAATGGCAGGGTGACTTTATACCTCGCCAGCGCTTTGTGTTGTGTAACCGCAGGATTTCTGATGTGGTACAGGAAGCCCTAGAGCTAGGCTGACTTGCGCTGTGAAACCCTGGTCTTCCCTGTCCTTTTTCCCTTGCTCCCCATCCTGTTTTCCTCTGCGAACTGGGAGCTTGTGGCTAGCTGGCAAGCTGCCTGGTGGAAGCAATTGGCAAGGGACGGGGCGCTGATGGAGGGAAGGACCCCCGGCGTGTTTCTCAGGAGGGGGGCTCCATCAGATGGAGAAATCGCAGCACTCCAGCAAGATTGCTTTTCGGGGGTTGGGAAGAGCGCAATCTGCCTGCAAAAGTGCGTGTTGGAGAAGGCAAAATCAAACTGCTGTGTTGAGCAAAGCCAATTTCCTCGCAGACTGGGAGGCGGTGGGGCGAGGGAAGTGGTGGCTCAGAGTGGTGCTTCCCAAGTTAATTGTATTGACAAAATAATGAAAGTATTTGTATGCACTTGTTCTTGTTGTGTATAAACTATAGCAAATGGAAAGCCACAGGATTTTTTTTCTCTTGGTATTGCTTTTCTCGGGCAATTTGGAGCTGGGAGATGATGGGATTTCACTGTGTTGGCGGGTCAGCAGAGGACTTCATCTCCCACCATACTCGGGAGATGAAGGGATGGGGTTTAGTTGGTGGCACAACAGAGCACGCCTTGTGGCACTGCAAAAATCTCACACCATCTGTTATCTCCCCTGATGCTCCTTATTTTAAAGGGTGGCTTTTGATTAAGGAGCACCAGCCAGGTTGATGTGCTGGCTCTGAGGCAGAGCCGTGGTGTGGCGGTGAGCAGCTTGCCGTGCCCTCGGGATCTGTGTGAGCATGGGGCTGGTTTCTAGCAGAGCAGAACAAAATGCCATCCCCAAACACATGGCTACTGTACCCACAGCAGCTGTGTCCCTCCCTGCTGTCAGAAAACCTGTCTGCATCGGTGTGTGTGCTGTGGGGTGGATTTTGGGGTGTTTTTTCTTGTATTAGTTGCAAATCTGCTCCTCTTAGTGTCATCCAGCAAAATGTGGGAATCCCTTCCCTTTGGCTGCCCCTGTTTTGTGGGGAAGTTCATCACATGCGTCAGCAAGATGATGAGGAATGGTGCTGTGTGAGGAGTAATTGCTTAATGTGCCTGCTGATCCTGGATCTGGCATGGTGCTGCCCTTAATCAGGCAGTTTGGAGCTGGGGACGGATCCTGTGTGTCTCCGTGGTCGGTTTGGGGCTGTGCATGGCTTGTGGTGTGTTTCTGGAGCTGTGTGGGGCAGAGCCTGGTGTCTTGTGCTCATTTGGGGTTGTGGAGCTGAGCCTTGAGACTTCTGGGTGCTGTTGCAGGATGAGACAAAGGATCCCCTCTGGGAAAGCCTTGCACAGAAGGGGTTTGTGGCGAATGTCTCTGGACAGAATGATGGAGAGGAGCTGAATGACTTGTTCTGCCTCTCTCCAGGCGCTTTTGCAGGCTGTTCCTGCAATTGCTGGGCTCCCTTGTCCTCATGGGCACTGCAGGTGGGAGCTCTGCTGCTGGGCAGCCTTTGTGGCATCTCCAGCTGCCCTCCCTGCCGGGCTTACCCAGGGCAGCGCTGGCAGAAGAGGGACTGGCAGGTTTGGAGACAGTACAGAGAAGCCAGGAGCCCTTCGTAAAGTGTCGCTGATGTGGAAATACAGGATCAAATGAGTAGCAATTCGTGTGTCACTGCATGACAGAACAAAACCCTCTACCGAGGAATTAAAGCCATAAATATCCTACAGGGCCCCTTCCTGCTAACATGTTCCTGACATCTGGAGTGGCAGCCCACTGGAACCTATCTGCTGTCAAAGAGCTGTTGCAATTAAGTCATGAATGCAGAGGGGAGAAGGGGGAAAACAATTTTTTAAATGACTTGGCAGGTGATGGAAAACCAAAATACCCTTTTCCATTAACGCGAGCAAATTTACCTTAAAAGGAACTGGGTTAGAGACTGAGTAAGTTAATTGCCGGAGTCATTCAGTCAGTTTTTGGTCTCGTTGGGGCTGGTGCGGGAGCGATGGAGGGTCTATGCTTGGGTTCCCACCTAGGTCTATGCTGCTGCAAGATTTAATGCTTTCTCAGGCTCCTGTGCTCTGCCATGGCTTGATGGGCACACAGTGGTGTGGCCGTGGCCAGCACGGGGAGGCAGGTGAGGGTTTCAGCGAGGTGGGGCTGGGGTTTTCTGTGCCAGGCAGGAGCTCTTGGGGTTTGGGGCATGTGGGGTACTGTCTGGTGCTCCTATCATGTGGCAGAAGATGATCTGTTGGGGCTGGGTGTTGCTAAGTGGGACTAGAAGGAGAAGGGTATTGGGGGGTGGCTTGTGGTGCAACTAGCTTGAGTCGAGTGTTTCAGAAGCTGAAGGAGTGTATCCCAGCGTTTCAAGCTTCCTGGGAGTCTGGTGGGTGCAAACAGTGAAGATCCAGGGACCCCTCTCTCGGTGAGCTTCACCCCAGTCCTTGCTCCAGTGGGGAGCTGAGGCTTGGTGGTGGGAAAGGCCATGTGGGGGTTGCTGTGCTGGAGTGCCTGCTCCAAATTTGCCAGTGTTCAAGTCAGCAGGGTTTTTTTTGACTCTGACAGCCTGAGAAGATGCCATGCAGTCCCTTGCAGTTGGTCCCCACCCTGCTGTCCCTCCTGCACTGCAGGATTTCACATGTCTCAACCAGGCATTAGCCACAGCATCCTTTAATACCCTGCAAAGCACCACAAACGTGGTCCTGTGTAAGGCTGCCGGACCTCTCGGTCCATCCCAGCCATCGGCAAACACCGCAGCGATGGTGCCTGCAAAGCCTCATCTGAATTCCGCGTGGCTGCGCAGTGCCATCCTGCTCGCTCGCCTTTCGGTGCTCCTCGCAGAGGTGGGACGGCGCTCGATGCAATTTGCATTTCTGGAGTTTACAGGAGGTGTCACAAAGCAGATACAGTGGCAAGCGGTGTCTCACAGAGAATTTATTTTGCTGGGGTTTTGTTCCCTCCTTTCCAATCTGGCCAGCTTGATTTCGATTAAAGCATCTAGCTAGATGCTAAGACACGGCACCCAACAGCAGGCTTTGTCGGGCTCGTTTTTTTCCTCCTCCTTGCCCTGCCATTTGGCTCTTCTCCAAAGGGCCAGCAGTTGTGAGCCTGCCACGTACATGTCTTCGCTGGAAATATCTGACTGGCCATCGAAAAATCCGGAAGCAGAATTGATCCCATATGCCGCGGGTGACCAGGCTGAGCTCAGAAATAATGAATTGCAGTTAATCAGAGGTGGAGAAGTTCAGAAGTGCTTTGGTGACTTATTCTCTTCATCTCATTTAAGGCACTCCTAAATGGACCTGGTTTTCAGGAGGAAAGTGCCCAGCCCTGTCTGAAGACTGGTCCTTTTAAGATACTGAAGAGGCTGTTTGAAAATTGCCAATTGCTTTTGGCTGCAGTTTGCTAAATATTAAATTATTCCACCGGCAGCTTGGCCCTGATCAAACCATTTTCTGTAACTCTCCCCCACTATAATTTGCTTGAATGGTGGGGGGCAAAAGACCTAAGCAGAATAACCTGCAGCAAGTGGTCAGAGCAGTTCTCGTGTTGCCTCCCTTTAGCTTTAAATGCAATGATTTCCTTTTTTCCCCCCCAGCCCTGTCTGACTTGGTATGTGCTCGGGGTGGGTAGGGGTTTCTCGTACCTGAAATAAGCATGAGGGCTGTGGCATTGCCTGGAGAGGAGGCTGGTTCTTGCTGTCCTCCTGGGGTTGGGTCCATCTCCCAAAGGCAGGCGAGAAGCCCATGCTTTCTCCTCAAAGGAGCTCCTTGCCTCTCCTTCCCTACTGTCATGCAGGCAGCTGCTGAGGGCTTGATGTGCTTTGGACACTTACATTTGCTTTAAAGGTAGTGCAAATTGTGGTCTCAAAGTTTCTTGGTGCTTCTGTAGGAGGAAAGGGGCTAGAGCAGCTCTGAGTCCTGCCATGCATGCCTGTGGCATGGAGGGTCTGGACGAGGAGTAGGGATGGGGAGAAGAGGCAGCGTGCTTCCTTGCCAGCTCTAACGAGCAAGGCAATTGCAGGCTCTTGGCAGCGGTTTCAAGGGTAATGCCTCCATTACCCACCATCCAAACTGTTCCCCCCCACGTGGACCTGACCGCAGGGTCCATCTTTAAGCTCAAAACACCCACCAAAATCAGCAGGCTTTGCCTTCTCTTCAAACCTCACCTTGCAGGACCTGTGCTGGAGGATCAACCAGCTTGCCTGGGCTACGCAGCCATCCTCATGTATTATTCTGGGTGAATAATGTATATTTTTTCACTCAGAGCAAAGGGCCTCTGAGCCCATGCAGTAATTTTGGGCCAGCTTGCGGTGTCTGGGAGTTAAACTCTCCAATTTGGCTTGCAGTGGTGCTGGGCAAACTGCTTGTAGCAGCTAGTTTATTCGCCCCCAAAGGTGGTTTTGTGCTGACCCAAGTGGTCTACTCAGCACATGTTTGCAGCCAGAAAAAAAGAAATTGAAAGAAAAGAGGCAAATTGTTTCCAAATGGTGCATGTTTTCTATAAAGCCAGCTATGTACTTTGTTTTAAGGGATGGTGAAGGAAAAAAAGCCTGCTAAAAGTACTGTATTTCAGCTGGTTCAACTGTTTCAGTCATGTTTTCAGCCCTAGAAACAAATGTTTGTGTTTTTAATTGACCCGTTACGTTGGTGGCTTGTTCTTTTGAGCTTTATCAGGAGGTCAAATATCCTTTATGTCCTCCCTGCATGGGGAAATTAAGGGGAAAGTGCTGAAATTAGAACTAACTCATTTTGCACATGTCGGAGAACCGTTTTGACTGGTTTTAGGTTTAGACTTGTATGAGGCGGGAGTCCCTAGGTGTCCTCTCTAAGCTCTCCTTCAACATGAGGAACCACTGGCTTTTAAGGCATAGCTTGACCTTTTCCTTCAGCCCCAAAGACTGAGGTCTGTCCCTGCCCCAGCTGTGTTTCCAGCTATTTTCTGGACTAGAACCTGCCTTGACTCTCTCAAGGTCACCACACTAGTGGTGTTGAGTGCTTTGCCTCCCCAGGGAGCCAGCTTTAGATGGCTGTTTTGCTACATGAAGTTGAAAAGCATCTCTGTTTCCTCCCTTCAAGCCCTCCTGGCCCGTATCACGCACCCATTAGGCTGCTTGGGAGACTGGGATCTGGCAGCTTGCTCACAAAAAGGACCTGGAAATGCGGAGCATGGGGACCACGGTGCCTCGGCAGAGTTGTCTGGGCATGTTTATTGCACAGAAGCCTGATTATTTATAGACAGCTCTGGAAGTCTTTTGCTACGTCTTACTAAGCAGACCTGATGTTTCCTCCGAGACAGGTAGCGCAGACATGTGCCAGAGCAAAATCCCACCCTAGGGCATGTGCTCTTGATGCTGGGGTGTCAGTGCTTTGAGGGGCAGCCAGCGTGTCTGGTCACCCCAAAAACATCTCGTGGCCCCGGTGGCCCTTCCCATTCCAAGGCATCAAAAATGCACACCGAAGGCTGTAACCCCAGCTCCCAGGCATTGCTCTCTGTCCTGGGGCCACGCTTCAGCTTCAAATACTGCTCTGTGAATTGATCTATGGGACTCTGAGCCTCAGGGCTGTACCTTAGCATGGAGAGGGGGGCTGCATGAGCAGCATCTGCTCCCCAAAGTTTGTGTCCTACAGCGAGCGGGCTCCCAGGAGAGAGGTGGCTGCAGAGATGAGGTGATTTGGTTTGAAATGGCTGAAACACCGCGACAACGGTTACGATTAAAAAGAGAGAGCGTTGTCGATGGTTTTGTCTTATTTAATGCTGACATCCTGAGGTCAAACTGTTCCTCTCCAAGGAAAGCACAGCAACATTAGTCAAACACAGAAATCTCTAGCTTTGTAGTTTTGCTGCATGATTTATAAGCCACAGGGGTAAAAAGAAGTTTTTCTCTGAAAATACTAGGGAATACTTAGATCCTTTAGTTTCCTTGTTGCATTCCCTCCCTCATTTTAACTCCAGTTTTCTGACATCAAAGCGCTGGAGTTCAGCTCTCCTGGTACCCGTTCGCAGGCTTCAGTCTCCTACAACGTCTGGCTGCTAGCTCTTGCCAATGGTACAGCAGTAATACATCACAGAGGCACCATCCCAGGTCCCTCTAGATTGCTTTAAATGAACACCTCCTGTTCAAAATAGATGGTAAAATTTAAGTAGTGTATGTAATGTGTTGCATCATCTGGCACAGGAGCAAGAAATCTGTCTTCAAGCCACCTGGCAATGAGCGGCATGAGCTTTGTTGGTGCTCAGAGCATGGGGCGGCTGAAATCCGGGGCTCTGCCAGCACCAAGGATTACTTTTCCAGCCCTGAGCCCTGCCATGGTGCTATGGAAATGTCAGATCCTCCCTCTGTGCGCCCATAAAACGGGTGCTTAAGGGGCTAGGTGGTTATTGCTGCTCTGAACTGGTCCTCGCGTTTCGGAGACCAAATGGCACTGCGTGAACTGCTGATCAGGTCAAAAAGTAAAACTCCCTCTTAGTAAAGATTTCAGGATGACGGAGGGCTTTGTTTCATTTTGCATTTGCAACTCTAATGTATTCTTCCCCTGCGCTCCCACCCACTCCTCGCACTCAACCCCAGACTTTCTACTCACATGGCTATCAGTGTCACTTCTGAAACATGTCTTTCCTTGAAAATCCAGCTTTTCATCAATTAAACATTTTTGACAGCTTTTCTGAAACAAATTCTCTTAAAAAAAAAAAAAGAGAAAATACTCTTTGCTTTCCTGCAAAGTTTTTGGTAGCTTTACCTTAAAAGACTCCAGCAGCCCTTCAGCAAAGTGAACTGGATGATCCAAGGTTGGACAGGAAGGTTTTGGGGCAGGCACCCTCGTGCTGAGCTGCTCCCATGGGTGCCGTGGGGCACAGCCCTGTGCTTGGTGCTTGTCATGGTTGCTGTTTAATTGAATGTCGCTTCATGCTTGTGCATGTCACGGGCAGGATGGGTTGCAGAGGGTCGGAGGTGCATGTGCTGGGTGTTTCGTGTGGTGCATGGCTGATATGTCCTCAGGTCCCCACTGGCTCGTTTACAGGATGTTCTATTTCTCCTCTTCTTGCCTCTCCTTTGCTCCCCTAAAAGCCCCCCAAGTAACAACCACCCATCCTGCCCATGTAGCCAAACCCCTTCTCATCCCCTGCCGCCTGCCCGTGTCGCTGCATTCGCGTCGCTGGTCTGGCTGGTTGGGGTCCGGCTTTCTCCCAGTCCAGCCCAGCTTGCTGCTGGCAGCTTTCTGCAGTGCCTTCTGAGCACGGACAGATAAAATGTGACTGCGTCGTTAATAACAAGGGGTGCATTGCTGGACCCGTGCTCCCAAGGCATTAACCATGCGCGGTGTGGGCTGCTGCAGGCGTGAGGCTGGCACAAGGTGCTCCCTGCCGTGGCTCTCATCAGCTTAGTGAGCTGTTTTTCTTGGAAGAGCAGGTAAATCTCTTGCTTGCTTCATCACCTTTATCCTTTTCTGCTGCCTGGCTGGAGTCCTGCAATGGGACAAAGGAGTTTATGATATGAAATCGGTCTCTGGAGTACATCCCCTCCAGATGCGCCCCTGCTTGCTTGCATTTGCAGCATCCTCTCTTTAGGGAGCAGGGGCGAGAGCATCGCAACCCAGACGCCCCAACCACCTTAGAAACTAAATTCAGCAATTGCATCCCTTTGGTAGAAAGCAGAAATGCTAGCGATGGGTTTGCAGATCTAACTTCTGTGGCCAACTTTGCCCAGACCTGGCCCTTTTGCCTCAGAAAGGGTCCTGTATGTTCTATCTTTGATAAATGCGGTTTAAGACAGTCTGTTCCCTTTCCCTTTATTGGAAATATTTGTCTTTTTCTTATATCCTTCTTCTCCCATCTGAATCGGATTTAATTTTCTTGTACGCTGGCACTTTGAAGGCCCTAACGAACAGAAGGTCTCATCCTTTAGTGCCAGCCATTCAAAATTGGTTTTGTGGGCATACAAATGCTGAAGTGATAAGGCCGAACTGGCAGGACATGATGGCTTTGCAATCACTTGCAGGCTCCTTTAATTAAGGTGAACATGTTTAGCTGGAAAAAAGCACAGTTCATGTAAGTATGCTAAGCATGTTGATTTAATTGGCAATTCCTGAATTTAAAGTAAGTATTCAAGTGTAGCCAAACCCTTTGTCAGACAAAGTCTTAGCCCAAAGTTCTCCCAGGCAAACACCAAGAAAATGAGGCAGAGAAAGATTAAATGCCTTGCCCAAGGTCGTGTGGAAAGATGTGCCAGAGATGGGAACTGAGCTGGTTTTTGCTGGAGCAGGCTGTCCATCCTCTGCAGCATCACTGGCGTCTGGAGAGCGTTCTCCCCTCTCCACATTGAACCGTGCTGCTCAGGGAGGCTTTTTTAACATAATCTTCTTCTCTAAGTTGGCTTTAATGACATGGCATTATTTCCTTTCTTCTCTCCAGTGGCATTTGGAATGTCCTCGAGCAGCTGGTGTGAGGCTTGTGGTCGGTCTAAATCTGTGCTTTGTGCTACTGGCCCAGAATGGTCTCCTGCTGTCTTTACCCTCTGAATGCATCGATGTTTTGGTTCTGGGACCGTGTCTGCACCAGCCACAAACCAGTACGCTGAATCTCAGCCCCCTTACCCTTAGAGGAGCTTCAGTCTTTCCTTAGCAGCGGGTGCAGAATTCAAATTGAGCTTGTTAGGGGTGTTCATGCTCCCCTGTTTTAGAGCATCCTTCTGCATGAAACATCCCTTCCAAAGCCGGCGATGCGGGCCGGGGGAGCTGACACTGCTTCCATTCCCTGGAACGCAGTGATTGCCTCCTCCCCGCAGCGCAGATGCGATGCCGTGGCACCGAGCGCGTCTGGAGGGACAGCGTGTGAGGAGAGACAAGCCAGGACAGTCAGCACCAGCCAAGGGCTGACAGAGCTCGTGGGTGCTGGCCAGAAAGCAGCACTTGTGCTCTTTATTCAAATATGGATTTTTTTTTTTGTTTAAGAAGGACTAATTTATGAATTTTCTAGAGGTTTTCCCACAAGTTGTGCCAAGCTCCTCTTGGGGAGGAGACACTTCAGTAGGAAGTTTTTGGGGAATGTCAGAGCTGTTACGCTGAACCCTTTATTTGCTGCAAAGGATCATTTAAATCGTGCTTTTCTAGCAGGGAAGAATGCGCTTCACAGCCGAGTGTCTGAGACAGCCGGTGCCTTCCTGAGCTTTGCAAAGGAGGGAAACTCCCTCCTGCACCAGGTGCCCTTCGCTCCTGACCACAGGGATGGTTTCTAGGGCTGCCTTAAGGCTTGCTAAAGCCAACGGGAAGCCTTGCCTACATGCCAAGGCGTGGGGCAGCCCCTGCACCCATAAAGGTTCTGCACTTCTGAACTTCCTCCGAGGAAACGCGGAGAAATCAATTAAATCCAGCACTGCTGAAATGTTTTCTTACGGCTCCAAACAGCGAGAAGTCGCGGCGTGGCTGGGGAAAAGCTTTTTGCATTTTGAAGCTTTGCGTCCTGCGTCTGGACAAGAGCGGGAGTTGCAGATAGCAGCGAGCAGTGAATGTAGACGCGTGTTGCTGACCCGGCTTATGCAGGGACAGGGATGATGGGAGAGGGTTCTACAACAAGGCTGCTTGTGCAGTTAGCTGCTCGGGACCTCAAGGAGTGAGGGGTTTCCGTGCAGGGTGCTGACCCCCAGAGGAGATGGTGCTGTGCGTGTGAGAACCAGCTGGAATCCTGGCAGATGTGCGAGGAGGGAGAAGGGGCTTTGGGCAGGGACCGGGGGACTTCCAGCCTGGTGAGGAGGCGTGCCAGGGAACGGGGCCAGCAAGCCAGGGAACGGGGCCAGGGCAGGGTTATTACAATTCCTTGGAGGGTTGATTTGCCAGCTACTAAAGCAAAAGAAAGCAGCGCCCTGAAATGGAGAGGAGCTATTCTGCAGCGATTAGCTGGCGCTGCCGGCTGCTGCTTTTGGAGGGGAGCCGAGGGCAAGGCGAGTTCCTGCGTTGGTTTGGGGTGGGCTGCCAGCACCCGTCGCTGACTCACTGGGGATGTCCAGCAGACCCTCGTGCCCTGGAGCTGGGTGCATGCATCGTTTGGGGAGGAGATGGTTGTTGCTGCCCTCCAGACCAAGGAGGATGCTGGACGATGTGGTTTGAGGTCCCTGTGGGTCTATAGATGTATAATAGCCAGTTAGGGGGTCCAAATTAATAAATCAGACCTTGCTTGGTGAGGCTGTGGGCATCAGCGTGTGGGAAGGGACGCTGTTCTTGCCAGCCCAGAGGGCTGCCTGTAAGGGTTCAGCCTGCTCCAAAGCCCCTGGAAACAGGACCTCCAGCCAAGGAGGAGTTAAATGGACACATGCACTACTATGAGTGTCTCTACCAAGCACGTGGTGTATTTATGTACGTGCTACTTGTGTTTTTATATGATGACTGTGCACGTAGCACGTGGAGGAAGGAGTACACGCTTTGCAAACATCAGCCAGGATGCCAGTGCTGTGCCGCGGGAGAGGGAAGCACGGGACGAGTCGGTGGGGGCGGGAGGATGACGGCAGGAGTCTCTTCTTTTTACAGAAAGTGAAAAATCAATCCTTGACCTTTAAAGGAGTTTATGAATTCCTGGCGTAGGGATCGATGCGCATTGATTTTTTTGTGTGTCTGCGTGGGCTCGCCGTGTACACTATCAGGTGATGAAAGCTGAGTTTTGCTGAGTCTGGAGCGGGCAGAAGCAGGTGCTGTCTCTGCTGAGCTGCCAAGAGTGAAAATATTATTTTTTCCTCTTTTTCCTCCCTGCTTTTTTTTCCATGGCAGCTGTGAGTCTGGGGGTCGAGGTCACTCAGAGGTATGGTGTCTGGTATTTTGGTGACATAGCACCTCCCTGCCTCCTGCCTGGCTGCGTGGAGGCTCTCCATCACACTGCAGAGCATCCAACAAAATGCTCTTCCACCTCCTGTGTCCCCCAGAGCTGCCTGGGGATGCTGCAGGCTCTCTGGCCTCGTTATTTAAAGGGTCTGCAATGGGGGGGAAGCTGCTGGCTTGACTTGGGGGGCAGCACCACTGATCCTCATTGCAGAATCGAGGACGGGGCTGTACCTGCTTGCTCGGGGGGTGAATTTTGGCAGTGTGCAGGCAGGGCTGTGTGGTGGTGGTGGAGAGAACAAAGCTGGTCCTGTGCATGTGCTAATGCTGCAGAGATTTGAGGGCAGTCGGGGTCGTTCTCATTTAACTCTTGGATGAAGTCCCCAAGTCCAGGCGCGCAGAGGAGGTGCTGGTGGGAACCTGCATTCTGGTGATGACTGCCTGGCTAGTGGCAAGCAAAGCTTTCCCATTTCCACCCCAGTAAAACAGTAGTTTTCCCTGAGACTGCAGACTCAGCCAGTGCTGGAGTTAGCTGAATGAAGTAAAACTCCGTGTGGCTTGACCTGAGGTGTGACATTCCTCCTTGTGAATGAGGGTTTAAGGGAGGGGATGTGCTGGCAACCGATTTCCTGACCTGCTCCCCTGAGACGTGTGAGCAGAAGCAAGGCCCTCCTGTGCACGTTTCTATATATATTTGGTGTATATTCACGTCCGCCCACCGATCTCCCGAGATGAAGCCGTGCGAGCTGACAGCTGCTGAGGAGCCGAGAGGTGCTGGGGGTGGGATGGGAACAGAAGGCTCCGAAGCCTGCTCAGCTGCTACGGGCTGGGGAGGGGAGCAAGGAGACAGAAAGGCTGATGTGTCTCAACTCACAAATGCTGAAGAAGGCATGGCATGCCGTGTCGGCACCCATCAGCGCAGGCCTGAGTCGAGTCCCTGGCGTAGCATGAGGAAAATTGCTGTTTTCTGCAGCAAGCCTTGGTTCCTAATGGGGCAAAAGCACCAGCTGATGTTTAAGGGGGTTGTACTGGGATTTGGCACATGTGGGCTTCAACAGCTATTTCTCCATCATGTGAAGTCTGGGGAAAACAAGGTGGTGAGGCTTGCTCCTGTAAGGGGAAACTGAGGCACGGACAGAGAAGTAACCCATGGACTCTGCAGCAGAGCGAGGAAGCAAATCCAGGCCCATCTCAGGGCATTTTTCCCAGGATCTCTCTCTTCCCCTTGTATCACCTCCCACAGGGTATTGTCCAAATCTTTGATCTGCAGTGAAATTCATTAGGAAGTATACTCACCTCTGCTGTTGTAAAGGCTGCCTTTATTAATTGGTAGCATAAAGGGCTG
>Ga0065711_1011838_pt1 | contig 20516 bp, 13 predicted proteins | sample Hoacrofraction12_FD_59098 | JGI IMG/M metagenome (GOLD analysis project Ga0065711, IMG submission 59098) | Hoatzin crop microbial communities from Cojedes, Venezuela - Epithelial fraction 12 v2 (version 2) | ecosystem: Host-associated > Birds > Digestive system > Esophagus > Crop | place...
CCTGCAGATATTTAGAGGCATTTCTAAGGTCCCCTCTCAGCCTTCTCTTCTCCAGGCTGAACAAGCCCAGCTCCCTCAGCCTCTCCTCGCAGGAGAGATGCTCCAGTCCCCTCCTCATCCTCGCAGCCCTCCGCTGGACTCTGTCCAGTAGCTCCTCATCTTTCTTGAAGTGGGGAGCCCAGCACTGGACACAGAACTGCAGATGGGGTATACTGGCAAGTATAGCACACAATCAGGCACAGCTTTGTTTGTTTGGACAGTGATGAATTCGGCTCAATTTCATGCCTGGGTTCCCCACTCCTGTGCATTCTTCCAGGAAATGAAGCAGGCACAGGGCGGTGTGCTCTGGGTTTCGGCTGCCCAGGTGCGTGCCGTGCGGGCTCTCTTTCACCATGGTTCACTGCATTTCTGTCCTCGCAGCAAATCCTGAACTGCACTCTGGATGACATCGAAGTGTTTGTCGCCAGGCTTCAGAAGGCTGCAGAGGCATTCAAACAGCTCAACCAGAGGAAGAAAGGGAAGAAGAACAAGAAGAAAGCGCCAGCAGGTACAGTGCAGCAGCTAGAACAAACAGGGAACACGGGGGCACGGATCAAGGCTGGGAGCAGACCTCAGCTCACACCCCAGCAAAGCCAGGTTGATGCAGCAGCATGGCTGTGGACCCAACAGCAGCTACACCAGTCTGGAAGGTGCTGCTGGTCTGTGGGGACCTCCTGTAGTGCACACAGAGCCTAGTGAAGCTGCCAACACAGAGAAAGAGTTTCAGTTTTCTTGAACCCTTTATTTTTAGTAGTTCTAGTATCAGCACCCTTTATTGCTATGTCTTCTGCATGCCAGCAAGATGAAACTTTCCTGAAAAGGGATGCTCTAATTCAAGTGTGTTTCTCTACCTTCTCATAACAGAGGGCATGCTGACTCTTCGAGCAAGGCCCCCAAGTGAGGCCGAGTTCATCGACTGCTTCCAGAAGACCAAACTGGCTTTTAACCTCTTGGTAAGACACAGAGGGCGTTATCGCCCCGTGCAGTGACTGGGCTTTTTCCCATATACCACAGTAGCAAGTATTTAAAGTGAAATTTAAACTGAAAATACTATCAAGGGACAAAGGTGTGAGTTCCAGATTCTTCAGAATCCAGAACAAACACTGTGTCAGGCTTGTGCAGGTCTCTTGGGCCAAGCTGTTAAACTGAAACTAGAAGCTTAAAGTCCAGGATGGGACTGAGCAGCCAGGGGCCTTGCAATGCCTGGATCTCTTTTCAGATACAGTCCTGGCTTACAGCATTTGTGAAGCTGTGAGCTTAAAAGAGCCAAGAGCTGCCCTGCCCACCTTGCTGATAGCTGTGCAAAGGCTTATACAGACAACCCTGCTCCAGATACTCACTTCTGCTTGTGGCCTTTAAAAGTCTGGGCAATTTTCCAAGAGCTGCAGTCCTTGTTATCCTTACAAGGCATAAAACAGAGGACTGCAAATATTAAAAAAGAAAAAAAAGTCTTATCTCCTTTAAATTGTTCTCATCCAGTTCTGTCTACAGTGCAGCTGTAAAGCTGCTTCAGCCAGGGGCCTGGAAAGCCTTTGGTTAGCAGTAACTGATGTCCCCACTGCCCTGAGGTTCCTGGCTTCTCTCTTTCTCCCCTGGAGAAGCTGCCGTCTTAAGAAGGGGACAACAAGCAGAAGCATAAAGATGTTCCCAGCGCTGCCAGCTCCGCTCGGTGAAGTATGCAAGACCAGGAGGGTAACGAGCCAGAAGGAAATTCTGTCAGTTCTGACCAAACCCACCCAGCGAGCACGGCCTAACAAGATCCTTCCCGAGAAGTTGTAAGGAAGCCACAGAGGTTGTAAACAGCCTTAACACCACGCTCCAGCCTTTTCTTTTAGAAGCCAATACGCACACATTTTTGCCTGCTCAGGACCAGAACTGAGTCTCGGAGGTGGCAGCTCTGGCCAGCAATCACTGCTCTCGCACAAGCCGACCAGGCGCCCCGCCACACGTCCCACAGCGGATGTCAGCTTCCCTGCAGAAACAGCTGAGGATTCTCCAAGCACCAAGAAATCCCAGCCAGGCTGTTGCATCGTGGCCCTTTCTGACCACGCAGCTGAGATAAATATAGTGGAGTCAGTGCGGTCAGGCAAACCCTTCGTCACAGCACAGGTCTGCGCTGGAGTTCGTGTCCTGCCCCGGACGCTGCCAACTGCCCAATGCAGCCGCAAGTGCGGATCTGTGCAAACGCTCTGGCACGCAGCCCCCGAGCTCAGCACCGCTGCTGCTCCCCTGTTAGCAGCATGGGAGCCAACACAGAGGAAATTCGTTCACGTGCCTGAGCTCTCCCTGCACTTCGCTGTCCACATATCCACAAAGAGCAGCTGATCTCCCGGCAAGAGGCCAGGGGCAAGTAAGGAGGAGAGCAGGGAATCCGCAGTGGAGCACTGCCATGGCTGCCCCAGCACTGCTACCACGTGCCACATGGCTGCAAAGTCCTTGTGCCATTTCATTTAGTCACCTTGTTGCCACCAGTTATCTCACACTTTTCACTCCACATTAATGTTTAATCACCAGCATTTAAAATGCTTTGCATTTCGGTGGGGAGGAGGGAATCTGTTTTCCGTTGCAGCAATGCCAGTAGCACATGACACAAGAAGGAGCTGAAAGGAAGCACAAACTGAAGTGGTTTCTCACCACAGCTTCGCTGATTGCTGTTAATGAAACGCAGTTCTCACAGTAAAGTAATCCTAAGCACTTGCTCTTCCACCCCACCTCAGTCTATTCCAAATACCGAGCGCTTCAGTGGCCAGGGCAGCTCTAGTTAGTGCAGACAAGACCTCGGTGTCTGCAATTTGCCAAAGGACCATGCAAAACTCTTGTTCTGGTGTTTTCATTTATGGGAACTAGTGGGATTTTCAACTTCACAAGAGTCAGAAGCAATAGGCCCGGCCCTTCCTCACCAAGACCTTCAAAATAAGCCAAGGTTTTCTGCTTCTGCTCAAAATAGCTTCAAAGGGACCGATTTTAACAGAGTAGGTACACCACTCCTCCTGAAATTCAGTGCTCTTAGAAACGGACACAAAATAGAAATGATCTAAAACTGAATGATTCCTACTCCCCAATCACTTACTGTTCTTCCCTGATTTCAAGTGCACCGTTGAACGTTTCCTTACTTTTCAGACTTTGTTATTAACTGTAGCAAATACCCGTCAGCAACAACCCCTCCATGGAAAGAGAAACCAAAATCAGGTTAGGATTAAACTGTGTTTCCTTTCTCCCTTCAGGCAAAACTGAGAAAGCACATCCAGAACCCCAGCGCTTCCGAGCTGGTGCACTTCCTCTTTGGGCCGCTGGAACTGGTAAGCCGTATTCACAGGTTTCACTGTGAACTCCTCCTTTCAAACGCTGCTTTCGCGCTTACAGGCAGCTAGGTTATACAGAAGAGTCAGAAGACTGCTCACAACTGGCTAAAGCTTTCTCACTAAAGTCTAGCAGCAACAACACCACTGTTTCTGGCCTCTGATTTGATTTCCAGCTTGAACTAAATACACAAACCCTGGCAAATATGAAACTTCCCACCCCATTAACAAAGACTCACTGTGAACAGAAGTGCAAGCCAACCATGGTTCCCGCTGGGAACCTGCCTGAGCTCACCTTCCAGCAAACATGGCTCAATGTTTGCACTGAAAATAGGAAGAAGAAATCCCGACTTGAAAAAGAAGCCAGAAGGGACACTGAACTACCAAGTGATTTTCCATTTCTTAAAGCGCCAGCTCGCGATGTATCCTGTCTCTAACAACAGCTCATTTTTAGATCAGACCTTGCTTTGACGCCAATAGGAAAAATTCTTGTGTTCCTCTGAACTGTCCAGTCTCCTTCAAAGGTCTAGGTTGATGTTTCTTGAAACAGCTGAGCTGATCTAGGAATTAGCTGCTGCCAGCAAGAGCCAGTTGCTTTTTCTTAATAAAGTCTGCCAATCCAGTACTATCAGTGCAGTGCAAGGATAATAAGGGAATGCCGAGGGAATACAGCATCCCTTTCAGGTGACACCAAACCATTGGCTTAGTTCATCTGCACTGCAAAACCTCACCCTCACATATGAAAGGCACAGAGGAGATCTTTGGAAGGGAAAGTCTAATGTGAATTACCCTGGGTTTAGAGGTGCTCACCATGGAGGGTACGTTGGCTTCCTCTGGAGTGAGCAGGCATAGAGATGCCAAAGGATCGGAGCTACTGATTTTTCTGTCTTTGATTTCTGTTCCTTTGTGTCTGTGCTGGTTTGATATTTTGAACATTTCCTGCAAAATCTCTCATATTTGTGTGCAATCCAGGTCGTCAGTAGCTGTGGTGGCCCTGAGCTTGCCAGGTCTATTGTCAGCCCACTTCTTTCTAAAGACGCCACAGATTTCCTCAGAGGACACCTGACACCGAAAGAGATAAACCTCTGGGACTCCCTGGGAGAGGCATGGACCAGATCCAGGTGAGGAGAGAGCTGCCATCTCACCAGGTCCCCCAAACTCTCGAGAAAGGCAGGCAGGGTGCTTGACTTTGTAGCCGTGTCAGAGGGTCAAGGGCGCTCTGATGCCCCTGCTTCTCCCTGACGCGCTTTCAGAGACGCGTTCCTTGGGAATCTCACTGCATATTCCCCGCTTCATGTCCCAGAGCTGAATGGCCCCGAGAAGCAAACATCCCCACCTACATCCCCAAATTCCGCAATGGCTGGGAACCGCCCATCGAAATCTTCCGCGGAGCTCCCTGGGAAATAGACATCGGACACTTGCAAGAAGAGGTTAGTCGTGTGCCCCTGGTCGTCTTCTCTTCTTCTCCCTCTCCCTCCCCCTTTTTCAGAGTGAGAGATGGATCTGTGGAGTTTGCAGTGGTGTGTAACAAGCAGGCAGCTCAAAACTCAGCTGGATCTGGTCACTCCAGTTAAATACAGAAAGAAAATAAGGCCAGAAAAGGGCAGCAATAATCAGCCTCACCTCCCAATCGACAAGAAATAGGATACTATACCGTAACTGAGCCCCATGGGTATAGGTTTGCCTGACGAACATTTCTCTGGTCTGCACCTCACCGTGGCCACACGCTTCCAGGCCACGATTCATCTGCCACTATCACTCTCCCTTCCTCCCATCCACCTTTCCCCTTCCCTGGTAACACTGACTCCGGTTTTGCCTTTCCAGCTGTCATTAGCCAACGGGTACCCTTACCGCAGCTCCTCACTCAAGCGCGGCCAGGCCGCTGACCAGACCCAAGCTGTGGATGCCTTCAAACAGAACGTAACCCAGCATGTGAACAGGTAACGTACCAGCACCGCCCGGCACAACGGCACCGCAGCTCCCGCCTCGGAACCTCACAAATACACGCTGCAACGGGGATGTTTTGGCATCCTGGCAGATAACTCTCTGCCATCATTAATTCAGACTTGTTAACAAGATCAAGAGAATTTAAAGATCAGACGAGGGATTATTCATGTAAACACTACCTGCTTTTTAATCCCCAGCACATCTACACAGAGACGGGTTAACGTGTGTTTTCCACCACAAGAAGCAAAAATACTGACTGACTTCATTAGTAGACCAGTGTGTCTTGTTTCAGAGCACCAGCCCACCGAAGGGATATTAAGGATCACGCGCCAAAGATACTGCGCTGCGCTTGCGGTCTCCACACGTTTAGAGAAGTTAGCATCTCTGCGTTCATCCTACAGCACAACGGCTCACAGAGAGAACCTGCTCGTGGGAAGAACTTGTCCTAAAGCAGGAGCCCACGCAAGCTTTGTGCTGCGCAAAAAGGCAGCGCTGGGAAAGAGCAGCCCCAGCTCAGCAGCACCCCATGGAAAACATTTTAACTGAGGCGCTGCCATTTTGTTTCACTGGAGCCAGCGGCTCCTCCTTTCGCTTTCAGTTACAGCCAAAGGGAAAAGCATTTCTTGGAGGCTGACTGAGAGGAGAAGGTGTTTCTGGCCTTGCCTATCTCTCCACCGGGAGACTGACAGGGCGTTGATTTCAGACAACTCTTCTTGATGAGATCAATCCAGAAAGTGGGGGGAAAAACCTCCCCTTTCTTCAGAAGGCTCCAAAAGCTCGGTTCCCAAGCCAGAACCAGCCAGGCCACCCCTTTGCCTTTTTTCCAAGATGACTCTTTCACAATTTAACCAAACACTCTGCCTTGCTGCTAGTTTTCTGTCACCAGTTACTCAGTGGCATAAAGTCTTTATGAAAGTACTTTTGGTTCAAAGTTTAGAGGCTTTTCATCTGCTTGCTTGTTTCCATGGGCTTATGCCTTTGAAGTTTGCCCAAGATCTCTGAGCTTCAACCAACTCTTCCAAAAATGCAAATGAATTCTCTGCCATACTCCCCTTTGCAGTGATTTGACATGAAGTTACTTCAGGTCTTTAAAGAGTGGAAGTCCAAACCTAGTAAAACACTTAACCAAGCACTTTTCTGTAGCCACCTCTAGAATGGGGAAAAAATCTTCAAGCTAGACTGTTTTTTCATGGGTTTATGTTCTAATCTAAAAGATCTATAAGCTCTACTACTACAAACAAGTTCAAATTCACAGTAAAATACCTTAAAACCAATCATATCAGCGAAATAACTTACTCTTCCCATTCACCCCATCAAAGGTCCTGGTGGGACCATAAAATGGTACAAATGCAGTGTTGAGCAGGGAAAGAATCATGATAACAAATTCTCTTCTCCAATTTTTCTCAGTGAGGTTATGAAAAATAAGGAGAATGTTTCAGTCCATCTCTAGTGACTGGTAGGTAACACACACATTTTCACCTGTTCGTCTCAGCACAGGCAGACTATAAATAGTGGTGTCGAGTCCTGGAACACAAGTTACCAGCATGACTTTTCACCAAGGGGACTGCTTCCCTNAGACTACACCCACTCTAGGTACAGGGTGGNCTCACAGAAGAGNAGATGAGGATCTCTTCTCCNGGNATAGGGGTGTACATTTTAACCTACCTTTCAGACCATCAACAGCAAGTTCTCCTTATGGATAACATTTAAGAAAAAAAAATCAACGTTAAGGGCACTGAAGCAGATGCTAAAGTTGAGAATGTGCTTAGACGCTTTCTTCGGTCCAGAGCAGACCTCAGCCAAGTCTGCCCAGACGTTTGCCAAGATCACAGTCCTGGGACAGACATATTTCCTGCTGTACTCATGCTTTTTTCAGGGTAGTTTGAACTAGTTTTCTAACCAAGAGACCCTATATTAACAAAAATACCCACGCATCAGTATTATTATGGGCTTTTGGCTGCAGAGAAGCATCAAGAAAGCCCCAAGCAATATTACAATAGTCAGCAAAGGTCGCTTGTGTAAAACCTAGGTGCATGCAAAGTACACATTAGCCTCAAACTCCTCCAGCTGTCACCTCCTTCCTCAGGACTCATTTACCTTCTGGAATGCTACAGAAGAAGTAATTTCTACTTAACTCAGCTTTCCTCCCCCTCCCTGCCTTCAGGGCAATGCTGGGTAAGGCCACCACTCCCTTTCTTGACTGGTGGATTCAATCTGCCTGAGAGTCTGCTCTGAGCTCTCCCCCTCTGCAGACTTATGACTTACATATTGCACATGGCTGTAACTAGACCAAGAGTTGTCCCAAATCAAGCAAACTAAAGACAACAGTACAGCCACAGGCACGATATCAAACCACTGAACCAGTGGTTTCAACCTTTTTCAGACCACCAAAAGTCATCCAATGAAGACAGTAAAATGAACTGAAACTTAACATCACAGGCTTGCTTTTCAAAGCCAGGTTTTACAGATGCCTTAGAAGCAGTCCACAAAGAGCTGAGTTTCCACAGATCATAGATTTAAAAATTACTGACCAACCCCAAGAACTCAGCAACGGAAAAACATCAGGCTAAAAACCATAGTTGCTAGCCATGCTGGAAGCACTGGCTTCACCGAGTTACACAGAGCTCGACATAAACTGGAGAAGAACGTGACCCCCTGTCGGCATGCCCGCTGTGAACACGGCACCCGGGAGGCTTCTGCACCAGGCAGCTGTGCCAGTTGCAAGTCACAAGCAGAAAGATCCACAGAAGGTGCATTAAAATAGCTCCTACCTGCCCTTACACAACAAGGCAAGACAGTTTTTCCACACTGCAAACATTTTTGGAATTAAAAAAATAACACTACACCCGTCTTAACTAGAGAAGAAAAAGACGAGATCTGAAAAATTTTCCTAAGCCAGGCAAAAAAAACTATGAAAAAAATAAGCCACTTCAGGTCAAAAGAAATCTTTCATTCCACTTTTTCACCATTTTCCATTTTTGACAGTCTACCATATTTATTTTGTCTCTCTCTCCAAAAGAAGCCAATTCAACATTGAAAGCTGTATATTCTTGTACCAGAAATTCCTAAGCAAAATACTCAAACACATTCCTCTTCCCCCCAAATGTATCTTAGAATAGAAACATTCAAACTTACTGTTCCTGAGAACCTGCAGAATTCTGCTTCAGTAGCTCAGCATCCATTGCCTGAGGAAAAAACCACAGATGTCCAGTCAGTGCTACCTACACTGGTTTTCAACACCCTTTCTCCAAGCACTGGTGCCTGCTTCTCCCCTGCTCTAGCATGTAGGGCAGTTGTTTCCACTTATCAAGACATGAGGGTTTCACACTGCTTTTCACAGGAGGTGCAATCAGAGCATTTTGCTGGTGCCTTGCCAGTCTCCCCAGTCCTTGCTGCAGCAAAGAGCAATTGGCAGGGGGAAAAGTCTTTTCTCCCACCCTGAAAGCAGCAGCCCCACAGTCTCCCAATAAGGCCACTAACTAAACAGCCCTACAGCTTTTTTTTTTTGCCTTTTATTTTTTCCAAACATAGGCTGTTTCACTAAAACAAGGTGTGGAAATTTTCCTCAAAATAGAGTAGCAAAGAGGCACTGCCCCCTCCTAACAGAAACACCGTTGTCTCACTACATGCACTGGCACACAGTCTTCACCGCTCCTCTTTTGCCAGTGAACCTACATTGTCCTAGTTATTAGATGGGCCTCCATTAAAACTCCCTTTTTTTTTTTTACCTCCTGCAGGAATTTTGAGGCACAGGGAATGGCTCCGCCGAAGAGATATGCCAAAATCCGCTACGATTTCACTGCGCGAAATGCCAATGAACTCTCAGTGCTTAAGGATGAAATCCTGGAGGTACGTGAACACGCTCGGGGAGAAGGTGTGCCCCCCTCCCCTTTCCAGGAACCACAGGGAGATGGCAGGATACTGGCAAGGGCAAACTCATTTTCTCTTGGTGGTTTCTGAGCAGCTCCAAAGCTTTGCTCAAATCTAAAGCTTCACATCTGAGCTGGATCAGGCTGACTGCGTGCATTGGGTCATTTGCTCAGCTGAAACACATCAGTCACAGCTTAATCAGCAATGGGGAGGAAGGAAAACAAGTCACCGTAGAGCACTGCTCGCCCACTTGCTGGGCATATGGTCATTTTACCACCCCACCACCCCCAAAGGAATTCTTTTCTATTAAAACATCCTTTTTCGTAACCTTTCTCTTACTGCAACACTGTTGGCAGCTGGAGAATGTAGGACGTGATTTGGTCTACACACTCGCTGCAACAGACCTATGGCTTGAGAAAAAGACTTCTGTTCAAAACTCAAAGCTCTGTTCAAAATGTAGCTGGAATGAAAACGTCTGCGGGTCTTGCCAGCAAAGCTCATACACTCTAGGAAGATTACTTTAGGAAAAAAAAAAAAAAATCACAATTCTGTGTAAAAACAAGCCTGCTCAGATGAGCAGGGGGGCAGGTGCAACAGGAGATCTCTCAGCAACAGGCAGGCTCCTTGCCACCCCATGGTTCTGATGTGATCAGATTACATGTGATGATGTGACACGTGAGCAAGTTATATGACAACACTCCGGCATCTTTGGCAGGAGTCACTCTTGATTTATTTTTTTTTAATGCAAAAAGACAACACAAACTCAGTCACTGAAAAGAAACAAAGAAGATGGAGAAACAAGCAAATTAAGTAGGAACTACGAGTCCTTCAGCACCCCAGGTCTGTTTTCCCCCAGAGATGCTCTCCTGTTCCCCATGAGGATAAGTGCTGATGCTTGTCAGGAACTGCAAATGAGTGCAACAGATCTATTTGCCAGCTCCTGGCCTCAGTGATCTTATTCTGACAACTTCACGTTACTGTGCCGTTTATTTCCACTGTATGCCACTTATATGTGCTAGAGATCTGATGTTCTTGCTAGCAAACATTTTTCCCCCCTCTCTCAGGTGTTGGAAGATAATAAGCAGTGGTGGAAGCTGCTCAACCGGAGCGGGCAGGCTGGTTACGTCCCTTATAATATCCTGGATGTGGTGAAACTGGAAGAGCTCGAACAGGTCTGTAGCCAGGTGATATTTAACTGGTAGCCAGCTGCAGGGCATAATCAGCCTCTGAAAATAATGTTGTAGTTAGACCTCCCTGGATTTTTTAGCATGCTGTGCACAAGTCAGGATGAACCCTCACCAGCAGATGAACCAAGATCCTGGAGATTCCTGAGCCTCCTATGATAAAACTCTCAAATTTTGCCAGTTACCTTCCCCCTCCCCAAACAAGGCCTATCCTTCCCACCCGCATGGCAGCCTCATACTTTCCCCCTGCTCTGAGACGCCAAGCACATTGCCTGCTGCCAACAGTGCCTGGCAGGCAGGGTTCTGGGACAGGTGAAGGCTGAGTCCTACACTACAGGCAGCAGCCTGCTATGAAGCTAGACCCTAGCTCGAAGGGACACCCACCCCGAGCCTAGCACCATGATTTGTCATCCCAACAGAAAAGGTCTCGTGTTGAGATGTCACCAAACAGCTGCTGGCTACAGTGGCTTGAAAGAGTTCCACTTTTTGCCAGTGCCTTCTCCCCCAACCCCACGTACTTCTCAGCCTACGGTTTACCACCTCCTCTATTGCAAAACCCTGCTGCTTTCAGGGCTGTGCTGTGAACAGGATGAAAGAGATAACACAGCCATAAAAGCAAATTCTGCTGTGAAAATGTTGACATTTTTGTTGGGGGTTAAATTAAAGACAGACGGTTCCCTCCTCCACTTCAGTTCAGCAGCAGGAACACGTTACTGGAGTGCAGGCAGATGGAAATATCATCTGAGTGAGTACTAAGTGAATATTGCTCTCAAGCACCTTGCATTGCAAGAATGTGGAGCCGGAGAGCTCTGAATGCCCTACGGAAGCACAGAATTCCTTCCCCACTTTGGTATTTCACAGCTTGGGCAAAGCATAAGGTGCCCCAGCAGGGCTCTGGATAAAAGCCCTGTCAGTTTAATCAAAATGTGAAACAACTCTTTCCAGACTGCTCCAGGCACTTGGCAGTGGGCCCACTCAACATCCAGTTACTAGGGCAATGATGCTTTAGCTTCAAATGGGATTTCGGTTTGCTTCCTCTTTACATAAAAACCCTCCTGCTTCCCTTGCTCTCCATCTCCGAGGAAGTCCTACGAGCAGTAATTTCTGCACAGCAAAGGGCTGAAGAGCCGAGTCACACATGTGAGAGCAGTCATCCACAGCAGTAGTAAGCAAGTGTCAAACACCGCTGCCCTCTGTGCGACGAGCGTGAGGTGCTTTCCAGGGTGTAAATGCCTTCCCGCAGTCTTCGGTCTTTGCTGGGGGTTCTGTTCGTTCCCACGAGACCCCAGAAATTAACCTGCTCCGTGCAGCTCCCCCTGAGCTCACATCAGCCTCAGCCGAGTGGCCCCGGATCAGCACGGGGAGAACATGGCAGTTGGTCCCTCAATTTGCTCTCGTGGGTGGGAGGCAAAAAGTTTAAGAAAATGAAAAACAGCAAAAAAAAAAATCTTACACTTTTTTTTTTCCCCTTTCTTATCACCTAATCTAACCAGAGGTACAAAGGAGACCTGAGCCCCAGGGGCTACGGACCATCCAGCCCAACTCACAAGCTACCTGCCAGCTACGCTGGGGACAAATGGGGAAGCGAAATGCTATCGCGCAGCTCTCCCCAGGACGCCAAAGAACGTACGTGTCCCACACCATGCTCCGGGCACCTTTCACACCACACACAGCAGCCTCAGGCAGCCAGAGAGCCTGGCACCGCGGCGTTGCGTTTCAGGACTTAATTGAAAAGTTTCTGTGAGCACATGCTTTTTGCTTGCTCTCTGTCTCGGTTTTCTTTCTTCACTTTCACCATAATGGTCTGTCCACTATTTTTGGTTGCTGTGTGCATGTAACGAGAGCTACCCAAGGGTGCGTTCCCTCTCGTAAGGCTCCACACAAGGAGTGGCTGCACCTTTTAGTGATAAGCAATAGCCCAGCAGTGGTTTTGGAGATGTACAGAGGAGGCTTCAGGTAGTACCACAGCCAACAGAGCAGCCCTGAGGAGCTCGCTGACTCACGTCGCGGGCTCTCGGGCAGCCTGGGACAAGGAGGGCAACAAGGTGATCACCTTAACCCTCCTTCCAGCTTGACCTTCCTCCTCCTCCCAAGAAGAGAGTTTCTTTACCCCGCTAACATGTTCAATTCTGTCTAAGCAGCCACCCACATTCATGTCAATCCCTTTCTCTCGCTTCCTTTGCTTTTGTCTCCTGCCATACACGCAGTCTCCATCTGGCCTGTTCCTTCAAGCAGTTTCAGAGAAATCCCAGCCAGCAGATCTGCCAAATTTGAGATTCACATCACTCCCTCACCCTGCGCATGCTATGCGGGGTCACAGCACACAAGAAAGACGAGGAGGCCTGCTCACCTCACCCCCTTCTCACTACACCTGTAGCAAGCTGTCTCCCAAAGGCCAAAACCGGGGTTCATCCCCTGGTCAGCTACTGGGGACTCCCGGGAGCCGGAGCCCTTTGGGGACAGCGGAAAGCCTCCTAATACGAGCATCACGGACACGTATCTATTAATAACACTGAGTTATTCTCCACAGTCTTCAGGAGTTTCATGGAAAAAGTGATACTAGGTGATGCGTCACTGGAGTTTTATGAGTGCACTGCTCACTCCCAGTTTATGCTTCCTGCCACTTCTGTTTAGCTGCACAGCAAAAGCTGGAGCTCTGAGGACTCAGATCAGCAAATTGCTTATTAGAAGTAGCAGAGAGCACTGAAAAGTAGAGGGGGCAGGGCTACAGCTCAAAACCAAGACTCTAATTGTAGGTATTCACACAACTGGCCTTCCACACCAGGCGACAGCGAAGGGGCAATGAGAAGAAAATAAACGGCAACACAGGGCCACAGAAAAATGGGAACCTTGTACTCAGAAACAGATAGTCGAGCCTCCCTGACCTCCGCTGTCTCATGCGGTCTAGGTTTTTCCCCCTCCCTGCTGCTAAGTTTGCAGGGCAATTTCCTTATTTCAATAGCCCAAAGGGAACTAAGTAACTCAAAAACAGGAAGATGACAAACTAAAGCAAAAACGCAACAGCAACACCAGACATCAGGGAAAAGGGACCCTGTTCCTTGTCACCTCTTGACAGCACCAGTGGAAGCAAAGACACTGCCAGATCAGGTTTTACACCCTTTAGCAAACTTCTGCTAGTTGGTGTTGCAAGGGTTTATGTCCTTTGAATGAGGTGTGATGAAAAGGCTAGGTTAGCAACACAGGAAATAAGATCGATGCCAATATAAAATTGTATAGAAAATGGGTGAATATTACAGGTCTCTATCAGCACCTGCTACAGACACCAGCCACACAAAATGGATGTGTTCTTACCAAAAGGTTCTCCTATTATGTTGCCAAATGTGACACACTTTCCCCCCCAATCAGTGCTTCTGAAGAAGAATTTTCCAGGCAGACTGATGGGTAGTTTTGCTCCTGCTGGCTGAAAGCAAGTGCCTCTGCAGATGTGAGCTCTCCTTTTTCACACCAGACCAATCTCTACTCAGTTAATCATGGACTGGGGAATATGTGCTTATTAAATGAGACAGCTCAGAGTCTGCTGGTATCTACCACGACAGAGAACACAGTTTCCTCTAGAAATTATACAGCTGTATCGATGCTGGTCAGCATCGGAACCAGAGATTTCCTTTCTCCCAGAACAGCAGCACTTGTTCCAAGAGTCTCCAGTTAGGCTAATGGATGTTGCTGCAGCAATGAGGCCAAACCTTCAGACATGCAGTGCTTGTCCCAGGGGTCAGTCATGCTGCAAGGAACCCTCAGGCAGCTTTTTCGATTTGGTGTGCACAAGCAGCATTTGGCTGTTACATTGTGATTCCTCCTCTCCATCATTCTGGAGAAGAACTGCAGAAATCTAGGTTTCTCCCAAAGAGAAAGCGAGGTTGCAAAAGCTGAAGGAAGTTGAGAGTATTGGCTTGAGAGGAACAGTGAGATTTTCCCAACCTGCTCCAGCAGTCTGTTAGCNTCCAAAACCGCGGCAGTCTCCCTTTACGCATTTGTTTCTGATGGAAGTTTGAAGATCAAAATGTCATCGCTCAACCTATTGCTCTAAAAACACTTCAGCTGGTTCTTTAAAACTAAAATACAAAAGTAAGCACTTTCCTTTAGTGTATTTACAGAGTTAATAAAAATGCTAAGCCACGTTCTGATCTTCCTTACAAATTCCCCACAAACACGTTAATTTAACAGGATTTGTGACTGAAGAGTCGATTTCACTGCTTTCTGCCTTGTGCCTTGTTTCCCCAGAACTTATTCATCAAATGGACGAGCTGAACGACGAGTTGATAAAGAAGATCACAAACAATAAAATTCAGCCCCCCCAGAGGAATTTCAAAGTGGAAAAGCCTCAGCAGGTTTTTGTGCCCCTCACCTTCGAATCCAGCACTGAAGAAGTCAAAGCCTGGCTGGAGGCAAAGTCGTTCAGCAAAGAGTAAGATCTGCTTCACTACCGCATGAAATGCTGGGCCTTCCTTTTAAAAGGAGCGGGGGAGGCAGCTTGCAACATTTCAACTGGATTACAAGTCACTTGTATTTACTTTCAGAGACTGTGTTGCAAATTAGATTTCAATCATATTAAATCCAGGCTATATAACCAGTACATTCAGAGCCCAAACTTATTCCCTTTCTGTCTTATGCACTACCAAATGAACCTTGCCTTACAGTGCAGCAAAAGACCTAATGAGTAGCTGCAAATAAAGGAACGGTCTTGCTTATTCACACGACTCGCAGCCAAACGCTGCACAGCGTCCTACCACTGGTGCTTGCCTGGCCCCAGTTAGCCAGTTCGGAGTGCTGAACTTCAAGAAAAATAACTAATTAACTAACTAAACCCATGGCCTGAAAGGCAAATTCCAGATGACTGCCTGGCTCTGGAGCAGCTGTCCTAAAGTATCTCTGAAGGAGAGCCCTCAGCCAGGGCTAGCAAATCCCGGCCCCTAGTAAAGGACCAAAAAGCTGCACATGGTCAAGGGTTATGAGTTACAACTCGCGCTCTGCCCAGCGAGCTACGAGGAGCTCCAGGATTGCTTCCCAGTGCGACGCAACTGGAGTGGAATCACTGCAGTACCCGTGGGGCTGGGTACACAGTGGATGGCAGGGTGACGCTGGCTTCACCCGCGCCTCGTGGCTTGCTGTCAGCCCCGCCAAGAGCATGGGTTACCCAACAGCTGCCACCCTGGCACAGCCCCAGGGCCTTGCATGCGGTAGGGTCCTGGCACAGGGGCTGCACCTCAGCTGCTCCTAGCCCCATCATCTCTGACTCCTCACCTTTGGCAAGAGGCCACGCGTAGCACAATTATCATCTCCTCACTTTGTGTCTTCCCAGGACAGTGGAACACCTTGGCATCCTTACTGGAGCTCAGCTCTTCTCCCTCAACAGAGAGGAGCTGAAGAAAGTGTGTGGTGATGAGGGAAACAGAGTATACAGTAAAATCACAGTGGAGAAAAACCAACTGGAGGTAAGTAGCTTTCGGGACAACTCCTACCTGAATGGGTGCCTGTGCCAGCAGTGTCAGATAACTCATTAAACAGACACTTAAGAAACACAATTAAAACAACAAAACAAAACAAACCCAACCAAAAACCACACAATCAAAAAGACACACCACCTAAAACGTTGAGAAGTTTTTTAAGGAAAAAAGCCCCAAATCTGTAAGGCAGATCACCCCGTCTCCTCCAACAAATCTGCCTTCTTACCCTTACCACTCACCCCTTGGAAACTAGCTCTACTCTTACAGCATTAGTTAAATATTATAATTTAACTACAGCTTGAAGTTAAAATTCAAACTTCTTGTTTTGTTTCCATTCTAGAAAAACAGAGGGGAGTCAGAGCTCCAAGAAATCATGAAGCGTCGCCAGGAAAGGATTGATTCCGCTAATTAAAATGTATCTGCTTTATTTCAGCTATTAGTCATAGTAGTGCAGAAAAAAGGAATGAAAGCAATGATCCCCAGTCCAGGCAAGAGACAGCAGTGCTCCACACCTACCGGTGTAATGCCATCAAAGTCACAATTTCTCGAACACTGTTGATAAGGGTAGACAGTAAGACCATGTCCCATTGGGAAAGGTGTTTTAATATTGCATGAAGTATTTTTTTTTTTATAACTATGTATTTTATACTGAAATTTTATGTGCATGTGATCAGAGCAGAGCAGAATTCACACGTGTCTGAATGTACGGCAGTGGCTGGATTCAAGCAAAAAAGACGCTGCAAAGCTTTTCTCAAAGGGCTGTATCTGCTCCCACCGCCCTCGCCGGCGCGGCTCGGGAAGAGAGGGCACGGCACACAGCACAGAACAAGCCAGCCTGAACATTTAGAGTCTGGACCACGGAAAAAAGTCTTTCCCCCCACTTTTCATTTCCTTCTCGGTGGCAGATCTCCCCTGCAGCCCACTAGCAAAGGCCCGGTGACAATTCACTGTCCTTTTTCTGTCCCCCCATGCCCTCTCGTTGGACGAGACTAGAACTGCAACACACGTTACCTAAGTCTGGGCTGCGTCCTTAAAAACACCGCACCAGTCAGCGCTGTCGTTGAACAGCAGACACGGGCTTTCACTGCGCCACAGTGAGCAGGATCTGAGCGACAGCTGAAGGGATTTGACTCTGCACATAGGTGAGCTCAGCCTGATCATTGCTGCTTACGCCCCGAGGCTGGGGCTCAGGGCACCGATCCTGCATCGGAAAGGTGCAGTATTGCCAGCACCGAGCCTCGAACAAGGAGACTCTAAGCCTCTACCATTTGCTCCCAACCCAGTCACACCCAAAGCCCTTCCCAAGCTGCCGGCCCCTTGTCCCCACCTTCACATTTTCATTGCAGAGAGTAATCTGAAATGCTTCCTAAATATCTAACAAACAAATGCACAGTTAGAAAGGCTGTTTCAATACAAAACAAATGGCCACAAGAAAAAAGATAATTCATTTAGGAGAGGCTGTTGTTCTTCACTTCCTGTTTTTGTTAATAACGTTACGTGCATATGTATACATCCATCTAGTGAAATACCCCCTCGCTCTTAAAATCTATAAATTGGGATGAGAAAAAAATCCCTTTCCCTAGAGACACAGTTCAGTGATTATGCATCAATAATCTACTCAAAGTTTTAAAAGCTCAAGCAAGCATACAGTAGACTTCCTGCCACAGCAAGTTTGGCACACGCTGTATTTATATCTATATTTTACTTACAGACCAACTTGATCAGAACACAGTAAAGCAAACACATCTACAGGAACTGCTCACAGACTGAGGAGACTTTGTCTTTCTCTCTCGTTCATGCACCTTAACTTTGGCTGAATGGGAATTCAGGCCCGGACTCCCCTAAGACCTACACAGGTGCTTTCCTTTAAAAGGGCTGCGAACGGTCCCACCTCCTTTACAGGTTAAGCATGTGCCTAAGTCTTTGCAGAATTTGGGCCTGTCCTTGCACATTTAATGGAAAGACCTGTACAGCTGTAACGCAGCGGCTGGGGAACACGTGTCTAAATCTGAGGGTACTGACGCACCTCTCAATTTGGGCTTTGTTCTTCCAAAAATGTTTCTAATGGATGATATATTTTCTTAATCTCAAAATAGGACATAGGTAGCACCAGCAGAATTAGGGTGCAGCAGGGAACTTACAGAGGATCATGGTTTCAGTCACGACCCTGCTGGCTTGCCACAGCGGCTGGAATTTGCAAAGGGCACTCCCCTTGTCAGGGAGGGATGAAGAGGACAATCCTCCTGAGAAGCCCTGGCTCTCGATTAAGGTGGAGATGGGAAGCAGGGGTGAATACTGGCAAACCATTGGTGTTAGAAGCACAGGAGGCTAAATAATTTCTAAAATGAAAATAAAAACAAATAGTGAGCTAGGAAACACAACACCATTCTTGTCTTTGAGTGTAAAGGAAAACAAATCACACAATTATAGTTACTTGGGATTACAATAGAAGCATACACAACAGTTCTGTAAAGCTGGGAGCCACGGGAGCATTTCGTAAAATAAATATATCAGTAGACCTTACTGCAGAAGTCACTTTTAAAAATTTCCATATGACTGAGCTGTGCATCTGTTATATTTGTACTGCCTGCAGATAACGCTATAATGTACTGTACATTACTGTAATTGAACGAAGGATAAAATGATATAAGCACTCACTGTATAAGATTTATTAAAATAGTTAAGTTATACTTATAATTCCATGTCTGTCCCTTTCACTTGGATACAAATTAAAGCCACAGGACACAAAAACAGTTGTTAAGGGCTGGCTTTTCATAACGACTTCTCACCAGGAGTCTAAGATACACAGCAGGGTATCTGAAACCGCGTGTTTCCTTTTGTTTCTGGGGAACTGCCTTTCAAACGGAAGGATGTTATGGCCTTGATAATCATTCATGTCTAAAAACAGAGGCAGGTGAAAATCCCACATATGATAGCAATCAAATGCCGGGAAAGCTACCAGCTGAATCCAAAACATCCCCTGTCTCTCATCTTGAGGAACAAATCTCTCTTACTTCTGGAACATGCAACTAAGACAACATGCCAGCATTTACACCGACAGATACTGTCCAAGACTACATTGTCAAGCGGAAAACGCCCAACCCTGGTCAACGCCAGCTAATGCAGAGCTGAGAACAAAGAGAAGGGAAGGGATGTACAAGCAGGCTCTCTTATTCCTCAGCAAAGGTCTCTGGAGATAATTAGAATGCATTTCCTGCATAGTCACGGAATCCAAACAGGACTCAAACCTAACGCCTCTTTCCATTACCTTCTCTTTGGCTTGGACAAAGCACAAGAAGGTTTCACAGAAGCATATTCTCATATATTAGGAAGGGTGTGGCAGCTTCCACAACTGAAACAATACAAGACCCTACGAGCGGGACAGCACGATCCAAAGAGCCTCTGTTTAAAGGCCAAGTGACAGATTCTGCAACATTTCCAGCCAACTCCCTGTTTTGGAAGCACAACCATGTTAACAGGACTGCCTTCTCTAGAGCTTCAGTGAGGTTTAGGTGAACGAACAGCCACCAGGGCCCGAGGAAAACCCGTGCCTTGCTGGGCTCGGGGGGCTCTCTGAGGCTGCAGCCCTGCCTGACACGCCATTTCAATCCTTCCCACGACACGCGCCGCTCGGCTCCCTCAGCGGGTTAACACAGGCGCGGCACGGCTGCGAGTCTTTCCTCAGTGCTGCCGAACCCACCAACTAAACCAACCACCCACCCCAGGCCTCCCGCCGCCATCTTGCGGCCTCGGTGGAGCCCTGCTCAGGAGAGGCCCCGCGGGCCCAAGAGGGACGGACGTCTGAGGGGCGGCTCGGGCGCCGTGCCCGGCCGCGGGGAGGCCCCGCGGGAGCTCCCGGGGACAGGAGGGTCCCCTCGCCCCAGCCCTCCGGGCCAGCGGCTCCCCGGAGCGCCGCACCGCGCTGCCCGCTCCCTACTGACAGCAATGGCGGGCAGGGGCAGCCGCTTCCCCCGTCGCCAAGGTGACCACTCCCCCGCCCCCACGAGCCGCCAAACCACCCAATCAGAAACTTCCTTCCTCCCCCCAAGTCCTGCCTCCGTTCCTCCCGTCTTGCCCTCGCGCTCCTGATTGGCTCACCGCCTCCCTGCTGGAATTGGATTGGCGGCGAGCGGGCAGCGCGCCCCTCCCCGCGGGCGGCGGGTGTCGGGAGCGAGCGAGCGGCGGGTGCGCGCGCAGGCCGGCTCCCCTCCGGGCACGCAGGGTTCCTTATAGGCGGCGAGAGCCCACCCCCCGCCCCGCGGATTATGTCGGTGTCCCCCGTGAAGCGGCAGAAGATGGAGTCGGTGCTGGACCAGCTCAAGCACCACACCACCGTGGTGGCCGACACCGGGGACTTCAACGGTGAGAGGCGCCGGGGGGAGTCCTGTCACCCCCCTCGCCCCCCCCCGCCGCGGAGAGTGGGCGCGCCCGGGCTGAGGGGCGAGCGCCCGCGGGGGAGCGAACCACCCCGGCGGGGGGAGGATCGCCGGGAGGCGGCGGGGCCGCGGGCGCTCGGTGCCGGTGCGTTGTGCAAGGCCGGCGTTACCTAACGCGGGGCGGTGCGGGCAGGGCCGCCCTCCCCGCACCCGGAGCCCCGCACGCCAGGCCGCGCTGCCGGCTGCGGAGCGGCTTCCGCCAAGGGCAGCCCGGAGCTCTCCGGCTGGTGCCGGCGGCCGCCCCGGGACCCGCTGTCGGGAGGCCTGGAGGCTCCC
>Ga0065711_1036830_pt1 | contig 20516 bp, 28 predicted proteins | sample Hoacrofraction12_FD_59098 | JGI IMG/M metagenome (GOLD analysis project Ga0065711, IMG submission 59098) | Hoatzin crop microbial communities from Cojedes, Venezuela - Epithelial fraction 12 v2 (version 2) | ecosystem: Host-associated > Birds > Digestive system > Esophagus > Crop | place...
CATTTGCAAGCGTGCAGCAGATACAGACACCGCCTCAAGCGACTCGTCAAAGCGGGTCGGTGGGGTTTGCGCAGCGGCACCGCTCCCTGCGCGCCCGCTTTGAGCCCAGGTGGTCCCGCACCACGGCACCGTCCGGTGCCAGGGTCCTGCAGGAACGGCTCTGCCAGGCTGCCAGCGAAAGCAGAGGGATGAGCACCGGTCCTGGGAGCTCGGCTTCTCCGTCACACGGAGCAGAGAGCACGGCCAGCGCCAAGCCGAGCTCCCGCTGCCCGTCCGGCGGGGCCAGCGGTGCCGCGCCACGTGAAGGCAGCTCCTGGGCTCGGGTGTCCCGGGAACAGGGCTCGCACAGCCCCCTCCCTCTGGAAATCACCAGAGGAACCATCCCTGTCAGCTCTGAGCATTCTGAAATGTACTTGGAAAGAATTACTTCATTTGAAAAGAAAATCATGTTTTGGATCCAGCCTGATGTTTTAACGCTACTTTTCCAAGCCAGATTTGGAAAAACTTATTTCTGTTGAAGTGTCTTTCGAGAGCTGAATCTTTCATAGAAGAGTAATTATGCAATTAGCTATGAATTAGTAAAAATTCATCCTAATTACTTCCAGGTGTGAAACATTTTATGCCTAAAACCAAGGCCAGGACTGGCAGTACCCTGTCAGCGCTCGCGCTCTGGGAGGATGCAGACTCAGCCCGACGCGTGCCTTGCGACGGCGCTTTTGGAAACCACAACTGCAGAGCAAGCGCAAACAGACCCCGAGCAAGCGCTCGGCTGGGGAGCCGGCGGCCCTTCTGCAACCTGCCCCGAGCCCATCGATGCAGGCTGCGAGCTGGTGCAAACTGGTGAGCCCCCAGTAACGCCCAGCGCCTCAGCCCAGGAGCAGCAGAGGCTGGGGTCCAGACTGACCCCAGGGCAGCCGACAGCACAGCGATGTCCCTCTGTGCCACTGAGGCCGAGCAAACTTCAGACAGGAACTGCGAGCCACGGCAGGGGTCAGGGCCCCGCTCGGTGCCAGGCACCCTGCAGTGGTGGGGTTTGGTTAATTCACTTCTCCCCTCCCAGTCTCAAAAAGGGGCTTCAGGGCTGTGCTCTGCCACGGGGAGCTGGAGCCCTCCTCACCCCCATCAAGCCCCAGCTAACACCACACACCATGGGTTGACTGCTGGCTGGAGAGGACAAGCCAGGTGGACCCTATTGTGCCTGGTACATCATTAAAAACACTGGAGATCTCACCATAAAGCCTGCGAGATTTCTAGCTGTAATTCCAGATCAAAGAGGCTTTGGGAAGGAGCATCCCAGGTTTGAATGCTTATCTCCACCAGACCCCATGAGCTTTTGAAGTTGCCCCATCAGTCACTAATCAAAGATCTCCTTTTAGATGGGGAAATCAAATCCCTTTCAGCAGAACCCGGTGGTTATCAGTTTCTAAACATCACTTGTCTTTTGAATGACCTTCTTTTTGTGAGCTGACCCTGGAGCCCTCACTGGAGCAGGAAAACCTTGCAAGAACTGGCCCTTTAGTTTGCAGAGCGTTGGCACACGCATAACTTTGCTTTGAGGATGTTCAAATCAGCAAAGAATGTGTGTGTGGGGAAGCAATAAAACCCTTCAGAGGTAAATGCGTGCTGTAGTCCCTGGTTAACACACAGCAATTGCCTTCAACTCCAAGTACTAACAAAGACCCAGTCAAAAGAGGAATTCACAGAATTATCAGTCTCTGCTTTGCCCCATCATTCACAGACAACGAGAAGATACCACTTCAGAGGATGAAGTTCTTAAATACAAAGCCTTTGGGCTAAAGCAGCCCTCTGGCAGCATGAACAAAAGGTCTTGTCTCCAAACTACTATAAATGATGTATCTGTAGCATCCTGGAGCATAATCTAGGGCTAAGTTTCCACAAACTGGGCTGATGAGGAAGCTGTGCCAGAAAAGTGTGTCTGCACAAGGAGCCCTACTCTGCGCCAGCAGCACCAGGACTCGGTGCCACAGGAGCGGGGAAGGGGCAACCCCGGTAGCTGCCACCTCCCTACGGCCAGCTTGGACCAGCTGCTGCTGTTCAGTTTTACCCACGAATGCCAAACTGCACAAAAACTCCCGGGATTGTCCCCGTTGCACTTTTGCCATCGAAGCTTTCAGGAAACACGTCTCATGCTGTTAAAATCCCTTCTAGGATTTCGCAGCGCAGGCGTGCAGCGAAGAGCAGGGCCCTCCTGTCGCCTGCTGCCAGGAACGCTCTCTGGACTTTGTTACGGTGATCCCACCATGCCTGCGTGATCCCTTCCTGTAAATTCGCTCTGCAGAGATCAGATGACGCGCCTCTCCTCTCAGCCAGATTCTTGATGGGAATTTACACCTTGAAACTCGATGCGGAGCAGGAGCGGAGCTGCAGCCGGTCTGCGCGCTGTGCTCCGAGCCCCCCTGCTCGGCCGCAGCGCGGCTGGCACGTCGAAAGCACGCGTCCCCTGCTGCGCCTGCTCTCTGTGCTCGAGATTCATGACCCGCTATTTTGGTCGCTCCCTCTATTTTTGGAAGTTGTCTCATGGCTCCACATCCTTCCCCGTAACTGGATTCCGCACATCCCCTGGCTCGACACTCACGGTTAACTTCTGCACAGAAAGCGTCCCTGGGCCAAGCGTCCTGCGAGGTCTGGCTGGCAGCAACAGAGGGGCTGGAAATAAGGCAGAGGGACTCTCTGGTTGCTACTCAGTGCCGGAGCAGTGACGTGTAGGACTGGAAGGAGCGCAGAGCATCTGGGCACCCGCAACAGCAACGGGGTTCAACACCCTGCAGATATCCCTGCTTCTTCCCAAAGCAGAGTGGGCCCCTCTGGAGATGCCTGTGTCCCTCCCATGCACCTTCCAGGACATCCCACGCACCTGGAGAGGCAGGTGAGCAATAAAGCCCCAAGAACAAGCTGTGTTTGAGCTCTGCTGGGGCTGTGCTGTGGCTCAGCACACACCAGCCCCCTGCCCACACCCCGGCTGTTGGTAGGCTGGGACATCCATCACCGCTGGTGGCTTTCAAGAGCTGCTCAAGGTCCCCTGACTAAAGCACGGGAGACTGAAAGCAAAATCAGAGCGTTTCCCCAAGTATCACCTCTCTCATCCATCCTGTAACCTCCTTCTCGTCTGCTATTCCCTCCATCTTTTCTTCCTGTCCTTCCTCCTCCCTCTCCTCTCCCTCCTTCCCCTGGAGCCTCTCTGCTCGCCCTGGTCACACGCTGGGCAGGACCCTGCTCGGCTGCAGTCTGGGGCAGCCCGGTGCAGGAGCTGCCGAGGGCAGAGACGATCGCTCCCCACAAGCGAGCGGCTCCGCGGCCCCCCGCCTGCTGCGGGCAGCAGCACTGGGGGGACGCTGGTGCCCCACGCCTGTCGCTCCAGCGTGACGCTTCGCGAAGGGGCACTGCCTACTTTTCAGCAACATAAATGGTCTTAAAGGAAAAAAGCTGCAGTGGAAGCAAGTTCTGTAGATCACCACGCACCTAAACAGCACAGCTTTTATTGGGTTATACCTGATTTCTTGCACATTTGCCTGGGCGACTCTGAATAATTAAAAATAAACCTCCCTTATAAAAAACAAACAAACGGTATCACTGTCCCGGGCAGCAACAGCCCGAGGGCAACGCTTTCTGGCTGGGGTGCAGTGCCCGGGCGCTGCTGAACCGAACTCCCAAGGCTCCTTTGAAAACTCTGAGCCTGAGCACAGGAGACTCGAAGGTGGAGTGTACCGGACCGTCGCTGCCAAAAACTAGAGTATTTTTTTAATAAGGGCTCAAACAAACTAATAAAAAGACCCCGTCAGCAGGGCAAATTTCATTCCAGCTGGGAGCTGGATTCCTGTTAAAAGAAAGTGCCAGCAGGCCCTTTAGCTCCAATGGCACTACCAGACATAGCTATAATTACGAGCTTTCTACTGCTGCGTGAAAGCTGTTCTGAATTTCAGTGGGCAGAGGGGCACAGAGGAACAGTAAATCACCCAAACAAAAGGTATGGGCAGCAGGGAGCAGGCTCCGGTGTTAACCAAGCACCATTGTAAAGAGCTTAAATTATGAACATGTGCCATGGTTAAAACAGGATCTGCAAACTGGAAGCTAATTGTCCCCAAGGAGCCCGAGCATCTCTGCAAGCACGGGAGAAATCAGGCCACACTTACTGGGCCTTTGTTCCCGGGAACTCCAGTGTTCCCAGTTCACTCCTATGAGTGGAAAGACCGTGACTGCGGCTGCAGTGCAATGAGCAGAGCGGTGCCCTGGCCCCACGTGCCCCGGGATGCTCAGAGCCTCCTTGGCCAGGCTGTGCAGGGAGCGTGCCCATCCCAGGGACCAGCAAAGACCTCGACTGCCTTCAGGTAAGAGATGCACGAAGGAGCAGATGATGTTTGTGAGAGCAAATGATGCAGGGACCCAGAAAGTATCTTTTTGTCTCAAGTTTCCAGGCTGAAAACTCCTCCCTGAGGCAGGTTCGTTGCTTGGGCACCCTGAGCTGATCTCCACAACCAGCTCCCAACTTCAGCCTTGCAGCCGGGGTCTGGGAGGAGGCTGCTGCTGCACCAGAGCCCAGCGCAGAGCGAGGGAAGCAGACAGTGCCCAGAGCAGGGCTCCACCTCGCCCGCAGCCCAGCGCATGGCCCCGCTGCAGCCCGACGCTCCCCATCGCGGCCGAGCTTCCCTCGCAGCGCTCGGAGGAGGTCCCCGGGTGCTGCAGCCGCCCTCCTCCTGCCCCAGCCCGGTTCTGCCAGGCAGAGCAGGGGCTGCGGGCGCAGCCGGAGGGCACCGGCACCGGGCTGCACCCCAGCCGGAGCTGCCTCCCTCCCGCCAGCAGCCTCAGCAGGCTGGGACCCCGGGGGTCTGCGGCTGCAGGATGGAAATCCAGCCCTTCCCTGGCTCCATGCAGCCCCTGCTCCGTCCCACAGCTTTCTGCAAGCAAACTCTCCAAGCATAACTTCCTATTAGCAGTTATTTCAGTAACTACTGTCACCACCCGTCCAAGCACAAACTCTGAATAATCTGTTATTGATTTGTACATGGATTTGTACCGGAAAAGATTTTCCCAAGACCCTCGGCTTTACACAGCCTCCTTTATTAGCCCTGGATGGAACGCTTGCGGGAGGGCGAGCTGTGAGTCACAGGACCATTGCTCAGCACCGCAGCCTCAGGAGAGGAACCTAAATCAACCCTGAGCTAGAACTTCTGAGGGAAAGTCAGGCGCTCGGCTGTGAGTTATAGCTAGGCAAGACGGCTCTCCCAAGGCAAACCAGCGCTTACTGGTCAGGTGGACACCAAACACAGTCTTTGAGCTGGAAATTTCTGGCCAGACTTGGCAAGGAAATGAGTTTGACCACTTCACCCCCCGCTGCGAGCTGTCCCAGACGCCCTTCTCCCCTTGGGCAGAGCACCCCTCTGCCCGCTCCTCTCCACTCGGTGCACACCTCGCTCCCGCGGTGCCTTGCTGTCCTCTGCACATCCCTGCCCTCCCGGGCACGCCAGGGTGCCCAAGGCTGAAGCCCACGCTGCCAGGCAGACTCAGAGCTGTTTCGCCCGTTTCTGGCCCCTGCGTGGAGGGCAGGGTGCGAGCAGCAGCGGCGAGCGCAGAGCCCCTCGGCTGGCAGAGGCAGGGACCCCCGCAGGTCTCCCCTCCCCGCTCCCCCCATCCCATTCCGCAGGGATTGCGTTTCTGTTTCACCAGCCGCTTCCTCGCCCCGGTCCCGCAGCGGAGCCCAGGCAGCCGGACCCAGCGCCGGGACGGCCTCGCAACCCGGGGACAAGCGCCAGGTTCCCCCTCCCCTTGATGGATTTTCCTACTCGCAGAGATTTGTCTGCAGAGCATAACTCCTCTGCGCCTTGAGAAAGCCAGCGCTCTCCCCGCGCCAGCTGCAGTATTAATATCCCAAACTGGGACGCAAGGAGGGAGAGCGTGAGAGTGAAGAAGCAAGTCCGCACCAAACCACATCAGTAAAATGAGAAAGCCAAAGATTGCGTCATAAATAAGGACCAGTTGACACTTCTTAAATTCATAGCTTTAGCACACAGCAAAGTGTCTCCTTTTTATCAGGAATTTGTTGACAAGGGTTGCAAAAAGATCTACAAATAATACTGAGTGGGGCTATGAAAATGTATTTGTGGAACATTTCAGTATCAGGGATCACCATTATATCGGAAGAATTCATCTTCCTGGAACATTTTATTAGTATCTAGATTTTATAGCTGCTCCCTTTTAATTTTTTTAAAATTTATTATTTTTTTCATTCCTCCAGCAAATGTAGCATTGGCTGAGAAGAGGGGGGGGACCAGCGTCTCGCATCTCTCCCCACCCCCTCCCTGGCTCCCTGATTTATCCCCTGCATTTCCAGCCTGGCAGCGGCCATCAGGGGTTCGGCTTTCCAGGCTCCTTTCTTGGGGCTGCTTTTCCCCACGGATTTCCCGGGTGACCTTGGGCCTCGGTGTCCCCTCAGTCCAGCTGGCTGCTCACAGCATCGGAGCCAGGCTGGGGACCAAGCCTTGGGGACCACGCACACCCTCAGAGCCCCCTCTGCCTACACGACGCCAGCTCGGGAAGGGACATTCAGAGCAGCCCCGCTACACCGAGCTCAGGGTCTCGGGGCCAGGGATGTAAAACTTGGGGAGCAGCTGGGTGAAGGGGAGCCCGGGAAGGCACCAGCACCCCGAGCCCGGCTGTGCTGCCTTGCTCCCCCCAAGGCAAATCCTGGCCGGGCTCTGCCGAGCCCCCAGGCTCTCTCTGCTCCGGTTTCCCCGCGTGCCCCCCAACGAGTGCCCGTCCTGCCCTCTCCCCTCCGCATTCCCCCTCCTCCCCCGGCCACGCCGCAGCTCCAGCCTGCCCGGCAGAAGCGATGATAAATGTCCGACGGTGGCATTACAGACAGTCATAAATAACGCCTTGCTCCTCGGTGCCGGCAGTTTCCATTAGGGCTGTCTGGATCGGGCTGTTGATACCCCCAGTCTGCACGGGGCCCAGCCGTAAAATTTATCAGTATGCTTTCCTCACCCCATAAATCATCCCAACTGGAAGCCGTATGGCAGATAAGGCCTTAAAAACACACGACCAGGAGCAGCGGCGGGCAGGCAGCTGCTCTGCAGAGCAGGGCACAGGGGGAGAAGGACACCTCTGCTTCTTGGTTGCATCTCCCCAGGGTCCAGCAGACCCCATGCCACAGCAGGCCAGCCACCCAGTGCCCCTTGCACCTCCCCCCCCAGGGCTCTGCGCTGGTTTGGGAGCCAGAAAAGGGCATTTTGGGGGTTTCCAGGACTTACTAGCAGCTCAGAAGCAGGAATCATCCCCCTAAAACACAAAGCCCAGACTGCACATCCCCTGGGCTTCCCACTCCGTCATCACATCTCCAGCAGAAAAAGCCACATCAATAGGGAAACTGAGACCACTCACTAAGGGACCAGCACACACCAGTTTGCCACCCAGGCAGCAGGCATGTATGCTGGGAAAAGACCCCAGCACCAGAGCAGAGCCCAGTTCACCCCCCCACTGCTCACTCTGCAGCCCCCGCCACCACCCCACTCTTGAGGAATTTAGCTGGTGGACAGCAAACACCAGCAGCCCCCAGCACCAGCAGGGCACCGTGCAGGCAGCTACTGGGACAGAGCAAGCACAGAGGGAAGCTCACAGTCAAAGTCAGAGACTTCAGAGCTAGCAGAGCCTCACAACAGAGCAACTCACGTTTCTCTCCTCTCCCCGCTGCTGCAGTAGCACAGGAAGCAAAGCCCAGGCCAAGGCCATGTTTTTCCAGTCCCTGCTCTGCCCATCCTTATTTATTCCAACACAGAATGAGGTGTAAATTGATACCAAATCAGCCCGTTCACACTTCACACCCACTTTGCACTCAAGCAAATGTGTAAAGTGATGAAGAATGAGGCCTATTGTTATGGGGTTTAATTAAAAAGTCCTACAAAACACAATATTCTGCGCTTGCCTGGGGCAGGAGCTGGGTGCCCTGTGCTGGGCGCTGAGCTCTGCACACCCGGAGCTGCCCCAGCAGCACCCTCCCTCCAGCACACGGCCCAGCAGCTCTCAAACAGCAATGGGCAAAGTATGGGAGGGGAGTTTTTACACAGCAGGGATTTACCGGAGCGTTTACCATCCCTTTCCCCCGCCTGAGTGAATGTCTAGGCACAACCAGGCAGTATTTACACGGGGAGAGCCCCGCGTCGGAGTCGCAGCCAGCCGTCAGTCCAGCCCCTGGGCTGTGATCCATGCGGATCAATGAAGCAACGGGCTTGGGACGGTGCAGGCACCTGCCCGCTGTTCTCCCCACTTGCTTTCTTCCCATTCATCTCCAGCTCCAGCTCCCCGCCTCGCTTCCCTCGCAACCCATTCCACAGCGCACCGCGTTTCCTTCCTGGCGGGAGCTGTCATCGGCCCCGGGAAGGAGCCGTTCCCAGCAATCTGCGGCCATCAACGGGTCAACCGCGTGTCCGAGCGGAGGAAGCCACGCGGCTCTGGAGTACAGAGCAATTCCAGGAATCTTGTGCTACCTCGATAGAGGCCTGTCTTGCAGAGTCTGCCATAGTGAACTCTTGGGAACACATTAAATTAAGTGTCCTAAATTCGCCTAACTATGCATTTAATTTGGCAGTAATAGGACGCTCTCTGTATAATAGCGGAGTTGCTGTATAATAGAAGAGTAGCTGCATATTAATATTTTGATTATTAAGGACATGTGTATTGGAGGCTTGATAACTATGTAATATATTATTGCTTAATTGCTCAGACTCTTAAGTATGTTTTCATAATTAGCTGCTATTTAGTTAACGTAAATATCCAGCTTATTAAATATAGAAATGCATTTCTGCTTGCAACAGTTATTTGCACGAGAAGAAACAACGCGAGCAGAGCTCTCGGCTGGCCCGAGGAGCCCGCAGCGGCGCGGTGGGAGGGCAGCGACCTGCCGATGCGTGGCTCTCCCGTGGCCAAGCAGCCACTTCAGCTGTCAGCACGGAAAGGCCGTTCTGCCACAGAGCTCATCCCGGCGCTCCAGACCTCGCAGGCTGCACTGGCCGTGATGGGAAGCCTTTCGGAGTTCAAGCCGTGGCTTTGTCTGGTTGCTCTCAAGCAGAGATAATCCCCTCTACCTGGGCCAGGCAGCTGATGTGCTTCCTCCCTCCTCAATTTGGTAATAAATCTGCCAAGCTGGGAGGCTTCTGAATGAGGCTTTCGCTCGTGTTTCTGCATGGAGGACCCATAAAAACCATATGGAAATGAAAGGCAGAGATGCATATTTCACCCTTTGCCCGAGCCGGGCCCGCAGCGCGGGGATCGGCAGCACTGACCCGCTCTCAGCTCGTGGTCTCCCCGCCAGCACCTCCCACCGCCCCGGCCCGGGCAGCGTCGCTCCACGGCTGCACGCGGGCGCGAGCAAAGCCACCTGCTCCCGGGACACCCGTCCCGGCGCGGTGCTCCCTGCCGCGGGCACGCCTGCCGGGGGGGACGGGGGAGAGCGGTGGGACCCCCCTCGGCATGCGCCCCGCGTTCGGGCAGCGAGCTAGTGCTCAAAATCCCGTGCGCTGCTGCTCCGAGCTGGGGTAGAAAAAAGAGCCGATGCCCGAGGAAAATACAGCCAGGGCTCACTGTGGAAACGCCTCGCCAGCAGCCGAGCCCCGGGACAAGGGCGATCTCGGGGTGCTTCTGCTTGCTGTGACGCAGAGGAGGAGAGGCCCCGGACCACGCCACTGCAGAGGGCTTGGCTCGGGGCCCCCCGCAGCCGCCACGCTCTCTGCCTGGCTCGCCGCAGTGGCAGAGCTTTGCAGAAATGGCAGAATCGTCCCAATGGCTGGCGCTGCTCCGGCGCAGAGCATCGCTCCCCGGCGAAGGTCGCAGCTGCAGGTGCACGTCCCGCTGCCACGAGCCTCCGAGCCCCAGCCCGCACCCGGCCGAGGCTTCGCCCAAACTTCTGGGATGAAACAGTCCACAGGGGTTTGAGCTTGTTTTTCAAGTGCACAGGTTTTGGGCAGGTTTCTTGTTTTGGTTCCTAAATGCCACATTTCAACGTGTTTATTGTCCCCCTGCCTAACAGGGGAGGAAGGCTGAATGAGCTAATAACTTAGCCGCCGCCAACATGTTTATTTGATTTTTTTTTTTTTAAGAGCTTTAGCAAATACAGAACGTACAAGCAAAGAAAAAAAACCCCTGGTGCCAGCATGTATAATTCCTCTAGGAGCAAGTCTGATAGGAACACAAAAGCATGCAAGCTTCCAAACGGTAACCAATATTTGCACATCGGAGTGACTAATTCTCCACTCCGCGCCACAGAACAATAGGCGTAATAGCAAGGTGCATTAATGCAAAGCGGGATTGTCTGCTGCCTTGGTTATTCGACACATAAACAAGGAGAGGAGGAGGATTTTTATCTACCTGTATAACTATTCGCTGAACAGCGGGTTACAAATGCGCTCAGAAAATGCTGACCCAGGGCTGCTCCTGCACCTCCTGCGCCGGATTGGCACATGATTTGCAGCACTGCGGGAGTTCTATAGCTGACCTCATTAGCAGTGCATTTCCTGGCTTGTTAGCATCATATTTGTATAATTTACGGCACCTTCGTTTTTATGGAATGTGTTCCTTGTAGAGTGTAATGGCAGCAATATATTTAACCTCTCCTATTTAGGAATGCTGTTGCTGAAGGCAGCCTGGAGATATAAAAGGGATGGGTTTTTTTTTTTTCATCCTTTCTTTCTCTCTTGCATGCGTATTTTTTTTCCAGCCGGTTGCTAGATACCCAGATCTACGCGTAACCTGTCAAGTGTTCATAAAAGGCAACGTGAAGCGGCGCTCAGGAAACCGCAGCTTTTGCAGGAGCATTCCCAAGGTCAAGGCCCTAAATCAGCGCAGCGTCATCTTCCCAAAGCCACTACTCAGCTGCTGGAAGAGGCGCGAGGACTGCACCAGCGAGGAGGAAGGACAGCTCTGCGGTGAAGGCAGCACGTGGGGGTGGGACGGACCTGAGCTCCGCTCCTGGCTCTGGCACGGCTCTCTTGGCCAGCCATGGGCTCGAGCCTGTCCTGGTTTCACAGCCGGGGATGCTCCTTCTCTGCGCTGCTCCCTTCGCAGGCCCGGTGCGCGCGGGAACCTCTGCGCTGCTGTGACAGCCCCCAGCCAAGGAGCCTGCGCGCCGGGGACGCCGCGCTGCTCACCTGGTGGAAGCTTCAGAGATGGGCTGGGACTGCTGCCCTTCTTCAGCTGGGCCGAACTGCTGCGAGCAGGCAGGGCTTTCCTCGGGACAGGAGCGTGTCACAGGCTGGGGGCAGAGGATCGGCCCGTGCCCCTCGGATCCCCCCACGCCGTGCCGGAGCATCGTGGCCTGCCAGAGGGAAGCTCCGTTACACAGCTGGCACCATTTCTAGCGCAGAGCCTTTAGGAACACGATCCTATTTCTGTTCCAGTCATCACAGTTGTTTTGTTGCACTCTGGCAAATTAGAGCATTGATTTTTGCGAGCGCAAGGAGGAGATGAGAAGGTGACCTGCAGAGACCCACCCGAGCAACACAGCTCAGCCTGCACCCCTGCCCAGCCCCTTTCCAGAGCAAAAAACCCCTGGGAGCCGGGAACCCGCCCCGCCTGTGCTGCGCTCCAGCTGGAAGCACCGAGGCTGCTGCCGCCGGCTTCGCGGCCCTCCCTGGCAGCGATCTCCGAGAACGTGGCCTCGGAGGCTGACCACATGTGGTCACCCACAGTGCCGACCTCCCCGGGTGCCCCAGGCTCCCTGTGCAGCCCATGCAGCCCTGGCAGGCTCCGAGTCACCCAGCCCCGTCAGAGGCGGCTGAAACAGGGCAGCCAAACCCCCGCGAGCGCTTGTTTGCCTCCGTCTAAACGGAGCCCAGGGTGACGGGCGCAGATAGAGAAGTCTCCTGTTGACAGCTAAAGTCAAGCAAGACGAACCCCACCTGCAGAGATGTTTACTACTGATGTTGTAAAACTCACTGCAGCTTGGAGCATGGTTCTCAGCTGGGGGTGCTGCTCGTTAGTGCCTACCAGGCAGGCTCTGACACGAAAACACGGGTGTTTTCATGAGAGCCTGAGGAATGCAGCACCCAAACCACTGGAATGCCCTTTGGGGCAGGAGTTAATGCCAGGTTGCTCTTGGGGCTCATCCATCACACCACCAAGTTGGCATCACTTGAAAGCAAGTGCCTATGACTAAGCAGTCCCTGTGCTGGATTAAAACCGTGCTTATTTTTGGGCTTGTCTGTAGATTCAAGAGGAGGGAGCGAGTTAAGACGGAGCCAGCAAACAGGACAGAAAATGGCTTTCCCCAGGGGTGCTCCAGTCACTGGGGACTCCAGGGTGATGTGGGTTGGGGCTGTCCTACATCCTCTGTTCCTCCCACGGAGGCTAATTTGTCCTCCTAACCCACTGACTCCTTGAGCTTGAGGAGACACCAGACTAAGACCATTTCTGCCATTCCTCTCCCGGCCTCAGATAATTTCTGGAGACTCTGGGAAGAGGTTTAAGGACCCTAACGTTCATCAGGCAGAGCACGCCATCACATATACTGCTGCATCTCTCACAGCAAGCACCTCTCCAGTGGGAAGCGGGCTGAGAACGCACAAAGTCATGTCATGAAGGTGACTGAGGAGAACCTTGGCTTGCTTCAAGTGAACTGGAGGAAATTCAGAGCGGCTCAGCAGAGCTAAAAGGTCTTCAAAGGCACTCTCTCGCCCATTCCTCATTTTTAATGAATTCCTCTGCATCCCTTGGGGCTGTATGTCCAAATAAGTGTCATTCCAGTATTATCTGATAATTGCTAACTGGATGGGCATGGTGGCTGCTTCCCTGCTTTGTCCCAGCCTTGTCACTGCATTCATCAACTCCACCTCCAAGTCCCTGTGCTGAACTGTTGGTTTGAAGAGGGTGAAGTGAAAATTAAGCAGCTTTTCCTCAGGAGACAGAGCCCTCCAAGCCTGAACTAACCCATCCCTCCCTGTACAGAAGCCATTTGCAAGGTTAAGCAGGGCCTGTGGCTCTCGCCATGGCCAAGCGCATCCTCCATCTGCTCCCGCAGAGCCTGGCGGGAGCCGTTCCTTGCATTTTTCTTCCCCTAAAGTCACAAATTCCCTCCTGACAGCTATCTCTCTACTATGGGATGAGACAACTGCTTTAGGTCAGCTTAGGCACGTTGTAGACCTGCTGCTGGCACGTGTGATCTGCGACCAAGGATCTCCTCAGGCAGGACCAAGCGGCTGGGCAGGCGTGTGAGCCCCTCCACCTCACCAGCCCACCAGAGCTTGCTGCTTTCCGGCTGAGCATCCATCTGCTTTTTTCCAGTAAAGATTTCAAAATCCAGGATCTCACCTTGGGGGCGAGAGGCGAGGCGCCCTGGGAGTTTGCCCTGGGGACTGCGTGCAGGCCCTTCCGTCTCCAACAGCTTGTGGTTTGTTTACGCCTTAAAACAAGATTCGGATCCCTTCTAACTTGATTTAAATTGAACTTGTCTCATTAAATGGCTCTGTACCCGCTTCGTTGTCTAAACATCCCATTTTCATGCTGCTCAGGTCCTCTGTGATATCTCGCAGTGATGAATTCCATGGGTTAGCTAACGGTTGCATAAAAATACATCTTTTTGTGATGCTTTTCAGCCTGTTTGCACCTGACATGGCTCTTGTGCTGTGACAGCGGCTCCAGATTACTCGCCTTCTCCCTCCATTTCGATTTGCTCAGTCTGCTTTCCCCTCTTGCTTAAGCCCATCCTAATTTCATTCAGTCTCCAGCTGAAGAGCCAGGAGGATACAAAATGAGTTTCTGCTGCCAGAGGGGGAAATCCGGCTCCGTCTGCTCCCGCGCTGCCCGCAGGCTCAGGTGCGGGGGACCTCTGAGAGGTGTCTTGGTGCTGGGTTTGCAGGGAGGAGACATCTGAGCCAGCTTTCCAGCACCGCGGCCGGCTGCGGAGCCCCAGCTCGGGGAGGGCTGTGCTCTCCGCTCCATGTGCGGGTCCTGGGTGCCAGCAGCTGGATCCGGCCCTCCGGCCAGGCAACCCGCTCCAGGGCTGCTCCAGTGAGCAGAAAGCCAGGTGGAGGTGGTACTCCCCACGCGAGTCAAGACCCGGCCTCCTCCGCCGCCGTCCAGGGGGTCCTGCCCCGCAGGGGCTGCGGGTGGGTGCGGAGCAGAGCATCACAGCCTGCAGCCACCCGCTGCGGCGCGCGTCGACGAGGGGCTGCGCGTCGTTACCTTCTAACTCCCATCAGTTACCACTTGGGGTTAACAAGCGTCTCCACCCACCCCAAACAGCAAATATGAAAGTACGGATCGGGCTGCGTCAGGCAGCGGCCCCTGCGACCCCTCTCCCTCCTCGCTGCAGCCCCGCCGGAGCAGCCGGGCAGCGGGGACGGCGCGCGGGGCCCCGGCGATGGCTCTCGGCGCAGCCCCCGGCTTTGCGGCAGCCCTGGGAGCCAGCGGCAGCCCCAGTCATGTCTCCGCGGCTTCTTGTTAGCTGCACTCTAAGCAGGAAAGTGACTGGCCCTGACAATATAATTTACATTGCTGTATAAAACTATCTGTGGAAGCCAAGCTAATTTGTGCCAGATTAGGCTATTTGTCTCAGCCACTGTCTAACGGCACAATCTATCAGAGGGCTGTTTTCAAATATCGCTTTTCAAGCGTGCCCTTGAGAGGCAGGAATTGATTGGGATCTTAGAAAGCAAAATTACAGCAATAACTTAAAAGAAACAATAATTACTGAATCATACCAGTGTCAGCACTCTGCAAAACACGAAATAGCCATCAAACCCCAATCCAATATATTCTGAAGCAAATTTATTGAATGGAAAAAGCAGTTGAGTGAGGCTTTTTTTCTCCCCTCTCCCTTCGCCCCCTCGCTCTCTCCCTGTACATATGGTTATCTCAAAACCGCAAGTGAATGAGTCGATAATTCTTGTCATTGACTGCTCCATTTTCAGAGAGTCAAGAAAAGATCCATTAGCTACCTCCCGACTCGGTGTCTTTCCCCTTCCCCTCCAGTCATTTGCTAGTCTGCGCTCCTCCGGCAAACAAACATATATAACTAATCATCTGTTAAAGCGCCGAGTCCCCTAATAAATCTCTGCAACTGAAATACTTTAATGGGTAATTAATTGATCCTGTTCCAGAGGAGTAATAAGATAATAAATTAGACAATATTTCACTCAGTTGTGTCAGTGTACTGCTAATGGTGCTGTAGGGCTAAGCCGAAGGATAATAAATTAGCCAGAAATTAACTGCTAAGAGCTTTCTGCAGAGAAATTGGCTGACAGGCAAGGCTTTGTGATTTAGGGCCCCGCTGCCATTGCCGTGCTCTCCATCCCATTTATTTATTTTTTGGTGCTTGCAAACATTAACTCTGGTCCGGAGCCGGGAGCGCCGGGCCGGGGCGGTGGCGGGGGGCCGGGCGAGGGGCGCAGCGTCCTCGGTGCCGGTCTCCGGGCAGCGCGGGCAGCCCCACGTTCAGCCGCGCTGGAGAGCGGCAGATTTATTGCAATCTGGTTGCGCTGCATGTAGGTAAATTACTTTTGTGCTGACTGTAAAGACTGTCTCTAAGGCAAGTTATTACCCATCCAGCAAACAAAAAGGAAATATTTTATAGTGCTTCTGTCATATTTCACAGGAAGGGCTGGCAGAGATACCGGGAAAGATGACACCGGGGGACCCATCCTCGCGCGGTGTAAACCAGCACAGCCCCACCGAGGTCTGCCCGCTTACCTGAGCCCTGCTAACGAGCAGTTTAAGAGGTTTTTAAACCTGGCTTGAGTCTGCAGCCCACACACAGGCAGATGCCTGCAGCAGGGGCGCTGAGTGGCGATGGCTTTGATCACGCCAGAGGCAGCCAGCCTCGAGCAATGCCAGAGGGAGGTGGGGGGGCAAAGGTGGGCTCGGGTTGGGGCTGAAGGTCTCCCACAGCGCCTTAGACCAGGGACTGGCAGGGCTGGGCCATCCCAGGGAGACAGAAGATGAATAAAAGGTGGCTTTAAAAAGCCAGAAACCCACTTGCCATCACTGGATTTATTTCCTACCTACAGCAAAGTGGAAGAGGAAAACAACGATCAGTCTGTGGGGAGAAATCTGGCTTCCTAGAAAGAAGGAAACATTTGCAGCTCCCTGTTTTGCAGAAGAAACCAAAATCCATGACATCTGATTCAAACCTGCAGTTCCAGAGGGTTCGTGTTACCCTTGGTCCAAGCCCAGAACATGTCTGGGACTAAAGGAATTGAAAATTCCTGCTGAACACTGAGCTCTGAGTGCTGTGGGACACAGCAACGCAGACCCCAGCTCTCCAAGGGACCTCTCCAGCTGGGAAGGACCCGGGTGCTCTGCCCTGCCACCCTGCATGGCTCTGCCTTGGGCTCTGAGAAGCGCTGGAGATCCACTCCCCAGCCCGGTTTACAGCCCACTGATCCCAGCTCCCGACAATTTTACAGCCCTTGATTACGGCTCAACCTGAAACAGGCTCCACAGATCCTCACCCCACCATCAGCTCTTCATCCTCAAAGGAAAGGAGACTTCAGGCCTAGGGGCTATAAAGGGAGTTTTGCAAGGAACCTCCTCCTTTTCCTCTTTATTTGGGGCTGCTTTGATCATAGCAAAGCTCAGCAGTGCCCATTAGTAAGGCGCTCTGGTGACGGCATCATCCTCCCATTCGTCTCCCCCTTGCAGCAGCAAGGGCCTGGGCAACAGCGAGAGGATGGAAGTCACCTTTCAGAGGCGCTGGGGGAGCTCTGGGTCAGGGAAGGAGCAGGCTGGTGAAATGCCACGGGAAGCTCCCCGTGCAGGGGATACCGCGGGTGCCACACAGCAGCCCTCAGTGTCCTGCATCCCGAGACAGCTGGGCCCCGCAGCACCCTATATCCCGATACACTCGGCCCCGTGGCATCCCGCAGCACCCTGCATCCCGATACAGCTGGGTCCTGCAGCATCCTGCAGCACCCTGCATCCCGATACAGCTGGGTCCTGCAGCATCCCGCAGCACCCTGCATCCCGAGACAGCTGGGTCCTGCGGCACCCGGCAGCACCCTGCATCCTGATACAGCTGGGTCCCGCAGCATCCCGCAGCACCCTGTATCCCGATACAGCTCAGCCCCATGGCACCCCGCAGCACCCCTCATCCCGCAGCACCCCTCATCCCGCAGCACCCCACACAAGCGCGGCAGAGGGGAGCGGCTCAGCAGAGCCCCCACGGCCAAGCACCTCTCCTTGGCTTTGCCCTCTCCCGCTGCCCCTGCTCCCCTTCCTGCTGCCTTTGCTTCCTAGGAGGAGGTGAACAGAGTGATAATCAGCCAGGGCACCAGGAGAGCTCATGGACGAGATTAAAAGCAAATCAAAGAAGAAAAATTGTGGCATGGTTTATGTCTTCCTAATTAAAACCCCGCCAGTCTCCCTTCTCTTCCCCCCCTCCATTTTCCAGCTAATGTTACACTAACGAGCTGAGTTTAGTGGCATTTATGTAGATAAAAGTCCTGATGATTGATCTCAATGGCTTGTTAAAATTAGTTTCAGTCCACCATATTGATTTAATTCCATTGCTTGAAAGTGCTAATTAATAATGATAATAAAAGTGTCTGGGCTCATTATTATCAGGAGGCAGGTTGGGAAGGGGATGAGGGGCACAGCAGCCTGTGCATCACTCGCTCCATCTAAAAATGGCCTCTGAAAGGCCGGAGTGGAGCGGAAAGCAGAGCAGGCAAGAGAGCAGGGCAGGGGAGGGGCAGGGGAGCTCGGGTTTGCCCTTAGCCAGGGCCGGGTAACTCTGCAGGGTGTTTCTGCAGGATGGCAGTGACTGCGACACTGTGGGAACCACAGACACGACGGGACATCAGCCGGGCTTCCCCTGGGCCGTGCCGTGCCGCTGCCCGTCCGCGGGGCCTGGTCCAGTCCGCCCCCAACACCTCCACCTCGGGACACCAGCTCCGGGGAGCTCCGGGGACCGCCGGGTGTTTCGCATGTCACCCCGAGGCTTTGATCGTCAGGGCCCGTCGGCGGGGGCCCCGGTGCCCACCCTGCGCCCTGGTCCCGTCCTGCTCCCGCCAGCCCCGTCCCGGGTGGGCTCGGGCACGGGCGCCCGCTCCCAGACTGCTGTTCATTAGGCTCCTGCGACATCGCTTCGTGTTTCCTAAAATGTTTTGCACTGAGATTTTCTTCTTATTTAAAGACTCATCCCTGGACCCAGCGTCGGTGTCAGAGAGCAGCCCCAATTAAGGAATTTGCCGAGAATGCACTGCCTGCAAGATGCTGCTCATGCTCTCCTTCAGATACCTGCTGTCTCCAGCTACTGCAGCCTCTTTCCTGGGGAAATTAATTAGTGTAATTAATATATTTATGCAATCATTCAAAGTGCTGATTACAGACAACTGCAGAGAAAACTTTGAGCAGTGACAGCCACCTCTTCCCTGCACTCGGCGGTGTAATTTCTTGGCATTTGTTTAGCTCTGCTCCTGGCCAGCTACTTTGACAACGTCGGCTGCGTCCCCCGCCGCCCCACTCCTTCCCTGCACCGTTGCAGGGCTCCCTGCCAGTACCCACCCTCGCTTTTAGCAGCACCCAGAGCCAACCGAGCTCCCCGGAGCCTGCGGCGAAGGTGCTGGGCAAGGTCAGCCCGGCGAGGAGAGGCACGGGGGGTCCCAAGCCACCCCGCAGAGCCGGGACTTCTCCTGGTCCTGCCATGCGCTGCATGTGCTTAAAGCCCCAAATCCAGAGCCGCCAGCAAGACCAGGTCACCCCTCGGAGGAGCTCGCCTCCCCCCCCGGCCCCCCAGCCCCACCGTGCTGGGCCAACGCCGCGTGGCTGTGCCTGCCTCCGGAGCCAGCGGCACTGCGGCTCGGGACCTGCTCCGACGGGGAACTGCCGGTCAGGGAAGGGCCCTTCCCCATCTCTCCCCCCTTTGCCCTTTCTGTCTCTCATTTCTTTCTCTTTTATTTCTAAAAATTCTCTCTGTCTTTCTCATCCATCATTTTCTCATTCCCTCTCTCCCATACAGAGCGAGCCAGCTAATGGAGTCTGCATTAATTCAGTCCTCCCTGACAGGGGCTGTAATTTCAATAAATAATTACGGGACTTGGTTTCATCTCCCTCCTTCCCGAAATGTGGCTGCACAAACTCATTGCACGGGGCTGGGCAGGTCACCAGCAGCGGGACTGCAGGGTGGCCCCGCGGGCTTGGGGACTGCGGGCTCCAGACCCTGTTCATCTTCCTGCGTCGCTGCTTCTGCTTTTCGAACGCAGCGGTGCGGGGCCCAGACCCTGCGCCGGGTGGTTTCGGGGCGTGCTTGGGGAGGCTTCAGCACCCTGGTCTGAGCTCCAAGCCCCGGCTCTCACTGCATCCCGAGGACGGGGGGTTCATTCCTGGCCCATGGAGGGTTCCCAGCCAGGGCCGTGCCCGTCCTGCCCTGCTCTGCCCACCCCAGCCCCAGCACTGGATGCGCAGCAGGAGCCCACCAGGATAATCTTCCCCGTGTCCATAGGGAGCGTGGGGTGGCCCAGCCAAGCCCAGGCATGGTGGCAGAGGGTTTGTAGCACGGATCCCACCGCCCGCCCGCAGGGACGGCACGGGGGGAACTGTGCCACCGACCCGACAAGACGGACCAAGGCGAAGCCAAACCCAAGGCCAGCCAAGGCCAGTAGTCCCCTGGGCTCTGCAGGCAGTGAGACCTCCACAGCCACCTCCAGTGCCTCTGGTCTGGGCTGAAAACAAAGTGAAGGTCCCTGAGTTCTCCTATAAATGGTAATGATAACACAATTATCATGCAAAACAAAAATTAAGTTTAATGGTGCAAAGCCAGGGTGTACTGTGGAGGTAATTCATATTAATTATGTTTGGATTAAAAGCTTATTTCTTTTGTTAGCATCTGCAAGTAGGAACTTAGCAGTAAAAAAAGCCGCATATAATTACTGCGTCTTATGGAGGAGCAGTGTCGAACTTAATGGAGCATCCCCGTTCTCTCTGGGCACCCGACGAGTGGTAATATTTCACATTTTATGAAATACAGAAGAAATAAATTACAGGTTTAATGATAAGCATTACTTGGGCTCGTAACGCAGCGTGATTGGCTACTTAATGCGCGCAGACCTGCAGACCCGAGCAGCGCAGGGGTGGGGGCAGGGGGTCCCCCTGCCCGGCAGCACCCAGGGCAACACGGCGCACCCCACAACTCGCCTCAGCCCCTGCCCGAGCGTGTGCCTTGCTCCTGCCTCGGCTTCTGGTTCAACACGCGAGGGCCGGTGGGCGCGATGGCCAGGTCTGCAAACTGTTACTTACACCTGAGGTCACACCCTGCGTGTCTCTGTGCCCCAGTGCAATGCCACTGGTCACTGTCACCCCCCCCCTGTGGCGCAGTGCAATGCCACCCGTCGCTGTGACCCCCACACTGCAGTGCAATGCCACCCATTGCTGTGACCCCTGTGCCACAGTGCAATGCCACCCATCCCTGTGACCCCCACACTGCAGTGCAATGCCACCCGTCCCTGTGACCCCCGTGCCACAGTGCAATGCCACCCGTCGCTGTGACCCCCCCGTGCCTCAATGCAATGCCACCCGTC
>Ga0065711_1036834_pt1 | contig 20515 bp, 15 predicted proteins | sample Hoacrofraction12_FD_59098 | JGI IMG/M metagenome (GOLD analysis project Ga0065711, IMG submission 59098) | Hoatzin crop microbial communities from Cojedes, Venezuela - Epithelial fraction 12 v2 (version 2) | ecosystem: Host-associated > Birds > Digestive system > Esophagus > Crop | place...
GGGACGTCTCGGTGTGGGCCGGCGTCCTCAGGCGAGGGGTGGGCCTGCCCGGTCCGGTGAGGTGAGGGGGGGGCTTCGCCGGTCCGGTGAGGTGAGGGGGAGGCCTGCCCGGTCCGTTGAGGTGAGATGAGGGGGGGCGGCGTGCCTGGTCCGGTGAGGTGAGGGGTGGGCCTGCCCGGTCTGGTGAGCTGAGGGCGAGGGGCCCCTGCCCATTCCAGCCCCGTGGGGTACCCGCACGAGCCCTGCATCCCGGCTGGCAGAGAGCACGACAGGCCGTGCCAAGGCATCCCGGGGCTGCCACGGCCCTGCCTCAGGCCTCGCAGCATAGTGACAGCATGAGGGCCCTTTGGCTTTCCGCCGTTTTCCGGCTGCTGCTGTCTGTGGTGCGGCCCTCACCGCTGCCTAGGGCCTCGCGCAGTGCCCGTGGGAAGCGGTGTGCCTGAAACGGGGCCTTTGCCATTGCGCATCCAGGCCAGGAAGGACAGAGCGCTGCACCGGGCTTGGCTTGAGCCGCGGTGGGAGTTGCTCGAAGCTTTGGGCTTGTGGGCTATCGCACAACCCGCTTGCACTGAATTAAAAGGACATTTAGTAAAGAAAGTGTGTCAGTCCTTTTGACATCAGCACAGGCACCAAGTGCACGTGAACCGTTGCATACAGAGCTTCAGGTGTATGCGTGCCAGAAGGCAGGATGAAAATGACCCAGCATACGAGGTCACCTCCGTCTGCTCAGGGTGGTCCAGCAAAGTTCCCCCAGCTCTGTTCCTGCAGAGACCTTGCTGGCTGCCGGAGTGGTGCCTGCAGTCTCTGCCAGCATTTCTCTCGCCTCTTCTGGGGTGTGTGCAGAACTGACAGTTCTGAGGCAGCAGCTGTTTTCACAGGAGGTTTCTGCAGTTTGTGAACGTCACAGGTGTAAGGCCCCTGCTGCAGAGTGAAAATCTGAGTAGTTCCTGCATAGGCTTTGTCAGAGATTCTCGTGCAACCTTAAGATCAATGAGGCTGTCACAACCAGTAAGAACTTTATTATTTGTACAGCCCTTGTTATTTGCCGTTGCTTTCTTTGCAAACTCAATGGCGATGACCAGCTGGATGAAAACAGTGCCCCTGTTGCTGGTGTGCTCCTCCACTATGTACCTCGCCTTCCTTGGAACCAAAATGGGACTTTTTAGGACGAGGTGGAGAAGTGTGAGTTGCTTTCTCCTTCTGCTGAGCTAGTGTTACCCTGAGCAGCATCTTTCTGGACACGGGGTGTTACTCTTTTACTACCTTTGGCCACCTGCGATGGTCCACGGTGGTCTCTGGGTGCTGTACTCCTTGACTGTACCATTTAGTTTTTGAGAGTTCTGCCTTCTGAACTTCCTGACTGATTCAATGTGGAATTGAATTGGATCCTGTAGAAATCCTCAGGTTTTTCATTGCACTGGGTCCCATAAATGCTTGTTGCTGTGTATACCAAAAGAGTCAAACAGCTCCTTTCTGTGCCTGTAGGACGGGACTTCAAACTCGCTGTGAAATTCAGCAGGAATGGAAACCTTTTGTGGCCACAAAAGGGAATGGCAGCTAGCAACAAGATTAAAGAGCTTTAAGTGCTTCTCTTTGAAACTCAAAGTTTAGAATGATGTTGCAGGCACTGATTATTTCATCTCTCTAAAAAGGAGATTGATTTGTGTCTCCTGACGTGCAAGATACCTGTTTCAATCCGGTTTTCACTTCCAGACAAAAGCCCTGGTTTGTGGTGTTTCCGTGTGAGGGTCCTCAGAACAGTGGTCATTCCAGTGTTTGAGTATGGGAGGTATCAATGCATGAGAGTTTTCCTTTTCAGAAAGGTTGGCTTATAAAAGGCTTTTCATGATTTGTGTAACTAATTTGGCGAGACTTGTTTGAAGGTGTTAAACTTGTTGGGTGTGAGAGTAAATATGTAGACATTGTGCCTAATTCTAAGCTGGTATTGGTCGCAGTTTCAGGCATTTCTTTCTCAGAACTGTTTCCACCCTCTGCTGAATCTAGTCTTCACTAGCTTTTAGCTCATCTACTTGTGCTAGATGAGACCCTCAGCGCATTCCTTGAAATTGTCTGGTCTCCCAGTAAATGGCTAAGGTCCACAGCATCCTGTGGCAAGGCATTTCACAGCTTAGCAACGTTTGGTGCGAGGAACCACGTCCTTTAGATTGTTTTGATCCTGCCTTCTCTGAGCTCTGTTTGATTTGTTCTTGCATGGGGAGAATCAGTGAAGAATTGGTCTTTCTCCATCCTGAACCATTCATGACTTTATTACCCCTGTGACATCTCTGTTGTGCCGTTTCCAGACTGCAGAATCTTTGCTTGCTTAGGTCATACTTGTATAGAAGATGTTGTATGCTTTTGATCACCTTTGTCTGCATAGTTTCCAGTTCTGTTTCCCCCTCCCCCCTTAGAGAAGTAGTGTTGGAAATGTATGTGGAGCTCCAGAGAACGGTGCTCTGGGGACTTTTGCGGTGGCAGATTGCTGTTTTTTCTGTGTCTCTGTTCAGTCTTAGCAGACTGTTGATTACAGCTGCCTCTCTCCTCAGCTGTGGCCTCATTCTGTACAGTGGGGTTTTAGATTGCTTCCCCAGGGTGGCTTAGGCTGGAACGTCTCCTCTACCAGTGCTCGAGTGTGCCTGCAAGGTGTGCGTACGGGCGGTACGTGTTGGTACCCCTCCTCAAAACCTTTTGCTGGACTTCCCATTACAGCTCTTTCAGCATTTACTCTAGTTCTGTCTGTGCCACGTACACTCTGTGACTTGTCCTGCGCAAGGACCATGTATTCACTGCCCTTCAGCATCCACATCTGTCCCACTGTGACTGTCCTGACAAACCAGGACTTCCCAGGTGGCCAGAGACTGGAGACGGGCGTAAGAGGCTGCGGGTGCCTCTCGGGGGGGGAGTAGAAATGTGTCCTCTGGTCAGTGCCATTCTGCAGAGCCTGCTGGCTGCTGTATTTGGGGGGCTCTCAAACCCTGCTGGGCCCTGTAGCTGTGCAAGCTGTGCCTTTGTGCCCTGAGAGCGCAGCTGCCTTGCTAGAAGTCGTTGCTGAGACTGGGTTGGCCAGTTCTGGATTTGTGGTACCACTGGTGAGCTGGTATCCTTAAGTTCTTGTATCATCAGGAGCTGGGCTCCATGGAAGTAAAATGCTAGCTGTTGTGGGTTTGTGCCGATAGTTGCTGGTGACACCAACACAGCAGCACGTTACGTTTTGGGAATAAGTGAGTTTAAAATTAATTCCACCTGACTGAGATTTTTAAGAGGCGGTTGGGTGGGAAACAGAAAAAATTTTAACTTAAAATGCACAAGTGTTAGAGAACCCTGCTTACCTGAGTAGCAGGAGTCTCCTATTGCACACGTTGAGTGCTACGGTGTGCTCTTAATAGCACTTTCAAAGAATTCAGCCTTTTCTGAGCTTTTGTCGTGTTGTGTAATTTTGACATAGATCATGCAGACATGCTCAACAGATGTAAGCAGGCACACACTCGCCTTGTCTGTATTCCACATGGCTTAGTTTGTGTCTGTCCAAAAGAAGATGACGCTTTTTTTACTGCAAGCAGTTTTTCTTCTTCCAGCCTGTAAACTGCCAGATAGAGGTGTGGGTGGACTTCAACAATTATGCTTACTGTCCATCCAGTTGCAAGGTGTTATTTCTGTTTGCATCATTTATAGAAAACAAGCCTGAATAGAAGCCATCCTTCCTGCCAGTAAACGACCCTTTTATGTAGAATAGTAAAGATTTTCAAGATACTTTTGATGCCATCCTTATGTGAGTGTTCTGCTAAATGTTGGATAAAAAGGAATTAATTCAAATTGAAATGAACTTTGTTCGTCTTTATAAAAAGAACAACAGTGACTGTATCCCTGCAAAACTAACATAGCACAGAACAAGCAAAAAACCAGCGAATTAATTCAGTAGATATTTCATAAGGTGTTTCATCACATCTGTAAACATTTGTGTGTGTTTTACGAAATAAATATTCACAAATGCTACTGTTACTGTTTCCTAGTTTAGTGTGTGTACCACAAAAATACGTAGAAATTCAGCCGGGGTTGCAGTTTTGTTATGCTGGTCAATGCAGGCACCCCCCAGACTAACAAAATGCCGATTGTGTGCAAGGCATTTGCACTGTGGGTAGTTTGACTTGCGTTCTGGGAGTTCCTGGTGCTAGGCTGGGATTTGCTTTCACACGTTGTAATTTAGTGGGAGTCTTTTAGGATGGGTTGATGCATGACTCTTTCCACAACAGATCGCGATTCTTGTCGCTTTCTGGGATTTTTTTCCAAAGGTGTTGATATGGTGTTGGTACCAGTTCTCTTTTTAAGCATGGTCTTTGCTTTTTCATAATAAGCTTCTAAAGATACCTGAATTTGTCATGTTTATAAAATTAAGAAAACTTTTGCTTAAAAAAAAGTCATTCAGAAGAGGTCAATAGTGTGTATAGTAGATAAGAATTCACAAAGGCACAGAACAGAAGCCAGAACGTAGGTTGCTGTGGTGTTACAGGTTGAAGAGACTTCTGACATCTCGAGGTTAGCACTCAAGTGAATGCTAAAGGCAGTTCAGCCAGTTGCGGCCAGAAGCAGTTCTAAGACAAACTGCCAAGTGGGGATCCGAAGGGATTAATTTATCAGCAAATATTAAAAGAACAAAAGAAGTGTGACTTAACCAAATGTTTCTGTGTAGGGAATATCATAATTACGTGCAAACCCCTGCATTCCTGGAGATTAAATGGCATGGGCAGGAGGAGGTATTTTTAACTGTCCTGAGTTAAATAAAACTTTTAACTACCCACAGTGGACACAGAGGAGCGCCCTTTTCCTTTCTGAAAGCAGTTTTCTATGTATTTTAGCACTGACGTTTCTCCTTGTAGCCTTCTCCTCCCCAGGCTAAAAAAGCTCAGTGAATCCAGGCTTTCCCCATAGGACGTATTTTCTAGATGTTCTGTGCAGTCGCTTAACTATTTGCCGTGAAATTGTTAAGCTTCAAGTAGTTGTTTTCAGTTGTGCATTTAATTTGGAAGAAAGATTTATATGCCCCAGAGCTTGGCTGTTATTTCCAGCTGTCTCAGTCTGTCTAATAAAAGATATTACCTCATCTCACAAACCTTTAACTCATTTAGAGACTTACATCATCACAACTACAGCAGTGCTGCTTTTTCTGCCGGTGCGATAGGCGCTGTGTCCTGTCCCCTTGACGCTTCCTGTTGCTCCCAGTTCATGCCTTGCTGTCTCTGGTTTGTTCCAACAGGCTCGTGTGTGTTTCTGTACGTGTGTCCTGAGTTTTGAAGCTCAGGGGATGCTTGTCAAGCTGCTTTCTTACCATTCTTCTGCAATGGGATTGTGAGACTTGTCCCTTAATGCTATTTCTCTAAGGATTGCAAGTGTTGGGGGTTTTGGTTTTTCCATTAGCATTTTTGAAAATCCTGAATGCCGTATGAAGGATAGAAGCTAGCATTCAGGCTAGCTGTGTTTGATATCAAAATACGCCTTTTGTTGATACTGACTTGTAATTTTTCACATTTTAGGTACTGTGGATGGAACAGAAAGCTGAGGAGACGAACATTTTATCGAGAGGCAACGTGTAGACCCTGATGGTTGAATGAATGCGGAATGAAAATGCTTCCTGGAGTGGGTGTGTTTGGAACTGGCAGCACTGCCCGGGTACTGGTACCCTTGCTGAGAGCAGAAGGCTTCTCCGTCGAAGCGCTTTGGGGGAAGACTGAAGAGGAAGCCCAACAGCTGGCAGAGGAGATGAACATCTCCTTCTACACAAGTCGGACTGACGATGTCTTGCTGCACCAGGACGTAGATTTGGTTTGCATCAATATCCCTCCACCACTAACTCGGCAAATTGCTGTGAAGGCTCTAGGTACCTTTTTATCTTTGGAGTCGAACCAGAAATCCATAGCTCGTTGGCAGGTTGAGATTTGAAGCTGGTACCCCAGCACAGTTCTGGTTGCACCAACGTGCATATGTAGTGCTAAAGATTTTGTGTGGGATTGGTAGTGCCATCTGCGAGAAAGGTTACCTAGAATTTTTTGTAAAAACACTATTTATAATTGCTTATAGCTTTGCAAGTCTTGAACCAACTGGGCTGAAATTTCTCATGTCTTCTTCAGACTGAATTTGTGGGGGGAGGTTTTAATAAAAACAAGTTGTTTCAGAGGTGATGATGAGGGGGGCAAATGTTTTTATGCTGTTTTTTTTAAAAAAAAAAACAAAAAACAAAAAACAAAAAAACCCCCCACAAACTAACTTAAGTTGCTTAGTTTTATTCTTATTTCACGTAAATTCTTAATTCACGTTCTTCAGTAGGAAATTGAGATTTGCCTGGAGTGGGGGAGTTGTTCAGCTCTGCTTTCTGGTTTCCCCACAAATAAAACCAAACTTGAAAGTTAGAAGCCTTTGGAAAAATGCTTGCATGCACTCGGTAAAATCTTGTGAGTCAGGACCTGAATTCTCTGCAGATGCTCGTGCGGTGGCCGTGGCCACCCCCTGGAGCTCTCTGTGGACACCCATGTCTGCAGCAGGCTGGTGTGGTTCCAGGTACAGAATTGCTGGAGCAATCCTTGCACCTGACACAGGAGGGCAGATGCTGAAGGAGGAGGGGATGTTGGGGACAGCAGGAGGAATCCAGCAAGACGGGCTGGGTGAAGGTGTCTGGGAGAGAAGGGACGACACCCTGAACTGGTTGGGCAGGGAGGTGGGGGCCAGCTGCCCAGGCGTCCTGACATTTCTTGATTCTCCAGCGTACAACTTCGTAGTGTTAATGTCCTCTCACATAGTACAGCGTGGGTGTGAGTTTGCATGTGATTCCATAAATAACAAGTGTGATATTTTTACTGTGTTTACAGGAGATCCATAGGAGTTAATTTTAGGACGGGTAATATTTCAAACCGTGTGAGCCAGGGTGGTTTGCTGTTCTTAGCCTCTTTGCTCTACAGTAATTACTTTTGGAAGTAAACAACTCTCTGCACAAACATTTGCAATGGCACTTAGATATGCAGAGAGAGATTTCAGGCTTCTTTTGTTCTCTTTTTCTTTTTTTACGTTGTTAGATTTGATTGTTCACCTTCTTAGAGTACTGTCTTTTGAATTTAAGGTATTGTGATTTTTGGATATTTGAGCTGTAAGTTAGAATTTATCCCTAAATATGCTAAAGTACTTTTAAATACTTGTTAGGCAGTAAGCATTTCACTAGTTCTCATGGTTTTTGATGGTCAAGTGTGCTAAAAGGAGGGGACTAAACCTTCTCTGGTGAATCATTAACCAAAACAGGTTGAGATTCTTTCTTCAAAGGCTGGGAACCTGCAAGGTGGCATTATCCAGAGGAGGAAAGGGAGATAAAGATGGTGCAAAAGGACAGAGGTGATATGTGTGCTTGACTGCAAGTATAGGTAAGTGGAAAGCTGAAAAAGCTAGGGAAATGGATGGATGAAGAAGTAAAGGGTGGTTTATTCTTTACTCCTGTCTGTCCTGAAATGTTCTGATCTGCAAACCAGTGCAGGTATCTCAGGCCCACTCTGCCACTGACCTTGTCTATCAGCTTTCTAGATTCGTCACGATGGTATTTATAGATCTGCTACCAAGTCTGTCGTGACGTATTTTCAGTCAGTGTTGGATGGCTTGCTACGATTGAGCATTCTGAAAGAACACAAAATCAGGGTAGGGCCAAAGATGGCAAGTACATTTTCTCTGGAAGTCCGGGTTGATAGGATTCTACAATTGTAGAATTCTACAATTCTAATTGTAGAATTATTGGCTGGGAATTGTGTATAATAGGATGGTGTTTACTAGCTGAGAGACTGGGCTTTAGGAAAGATCAGATGTGGGGTAGTGATCATGGTCTTGTGTGTTTGTTTTGTTTTGTTGTGTGTTTTTATTTTTTTTTTAAAGTGCTTACACTTTTATTACTTATTTGTATACATTTTTTATACGTTTTTTTAATGTGCTTACATTTTTATTTCTGGCAGAGAGGAAAGACCAAGTTTTTCCAGGCAGTGCAATTTGCTTGCTTAAGTTTCTTACTAACAGGCATCCGTAAACAAGCCTGGGTACAACTTTGTCATGATGGGGCCAAAGCAGTAACGCTGGGTTGAGTTCATGAACCAGACAGAAGAGATCAAAGCCCAGAGGATAATTCAAATTAAGATCAGTGTAATCTTACAGTTTATCTCCACAACAGGAAAAGCAGGAAGCTATCCTAAAATTTGTGCTTCTTTTGATCTCGGAGGAACTAAATTAGTTTCACAAAATGCTTGTGTTGTGGTTCATGTCCCACAGTTAAAATGCATCCACCTTTGCATTCGGTGAGCCCAGAGTGGAGTTACCAGCTGGAGTGCAATGTAAAATGTGGGACGTTCATGTGTGAGGCGAGGTTCAGGAGGCAGAACATGAGAAGTCGTCAGAATAAAATTTCTTCAGGGTGCTAAAGATAATGCTGCTCCATGTACTGAGCCCAGCCATCGAACGGATGGCTTGGGAAGTGGCTACATAGGAACCTTTTACTTGCCTCTTGGCTTACACTGGTTCACTACATCGTTTAAGACATCCTGGCAACGGAGATTGTTTGACGCCCTGATTTTGCAGAGTCCTTGCACATTATAGCACATATATGTTAACTATGACGGAAAGAATCAGAAAGGGCTCTATCACTGCTTTGTGTTGTGACAAATCCAGATTTCCTGTTCTGGAAACAGGATGAACAGGGAAGCCATGAGTGCTCTTTGCATATTGTGCTTCCTGTCTCTGTAACAAGTAGCATGGAGGTCTTTTCAAACCATAGGCAAACAAGAAGTGAAATGAAGGAGTGTGTTTTGGAATGAGCGTTAATTCCCTGGGAGGCTCCCAAAGCAAGTGCGTCTGAAACAGCAGGTTGTTTGGGAAGATTCTTCAGCCACTCCCAACTTCCTAGGGTGGACAAAGCAATGGTCTGGTGTGCTTCAACAGCGGCCAGTTGTACATCTTCCTAGGTGCAACCACTGGTATCTGATGTTACTCCAGGGAGTAAAGAACCGGGGCTTCAGTTCAGTGAACATATTTACATGGGATAAATAGATACAGTAGTTTGACTCAACATTGTGGCTCATGCAGAGAGAGGCGAAGTGGTAGCAGTCATGGTGAGAAGGCTGTCTCAGCTCCTCGCACTGCCTGGGCAGGCTGTGTGGCCTATGGCCGGTCCCTCCTGACTGCTGCAGGGACAGCTCTGTGCATGGGTGCCCCTGCGTGTCCCACCCGAACAGAGGACAGCAGGAGCCCTGCTGGGCTGCCTCCTGTTTCAGGCTGCTCAGCGGGCCCCTGGGATGTGAAGGACCTCGTTGACAGAGCAGTGGGCCAGCTGTGGTCTCGGTGTCCTTCTCGTGGCCTGCTGGTTTGCACCCAGCCTGGGACAGAGAGGTGACCCCAGCTCATACACACTTTGACTGTGGAGAGCACCAACTCTTTAAGGTTTGGGCTGCACTTCTCCCATCTTTGTGTGAACGCTTCCCCTCCCAAGGTCCCACCAGGCTGCAGGGTCCCTTCCCCTCTCTCCTGCCCATGCTGGCACCCTCACTGCCTGGAGGAAGGAGCGGGCTGGGGTGTCCTGGCAGTTGCTGTGGCCTGCATCCAGCACCCGTGATGGCTTTGGGCAGCGTCCACCAAGTAGGATGAGAAAGCAGTGAACTTTCTGTTCTTGTATTTTTGTTAACAAGGGCTGTAAAATACTGCACATGTATCAGGTTTTGGATGTGGTGTGGCTAACCAGCTGCAGGAGAAGCTGATGCCTTGGTGCTGACAGACTGTGGATCTGACTAGACATGTAAGGTTCCTTGAGGAGAAAATTATCTAGTCTATTTTTTGCTGTCCAAAAAGTCTTGATTCACCTGTTGTTTTTGATTGCTTCTGTAGGATGTGAACACACTTTAAATCTCGTATTTCGTTGAGTGATTTGGCTGTATTACGTTAATGAGAGTCAAAAGACTTCTGTTTCAATGTTTATTTACTAAATCAGGAATTGGTTTGAAAATTCTTGGAATCTAGCAGGTGCTTTTGCACCTGAACATGGGAGTAACTGGTTTGTTTAAGGACTTCTGGCAACGGTGACCTTTTATTCTCTTTTCCCTCCCTCTTACTGCAACAACCAGTTGAATAGCCATAAATAGGAGGACTTCAGTGGTGCGATGGTCCGCAGAAGTTGATATGCTCCCGGCACCTGCGGTTTGCCCCAAGGTGCGTGCAGAGAAGACCCTGACGCGTGTCGCTGGGACAGCCTGCAGCGAGCTTCATCACAGGCAGTGGAGCTGCTGCTGTCCTCGCTCGCTGCCTCTGAGGTGGGGAGATCTGACTGCGCAGCCCCATCTCCTTCCTCCCAGGCACGCAGCCCGCTTCTGTGGGCTTAGACCCACTTGTGAGCTGCTTGAACTCACCCGCTTGGAAAGGGGAAACTTGCTTTTCTAAACTGGGCTTAGCTGGTGAGCTGAACTGGCTCACACAGGGCTCCGAGGAGCACCAGAGCCCCGTGGAGGCTTCCATGCCTCCTAGCTGTGGGGACCTCCACAGAAATTTTTGCAGCGGTGATTTAGGAGAGCAGCATGGTACAAAGTTCAGCTTATTCATTATCAAAATAACAGTAACAACAGGAGGGTTGGAAGTTGCTCTGCCTCGGAAAACAGAAGGCATGGCCGTTACGTTGGTAAGGGACCTTGTAGCCATCTCGGACTCGGCCCTTGTCCTAGCGGCACGGCTGTCTCTGTGAGCCTGGGGACAGCTTGGGGGTGTCCCACGAGGGCAGCTGCAGGATTATCCCAGAGATGTTATGGTGCACCCAGATGTCCGTCCTGGCACCCAGGCAGTGCTCGGTGCGCTGTGCAGAGCTGTCAGTGTGCTGCCTGCCGCCCCCAAAATAGGCATCAGTCACTTTTAGCTCCTCAAGTGGCTCAGCCCGCGCTGGCAAAAAAAGCTCAGGGGTGATGCAAGGATGCGGGCGGGTGGCGGCACAAGGGCAGCCCGGTGCTGTCATCGACCGCCTGCCGTGAAATGGCTGTCCCTGTGTGGCAGGGTTGGCCACCGTTGGCTCGGCCCTCTCTGCTCTCGGTCCCCCACTGCAGGGGCCCAGCCCCTTTTGTGTGGACACCGTCAGGCTCCTGGAAGAGCCAAGTCGGGGCAATAACCTGCCAGAAAAAGAGCCAAGATGAGTGAATATTTCCACGCTGGGTTTGTAGCCTGAGCCGGCTCCAGTACCACCAGTTGGAGGGCGGTGGGGTTGTGCAAGGGGGAGAGTGGCACCAGCAGAGCGCTGGCTGCAGAGCTGTACCCTGCGCGTACATGGATCAAGAGTCATTTTTATTTTCTGCAAGCTTTGGGAACTGTGTATCTGCTTAGGATGCTGTGAAGATCTGTCTGCTTTTTGGTTTTGCTGGTATTTTACTGTAACTTGGCTGGAGATAGATGCCGTTTAAACAAGCAGGCAGATAAACTGGGTGCTGAAGCATCTCGAGATGCTTCAGCTAGCCCTGCAGAATATCCAACAGGGTTGTGCAGCAGGACTGGAGACGGGGAATCGGAAATGGTCCCTCGCATAGGGGGCTTACCAGTGGGCAGCCAAGGTGTCCCCAGGGAGTTTGACCTTACCCTTTGTTCATCAAAGCTTCTGTTGACTCGCATCAGTTTAGGGGATTTCTTTGGAAGAGACCAATAAAAACTGTAGTCTTGCTGCTTTCTGACTGGGTTTTGCTTGTGTCCGTTAGGAGCATAGGTTCTGAGATTTCTGTAGTTGTCCCCTGGCTGAGCTGGGCACGGTGATGTGTCATGGAGCTCGCTGGCCCTGGACCACTCCACGGTTCCGCAGGGTTTGCTCGGCGCAGCCAGGAGGTGGAGTGCCGAGAGCAGGAGCTGCAGCTGGCTTCCCCTCGTGTGCCACGAACCCACTGGAGCCCTTGGGCTGGTGTCTTCTCCTCAGGGAGCTGGTGAAAAGCTGCTCTGAGCAGGGAGCGCAGTCTGCCCCTGGGTGAGGAGAAGCTCTCAGAGAGGTGCCTACCACCATGTGCGGCGATTACTGCTGTTCTTAGGTACGATGTGACTGACCTTCAGGTCTGACATCAGCAGTTAATGTCTGGAGACTTCTAGGAATACCCCTGGTTGCTACGTTGCAAAATGTTGAGAGAAGTATTTTATCAGAATAGATGTATGTGGAAAAGTTAAGCCATGCCATGAGAAAAGGGTGACGATGGGGGAGGAAGAGGGAATACCAGCAGAGCACCAAATGTAGGAATTTGTTTGAAGCTTGCACTGCGATGCTCTTTTATATTCCTTTATTTCTGCTTTATGAATTACTGACTGCGCATATGATTCAGGCTGAGCACAAGAAGCAGCGTGTCAGGAATAAAAGTGCAGCGGCTCGGCTCGCGAATGCAGCTCTCGTCTGTGTAACTCGCAGTCACCTTTGCAGTCTAATGGTACGAGCTGGCTGTACGTGCAGACCAAAATGCTTCGCTTTCCAGTTAGTGATGCTTTTAAACCAATCCACCCACCAAAACATTATTTCTAATTCTTGTATTCTGTACACAGGCCACTAAGTGCCTTGTCTGTCCCATTTCTGTTAATCTATCTAAAATGATAAATTCATAGTGATGGTGAAATACAAAGTGAAAATCAAATGTCCACTCACCTCTTCCCTGCAGGGTACATGACGTTTTTTTTCTTCCTCTGGCTGTATAGGCATTCAAGTAATTTTATAGCTACAACACGCAAATTGTGTCTTGTTTTGATGCCATGTGATGCCATTTGGCCATTTATCTTTCATGATGTAAAGATCCTCTCTTTATTTGGAGCCTCTCTGTGGGAGTTGGTCAGCTCTGCAACCGGAGCATCTCAGAAGCAGCTTTGAGTCTTGCTGCACTTGGTGTTCCTATTTTAGTTCCCAGACCTTTGCCTTTGAAACTGCAGCAGGAAAGCCTGACTTCTAAAAACCCCACTTCTTGACTACCTCTGGGGCATGTTTTACTTGTGTGTGCTGTATCATTTCTTTCTTTCTTTGTGCCACAGGAATAGGGAAGAACGTGATCTGTGAGAAAGCTGCTACCTCTGTGGATGCCTTCAGGATGGTCACAGCTGCCAGGTATTACCCCAAGCTGATGAGCATTGTTGGCAATGTTCTCCGTTTCTTGCCTGCCTTTGTGAAGATGAAGCAGTTGATAGAAGAACACTATGTGGGCAACGTGATGGTCTGCGACGTACGAGTTTATGGGGGAAGCCTGCTCAGCCAGAAGTACAACTGGATCTGCGATGAGCTGATGGGAGGAGGTGGTCTGCATACAATGGGAACCTACATTGTCGACCTCCTAACTCACCTCATCAGCAGGAGAGCAGAGAAGGTCCACGGTTTGCTCAAGACTTTTGTGAAGCAGAACACAGCTATAAGCGGGATCCGCCACGTCACTAGCGATGACTTCTGCTTTTTCCAGATGCTCATGAGTGAGGGTGTCTGTTGCACTGTGACTCTCAACTTCAACATGCCTGGATCATTCATCCACGAAGTCATGATTGTTGGGTCTACCGGTCGCCTCATAGCTCGCGGGACGGACTTGTATGGGCAGAAAAACACCGCGCTCCAAGAAGAGCTACTGTTTACAGACTCTCTGACTATCAACAAGGGCCTTTTGGATAAGGGGTTTAAAGACATCCCCCTGCTTTACCTAAAAGGAATGGTGTACATGGTGCAAGCGCTGCGGCAGTCTTTCCAAGACCAGGAAGACCGTCGGACGTGGGATCATAAACCTGTCTCCATGGCAGCCTCTTTCGAGGATGGTCTGTACATGCAGAGTGTGGTGGAGGCCATCAAGAAATCCAGCAGGTCAGGGGGGTGGGAGGCTGTGGAGGTGATGACTGAGGAACCAGACGCCAACCAAAACCTCTGCGAGGCGCTTCAGAGAAATAACTTATGAACGTTCCTGCTTTGGAAGATAGGACAATTAACGCTTCTGGCTGTAATGTAAAAAAACCTCTCAATTTTTAAGATGTGTAGATTCTTATTTAATAACCTGAGTTCCTTGGTTTTTTAAACGTGTAAAATATGTCTTGTTCTGATAGATACTGTTCTGGTTTGTTTAAAGAGTTTTAAATGTTTCCATTTTGCAAACGTTTGATTTTTGTCTTTGGAGACTGTTAGGAAAACTTGAATTGCCGTTTGCACTTGCAGTAGCTGAAGCAAAGCGTGGGATCTCTGCCATTGCATGGCTTGGAAATGGGACACAATCCCTGTTGCGCAGGTTGCTTGTTTTAACAGTTTTAACATGAGAGCACGTAGAGCAAGATCAGGGAGTATCTGTTGTTCAGATGCCTTTTCCTTCTCTCTTGGAGACTGATTAAATTTTACTCCTCAGTTTGTAAAATTTTATGAAAGAGTTTAGTGATGTAACGGGTCTCTAAACTCCTATAGGACAAAGTAGAAGGAACAGATTAAAGTTTGTAATGTAAGGATCAGCCTTTTGGCTTCCTGCACGTGGCAAATGTCTTTCAAATTCATTTGAACTTGTATTTTGTTTAAATGATGCTATGAATTCTCTGTTGACAGTGTCTTGGCAGGAAAGTCTTCAGGAAGTCTGTGATGACTTACGCAATTCTTCCTTACCTGTCGACATTATTCCTTCTACTCTAGAGGCTGCCTGCATCCAGCAGCTTTTTTCCATAAGCTCTGTGTCCATCGGTTGTGTTTACCGCCTGGCAGCACCGATGCCGTGACTGCGAGGCCACGTTCTCCTTTCTGTGACCATTAGTAAATGCTTCCCGGGGCCACAGGACTTCCATGGGGTCGTGAGTAATGAACTTGTACAGCATTAACCTTCCAGGAACCTGGAGATGGAAGTGAGGAGCTATTTCCTACCTCTTGAAGCTCTCTTAATGTGCTGCCTGGGTAATTATCACACTACACACATCCTGATAGTTGAGAGAATGGGGACTGAACTGTCCTGGGTAGGTCTCCTCTTAATCTCAAACACTGGATATTAACCCTCTGGCCCTGCCCATCCTCACGCCCTCCTGCAGCTTGTGTCCAGTGGAGAGATCCGTTGGTCGGCGGAAATTCATTCCGTTTGAGAAGCGTTTCTCTCCGAGGCAGGTATGCCCAAGGGGTAGTCCAATTTTACTACATTTGTTTGGTCTACTTGAAAGCTTTTTTTAAATGTATTTCCCACTAAATTGTAACGCTGTGTATTTATGTCTATTAACAGGCAAACTGCTGTTTCATAAGCTGGTCCTTCCTGAAAAGTGTCTTGTTTTCTACAGAAATAAAAAGTTGTGTTTGTTGAGGGTATTCTTTATGCAGCTGCGTGCTTGCGTTTGATTCGGTCAAGCTGAAACCATCCTAATGAATGTGAACAGGAGACTTGCAGCAGGGGTTTGGAGCCTCTTGAGTCCTTCCCCACTTCTGTGCGCTTTTGCTGTCAGCTGGGCAGCTTGGGTGTGGAAAAAGTAGGAGATAGCTCTGTGCCGTCCTAGCAAGTGTCACCCATTTATCCCCAAGGGAAATGAGTCCCACCACAGTACCCATTTTGCACCTCTTTGCTGTTCCCCTTGGGCTGCAGCTGTCGAGTAGCTGGTTTTGGAGATCCTCTTGCCTATCTTGGACTTGCCACGTCAACTTTTGTGATTAACGAGATCTTTATTTTTCTGCCTGACTCATTGTAGAAATTGCTGGAAGACACCAACTAAGAAGCAAAATCCCCGTGGCACTGATGGGACCGCTTTCTTTGCTCAGGGTGTAAGTCAGGTTTTACCTTTGCGTATTTACTTGCAAAGAGTTCAGACTCTTGACAGAGGCAGGTCTGCTGACGTGCTGTTTTAGAGGGCAGGAGCGTGGCTGCTCCTGTGCTCTGCGCAATCTCAGCTCTACGGTGAGCTGGGTGTTGAAGGCAAAGGGTTGAAATCTATTCGCTGTTCCCAGCTAGAGCAGGTGGAGCAGCAAAAGCGGCATCTCTGCCAGCCTTCCTTTACGGGCAGAGGACTGGTGTTCCTGCCACAGCTCTGAGCATCTGATGTCTGTGATGTCTATGTGCTACGTAGAGCAGGTGAGATAACATCTGCTGAGCTCACCTGGAAGTGGCCGCCTTCGTTCAGCCAGAACAGCTCTGGCTTATTTCATGCCAGTTTTGGGTCTGTTTTGAAGCTGTCCTCCTTGAAGTGAGAACCAACCTTTGTGCCTTTGTCAGCACGCTTGTACTGGGCAGAGCATCACAAAGGACACCTTCTGTGGGAGGAGGAGGAAGCACGAAACATCTCCAGATGATCCCAGCGAAGGAAGAGGAGTGCCAAGGCTCCTGGGTGAGCAGGACACCTGATGGCAGAAGCGTGCAGAGAGGGGAAACGAGCTTCTCGTAGGGTGGCTACAGCCTCCCACTGCCCCGCGCAGGCAGGGCGGGATGGCCCAGGGAGCACACCTCTGGCAGAGGTGCATCCCTGTTGGGACGCCTGGGTCTCCCCCGTGCGATCCCCGCTCGTCTGACGCGAGGTTAGCCCTGCTCGCAGTGGGGAGCGGGCCACACTCTGCTGTCTGCGGGCTGAAAGGCAGCGCTGCAGTGTCCCCCCCACGTCCCCCACACCGGGCAATCTCCAGCACATGCTGTCGAGGCTGGTCCCCAGCCTCCTGCCTTTCACACGAGGAAGGAATGACAGCACTTGCGTCGTAAGGCCAAGTGATGCACAGGTATATTTTATAATGAAAAATTGCTTTTTTTTTTTTTCTTTTCCTCCAGGCAAATCGGGTTCTCTGCAACCAGGAAGAAAACCCCAGTAACCCCACAGCTGTTTCCATGGGCGAGGTGGTGGCCAGCACCCTGCAGGCCGGGCTGTAGGAGCCACACAGGAGGCAGAAAGCCGGGTGGCTATTGGTACTGAGGAAAGAGCGGCAGCACCAGGTGAGCTGTGTATCGGAGCATCCTGTCGATATCAACCTGCAGGAATTTGTCACCCTCTCCTGGGGCTGGGATGTCCGGAGCGCTGCTGGCCCGGGTATCTGCAAGAGGAGCGAGCGTGTCAAGAGCCCAGCCGCCTCTCCGGAGACAGGCTGAGTATCCGCACCAGCAGGACGCCAGCTCCCAGCAGCGTGGGCTCTGCGTCTCCAGCCTGCCCTCCTGCTTGGAGCAGCCCTGTCACCAGCTCCAGCTCAGGCTGGACATAGTTTTGTCTGGCCATGTCTTGGAAAGCAACTCTGGACGCTGGGGACTGTGGAGTCACCTGAAGAATGCTGTCCTAGGGGGAAGGGTCCTGCTTTGTTTGGCTGAGCCACCTCAGAGCTTCAGGAGAAAACCTAAGGGAAGAGCTGCTGCAAATGGTGACCCAGAGACACCCAAGCCGCTTCTCTAAAAGCTAGGAGCAACAGCAGAAGAAAGAGGGAAAGGTGACAGAACCTGCACAGTCAGCAGCATTCTGGCAGGATGAGGTACTGGGACCAGCAGGTCTCTGGCCACTGGCAGGACAAGGCCAGCCCCCCAGGGAACGCAGGAGCTGGGTGAACCTTATTGGAGCTCACCCTCTGGCTGTGGAGCCACTGCTCTCCCAAGGGCTGCAGGGACCCGGCTTGGCTGTGCCGGCTCTGGGACTGCATCCTCCTCTGCTGATGGGTGCATCATCTCCGGCATGTCGAAGTTGATGTACTGGTACAAGGGGCGCAGACGCCGTGGTTGTCCTGGAGAGGAACAAGAAGAGCCCAACGCTGAGCACCGCTTCCCTGCCAGGCTTCACTGTAGCTCACGGGCTGCAGAAGCCTCAGGAGGAGAGGAAGGCTGTTACCCCTGCTGGGGGGGAACCGAGCCCTTGAGCTGAGGCTGCCTGGTGGGACAGAATCCAGGGATACATGGCCACATCCCAGAGACAGAGCAGCAGCTGGAGGAAGAGCCGTGGGCGAGCCTGCCTGGGCATCGCGGTGCCCAGCTGAGACCGCACCAGCGGCAGAGCCCCCGTCATCACCAGACCCAAAAGGACAGCTGGGAGAAGCACAAAGGCTGGGACTGCCCTGTGTTGTGCTATGGATCCAGCCTTAGACCAGCGTCACTCCTGAGACGAGCCAGTTAACGAGCACACCGTGCCAGTCCAGCGCAGCTCGCGCAGCTGCAGCCACCAGCGTTGCTCACCCAGCGTGTCTTGGGACTTGGCCCCTCGGCACGGGCGCAGGCTTCTCGCACGTTTCTTTTTCTTGCTTTTCTTCTGCTGCTTGGCAGAGGGGCCAGCATCGCCTCCAAGGGCGCCTGGCTCCGCGGCGGTGGGACGTGCTCTCTGGAAATCGGGGTGCTGCAGCAGGAGCACTTGCGCCTTGACCCTGCGGGACAGAAACCAGCTGCGGGGCACGGCCGGCTCGGACTGCAGCGGGCGATGGAGCCTGGCGGCACCAAGGGCTCTCCACGCCCTGGCGCAGGAGCCATGTCCAAGCGCAGCCCTTGCTCAGTGCCTGGGACTGGCTGGCCCCTCGCTGCTGCTGTCCTGGCCGTGCCGGCACAGCTCCCTGGCTGGACTGGGACAGGGCTGGTGGTCGTGGGCTGTGGCTGATGGATGGCTCTGGGCTACTGAGTTGCCGTTTGTGCCGCTTCCCTTTCCACCGTGAGCCCTGCGACTCTTCAGGTGTCTCCCTTTCCCTTCTTTAGTTTATCTGTTCTTTTAAACTCTGAGCAACTCTCAACATTATTACAACCTGAGCTCCTCCATTCTCAGCAAAATAAAAACCGAAACAGAACGATGTCCAGCCACAAATCCCGGATACTAATAACTACCATCCCACCCCCGCGCAGTGCAGCCCAGCCAGGGCAGACTGGGGCTGGCTGCTGCTCCTCACACAGCGATCCTGGCTGCATTGCAGCACGAAGCTGGCTTGTGAAGGAGACGCGGTGACTTACTTTGCCCCCTTGAGCTTGAAACCGTAGGCCAGCAGCCAGGCCTGCAGCGCCGTGACACAGCCGAGCTCCGCCAGCTCCGGGAAGAGCTCTTTGTTCTTCCCCATCTCTTCCTTGTACAGCGCCACATGGACAAGGACATCTCGCCCGTTCTTGGACCACTGCAGCGGACACAGGGGACAGCACTGATGAGCGATGCTCTCCCATCCTGCCAGTCCCTGCACCCGCTTTCCTCCAGCCATGGCATGGGTCACCCTGCCGCCATGGCTTGGGCCCTTTGCTGGCTGTTAGTGACCACCTGGAGTGGGGGTTTTGCACCCAACGTGGCCCCGAGGTCTTGGAGGTGAGCCCAGGTGGCTGGCGAGCGGGAGCACCCCCTGCTGCTGTGGCGGCTGGCTGGTGGGCAGGACCGCAGGGCTGGGTGGCCCTCCTGAGGCTCTGGTTGCCACCTGGCCCCCCCATCACCCACAATGGCCCCGGCAGTCTCCAAGCGGGAGCTGGGGACACCCTCCAGCGTGCTGCCCGGGCAGAAAACTATTGGGGTGTTTTCTCTCAGTTTGAAAAAGACTTGGGAGTAACACCGTGCCTTTTGGTTCTGGGTAGCGGCCCCAGGGACATCCCCCCTCTGCGGAAAGGAGCTTTTCCCCTTCCTTCCCCCTCCCCAGTGTCTGGCGCACATCGAGACCCCTTGTTCTGGCACAGGGGCCGTGCTTGTGGCACCTGGGAACAGAGCCTGTGCTGACCCCAGCTCCCCCGTCCAACGCGGCACCAGCCTTCACCTCCAAAGCTTTCATGTCCGGGTTCCCCAGGGCTGCAGACAGCTGGGCAAGGACAGGGCCAGGCTCGCGGGTGCCACGCTGCCCCTGCTCGGGGCTCGTCGTCGGGGCGGGAGGCTCCGGCGCCGCGGCTGACATGGCAGATGCTCTAGGCTGCCTGCAGACCAACATCTCCATCAGCGTTCGGTTTGGCACGGGCGCTCAGCCCAGCCGGGCACAGCAAGCCCTCGCCATGGGGTCACGGGCACCGTCCACCCCTCCCTGTCGAGCTGCCGGCGTGGTGGTTCCCCTCCCAGCCCCGGGCCTGGGGGACGGCTCTGAAAGGGCTGAGCTCTGCCCAGCTTGAGACCCCGACGAGATCCCGAGGCAGCCCTCGGAGCTCTCCCGATACACCTGGGGATGCAGGGAGGGGATAAACCTCCCGACACATCGGGTGCTGGAGCTCCCTACCCCACCCGGAGCTGCCACAAGACCCCGACCGTCCCAGCGAACCCTTCCCCTCTGCCTCGGACCTCCTCCGAGCCAACCTTCGGCCCCCAGCCAAAGCCTCAGCGTTGCCTGCCCTTCCGCTGGCGGGGAGAGGGGACCGTTTGCCTGTTAAACGGACATCCGAGCGCCTCTCCGGCATGGCCACCGGCCCCAACCGCAACCCCGAGAGGCCGCGGGCACCAACTGCCCGCCCTGAGCATCGCGCCGATGGTCCCCTGTGGGGTTCACTGCTGTGGAGCAAGGCAAACTCGCACAACTGACCCGCTCTCCCGGACAGGACCGGCGCTGTGCGCTCCCGAGCTGCGAGTGAGTTCCCCCCGCGCCGCCCCCCCACTTTGGAACCCAGCGTGACGTCACACGGTATGGAATACCGGGCTCTGTTTGGCCAGG
>Ga0065711_1036835_pt1 | contig 20515 bp, 32 predicted proteins | sample Hoacrofraction12_FD_59098 | JGI IMG/M metagenome (GOLD analysis project Ga0065711, IMG submission 59098) | Hoatzin crop microbial communities from Cojedes, Venezuela - Epithelial fraction 12 v2 (version 2) | ecosystem: Host-associated > Birds > Digestive system > Esophagus > Crop | place...
GGGGGGGGGGGGAGTCTTCTCTCCCGCGAGGCCGAGGGGTCGATTCGCTCGCGGTGGTGGGAATTTGGCAGGAGGCAGCGCAGAGGGTGCCTGGGGCTGGGGCTGGGGTCTCCTCTGCCCTTGGGTGGGTTGCACGCCATGCCACGCACCCTCCTTGGCAACACCAGCCCCCTCCCTGGCTTTCAACCCCCCCCAAGTAACATAAGCCCGCGGTGCTGCAGCCCCCATCCCACACCCTCCCAGCCCCGGCGCTGCGGGGATGCGGGGCTCAGCCCGTCGGCCCCATTCTGCTGCTCCCAGCCAAACCCTGGCCCGAAGCCCACGGGACCCCGATGCCAGCGAGCTGCCCTGGGCCCGGGACCACCCCCCCGGGGGGAGAGCAGAGCCAGCCGCTCAGCAGCGATGCCAGCGGGACACTTGCGCTTGTGTTTAGGTACCTGGGGCTGGATGGTGACCGGGGTGCAAACCCAGGCTCTGCCGGGGCTGGGTTGACCCCCAGGATCTCCGCTCTGCTCTCGCCGTCCCTCTGCCCTCCTGCCTTGACCCCCACCTCCTGGAGGATTTTACTTGCTGTTGCTTTCTTGAACCAAACACACATGACTGGTTTTGCCTTTGTCTTTTTTTAGAAAAAAAGGAAAGAAAAAGAAAAGGGAAGAATTACTCTTTTGGAACAGCTATTTCTTATTCCCCGTTCTCCCTGCGTTCACGTGTATCGCTTCCCTCTTTGATAGCTGTGCCTGCATATATAGGGTGTCCGGGTTTAGGAGGGGTTATTCTCTTTTCTTCTTCCTGATTCTCAGGATTTAGACTTAAGGCCGAGCATTAGAGGGGAAAAAAATGCCCATCGAAATAAGCATTACAGCAATAAACCAAAGAAACCAGCAATTACCTCCTTTGCCTTCAGCCACCAAAACTGACCCTTCTCCAAGACGGGTGCGGACGGGCACCGTGTCCCGCTCCGTGGGAATGGGACAGAGATGTTCCCCCAGCCTGGGGACACACCAGTGACCCTGCGAGCTGGGTGCTCCCCCTTTCCCAGCGCTGGAAGGATCGTTCAGCCCCCATGCTAGTTCAGATTCATTTTTTCATGATGAAAGTCTCTTCTCCACATCTTTCTCCAGTGGGCTTTATTGGGTTTGGCAGGTTTCAACCTTAAACCCGGAGACCCTATGTATATATTTATATATAATGTGTATATATACTGGTAGACTGTACAGATATATCTAGAGACATATGTAGTTCTCGACTGATTTCAACTTAATGGTATTTTCACTCCTACTCTCTGCAGCAGTGAAAATAAAATGATTCACAAGGGACCTAGAACCGTGGTTGGACCTGCCTCTCTGATCTCCATCTTCATCTTCCTTGCTGTGCGGGAGCTGCCGCCGCTTCCTTCAGGACCAGATTTCTTCTGCTGGGGCCAACTTTCCCAACAGTGGGAGCTCGGGAGAGCCCGGGGGTCCCCACAGCGGGAGGCTGGTGGGCTTGGGGGTTGTTGGTGATGTGCCCGCTCTTGAATCCATGCTGGGTTGGACTCACCAGCAGGGCCAGCGTCAAAGCAGCAGGCACGCCTGCAGAGCAGTGGTGTGCAGGCTTATGGAGCGTGTGCCTGTCTTAACGAGCACCTCTGCTAATTAAGAGAGCCTCACCTGGGCTGCAGCTCCCAGGACCGTGGCCACAGCTGGTGGGCGTTATCGTCCCTTCAGGCCGGCTGGGAGAAGCCGATGGCTGCACGCGCCGTGTGTCGGGACAGGGCGTCTGAATTCGGGCTGAGCTGCCCCAACGTCACCTTTGTCCTCCCAGGAAAGCCGGACGAATGTCCCCAGGGTGAGTATGTCCCTAGGGGAGCAGCACAGAGGGGCTTCAGGGAGTGCACGAGGGCAGCAAGGTGGGGGAGGCATCTCTCCCACCCACGGCAATGAGCCCAGATCCATCCCCAGGGCTGCGGCCGTGCGGGGCGCACGCGTGTTTTCGCACAAGCAGAACGGGTGTAGGCAGCGACTTCTCCTTCTGCCCATCGCCGCAGCTTCAAAAAAATCTCCTCTCGCTGCTGCTCTCCCCACGTGAGTCATGAGCGGAGAGGGAGGGCGGCTGTGGGCGTGGGTGCGAACGCATGGGCCGCGGCGTGGGGCTGCTCACGGGAGCGTGCGCGCCGGCAGGAGGGGGATGCGTGTGTGCGCGCAGAGCGGGCGCGGGCAGCGAGCTCCCCTCGTGTTTTTGTGCCGGAGAATAAAATCTCCGTGTTTTGCGATCGGGGCGTGAGTCACGCGCTCCCGGGTGCGCTTTCACCCGCTGCCCCCCCGGGCGAGTCAGCCCTGGCTCCCAGGGGAGCCGAGCGCTGCAGAACCCGGGGGGCTCGTTTCTCCTCGCTGCCGCGCTGCCCCGGGAGCAGGGCTGGTGGTGTGGGGAGCCCTCCCCTCGCCGTGCGTGTTGTGGGGTCACAGAGAAGGCTGCCAGCCCCTCTTTGGTGGGGGCTGCTGGGGTGGGCACGAAAGGGCTCCCCAGCACAGTGCCTGCTGATCTTCCCTGTGCTGGGGAGGGGGCCGTGGGCTGGAGACAGCGAGAGGCGGTTTGGAGCAGGATGAGTCAATGCTCAAATCAAGCCCCCTTGCAGCTGGTGACCCCCCCACCCCTGTGTGGGTGTCTGAGCGGGGACCTCTCCTCCTGTGAGGGTTTGCGCCGACCCTTCGGACGATGCCATCCGTGGCCGGCTCCTCTTGGGCAGCCAAACCCCAATCCCGGAGACCCCCCTGCCCAGCTCAGGCTTTTGCTTTGCAGCAGTTTCCACACCACCGGGCTGCAGGGCAGGAGCTGCCCCCCACCACCCCCAGAGCTGGGGCAGAAGGTGCTGTCTGAAGGCCGGGTCCCCGCCGAAAGACCCCGCTCCCCAGGGAGGGGACGTGCAGCCGCCGACCCTGGGCAAGAGCCTGCAGCCCCTCCGAGGAGCAAAGGTACCGGATCAGCCCTAAAGCCCCCCCAGCTGCCACATCTCCTCCATCATGGTGCCTGCTGAGCCGCCTAATGAGGGGCTTAATGAAGATTAGCGGTGGCCCTTTGCCCTGCTCCACGAAGAGCGGGGCTGGGGCTGCCCTGGCAGGGGGGATGCCATGGGCTGGGGGCGATGGGGCTGTGGGTGCGTGGCCGAGGCCGGTGCCTACTGGTGGGGGGGGGCTGCCAGGGTGTCCCTGCCTGCCCAGCAAGCAGCAGCAGATGGGTGCGACGTCTCGGGTGGGTGAACGTGTGGGCTGCGATCTGCCTGCAAGAGAGAAGAACATTTTTACGGCAGTGGGTGGCTGCGCCTGCACAAGGCTGCCCAGCGCTGCGAGGAGCCCGGGGGGCTGCCATGCACGCCCTGCCCGTCCTGGGGTGTCCCCACCCCACAGGACACGGCCCTGGCAATGACATCCCCCCTGCGCTGAGGATGAAGCAGGGCCATGGCCTCCCCAGCTGAGCCCTATGCAGGGGGTATCAAGCAGCCCCCCTGCCCCAGAGCATCTGGGTGCACCCAGAGGGAGATGGGGGATGTCTCCCATCCTACCCTGGTGTGGGGAGCAGTGCTGCCCCCCCATCCATGCCAGCTCCCCCTCCCCAAACCACCCCCAAAGCAACGGTGCACGGGGGATGAGCGGAGCTGAGCCCCGCGGGAGGCAGGGGGGTGGACGAGCCGCATGTCACCCATCATCTGGCTGCTGGGGTGGGCCTCTGCACACCCCCAAAGCTGGGGGAGCGGTGGGTCCCCCCGCGCTCTCCCCAGGGCTGGGATGCTCACCGGCCCCCGGGGTCCCACCCAACTGAAACCCAAGGTGGGGGGGGGGCTGCGCCTGGTGCGTTGCCATTCCTGCATCCCCTGGGACGGCCACAGCTGGAAATCGCTCTCTGGCTTGGCAGGACCCGGGCTGGCTGGGGAAGGGAGGGAGCTGGCTCTGTCCCCTCTGCCCAGGGCTGCGTGTCCCCATCATCCATGGGGACACCAGGGCAGGGAGCACAGCTCGCATCCCACCCCATCCCACCCCATCCCAGCCCCCACAGATACAACCCTGGGCTGTTGGAGGGCAGCTACCACTGGGGCTGGCTGGCCCCTGGGGACAATATAAGGTCCCAGTGGGGGGCTGCCGGCTTCACCGGTGGCATCCTGCCTCTCCCCTCAGCAGCAGCCGTGCCAGGCCCCTCTGTGTAGCCCCCTCCCCCCTCCTCTCCACACATTAAAAGCCCAGCAGTGCTTCCCGAGCCAGTGCACCAGCCCAGAGGAGCAGAGAGGGCTCTCCTACACCGAGGAAGGGGAAAGGGGGTACGTCCATGCCGTCTTCTTTCTGCTGCTCCAGCGCCCAGCAGAGCCCAGCTGTGGGGCTGGAGGGGGGGTCGCGTTCGGCGATGCATGCGGGGGGCTCACTGCACTCATTAAGGTTCGATCTGTAGGAAATCGGCAGAAATTAGGGAGCAGCATCCTCAGCCCAGGGTGTGAAAACTCAGGGCTGGGTGGTTGCTTTTGCAGTTGGGTAGGGAGAGACGCGTGGGACGCTGCTGGGTGCCGGGCCCCTCCGCCTGCTCTGCGGCGGGTGCACACGTGGGCGTGCAGCCCGGCGGGTGGGCGACGGGTGCTGGGGACCCACGCAAGGGACCAGCTTTAGGTGGGAGCTCGCTCGCTTTGAGCAGGGACCCCGGCGGGTTTGAGTGGGGGGCTGCCAGGAGCACCCTGCCCGGCTGCAGAGCGGGGGTGTCCCCGTGCGGGCAGCCCCTGTGCTCAGGGTCAGGTCACAGGGACCCTGTGGCCTCCGGTCCCCCCCCCCACTCTGGCATTCCCAAGGGGCTGGAGGCTGAGAAGCAGCATCCTGGGCTTTAGACCCGGGTGTGGGAGCACGGGGGACCGAAGGGGAGAGCAGCAGAGTGCCAGGACTCCCGGGGTCGTTTCTGCTTGGCTGCTGGGTTGATCGGGCCAGCAACCAGCTTCACCCATCGCTTCGAGGGGCTGGAGCAGGAGCCCCATCCCCTCATCACCTCCTGACCCCCTCATCACCTCCCGACCCTCTCACCACCTCCTCAGGGCTGGGAAAGCCGGGAAGTGAGGGCAGCCCGGCCCGGCTGTGGGGCCCCTCCTGCACAGCCACCCAGCTGAGCGTGAAATGAGCTGAAAAGGGACGGTGTAATGTTCCCGGGGCTGGAGGCCGTTTGTCCCCTACGGTGGCCGCAGTCCCCACCACGGCTGCAGAGCCGGATCTGCCGTCCCATCCCTCTTTGCTTTCACCGCTTTCAGGGCAGGTGGCCCCATCCAGCTCTGCATCGCTGGCCCTGTTGGGTCCCTGTGCCCCCCAGGACCGCGGCCCCCGGTGCTGCCCTCGGAGCGGTGACCACAGCCGGGTGCAGGATGTGGACCCTGGGCTGGCTGGGCATGGCCAGCCTGTGTCTGGGGGCTGCTTGGGCTCTCCCAGCCAAGGAGAGGAGGAAGGCAGAGAAGCCAAAAGCTGATCTTGCACTCTACGAAAACCTGGACTTGGACAACTACGACCTGTCATTGGACAACTACGGCGAGATCCTTGACCTGAGCAACTATGAGGAGCTCTACGACTACGGTGACCTTGCTCCAAAGGTGAGGGGGATGCAGGAGAGCACTTGGCGCGCGGCGCAGGTCTTCCCTGGGTGCATCCTGAGAAAGGGGCTCGGTCAGCGGGACGGATGGGGCACAGCTGGAGAACCAGCCTCTTGCGCAAGCCTGCGAGCCTTGGTGGCTCTTCCACTGCTCTTGCTGGTGGTAGGAAAGGCTTTACCCGACCCGGACCTTCGCCAGTGTCCTTGTCCCCAGAGCATTGCCTGCAGGAAGCCAGGACACGAGGCCTCCTACATCGCTCTGGGCAAACAGGGATGGGTGTTCCTGAAGCTCTGAGATAGAAGAGCTCTTCAGGAAGGAGATGACATTCCGATAAGACCTTCCCAGTGCCCCTGACCCCTTCACCAGTGCCTCCTGCCCTGGATGGGAGCGGGAGGACTCGCTCGGCCACCCCAGCCCTTACGCCCAGGCTGTGTTCGCAGATTGAGGTTGGCACCCTGGCTCCCCGCCCCAAGGACCCCGCGGCTCTCCCAGACCTGGGCACCCCGGCTGAAACCCCAAAGCTGCAGCCTCGGACCACCGCCAGCCCCATCCGCCCCGCGCCCGTCCCCACGCAGGGTGAGTGCGGACCCCTGGGTGCGGCACAAAGGTGCAGCCGGTGGGATTCGGGTCCCATGGGATTCAGCCCCGTGTCCCAGGGGTGGCAGGGAGGAAAGGGAGCAGGTCCTTTTGCCACCAGCAGACAGCGGCAGCTATTTGCTCTGCCCCGGGGTGCTGGGGGTGCACAGCAGGCAGGAGGGCTGCGGCGAGACATTTCTGGGAAACAAGAGCTCCAGCAAAGCAGCAACATTTTAATGAGCAGAGGCATTGCAACAGTCGGACAGAGTAGCAATTAGATTAGTGACAATTAAAATCCTGTAGCGAGGGATAAATATCTTTATTCATTTTCTGTCACTCTGGACTGGGACAAATTAAGTAGGAGGCAAAGGGAAATTGTTGCCTTGCTGCTTTGAACTCCCCCACTAATGGATGCTGAGCCCTGTGGGTGCTGGGGGAGAGCGGAGGGAGCACGGGGGGGACACACACGGCTTTACCCCTCCTGCAGCCCCTGGCCCGCTTGCCGGGACCCTCACGCAGCCGAGACAGATGTCTTGCTTGATGCAAAACTGCTTTTTTTTTCGGTTCTGTTTCCTTCTGCGGAAAAACCAAGGGGGCCAAGTGAGCCCTGGGTGTAACGCTGCCGTGTTTGGCAACCTGACATCACCCCCTCTCCCGTGGGAGGTATTTGGCCCTGAGCAGCTTCATTTCTTAGCAGCTCTTTTGGCTGGGACTTTCTGGCCCTTCCCTTGACGAGGTGCCCTGGGCTGTTTCGCTGATGAAGGTGCTGGGGCTGAGACAGCGCTGGGTGCTCAAGACATCGTGTCCCCACAGCGCGGGCAGGGGTGGGCGGGCACGTCCTCCCATCTCCCTGCAGGCTGGGGTGCTCTGGGGGTGTCGGGGCAGCCGTGCCGCGCCGTGCCATGCCATGGGCTGCCTCTGCACCCCCAGCACTGCCCAGCTGCCTGCTCTGCCTGTGCATCGGCACCTCCGTCTACTGCGACGACGCTGACCTGGAGCACATCCCGCTGCTGCCGCCCGAGACCACCTACCTCTACGCCCGCTTCAACCGCATCGGCGCGATCCGGGCCGGCGACTTCACGGGGCTGAGTACGTTGAGGCAAGGGAAGGGCCAGGCTCTGCAGTGGGCCATGGGGGGAATAAGCGGTTCTGCGTGGGTCCCTGTTCAGCTCCTCCCTCCTCTCCCACCAGAGAAGCTGAAGCGAATAGACCTGACCAGCAATTTCATCTCCCGGGTGGACACGGACGCCTTCCGCCTGCTCCCCAGCCTGCAGGAGCTCATCCTGCCCGAGAACAGGCTGACGGCACTGCCCGAGCTGCCCCGCGGCATCGTCCGGCTCGACGCCCGTCTCAACAGCATCCCCAGCACCGGCCTCCAGCCCGAAGCTTTCCGGGTGGGTGCTGCGGCTGCCTGCCCAGTGGATGAATCCAGGCTGGGTTTAGCCCAAAACTGCCATGCCAACGGGTAACGGGGATGGTGCAGAGGGCTGGAGCGTGGCAGCGAGCAGGGAGCTTCACCTCTCCCTTCTTCCCGCAGGACCTGAAGCAGCTGCAGTTTCTCCATCTGTCCGATAACCAGCTGGACTATATCCCGGCCCCCCTGCCCGAGAGCCTCCGCTCCCTGCACCTCCAGGTGAGATGAGCCCTACCTGAGGCTAGCAGAGCCCACCACCACCTCCTCCTCCTCTTCTTCCTCCTCCCCAGCCCTTTGAATCTGATTTTGCCCTTTGCCTCCCTGGCCAGAACAACAACATCCAGACCATGCATGAGGACACATTCTGCGACAGCCAGGACCACAGCCAGATCCGCAGGGCTCTGGAGGACATCCGCCTCGACGGCAACCCCATCAACCTCAGCCTCTTCCCCAACGCCTATTTCTGCCTGCCCCGCCTGCCCACGGGCCGCTTCTTCTGAGCCCCACGGCCCCAGCGCTGGGAAAAAAGGGTGAGCATTCCCAGACCAACCGTGTCCGCAACCCGGACCCCGTCGGACCCTGCTACCCCATGGAAAACGTGGAGTTAAGGCAGATGCATTTAACCCCGGTGTGAGCTGAGCCTCTGTGGGGGGGTGAGCTCAGTTCTGGGGCAAACGGAGCTGGGGATGGGCAGCTCTAATAAAACCAAGACTTCAAAAATGCATTCAGTGTCTTGTTCTCAGCAGTGAGAGCAGCGGAAAGCCCTTGCCCAGCCCAGCAGCTGCTTTGTGAATCGTACTGGTTTGTAAAGAAGGGGACTTCCTTGTGTCCCATTTCTTCCCCAGTTCCCTGTGGGGCCTTGGGAAGACCCCTCCATGTCTGCTTTCAGCATTTCCTGGCCAGGGACTGGGAGCTGCATTGCTCCCGAGAGGCGATGCTTTGGCCACATCAGGTTTGACCTGTGTGATCGGGCCGTCCCCTCAGCCGTCCCCAGGTCCATCGAGTGGGTGTGTGTGGCTCCGGAGGAGGTGGGAGCTGTGGCCACAGCCGGGCTGTCCCCACATGCTCCACATGAGGATGCAATAGGAAACCTCAGCACAGGGCAACTGGGGTCCTCCATCACCTCACCCCAGACCCACTGCAGCCCCATTGCCTCTGCTCTGGGGGGGACCCTGACCCACACTGGGACCGGGAGCTGTCCTGGCACCAAGTGGCCCCAGGTCTCCAGCATGAGCTCGACCCGGAGGGAGGGGGTCCCTGGGTTTGGGGGAGGGAGGGTGTCCCTGGGTTTGGGTCTGCTTCAGCGGCAGAGAAAGGCTGGAGCAGCACCGGAGCCTTCGAGCCAAGCAGCCCCAGGTCCAGCAAGAAAGAGTCACTCGGAGGGAGTTAAAATATCTCGTATCATCCCAGCTTTCAACACCCGAAAAGAGCTGCCCAGTGGTGAGATATTTTAAATATAATGTATTCATCTTCTATATTTTTATACACATGTAACAAACACGCATACCGTGCGAGGGATGACACATCCCTGGAGAATCCAAAATCCTGAACTGAAACCACTGAGCTCAGCCCACATCCTCTGGGCCCGGGGAGGCAAACTAAGGCAGCTGGAGAAAACCTTGCAAGGAGATGCAGCTTCTCACCCATGGGCACGCTGCGAACGCTGCTGGGTGCTGGTGCCTGCGAGCCAGCCTCGTGGGCACAACCCCAGGCACAAGTGTGCTGGTGGCACGGAGTACGTGTGTGCGCAGCACCTCACTCCCCTCGGCTTGCTTTTCCATGCAAAACCCAGCTCAGATATGGATTATGTTCATGGAAAAGCCAAACGGGTATTTGGTAAACGGGAATCTGGAGCCATTCCAGCCTTTCCTTTCAGGCTAGGTCTAAAATGCCAGGATTTATTACCGCTGTTGTCATGTCATCCTTGAAACAGCTGTATCTATCTAATCCCCTGTCTGTCCATCCCCCTATCTCTCCTCCTTCCCCATCCATCCTTCCGACACCTCCACGTTGTCCTTGCTGATCTCATCTGCTCCCATGGGATGGAGCATCGCTGTGAGCCAGGCTCGGCTCCAGCGGGATGGAGTTGGCCAACTTTCCCCCACGGCGAGCCCCGGCCCTTCGCGTTCATCCCACTAGATGGCAAGGCAGAGTGTTTGGAACCGCCTGGCCTGAACTTCGGGCTGCAAACTCGCTCTCTGCTCTTTGCCTCCCTTCTGGGGTGGTTTTAGCATCTCCCGGGCATGCCCACGCAGCTGGGGAATAGCCCAGGTGCTGGTGGTGGCAGAGGAGGAATTAAAAGGAGCTGCGGAGGGGAGCAGGGTTTGCTTCGTGTGGGAGGAGAGCGAGGTAGGTGCAGGGGTGTCTCTGGGGGTGAAGGGGCTGTTGGCTTTGTACAAACCAAACTTTTCGAAGAGAAAGGGGGCGGCTTGGGGGGGCCTTGGAGAGGGAGAGTTGAGACCCAGCGGTGCTGCCTTGTCTTGTGTGGGCTCTCAGGTCCTCTTGCACCCCTGGGGAGGAGGGGATGGGCTGGGGCAGCAGGTCTTCCCCCTCCCCAAAGTCCCGGAGAGGGCTGGGCTGGGGCTGGGGAAGGGGCTGCTGGGCGCTCAGCCCCGCTGTTTTACGGGTGCGGTTATTCACTGTGCTCTCGTTTCCTTGCTGCTGCCAAGGCAGGGAAAGAAATCAGCGCCTGTCTTTGCAGCACGGTGCAGGGGAACAGCAGCCCCCTTCTGCCGCTGGCCCCATGGCCCTCTCCCACCCTGCCAAAGTGCCCTGACCCCATGGGGATGGGCTGCCCTGGCCCTCCCCAAGCACCCCAGTGCAGCTGGGTGAATCCTGCCCTGGAGCTGGCGTGGAGGTGCAGAGCCTTCCCTGGGGCTGGAGATGGCAGTGGGTGTTAGAGGGGCTCTGCTGAGCCCTCCTGCAGTGGGACAGCCCTGCTCAGCCCGGCTTGGTAGTGTGTCTGAGACCCGGACCCCCGCTCCGTCACCCTTGCTGCCCCATGTCCCTTAGGCTGTGGCTGGGCGGCTGGGAGTCCTGGCTCCTCTCCATCCCCTGATCCCTGCGGCTCTACCCAGCCGATGCCTCCGCTCAGGCTGCTCCGAAGGCAGGGTCACCACCTGCCCGCAGGGACCTGTCTGCATTTTAAAGCCATTTCTGTAGCAGAGGCTTTATAGGATTGCACAGCCCGTCCCATGCATATGTGCATGTAAGGGACCATGCGTCTCTGCTGAGCTACACGTGCTGCTTCTGCCAGCCTGCCACGGGCACCGCCTGAGCCCGGCTGACGGGGCCAGCAGACAGCAGAGGAGCAGAACGGCCACAGGCACGCGGGGCCCGGCGGCAGCGGGGAAGGGAGCGGAGAAGCCGGAGAGAGCAATTAGCGCAGGGCCTGCGTTTGCTGGGTGACAGCAGGAGCTGTGGGGCTGCAGAGGAGTCTCTGATGGGAGCACTGGGAGCATTCCCAGTCTGAGCGGACGGGTGAGACAAACGGATGCTCCCAGACTGTTTTGGATGTGCAAGGATCTGCGTCCCCCTCGGTACAGGGTGGACAGGGAGGAGTAGGCTAACCCAGGCACCAGCCTCCCTTCCTTCACCTGCTCTGGCTGGATCCGCAGCTGCTGTCTCCCCAGACACACAGTGGGCTCTGCAGCAGCCGAGCAGAGGGCTCGTGTCCTCCCTGTCCCTCTCGTTCCCTTCCATCCCTCCTGCTTCACCCAGAGAGCCATCTCCGTGTGTAATTCATGCAGCTCTCCTCCCTCTGTCTCTCTGCCGCTCAAGGTCACCTTCCTTGCCTGGGCTGGATTTTCACATATTGATTGCTTGGCTCGAACAGCCAACGTCTCAGTGAGCTCCCGATCTCACGCCAGCTCAGCATCTTGCCACTCTCTGGGAGAAGCATCTCCATATGGGCCCCCCTCCTCCTCCATCCTGCCCTCCCCCTCCACGCTCTCCTCCCAGCCCTGGCCATGCATCATTAACCGGCGCAGAGACAGAGCCGGGAAAGTCTTCAAGCCCAGGAGAGCAGCAGCCTTCTCCCTCCTCTGCCTCTCCATCTCCTGGGGAGCGTGACATGAGCACGCTCCTTCCCTCCGGTTGATTTAGGAGGAGCCGGGACAGCGCTTGGCATCCTCGCAGGGACTCGGCGTGCTGCTACGCCTGTCTGTGAGCTGCATCCTTCCAGTTCTGCTCCAGCTCCCTCCTGCAGGTCCTCATCCCCCGGGGAAAAAGAGCTCCTCTCCCATCACCATGCCCGTTCCTCTTCCCGCTCCCCTCTCCTCACCCAGGTTTCCTCTCCGCTCTCCTCCCACCAGCATGACCAGGAGCTCCCTGTGTCACGCCGGGCCATGTCCCTCGGCCACCACCTGGGGACAGAGCCATCCTCTTCTGTCCTGCTGCAGCTTCCCAGCCAGGGCAGTGCAGACAGCTTACTGCAGGGTTCGTGGGGGCAGGTGGGGAGCAGAGCGGTGGTGGCTGTGGCCAGGGACCTGAAATGGGAATCAGAGCAGCAGCAGCAGGAGGTGGATGGAAGCCCTCAACCCCTCCTTGGCATCGTGGCAAGCTGGGTAGAGGCCACAGAGATAAGACAGGTCTCCCTGTCTGGGACAGTGGCCGTGCCTGCCGGCTCTGTCCCCCACCTGTGCCCAGGGCAGACATCCAGTGGATTTATTGAACAAGTGTAAAATCAATGGCAGGATGGAAAAAGGCCACTGAACTGTGGATGCTGACAAGCTCCTGGCCTTCTCCGGGCTAGAAATCACCCTTAAATGCTGCTGGGGAGGAAGCGCCGTGGCCCAGCTTGCTCAGCGAGCGAGGCATGGATGATAACAGCTTTATTTATAGCACTTAACTGGCTGTTGGCTCAAGGCACTGATTTGTGCTTAGTGTGCGATCGTTTAGGGCGGCTGTTTGTGCAGCTCGTGGCTGGAACGCTCGCGCAGCCCTGCCGAAGCCCTCGGTGAGCTCCCACCGCCCGGCATCGGGGCAGGACTTTGTCCCACTCCCTGTCCCCAGCCCAGGCAGCTGGCCTGTGACCAGGCTTCTCCAGACTGACCAGAAACTAATTTTCCTGCTGATATTCATACAGCTTCTGATCTGGAGAAATCCCCGTGGGTACCTTAGGGTCCAAGAGGTTGTACATCCCTAACACTAATGGAGTAATTAACAGCTTCTATCCGGGGAGAGCTGTGTTGCTGCTCGGTTTCCAGATCTGTCCTTTTTTTCTGGAGGATCCCAGTGCTGGGATACATTAGATGGGAACTGCAAGGGCTCTGGAGATGAAAGCGCTGTTGGTGAATTATCACCGGGGTGCAGGCAGCTGCCCAGACCCTTCAGGGAAACTCAACAGTGGAAATAGGGGAGTGGGGAGAACCTGCTTGGGCTTGTCCTCTCCCCACTTTCCACTTCACCACTGGAAAAAGGAGAAGGAAAAACACAGCAAAAGGAAGAGAAAGAAAAAGCATTCTTTCCCTCTTCACATCCCCCTCCCCTCTAACTGTGAATGTTTAACATAAAAATAATCTGTGGAAAATCAGCCCCCTGCCTGCAGCCGGCTGTGGGTCTCCTAAGGGTGGGGGGTGCTTACAGCACCCTGGGGCTTTCCCGGCTCTCCTCCTCCACCCTGCTCCCGAGCAAGCGGGACTCCTTGCCACCAGCTGCTCCGGGATGGGAGATGCGACCAAGACACAGCTATTATTAGCAACGTTGCGTTAGGTCTTGTCAACAGGAGCCCTGACGCCTGGGAAAGGCTCGGTGACGGGAGGCACGTGTCCTCTGCGAGGGGGGCCCTGGCTTAACCCAGTTTCTGCAGAGGGAAGAGCTCAGAAGGGCCTGGGTTTGGGTGGGGGGCTGGGGGTGCTGGAGCTGAGGAGGAGGAAGCCTCTGTGGGAAGCCCAGGGTGATGTGGTTGGTCTGGAGGATGCTCAAGCCAGCGGCACGTGAGCTGATGTCCCTGTTGCAGCCAGGAGTGCCAGCGTCACCTCCTTGGGGGGTGAAAGCTGCTTGGGGTCTCCCCAAAATGTGGGCATTTCCACCCGGATGCTGCTGCCAGCCGTGGGGCACGTGGATCCTCCCCCCGTGAAGTCCTGGCCTGTTGCTGCAGAGGGAAGAGTTCCTCCAGCATCGTTCTCAAGGTGACTCTGCTCCCGCACCGTCTCCCATCCACCGGCTGCGCACGCCAAGCCGTCTGACCGGGGAGAAATGATGAAGGGGAGAAAAGTGCCAAGAAGTATGGCTCTTCTGCGCTTCCAGCCAGGCTTTTCCAGGGCTGCTGGGACAAGGACCAGTGTCCTGCTGGGCGTGAGGGTCTCCCGCACTGGTGATTCTTTCCCTAGCTCAGGGCTTCCCCACTCCCAGCTTTAGATTTTTTTAATTGACCTGAAGCCAAACTCTTTCAAGCATGAATTGGGTGGTCACGCCTTGGTTTCGGGGTGATCTGCCCCTAAACCAGGGCTTGGCGTGGCAGCAGCCGGTGTGTTGGTGTGCTGTGGACCCCGAGCAGGAGGAGGAGAGCCGAGCTTGGCGTGCCTGATTGATCTCCGTCTTTTAAAATAACCAGCCGGAGCCTGGATCTTCCGTTTCTGTAGGATGTGGAAAACCTGGAGAGGGGGAAGAGAGAAACAGCTTTGAGAGAGCGAGTGCAAGTATTGCTAATTTATGATCAGAGAAATATATGTTTGAGTTTGAAGATTACAGGGAAAGGACCTGGTGTTCAGCCGATGATAAATCTGTTTTATCAGGGGGTTGTGAAAAGGCTTCCCTGCAGGGCAAATTGCGGGAACGCAGAACATAATTACCCCAAATTCCAATCTGAGTAATTATTTCTACCTACCTGTCACTCCCCTGGTGCTTTCAGCTGGATGGAGAGGTTTTGCTTTCCCTTGCCTCTCTGGTTAAGAGCCAAAGCCATTGTGCGGCACCGCTGGGCTCTCTGAAGAGCTGAGCCAGCCCTGCTTGCGGGGAGACCCTTGCCTGCAAGGCTCTGGGGCTCGCTGCCGTCCCACCCCAGCCCAGGACCTGCCCTTTGCCCGCCGGCAGGGCTGGGTAGGGGCCACCAGACTTTGCTTTCTGCAACCACATTTGCACCCAGGCAGGGAGGACGTGGTGGACCAGGGTGGGGAGATTTGGGTGGCCGTTTCCCAGGATGTCTTTGCCCTTGCAGAGAGGGCAGCGCCTTCTTGAGTAGTGGGGACCCACGGGAAGAGCCCCTGTGTGCGGCCAGGACGTGGACCTTATTTTCCCTGTGTCCATCCCTGGGATGAAAGTCATGGGCGGAGGTTGGAGGGATGCTGGCTGCTGGGGACGTCCAGCCCTGCGCCCACTCTCCCCGTCCCCCGGGCTCTGTGCCGTGGTGGTGAGGTAATCGAGGGTTTTACTGCAGTGGGCCGTGGGCAGCTTTTCTAAGCATCATCTCCTAATGCTTCCCCGAAGAGCCAGGCAGGCTACCGGGCGCATTAGGAATCGATGCACACTGCAAATGGATTGCCTGCGCTCTCTCCTCCACCTCTCCAGCTCTCTCTGTGCTTGCCCCCTCCCCAGCATGGCCAGGGCTGCTCCGTGCCAGCTCTGCCCTCCCAGTGTCACCCAGCTGATGGGGGGCACCAGGGGTGGTCCCCCCAGCTCAGGGCCGCAGCAGGCAGCTCCATTCCCGCCCCAGTCCCACCAGCATGGACCAGTGGCTCTGGGTGAAGCAGCTGGGCTGCACCCCCCCTCCTTTCCCCGGGGACTCGCAGCAGACAGGCCCTGCGGATGGAGCGGGTGACAAGCGTCTGCACGGGCCAGCCAAGCAGAGAGGGGAAAAAAAATGACCCCGGTGAGAGCAGAGATGGGCTCTGCATTTCAAGCGGCTTCCTGGGAGATGCCAGACCGTCCCTCCTATGAGGACCAGGGACCTGTCACCTCCCAGAGCCTCTGCCTGCGGAGGGAGAAGTAACGGTGGCAGTGGCACAGCAAGTTCAGCGGCAAGGAGGTAGAAGCATTTGGAAAAGCAATTGCTCTGCCCGCAGTGGTGTGGAGCAGCCCTGGGGCTCATGGGGGGAACAGCCCGGGGGTGGGCTTTTGTGGGAGTTTTCTCCAGCTCCAACAGCAGATTATTCTGATTTATCCCCTAATTAGTGAGAGGAGAAGCAGATCCTAACAGGGCTCTGAAAGGTGCTGGTCACACACCCAAACCTGCAGCTGCCAGCCCTGGTCCCTCTCACCCGCAGCTCTGAGCACTTGGGGCAAAGAGGAGATGAGATCTCCATAGGTGAGGGAAACTGAGGCACAGAGTGAAAGGGGCATTTCCCAAAGACTCAGTGAGCTGTGGGAGAGGACACTGGTCCCTTGCACACCTTTGTGGCCTCAGTTTCCCCCCGACTGGGAAATCACCCACAGCAAACCTTGGCTTGACAGGGTGGTTTGGGGATGCCGAGCTCCTCTACGGCAGGAGGGGAGCAGTGGGGGCTGTGGAGCAGGGTGGGGGCCCCACTCAACATCTTAAATGCTCTTTTATCTGTTCAAACACAGGATATTCCATTTCCCTGCGAACCTCCTGCCTGGATCCAAACTGCCTTGTGTCTGCTGAAGGGACAGAGGACTCGTGTGCTGGCAGCTGGGGACAGAGGGACACCTCGGATGGCCGGACAGGGCTGCAGCAGGGCATCTCGTAGGTAAGCGGGTGGAGAAGGAGAAGCTGAGGGACCTGCTGGTCTCCAGCAGGTCATCAGCTGGCTTTGCCAAGAGGCTAATCAGTCTGGGAGGATCCCCGGGATGGCGAAGCTGGGTTTGCCCTTCCCTGACTGGCTGCTCCGCACGCCATGGCTGGCAGCGTGCGTGGCGATGCCCGGACCCAGCGGGCGCTCACGTGGCTCCGCTGATCAAACTTGCATGAGGACATGTGCAAAAATCCATGGTTGTGCTTATGAATTAATGATCGCTGAGCGGATCGATGCAGCCTGCCCCGTGCGTGCTGTATTGCTAATGAACACCAGCAGTGGGAGCGCGGGAAGGGCCAGCGACGCGCTGCTGCAGCGCCTTCTGCATCTCTATTTATTTGTGTTTTAAGTGTATTTATTCTGCATTTGCTCCCAGAGCTACTTTAAGCAGCGAGCAGGTGATTTCCATGAAAGGGACCTTGGCGCATGCGCGCTGCGGGGAGGGGGCTGCTGCTTTTTGGAGGGGGAGGACGCTGGGGAGGGCCGATGGCTCCGTGCTGGAAGGGGTTGAATCAGAGGCAGGCTCTATAAATATGCATGTGGGTAATTTCTAATCGAACACCACAGCTCTGGGTGCTGGCATGTGTCACTCCCGTGGCATTATCTCTGCAATTAGAGCTTTTTCCCACAATTGCATAAGAACCTCTCGGTGACTCACCGGGTTTGGGGGGAGAGAGGCGAACGGCGGCTCGGAGGCGGCCGGCTGCGCCTGCGCGCGTGTGAGGTGTGAAAATCAGGTGCTCCGCAGTTTGCAACTTGCTCACGAGCAAACCTTGCTCCCAGCCGCCCGCTGCCCTCCCCAGCATCACCACCCGCACCCTGGTTTGGGGACGCTGGGCTGTCCCCTGGCCAGCGAGCTCCCCATCCACCCAGCATCACCTTCTGCCGGCGGTTTATTTTTGTCCTTGTCATCGTGGCTTTGTCTGCGCGTTGATGACCCTTTGGCGCCAATAATAGCACGCTTCAGATCCCCGATTAAAACCGCCGCGGTGTCAGAATCAATAAGCATTGGAGGCTGAGACCGTAAGAAGTTTAATAATCCCCATTAGGGTAACGAACGGGGAAGAGAGTGCAGGGCTGCTAATATGGTAATGCCACGAATCTGCTTCCATCAGCTGGAGCCGCAGCATCCTCGCCGGCAGCGGCAGAGACCGTGGCTGTGTCAATATTTGCCATCCCCAGCATCGCCCCTGCTTTTGGCTGCCGGAACACGCTGCGTGCCCCGGCTTGGAAACGTGGCTTTGCACCATTAATCATTGGGTCTTTGGAAATGTGTGTGACTGGTGTCCTCGGCATGGGAGAGGGGCCAGGGCTCGGCGCAGCCAGGGGAATTGCTCATCCTGCCCCAAAGCTTAAAGTAAATTTAAAGACAGATCATCGAGCAGGGGAAATTCCTGCTCCCACCCATCCTGCCCATTTGTCTTGCAGAGAATGAGTGTGGTGAGGGCCGGGAGGGAGGGGAACGCCAGTGGCATTAAAGTAGCCACCTAGGAAAAAAAATAAAAATCAATATGTAATTGTGGCCCCATCGATCCGCGGCTCTGCCGCTGTGGCTCTCCGCTGCGCTTTGATCAGGTTTCACGGTCGCAGATGAGAGAGTCCCAGCAGCTGGGGGTATTAAATGATGCCATACACTTTCCAGGTGAAAAGCATAGATTTTTTCCTAAAATAAACCCAAAATAGAGTAGCAGCTGTGGGGGTGGGGGGACTGGAGCAGCCATGGGGCTGGACACGCTCTTTGCGGGAGGGATGTGATTGCCTCTCTGCTGGGACTTCCCTGAGAAGCCGGAGCGATGCTCCCTGCCCACAGCCACTGCTTCAGCCCCTCCGACTGCAAAAAAACACCCCCGACACCCACAAAGCTGCCAGCCAAGCCCTGCTGCAAGTCCACGGCCATGGAAACGCCTTCAGCGATGGGGCGTGGAGCGGTGGGGCTTGGGGGGCTGCGCACGCTTAGGGGGCAATAGCTTACCCCGTGCCATTGGAAGGAGACCAGTCCCTGGCAGAGCCCCTCAGGAATTTTTAGACAAATTGTTTTTGCTTGAAAAATGGAGGTTTGTTGAAACCTGGTGTGTTTATAGGAAAACATCGGTTTCGACAGATTTCTGTTTCAACATGTTTTTAGAAGAAAAAGGAAAGCTTTCCAAATTGTCAAAGGACCCTGGTGGAACACTTTCTCGTCAGACCATAATCCATTTCTCAGCTCCAAATTACTTTTCATTTTGCAATGGAAGTAAATGTATTGCAAAATCCCCTTTTGAAAGGGGGCTGAAATCCTGCTGAAATGGTTGGGGAGGATCTCGGTGACAGACTGGGATTAACTCATTCCAGCCTGGGGTGTGGATTTTCAAACAATGTCCTTTCTCCTTCCTCTTCGGTGACGGTTTTTCATCCCGCTGCAGGATGGTTAATACCCGCAGTTCCGTCCTGGTGTGGAAATTGCTTCGTCTACAGGCACCAAATATTAAGGGCTGGCAGGGGACCCTACATGGGGGCAGAATAGTTCATTTTTGTGCTATTTTTCTCTGGTCTACCCTGCTTCTGCAGCGTTTTTACTGTTCGGTCAGGGAGAGGATGCTGGTGGATGGTCTGGTCCACCACGGGCATCTCTCCTCTACCGACGGGTGATGCTTTGTGGCCAGACCGCTGGAAGCTCTTGTTGTCACACTGATCCAGTAATACTCTTCGGCAAGGCATGTGGTGGCATCTCAGATAGGGACCACCTCCATCCATACGAGTCTGTATCTCACCTGAGCCATTGCAGCTGCAGGTTGGAAATGCAGCCTCGGGTGCGGGGAGCCCGGGGCACGCCAGGAGCACCAGCACTGCCATGATTTTCCTCGGGAGTTTTGCTGGAGCCAAGGGAAACATGTTTATTAACCTGGCATCTCCATAGATTTTGCGCTCTGCCCCCTAAGCATTAATCAAACAAAGAACTTTATTCCAGATTTTAGTTTTCCCAGAAAGGAGCTGGGGGCTCAGCCTGGCTGGGAGAGATGCTGGGGCAGAGCGAGGGCTCGCCGAATCTGCAGCAGGATGCAGCCGGAGCCACAGGGATGCAGGAGGATCCAGGGAAATCTTTGGTTTGGTTCTGGACCTAAAGAACTCTTCCAAAGCAGCCCCCTCCTCTCCTGCACAAGCTTTTCCAGGCACAAGATGGGTTTAGGAAGATGGGGGTGGAGGGGAGTCTGGGAACCCCCAAACGGCATCGGGTTCCCACTGGCAGTTGCGTTGAGGACTCAACTCCACTTAACAAAATGGTGGCTGTGTTGGTGAGTGGCCAGAATCTGACCTGCTTTTATCTTTATTATATCTCATTGTAGATCTCATGCAACTCTTTAATCAAATGTTTCATTGCATCTATAGAGCTGGAAAGGATTTGGAGGACGTGGCTGGGCTGTTTGCAAACCTCTTCAGGCTCCAAGGTGTGCTCCAAAATTTTCTTTTTTCAAGAAAAAAGGGAATCAAAGCCGGCAGCCAGGCTCAGAGGTGTTTGGGCCAGGTCCTGGAGGGGTGCAGGGATTTACAGCAAAGCCCAAGGGCACGGGGAAGGGAGCATCAGCTCCTTGCTGAGCCTGGTGGCTCTTGGGGTCTGCAAGGGCGTGCGGCCAGGGCTGGGCCCCTTGTAGCTGACCCAGGGCCGGGTTTTGGTGTCCCCACGGACATCAGTGGCTTTGGGTCTGATGCCTCCCTTGCAATCAAATAGCAACCTGAAATTAGAACAAGCCCATAAATGCATCTGTTGGTCTGTGATGGGCTGGCAATGGGATATCCAGTTTCCAGCCGGGGAAGGTTTGAGGAGGGTGCAGGGATGCAGGGAAGAGCCAGGAGCTATTTCAGCTCCCTGTGCCACCCCCTTCCTCCTGCTGCTCCAACTCGAGTGCTAGCAAATGCTTTACGGGGAGCTGTGCCAGGGATGCTGGGAGGACGCAGCACGAGAGCAGATCGTCGCCCTGCCCCACGCAGGGAAATCCCTTTGATGCTAAAGCGGCTGCAGGGGGAAGGAAGAGGAGTGGGCACGCACGCACCCTGCTCGGAGCGATGGGCTGGTTCATTGAGCAGAGCCCTGGCAGGCTCCGCCACGTCCTTCTGCCGCTGTTCAGCGATGGCTGTTGGGTTTGAGAACCGCGGCAGGCTGGCTTTCTGCCTCCTCGCTGGAAAAGCGCTGCCTCGCTCCGTGCACCCGCAGCCAGACGGGTCTCCTAAAGCCGGGGGAGGAGGGTGGGTGCATCCCTACCCTCAGGGGCG
>Ga0065711_1036836_pt1 | contig 20513 bp, 7 predicted proteins | sample Hoacrofraction12_FD_59098 | JGI IMG/M metagenome (GOLD analysis project Ga0065711, IMG submission 59098) | Hoatzin crop microbial communities from Cojedes, Venezuela - Epithelial fraction 12 v2 (version 2) | ecosystem: Host-associated > Birds > Digestive system > Esophagus > Crop | place...
CTTCAGTTTGTGCCCATTGCCCCTTGTCCTGTCACTGGGCACCACTGAAAAGAGCTTGGCCCCATCCTCCTGACACCCACCCTTAAGATATTTATAAGCATTTATTAGGTCCCCTCGCAGCCTTGTCTTCTTCAGGCTGAACAAGCCCAGCTCCCTCAGCCTCTCTTCGTAGGGGAGATGTTCCAGTCCCCTCATCATCCTTGTAGCCCTCCGCTGGACTCTCTCCAGTAGCTCCTCATCTTTCTTGAACTGGGGAGCCCAGAACTGGACACACTGATTGACCTTTCACTTGTGCTGACTGAACGTTTACAGAATTCTCAGAATTTTTAGAAAAGGTGGGTGATCAATAAGTGATAAAGGTGCCATTCCTTTTGGAATCAGAGGATTAAAGAAAGATTCAGGCTTGAAGGGAGTTCAAGAGTTTTCTAGTCCAACCTCCTGCTGCAACCTGGGTCAACCATGAGATCAGATGAATCAAAAGCAATAAAGTGTTGAAGAGTTCTGAGAAAAGCCATAACCTGATGAATAAGCTAAAAAATCTTAGAATAGGTACATAAATAAGTTTGCTCTGTGGGGATTGTTGAATATGTCTCTCTTGCCTTGAACATACTGCCCACCAGTGAAAAAAAATACATAAAGTTTCAGTGTACAGGTTAAATCTGTACAAGCTTGGTTTTTATTTCTAGGACCCTGACACAATCTGGAAGCGAATATAAAGCTGATTCTCTGTTATCCAGGTCAACGCAGTCTGTTATGCACTCTTCCTCCCAGTCCCACTCCTTATTCTCATACACACATGCATGCACACGTAATGCATAGTCATAGTGGTCTGGGGTGCGTTGTACAGTTAATCTGCAACATAAATAAACTTCTCCAAGCCATTGAAGATTGGAACCAACAAAATTAACATCTCTATAGGAAGGAAGAAGAAAAGGTAAAAATCAAAGCTGATGTGGGCTGCTACATTACGTGTCTCATGGTAATGAGTCAACTGCATTTATATCAAGGTAGCTACGCTTACTAGTGCTTGCAGCCTGCTGAGGTGGATAAGCTGTTCCAGTTTCTTCTAACAAACTCTGAAGCTCAAATGGGGTTAGTGATAAGATGAAATGTTTCTCTGCTAAAATGGAAGGAAGAAAAAAGAGCCTGTGTGAAGTTCTTCAAAATCTCCAATCAATATTTTCTTTTTTTGCCATTCAGATGCATGAAGTTTAGCTTTTAGGGGAAAATATGAGAAAATTTCAAAATATTTTCAATTCAACTCCATGTGGTAGAGATTCAGTCATTTATGTAACCAGTGTGTAGAGAGGGAGGTATTTCATGGAAGCAGTATCCAGCTTCTATTTAAACTCCTGGCAAGCAGAAATTTACAGGTGTGAGTTTAGTCTTGATAACTTAGTTGGGATAAAAAATATTCAAATTGTTGTAAATAATTTGAGAAGTGTGCTTAAGTGGACCACAATAGTTATGAATGCTGTGGCAGGCTCATGTGACTGTGGTAATCTGGAGCTATTGAACATTCATGCCTTTTTTGTAGCAGATTCTCTTAAATTGCTTCTTGCCCAGCAATTCAGGTCACTGATTTAAAGGTTTACCTCTCAAATCTTATCTTTTCAAAGGCACAGTGGAAGGCTTTCCTAAGTGTTGGGGAATTTATTGCCTTGTCTATATCAAGATCTTTGCCCAGTTCTCTGCATTTTTTTCACTACAGATCAGGAAAGTAGTGGCACATGCAAATTCAGAGTGAAAGGCTTGTAGTACTTGTAGTTTTTGTAGTACCATGGGGTCCACTATATCCTAAAGATTACACTCCTCTCCTGTCCTGCCATGGTGTGGAATTCCCTGCCTGTATTTTCAGAGATAAATATCTACAAAACTGCACATTTGAACTCTCCACACTGAAGGCTGGTGCTTAATACTGCTTCTCTGCAATCATACAAAACACTGGCCAGAGTATAAACTCCTTTTTCTCTCCTAAGAAACTCCTGGGAGGGAGCGTGTTAATGGTGTTTTAAGTGCCTGGGGTAAGTCTTCACCTGGCCTGGCTATCTTTGCAGGTGAGGAAGCCATGGAGGTTGTCCAGTTCTAAACTCCTGCTGCATAGTATGTTTTAATTATGATTACATACATGACTGGTCTAAGATCCCATTCCTTTATCTTTATTTAATTTAGTTAGCAGGTTGCCCCATTAGACACTCAAAGTGTTTCTTTGCTTATTTACTCACTATGAAGTAGCAGGAGGCAGAGATGCTGGTTACAGGGAAGCTGAAATCAAGCAGATCCTGGTTGTTAAGGAGGAGGCTCTGTGTTTTTTAGAAATACAGTGTTTTCCTAATGTTAGAAATTTCATAACCGATCTGTTAAACAGAGGAAATAAGAGAAAAATGTAAGGTTAGCACTAGTGAGGGACTGAAGCACCATAATCCCTGTAAATGTCAGTTGAGAGACTGTTAATAGATCCTTTCTTCCTAATGTTCTCAGTACATAAACTCAAACAAATGTGTAGGATAAGTATTGGATTATACAGCTAACATGGTTGTGATTTGAGATGGATTAAATTGAGCACAGGAAGTAAGGATATTTTTGGTAGAACAGGGTCAAATAAAGTGGTTTTAACACATGCTTTTTACTTCTGTACATTTTGCAGTTACTATTTATGGTCCACATTACAGAAAAACTTCTGAAACAGATTTTTACACATTTGCAGAAGAAGTAGAGTTAAATTCAGTTTTGCTACTAAGGACATCACTTTCATATTTATCAAGGATTGAGATGTTACCCATCTGGCCATATGGCTGTGGTACAAAGCTAGCTGATGAAGAAGAACTCTTTAGCACTTCCCAGTATTTGCAGAGTTGTAGAGATACAAGCTGGAATGCAAGTGAAAGATGATTTCACTTCTTCCCTACTGAAGCCAAGCAACATAAGAGGATACTCTACTTGATTTCAAATATGTTACTCAGTGGTATTTTGTTATTGTCAGGACTAATTGATTTAACTGTTATTACCAGATGGGAAAGTCATGTTTGTGTATCTGTTCATGTTATGTATGTTACCCTGTGGCTTGGGTGTAACATGATTCATACTATGAGAGGTTAGACTCAGAAGAAGATTATCTGGATTGTTCAGGGTACCTCCTACCCATGCTAGTCTCCTCCTGATAATGAATTTTCTCCTCTTCCGCTCAAAGATAGAAACAAAGAATTTTTAAAAAAGAGTGATTGCGTTACAAGCATTTGGGAAATTAGCAGGCATAAATATTCTGTGGGCTGATACAGCTTGCTGTCTAGGAGTTTTCCCATATATTTATTATAAATAGTCTCTTTTTACTTCTTATTTTTACACGGTCCCCATGTTCACCTCAGTAAATCACTCCTCTTTTGTTTGTACCCTGGAGGTACTTGCAGAATGCTCTTATGTTTCTTGTTAAGTATTAGAAAGGCAAGCAAAGCAGCTCTCTACTTGGAGACTTATTTCCTCTGAGAGTGAATGTTTTAAAATTTCTGGCTTTAACTTGGCAACCTGCAGTATAAAGGGTCAAAAATGTTCTTGTGCGGTCCTCCCACTCCACCTGAAAGTTTGGTTTTCTTTTGAAACCTCACAGAGGAAATCAGGATTTCTCTCTTTTATAAGATTTATTTAGAAGAGGCTAACTGAATAATTTTTTAGTTATGCAGCCAACAAAGTCATACAATTATTGAATAATACAGGTTTGAAAGGACCCGAAGTGGTTACATAGTCTTACCTGCTGCTCGGGTTAGGATGAGGCAAGATGGTCCAGGGCCATGACTTTGCACTTGTTGAATTTCGTGAGGTTCCTTTCATCTACAATGAACCTCTTCTACATAAGTGAGAAGTAAATAAATTTTAAAAAGATCAAAATAAATGCAGCAACAGAACTCAGTGAGTAATTTCTGTCATCAGACAGATGATTATATTCTTTTGAGCTTTTTGACTACCTCTACACTGAAGTGCCCAATGTGGGTAAGTTTGTAAGCCAGGATGCTTTTGAGATGTTAATTTGTGCCTTGCACTTGTGGTCACAAGTAGGCACAATACCTACGAACACTGTCTGCCCCTTGAGTGTCAATGCTAGGGGTCTCTCTAGGTGGGTCTCAGTAAACATCACCATTACATTTTACATCTCCTGATGGTATCATGTTGCCACAAGAAGAGATAGTCTAAGTGGAAAAAATTGGTCCAGGAGCAGCAAAAACTGTTGTCTCCTCCACGAGGAGTGTTGAGCACTGAGCTAGATTTGTCTGTAGACTGTGCAGTCACCATCCTTGGAAGTTTCCAAGGCCTGATTGGACAAAGCCCTGAACAATCTGATCTGAATGGTCTTGATGCTACTAAGAGCAGGGAGTCAGAATGGGGACCAACCTGGATGATCCTGCTGCTGTGAAAGGCAGAATGTTCTGTGGGTTTAGGCTGAAAGAACGCTCTTCTTCCTGTTCGGGCTTTGCAAAATTTCTGATATATTCTACTCCCAATTAGAAACTGTAATGACTGGTCGTAGGGAAAAGGAACATACAAGCCTTTGCCGTGTTTGTTGTAGTGCTGAGATCTCTTAACTTGTCCTGTTTTATTGATGTTGAAATAATGTCTATGTCTAATGTTTCAAATACAGTGCTAACTGTTGTTTCATGCATTTCTGAGTTTAGCTTTAATCAGTATGGAAGCTTAGTTAGGAGTGCTGATTTCTTAATTTACTTTATTATTGTTTGACCTATTCATTTAATTGTCTTTGACTGAGTGCTGCACATTTGTAATTTCAAAAGCTGGCATAGAGTCTAAAAGATACATAGCACAATGTACCTTTATTTTAATTTAATGCACTATGGCAGTCTAAGAAAACATTGAAAGACTAGCAGAGGTACTGTAGAGATGCAGATATAGAACTGTATTTTAGCTTTACATCTGCTTTGACTTTTCAAATCTTAAATAAAATTCCAGTCTAATTTGTTGACATCTTTAGTAACGTGAGGATTTAATTCCATTGTTAGTTAAGTCAAGACATAAATGTGTGTGGCAAGTTATAGATAAAAGAAAGTGATGCTATTTAGAAAAGATTATCTTGTAAGCTGAGGCATGATCTGAAGAGGTATGGTAGCAAACAGAAAGCAGTGTGGTTCTGGGAAAGATGACAAGATTTACAAACAGTAAGATCTTACTGCTTTGGTTAGTATTGCATGAATCTTGAAGACATTGGAATATTATTTATCACTGTAATATAATAGCTAGTGTTTACAAGCCTTATCAGCATTTTAAACGAGACTGTATTACATAACATTTACAACACTATACTCTCATTGCCTGCTGCAGCTCTCCGTTAATTTTGCAGTAGCATTGGACCAAATCTGCCCCTTTTTTTCCCTCATCAAACAGGTAAAAACTGCATTAAGTGTAGCTCCACTGAGTACTGGCTCCGTTAGAATATTGATGTGACCAAGCAGGCTTGCCTCCTTGATGTATTTTCTGAGCACCAATTACACTCTGATCAAGAAGGCTTGGCCTTAGCTGGTCTGAAAATATAACCCGTAATTTTCAGTTACAAAGCATGACTCAAAGCTTCTGAAGCAAAAAGGAAGAAACATTTCAGCATCAGCAGAGAGCTTACAAGAAGCAATCTCCACCAAAGACACTCATTTGCCCAGTGCAGGTTGAGAAAGTGATAGTAATGAGCAAATATTTTTGTGTTTTAGTTGATGGCTATTCTGCACATTTTGTGAAGGAGCTAGCAAGTGGCAGTAAGAAGGGACAAGATGAACGCAGTTTGGAGACTTTCCAGAGAACAAGAACTTTTATAGTGTGGCTTAACCCTTGGAGCCTGGCATGCTTGTTATTAAGTTAGTTCAGGAAACAAGCTTTTGTCAGCTGCAGAATCTGCTCGTCTGGATTGTCAACATCTGCATTGTACAAAGAATGTTGTGCTGAGAGTATTAAAAGGTTTTTCTTTTCTACCCTTTAGCTGATCATATTCAGAAGGGACTTCTGCAGGTGAAAAGTAATGGTAAAGAATATCCAAACCCGAAGGAAAATGAAACACGTAGTACTGCTTATTTCAGTGAGAGTGCCTGCAACTAGACTTTAAGTATTTTAAATTAAGGAACATAGGCAAGAGGTAAATTTGTGCCAGCTTCTAAAAAAGAGCACTAAGGTTGTCATTTCTATTTGGTAATAATAAAAAAATCAAAATTGAATTAGTAGTTCAGGTTGGAAAGGACCTCAGAAGGTCATCTACTCCAGCCTCCTGTTAAATCAGGTCAACTGTGAGAAAACCAGGATTAGCTATTAGTCTGACAGTCCTCAAAGATTAAATATTTTCCCTTTTTTGGTCATAGCTGTGTACCTTTTCATATATTTATTTGTGACATGCTATTTTATAAATTATAGTAAAAAAGGTGTTATTTTTATTTGTTTCTAAGTGAAAAATATAAAAACACACACCAAATTTGAAATTAAAATTTCATGAAGTTCGAATTCATTTACACTCAGATATGAAAACTTATATAATGCATGTATGTACCTGTATCGCAGCACTTCTGTACCTGATGCCTCTTATATTTGCAGATAAAAGATAGGCAGTGTAGCTCTCAGCTGATAAGATACTATAAAGTAACTGAAATACAGCAAGAAAATCTGATCTTGCTTTTCTGATTTAAAATGTAGTATTTTATATTATTTTTTCTTATAAACAGAAAACCTATACTGATACTTCTTGTGTGTTTGTCTGATTTTTCCATCCTGCAGCAGGGATAAGAAAATTAGGAATCTGTTGATAGAGGAGTCTTCTTCTCCATACTTTCATATCAAAGCAGTAAAGAAAATTAAGGTGTGTTAATAATGAAACATGAGCAGATTTGTTCTTGCCTTAAGGCTGATGAACAACAAATCTGTTAGATCCTGATAACCCAGGATGACATGTTGATGTTCACAGCTATAGGACAGAGATACATAAAGATTAATATACATATTATTTTTCAAACAGTTTAATTTGTGTTTTATTTGGTCATATGAATGAGGAAATATGTGATTGAATGAATCTATGAAATCCTGTTCTGAAACATCTCTTGTGCAAAAAATGTTTCATTTCTTCCTTATATCTAATCTAAACCTGCCCTCTTTCAGTTTAAGGCCATTACTCCTTGTCCTATCACTACGTGTCCTTGTAAGAAGTCCCTCTCCCGTTTGCTTGTATACCTCCTTTAAGTACTGAAAAGCCACAATAAGGTCTCCCCAGAGCCTTCTCTTTTCCAGGCTGAACAGCCCCAACTCTCTCAGCCTTTCCTCATAGGAGAAGTGTTCCAGCCCTTGGATCATTTCTGTGATCCTGCTCTGGACCCGCTCCAACAGGTCCATGTCTTTCCTGTGCTGAGGGCTATAGAGCTGGACACAGGACTCCTGGTGAAGTCTCAGCAGAGCGGAGTAGAGGGGCAGAATCACCTCCCTCAACCTGCTGACCACTCTTCATTCGATGCAGCCCAGGATATGGTTGGTACATTACTGGGTCATGCTGAGCTTCTTGTCAACCAGCACCCCCAAGTTCTTCTCCTCCGGGCTGCTCCTCAATTCCTTTGTCTCTCAGCCTATATTGATACCAGGGGTTGCCCCAATCAAGGTGCAGGACCTTGCACTTTGCCTTGTTGAACTTCATGAGGTTCTCATGGGCCCAGCTCTCAAGCCTGTCAAGGTCCCACTGGATGGCATCATGTCTTTCCAGCGTGTCAGCTGCACCACACAGCTTGGTGTCATTGGCAAACTTGCTGAGTATGCACTCAATCCCACTGTCCATGTCACCAACAAAGGTATTAAATAATGCCAGTCCCAATACTGACCCCTGAGGAATGCCACTCATCATTGGTCTCCACTTGGACAACTCTTTGAGTGCAACCATCCAGCAAATTCCTTATCCACTGAGTGGTCCATCCATCAGATACATGTCTCTCCAATTTAGAGACAAGGATGTTGTGCGGGACAGTGTCAAATGCTTTTCACAAGTCCAGGTAGATGACATCAGCTGTTCTTCCCTTATCCACCAATGCAGTAACCCATTGTTGGGTAGCAGTTATGTTTAATTCTAAAACCAAGTACTGTCTGGCGAGGATCAATAGCCAGGTTTCCTTTGCGGATTTTAGAGGAATGACTCCTTTTTGCTGTCACTAAATTACATCACAATGCTGACAGTGTAGATGGCTTTCAGAGCTCTGTGAACAAGATATGGCTGTTGAGTCGTTATCCTCCATTTTCTATGTGTTTGAAATTAGGTCAGTTAAATTAAGCAGCTAAGCAATTAAGTTCCCTGAAAAATATCAACACTTATTGAAAATAAGCCTTCCAAGATTTACATATTTAGTATGTTCTCTCTTTGCTTGTGCCCATTCAGTGTTCATCAAATTTCTCAAAGTTTGAGGTTTTTTTAAACTCCTCAGTATGTGAGTTGGCAATGTCCTTGAAACTGGTGTGATTCATCTTGCGTGGAAGTTGAGGCAGCTTGATATTAAGTCACAGTGCTCCTACAAACTTTTTTTGCTGTTTTAGTTCAAACAAATACTACAATGGGTTACAATTATAATTGTTAAAATGTGTAGGTTTGTGTGAATATGGTGAAATAATATATTGCTTATACTGAAACCTGTAACTTAGATATAAGTAGCCTAAATTTCCTTGGAGTGCTGTTGTAGTGAAGCATGGTTTTGGTTTGTTTGCTTATTTAACTGATAGATCAGGTTTTTAAAGGTTTTAAGAGGCTTCGTTCTCTTTGACTTAAGAATTTAAGAATTCATGGTTCTTGTTAAGACTAGAAATAAAATCTATTTAAAGTGACCTTTAGAGGGTACCTTTCAAGACACTAGCAAAATACTTTTGTGGAAAAGGATTGTTGTCATCTGATTTCTGTTTTAGTTTTCCTTCTTTAGTACCACTACCCAAAGCATATCTTGTAATGGACTATATATACCTGAGAGCAAAGTTTCAGTGCTGCGTACCTTATCAGGACAATTCAGCCTGTGGACTTTTATGTATTGTTTTACCATATTACTGCATGATACATTTTCAACTTATTTTCAAAGGATTATCAGGGAATTACTGGCAGTACAGAAGTGCAAACTCAAGCACATTTTCCCCTTCCTTCTGAGTATAAATTATCCTTCAATCCTTCTTTTTCATTAAAGTAATAGGAATTATTTTCTTGGGAAGATTTTCACATGGTTTTTCCAACCATTAAAAGGTTATATGCATAATTTATTTATTCCTATTATTATATCTAGAACCAGATAAGTACTTTCAACATGCGTGTTTCACTAAGTATACTGTGTTTCAGAAGTAGCATGTGCATCATGTGATGCAGTATCTCCTATGAGAATTACCTGTTTTTAATGAAGAACCGTGTAAGTACCAGAGTGTAAATCCTTGTAAATGACCAGAGTGTGAGTTAAAACTGTCCCATGGCAATTATACAGTTCAGGGTTGTTTAAAAATGCTGAAAGACAGCCAGCTGCTAATCCACATGGAAATACAAATGCTGAAAAGAGCTGTAGCTGATCCGAGTGCACAGATTGAATTTGTCCATAAAAGGTACCTGAGAATTTTACTGTGTATGCACTTACGAAGTAAATCCTGTTGGTTCTGTCCATTGCTCATTCTGAAACTATAATCCACCTGTAGGAGGAAAAGCCATATACTTTACCATTTCTGAGTCTCAGCCAGACAGCTTTTTTTTTATACATTATAGTGTTAGCTGTTTCAGTCACAGCAGAGAAACCAGCAATCACTCACCTAACTGAGATTATGTTTTCCTCCCTGAAGATCAATCAGTAAGGCACAGTTCTATGCGTGCCCTCTCCCAAACCACAGACCTGGGTATGGCAGGTCTGGACGACGATCTGCTTCAGGTGTGGCATTTCGGGAGAGTAGTCAGCTTCATTCATTTTTAAGGCTTTCCTTGCATAGAAGTCTCTTTTTAAGTAATAAATCTATTAAGCTATACAGATATTATTTGTTTTCACAGCAATGAGACAAGGGCCACATCCTGACATACTCCTGGCAGAATTTTCGCTTGGGTGTTTCTGATACTCTTCATCTTTTGCGCAGTTCATCTCTGCAGCAGAACATGTACTAACAATGGAATGCAACACCCTCTGACTTGCAGTAGGCTAGCAGTGTGCATGAAGCTAATTACATCAGCTTGGCTGTTAAGCTAGGAACTCGTTACATTGCTGTAACTTGATTGATTGTGATGGCCTGTCTGTACCCTTTATAATAGCTTTCTTCTTTTGGAGAATCATTCTGAATGCTCCATGGCCTGCTTGCTTGATAGCTAGTGGCAACCTAAGGTAGCTTAAGACAGGAGCCTCATGGATTCAGGCTGAATTCAGCAGAAATTGTTTGCTTCTCTCGCGCAACTGGACAGGGCAAATCTGGAGAGTAAAGAATCCAGTGAAGAGGAGGAGAGAGGAAAGAATCAGAGAAACAGACATTTATGGCTTCTTCCTCATTCTTTGGCTCTTTAGGCAGAAAAAAATCATGTTAGGGACATGAATGACTTTGTTAGCCAAGTGTAAAAGGTAAAGCTTATCCACATAAGCTCCTTCACTGACTGGTTTCCAATGCCTTTCAACATCTGACATGCAACGGGCACGTCTACAGTGACGCGTAGTTCAGAGGCTCCCAGGCTGGTGCTGCATAAGGTAACTCAGGAAATGGAAACAGTTAAAAAGTGCCAGCATAAAGCTGTGCAAGAGTTAATTACCCCTGCTGAGAGAAAGGATTTATTAGATCTGGCACAGTGGTGTGCAGATATAATGTTTCCAGACCATGAGGTACTAAGTTTGTGATAAAGATCTGTGTTTTGCTGTATGGATGCATAGCTGACGAGTGCTAACTTGGGGGACTCATTCTCTTCTGGGGTTTATTCCTGTCAAATCATTATCACAGAGGGGCTCACAGAAATTCTGGAAAGAGACACTGCTCAATTCATAAATGCAGCAGCTTCCAGTACTCTGCTGTAGGCCAGATTTAATTTAATTAACTTGCACCAGCTGGCTACAGGAGTCAAGGGGGAATGCCAACAGGGAATAGGTGGAGGAGCAATCTCCCCAGCTGCTTGCACTTGATCAAGTCACTGCCAGTGTTAGAACAAGGCCGAAGTCAACTGCACACAGTTTTAAGCATGAGCTGTGGAAATCCTTGGTATGTCAAGGCTTCTTGATCTGTTTTCATCTTTACCCATCATGAGCAGCACAGAAGGAAGGGAATAGAGGAAAAGATCTGCTGCTTTTTTTTTTTTTTATTATTGTTGCTTATATTTGCTTGTTTGGGTTTTTTTTAGAGATTTCTGAGATAATTTGAGATAATTTTACCTCACATTGGAAAGGTTGGACACCACAGATTCCCGTAAGAGTTTTTGCGTTGCACCTCAGAGGTGAATGAAAAGAACTTTCTCTTGAACAGTTTGAGTTCCAGGTTCATTCTGAAGAGCTACAAACATGACTGGAGATAATGTTTGGAGGAGTGGTAACATGAGCAGAGAAAAAGAGCTCTTGAAAGCAAGAACTGCTCATGATGGACAGGGCATCCCTACTCTGCGTTGACTTTACGTGGTGTTATAGCCTCACATTAAAAGTGGGTAGATTGAGTCTAGAATGCAGTCTTCAGAATGAATTAGCTTAAAATGACTAGTAACATGTAAAATAGCAATGCAATACCACAGAGGTAACTCAGTATAGTACCTGTGTCAGTATAAAATTCTGTACCAGATGATCAAGCAGAGAAGCAATATTAATTATGATGGGCACAATGCTGCACCAATATATTTGGTTCCCAAAGAGGCTCCTTTATGCAATAAGTCCTCTGTCTTAAACATATTTATTTTGTGTGCCGAAACAGGCACAGCTTAGATTCTGAAGGGGCCCCAAAAGTCTAATAGAAAATGTCCTCCACTGAATTAGAATCTTACATCTTCTTTGCCATTTAATATGAGAGTTTATCATTTTATGTTACTTTATTCGGCGTGAATCAGGAAGAAGGCTATTGGAGTTCAAATGAAGGCTGAGTTTATACAGCCTTACATGTCACCTCCAAGTTCTACATTTTAATCTTACGTGGTGCATGTCTATTTCCTGCATATAGATATTGCAGACATGGTAGCAAACAGTTGTTTCATCTTTTAAGAGTATTCCAGATCTTTATTCCTGTAGAGCCTGATTAGCTTGGCTGTTCATATATTTGTTCATTTTCAGCCTTTTTACTCAAATTATAATTAAATGGTTTCCTATGAGCTTTCCTTGGCATTCTCAGCGGCTCAGACACGAAAGTCTGATGACTTCTGAGAAGCTGGTACCAAGTCAGACTCTGCTGGACAGCAGAGAAGCATGCAGGTGTCTAGCTGCAAAGAACAGAAGCAGTAGGACACTGATAAGAGCAGGTGCTTTACAGCATGTCAGATTCATTAAGAACTTTCTTTAAGAAGTTCAAACAAGGGGCATGACTTTCAAGCACCTATGTTTGAGTTGCACTATCAAGTAGCATAAAGATTACCGGTATTCCCAATGACATTAATATCCCGTGATAACACCATGGCACACATTATAGTGAACTCCTGATGAAAATGACAGCCAGGTCTTAAATTATTCTGCTTCTCTGTCAGATACAAATGTGAACACCTTGAATGGGTTGCTGATTGTACTGATACAAAGAGTTCAGCACGGTAGAAAAAGTACTGTAAAAACTGTCAAACAGTTTTGCTTAATTCATTGCTTTTTAAGTTGCTCAGTGAAACCTTAGCTGTTGACTACATGCAAGTGCCCGGCACCTTTGATCAGATCTAGCATAACTCTCTTGAAGCTAGATTACATTTAGCTTTAATGCTATAGTATCTTCAGTACTGACACAAGTGCTACATTTATCTGCTTCTTGAAATGACAAATGCCTAGAGTTTTTCTAAAACAAAGTTAGTTAAAAACTACCACAAAGATGGTTAAACTCCAGTGTCAAATTTTTGCTCTGAATTTATGGACTGGATTATTTTGCTGCCTCCTGGTTTGCCATCTGTTCCTTATAACATTTAACTAGAAGAAACAACTTTTGTGAGGCCGAGCAAAGAAAATCCACAATTTGGCCAAATACAGAGAATAAATTTGAAGCACTGCAAAAAATTGTTCAGGAGAGATGCTCTAAAAATCAGTTCAAAATCTGCCCTATAGCACTAGAAGTGATATATGAATAGGACTATTTCAGTGTATTTACAACAGAAGATAAAAGATAGTATTTGATAACTGATGGCTGAAGAAATTTCTGAGCCATAAAAGCTCCACAGATCAAAAATACCTACTGAGCGAGTCCAGTGTCAGGCTTCAAATTATTGCTCTGGTTAGACAGCTAGAACAGCTGGTGGAACGATTCTATCTACAAGGAAATACCATGGCAGAATACAGGGAGATAAGTCTTGAAGGAAAAAGAGGTTGGTTTCAAGATCGTTACAGACTGTATCAGTTTTATAATACAAAATACTGACATTCTGAGGTAATGGTCAGAATAATTTTTTCATAATCTTTGAATGTGATTAAATATATATTCTCTGCAGGACATGAGTAGATGGTATCAGCTGTAATGCGCAGCACTCAGTACACGATTACTCTGCCACCAAACTTTCCTAATCGGCTCTGCAATCCAATGCCAGCTTGAGCGCAGGCTGCAGTAATACCTCTTTTGAGAGCAGGGGAAGCCAGTGGATCATGAGTCCCAGACATATAAATGGAAAAATCCTGGGAGATAAGGTTCATTTTCTCTTGCAGCTGTGGCGAGTAGAAGGAGAAGAGGGATTTATCATTTCTGCAGAACTCAGTAAATAAAGATGGCCCAAAAATCAGCAAAGTGTTTCGTAAGAAGTTTTATAACATGCTGAAAACTTCTTTCAGCTGGAGTTTTTTATGAAATAAGTAATTGTCCTTAAAATTTGAACCTCTAAAACAGTTGATTCATACATCTTATCCAGAATAATGTTTTTTGGGTGGAGTACGTTGTGAAAGAGTAATATATTACTTTTGTCTTAGTTTTCTTCCAGCCATCTGAAGTATTTTTTCAGAGAGATAAAAGAAATTCAGTTTTTTTGGAGGGGAACACCCGCACCACCCCCCTCCCCTTTTATTACAGTGCCATAGTTTTAGAGTATCGTAAACTGTGACTCAAGCTTATAAAGCACTCACATCCTAGTTCTTTGGGTGAGATACCTGTCTGGAATAGGTTACTGTTGTTCTGTAGATGAATTCCTATCAATCTGTCATAGCACTGACGAACATAACCTTCTTGACGGTTATTGCCAAAAAAAAGTTCCAGCAAAGTTTCATTGCTTGATTGGTTTAAAGAAGAAGCAAATCTGGCTGTTTTGTAATAATTAATTGTTCCGCAAAGTAGTGGGATCTCAGAACTTAAAAGTCAACTTAAAATAGAAGCCAGAATATAACTACAGTCCTTCTCACTTCATTGAACAATTTTGGAACCTCTCTCTAATTCAGGGAAGGTTGTCCCAGAAGAAATGAATGTAAAAATGTAAAAAAAAAAGTTACAACCAGCTGAGCATAGAAGAAGAATTTAGATAGTATTGCTGGACTTGGAGTTATGACTGGCTGCATCAGTGTGAGCACTTCAAAGGTGGGAGCAATGTGTGGCAAAAAAAACACTTTTTTTTTTTCTTTAGATACTTGTCCAAGTCATCATCTCAGTATCATCTTTCAGGGCTATTAAAACAGGGTGTGGATCTATTGATAGGGGTGTGTTTTATTTTTTTATATGAACAAAAATTTTATCTAATTATGCAATTAACTGTGTAAACTCTCTAGAACTGTTCAGTATGCAGTGAAGACATCATGTCAGCTCACTGGCAACTGAATTGATTTGTCTACATTTTATACCACTTATACTGTTTTTTCTGGTGGTTTTGTTTTAAGACAGTAATAAAAAAGAGAACAGGGGAAGGCCTTTTTACAGAGAGTAGTGTCATGAGGAAACTTTGGGCTTCTCCTCAACCAAAAATGAGTGATTTTGGAAAGATGCTTTTTTCAGAAAATGAAACTCTGGTACTGTCAACATTGCAATGCTTCAGCTGCCAAAGGAATGGTACAAATGCCCTGAAATCTGTAAGGATATTAATCCTCTGTGGACACTTGGAGAAAGCTCAGGTACTTCCTTCATCAGAACTCTGAACTGTGGAAGTTACCATGCATCACTTGCAGGAATTGTTATAAAAAGACTTTACCTTCGTACTTCCTAAGATGATTAAGTGAAGAGAATAAGGCAGTAATGAGGACATTAATGGGAGTTCCCTATATTTCTTTTTCATATTTTTTTTGTCACAATTTTCCTGATTTCTTAAAGCTCAGCTGCTGGAACCCCCGCATAACAACTGTCTTCATGTTTTAGCTATTTTTTCCGTCTTTGTAGCTGCAGGTGAATGTCTGAAAACATGGACACACTGAATGTTTCAACGCCAGAAATTAAATAAAAAGCACTGGAAATTAGTTATTGCTTTAAAATCTAGTGGTTTAAAATTTTACATGTTGCTGGCTTGTGATTTTTGACTCAATGTGGTTGTCAAACTTCTACCTGACATTCAACCCCAAAAGGAACAAATTTAAAGAAGCTGGTTTAGAGTTTTCAATGTTTGCCAAAATACCATGTCTCATTTAGGTATTCGTATGAAAACTCTGATATTTACTTATGAAAACATTTGACATACAATTAATGAAGAAGAAAATATTGTCATGTAGGACTACAGATCTGGCATATTTCCAAAGAGCTTGCTTGCATGTTATTTATGTAAAACTTAGTCAGCAGCAAAAAATCAGGTGTTATTAGTGAAGGAACACTTCAATGCAATGATCTAGCATGCTAATTTGAGGAGATTAGAAATTCATTTTCTAGTTTAGGCTCTGAATGTGAGCTAATGCAATGCATTGTGGCCAAGCGAAACAATAGCTGATAATTTACTTCCTTGGTTCCTGTCAGCAGTTTGATTTCTGTTGAGTACCTATAATTGTGTGTCCTCAAAGAGATTGTGCTATGCCCCGTTGTGATATAGTCAGACTTCCCAAATCTGTTATTAAGCATAGCGATTTCCTGCTACAGATAAAAATACTTCAGTCTTGAGTTATATTTACATTCTGCTAGTAAAAAGTAGCTTTCTTTAAAAATGTGTTACTTGTAGTCTTCAAAATTGGTTTGATTTTGATTGTTATCCTATTACATTAGTGTTCATGTCAATATGGTGTTCGACTGAGCCAAATTTAAAATTAAAAAAGCACATTCTAAAAGGCAGTGGAGCAGTAATGATGCCACCATGCTACCAAACGTACGAGATTTTGAAAGCAAGCACTTTCTGCTTGTTTAAAAGTCCAGAGTAGTTGCAGGGGGAAAGTGTGGGAGGTTTCAAGCCCAAGCCATTTCACAGAAAATCAGTTACTGCCGTTAGCCATATGACTCAGTAGTATGTTGGAGAAAAACTGTTTACACTTGGCAGAAGTTAATACTAAGCATGCTCTATAATCTCATTTTTGCTAGCAAACATATTTTCTGCTAAAAAGGAGCTAAAATGTACTTACGGTGGTCTAACACTTCTGAAGATAAGTGCAAGAGATGCTTTGTCTAGTTTGGAAGTTTTGGAGTGTTGTTCTGCCAAATTAAAAAAAATAATGATAATCAGATCTGGATCCTCCTTGCCTGAAGCTTCATATAGTGTTTATTACAGTGTAGCTTTATTTTGAAGGAAAAAGAGCAGCAAATTGAGTATTTAATCATGTATATAATGTTAAAATTTAGAAACATTTTTGTCTGAGTTACTGTAGCTCAAGAGCCAACACATTATTCTGCTTTGATTATTACAACTCTCAACACATTTGGATATGGAAATTTAGATTTTGTGTGTGCTTAGATTTGACATCTCTCAGTTTTTTCTTTTGTACCTAAAACTTATCATGTTATCCCCAAAAGCTAATACTCCGCATTAGAGAGATTGGGACAGTAGTTGTTTCATTGTATGTAATACAAATATTAACGTGTGCATATATGCATAGAAATAAAAGTGTTTGTGTGCTTCCAAGCGTACCAGTATTTCCTAAATCCAGAAGAAACTTGCAGCCAGAATAATTTGAATCTTTAGCTATTGGTGCTTCTTTTAATACACAGCCACTGTTGTTCAGGCTTTCAAAAATTTGTTCAATAACAATTTAGTTATTAGCAGGCCCTACTGAGTGCTGAGCACTTTTGAACATTTACTACTGAAGAGTATCCTTGCAGAAGGAGGAGTGTGTTTTACAAGATTCTTTGGCTTTTTCAAAATGCCTTGCTGACATCTAGTTGGACTCACTGTTCTGAATCCCTCGAGATTTTTTGAAAAAGTTCATCTTAAAGTTAGTCTTTTTCTGTCCAAATTAATAGTACTGTAGAGTGTGCTGTAGGATTTTTGCATTCTTCTATTTCTCCATATTAAAATTCAGAACTGCAAACTGGTAGATTACAAACAGTCCCATAGAATCAAGTTCCTGCTGTAGGTGACCCTGCTTTGGCAGGGAGTTTGGACTAGATGACCCACAGAGGTCTCTTCCAACCCCTACCATTCTGTGATTCTGTGATTCTGTGATTCTGTGATTCTCTATTTTTTTTCAAGAGCAGTGATCTAATTTATGAAGTATTTCTGAGTGTGTTACAGTGACACTTATTAGCCCAAATGAGACAAAACAATCCGGTGGTTACATGTCCTGATCGCTCCTCAAGGAGCACTCCATGATTTGATTTAGAAATGGTGTTTGAAACTGTTTGGCAATAAAACTTTTTTTTTTTCACTATGCTATGAATTGCCCGGTATCAGTGAAAATCTACTCAATTTATTGTCAAGTATTTAAAAACTTACTTTCTAAAGAGCTAAATGAAGGGGTGGAATAATGAAAGGAAGAGCGGGGGGCAGATTTCTTTATTGTAGCTACCTGTGAATTACTTATTAGTTTGGAATAATGATAGCATAGTATGTCTTTAAATACAATCAGACATTAACTTACATCCCTAGAATCCTAACTTTGACCTCAAGAATATTGAGCTTGCTATATTACTGCAAAAATGCTTGAACATAATTTAATTTATCTTGTGCTTAAAAAGAAGCAGTAAGCATTTCCGTAGGAAGTAGAAACATGTAAAATGTCTCCTTGAAATCATGCCATAAGAACAATCTTTCTTCCAGTGTTCCGGAGCTTCCAGTACTGGCTAAGAGTAGGATCCGCAGAAGCATATGAAAATATTCAAATGATGTTTAATGGATTGTGTTTTGTATTGTACAATTATATTGTTATTATACTGCGTATAATTGTGTTACTTGATATACAGCTATTTTTCTAAATGTCAAGATGTGGCTAACAAATAACCTTAAAACTCCATTTCATGGTTACTACAGTAAATGAGTTTCAATGGAGTAATGCAGTCTGGAGAGGAGACATAGCTGTTGCGCACACTGCATTTTTGTTGGGACATTTTTACTTCTGGGTTTTGTTTTTTTTTTTTTCTTTTACTTAGCTCTCTAACATAGCCACAAAAAATTGATATGTTTTAAGTCAACTGAGGGAAAAAAACACCCTGAGAGTATTTCATAATGTTCCGTTAAATTCTTACAGATGATTTGTCAGTCCTATTTAGAGACAACATTTGATATTCTTGTTTGATGGAAAGACTTTTCACTCCAGACACTTGCACAAAACCAGATCCGCTCTTGTACAGGTGCTTGCATAGTGCATACTGCAGATCATAACTTCAGGTATACATTGAAGTGTAGTAGCTTTACCAAAACCTGAATTTTTGAACTTGCTGAGCTTAGCAGAAATGCATAACACTACCAATTTTCTGCCCTCCAATAAAATAATTGGAATACTTTCTTTTAAAAATAATATATTAAATAGGTAATTATTTCATTTTGGGGGTGATTAAAAAGGTATCACTTAACATATATTCACCCAGATATCTACATGTCATTCCCTCTGCCTTTGGTTATGCCTAATATAACCTTGGTGGTGATACCGTTTTGTATTTAATAGAGAATCTAAGTAAAGGGGATGTATTTGTACAGCCTTTAAATAAGAAACATCAGTATATTTATATATTTGAGCCAGCAATGTGCCATTACAGCAAAGAAGGCTGACGGTGCCCTGGGCTGCCTTAAGAGGAGTGTTGCCAGTCAGGTTGAGGGAGGTGATCCTTCCCCTCTACTCAGCACTTGTGAGGCCACACCTGGAGTACTGTGTCCATCTCTAGGCTCCCCAGTAAGAGAGAGACATGAACATACTGGAAAATGCCCAGTGAAGGGTCATGAAGATGATTAAGGGACTGGAGCATCTCTCCTAGGAGAAAGACAGAGCGAGCTGAGACTGTTGCTGGAGAAGAGAAGACTCAGGGGATCTTATTAATGTGTGTAAATACCTGAAGGGAGGGTGTAAAGAGGACAGAGCCAGGTTCTTTCCAGGGGTGCCCAGTGCCAGGACCAGAGGCAATGGGCACAAACTGAAACACGAGAGGTTCTTCTGAACTTCAGGAAACACTTTTTTATACTGTGAGGGTGACCAAGCACTGGCACAGGCTGCCCAGGGAGGCTGTGGAGTCTCCCACCTTGGAAATATCCAAAAGCCTTCTGGACATGATCCTGAGCAGCTGGCTCTAGGTGTCCCTGCTTGAGCAGGGGTGTTGGACAAGAAGCTTTCCAGAGGTCCCTTCCAACTTCAGCCATTTTCTGATGGCCATAGTTTGATTTCAAAATACAATTTGAATTGACGGTAAACTAACCATTAATCATTTTATTATCTACCTTTAAAAGCAAGAGTGTTGCCAGAAGTAGAAAGTTTGTGACTTTTTTATTAATTATATAGTTCCCCATTATAGAGTAAAACAAGTGACGCAATATGTGTCTTGGAGGTGTGTATTTTAGAGCACCTGATGTTTTAGTCCATGTGTAGAAATTGCTGTAGTGGAGAAGGGCAATTTGTATGACTAGATGGGTGATGAGAAGCTGTACACCTCACTGGAACATTGAGGGCAATTGTGGAGAAAAATTTTGAAAGCTGTAGAGCGCGGTGAGGAAAAAAAATAATGAGAGCTTACCTAAGATATAGTAATGCCAGCAAAATACCTGCAGCTTGTATTATATATGTGAAGGTAGAATATCATTCTTTGTCACACTGTGGATGCTCTTTCCTTACAGCTGAGACACTAGCACCATTTTTCTCTCTTTTTTACTATTCTAAAATACTTCCTCTATTTTACAGTCATGCTATCCATCTTTGTCTCTTTGCTACAATAGTTAATAGTAATCAATATAACAAGTGACTACAGAACCTAAAAAGATTTGTTCCTCTTTGAAATGTCAATATGAAGGCCTGAAATCCATTAGTCACTTGTACTTTGATTTCTGAGTCACCCTACTTCTTAATATTCTCAAAATAACATTTGTAACTGAAGGTTTGCAGTTTTGGTGTTTGAGACGGGGG
>Ga0065711_1036837_pt1 | contig 20513 bp, 17 predicted proteins | sample Hoacrofraction12_FD_59098 | JGI IMG/M metagenome (GOLD analysis project Ga0065711, IMG submission 59098) | Hoatzin crop microbial communities from Cojedes, Venezuela - Epithelial fraction 12 v2 (version 2) | ecosystem: Host-associated > Birds > Digestive system > Esophagus > Crop | place...
CAGCAGCTCCTCATCTTTCTTGAACTGGGGAGCCCAGAACTGGACAGAGTACTCCAGATGGGGCCTCACTAGGGCAGTGTAGAGAGGAAGGAGAACCTCCCTCGACCTGCTGGCCACACTCCTCCTAAGACCAAGCTCAAGTCACCTGCACGATTCTGCATATGATATTTGGATGGTGTTACAGAAACTTAGGGCTGGCAAAACCCAATCTTGATTCACAAAGGCAATGAGAATCATCAGCAAAAATTTATGTTCTAAAGGAAGACCTGGAGGAACTTGGTTTTTTGCTTTACTTATTCCTCACCATCCATAGTCACTACTAAGGATTGAAAACTCATAAATGTATGACAGCGAAGACAAAATTTTTGAGATTCACACTACACATTACTCCCTGGGGTAATAAATAGCAGTGACAGCCAGGTGAGTTGCTCAAAGAGGCTCAACAAAATGCCCATGCAGATGGTAGAGGGACTGGAAGCACAGAACCATCTTGCCTATTTAGACCATGAACACTGCTCCTGTGTTAGGAAATAGGGTATGAGAATGTATATGTTCAGGAATACTGCTCAGAATAAAAAGCCTATGATTTCAAGTGTTTTGGGGTGTTTATGTATGTATGTTTGTGTCTATATGTACCCTAAGAAGAGGTAGTAGTAGGAAGGAATATGAACACTTCGTTTTGCTATTAGTTCTTCCCTGCCAGTAACAGAACCAGCTACAATAAATAATTTATCAGAGGAAGTAGAGCCAAAAGAACAATGTACCTTCAAAATTCAACATGAAATATTGCAGACATGAAATAATAATGACAAATTGCTACTCAACTGAAGCAGACAGAACTTCAGATAACTTCAGGATGTAGGACTTTCCTGTCTTCCATTTACAAACAAGATCTGTTTTGCTCTCAAGTAACAAAGAGGTTGAACTTACCTTTGTAACAAACATTACAGGAAGGCATCTGTAACATTTTTTATTTTAGTGCTTCCTCTAATTAAAAGTAGTGTATCTTGGAGACACCAGTAATACATGCAATAGTCTATTTTCAGCTTTCCGTTGCTAAAATGACTTCAGGCAGTTATCAATTACTTAATGCACATGCATTTTTAGTTAAATTGGTTAACCAACTACATAATATTCTTCAAAGTATTGTAAAGAAATGACCAGCTGTTATATATGACATCCTTCTGAGATTATGAACATGTGTTTCTCTGAAAATCCAGCATTTCAGAGAACCAGAAATGGTTCACATACTGTAAACTCTGGCAGCATTTACAAGTTAAAACTGATTGACTGCAATAAAAAAAAAAAAAATTATTTTCTGGCTGGATAATGCTTCTGAATCTGGTTACAGGAATATGAAGAAAACTTGCGGAAACCAAATTCTTAGTCTTGTTTTCTGCTTGTTTTATGCCATTAGGCATAGTAAAGTAATAAGAAGACGGATATAAAACATGGCAAGCGTATGACATTTGTGTATAAATAACAAGAAATGTCATTTTAATTTACTCTTCTACAGAAAAGACAAACTTTCCATCTTTTTGTATTACAAAAACTACGAATTACAGTGCTGTTTATCCATCATTCCTCTGTGTGTAGAATAACCTTGACTCAACTACATTTATGTTTTTTACAAGAACTAACTTTAATTCAAGAATAAAAACTTTCATTGATTAACACCTGTCAAGCCTTGCACAGCTTTCTTGTAATACAATATACAAAATGGATATATGTGTTATCAGCTGATACATATACCACATGAATCAAGTCCAATCACCTTCCAGTGCCTTGCAACATGTAGCATCAGGCCTTTTTAAGAAGAAAGCTCATCCAGCTATCTGCTCACCATCAATGAAGAGAGAATTTGGACTATTTGGACTAAAGAAGTGAAGGTTCGGAGGCAATCTTATCCAGATACCTAAAGGGAGGGTGTAAAGACCACAGAGTCAGGCTCTTTTCAGAGCCCAGTGACAGGACAAAGGGCAATGGAAACACACTGAAACACAGTGAGACACAGGAGGGTCCATCTGAACAAAAGGAAACACTTTCACTGTGAGGGTGATGGAGCACTGGCACACACTGACCAAGGAGGCTGTGGAGTCTCCATCCTTGGAGACATTCAAAAGCCACCTGGACATCGTCCTGGGCAACCTGTTCTAGGTGGCCCTGCCTGAGCAGGGGGGTTGGACCACATGACCTCCAGAGGTCCCTTCCAGTCTCAACCATTCTGTGGTTCTATGAATTACTGCCACAGGACATTGCAGATCTGAAAACAGAAGAATGAAGACTATCTATTGGCTTAAACACCATTACACTAACTAACTTTAAATAAATTATTGTCTTGTTTCAACAGTTACTCTCAGTTCTCAGTTGTGCTTATTCAGCTGCGCTAGGTGGAAGGACTATTTTCAGATCTATAGAAGCAAAGAGCAGAATAAAAAAAATCTACTAATACAGAATTTGTATTTGCAAAAATAACTGTTCCTTCTGTTCAATTAATCAACTATATTGAATATCTCTTTAAATTCAGAAAGGATATGGTCAGAAAGGATACATTATGGACATATACATATATATATGTGCATGTATGTGATGTTTGAGATGAATCAGAACAAGTTATTAGTTTTTAATGAATGTATATATTCACCATCATGAAGTGAAATAAGTGAAAGCCATCCCTTTTTATACAAAAAAAAAGAGAACTGTATAACCCTTTTGTCATATATATCTTGGTACTGAAATGCACATAGCTTCTCATGCAGCAAATAAAAATGGAGTTAAGCTGTAAAGACGACAGTTTTTGCATTTAAAAAAACCCCAACCATATAAATAGAAACTTCTCAAGTTTGGAATGCTTGAGTCTGGATTATCGTGTCATAATTAACTTTCTACATTTCTTTGTAAAGAGTATGCAAATTTTCAGTTCCAGAGTTAATGATATGGAACCAAAATATTTCACACATTTTAACTTCTTGTTTAGCAATTCGTCTAAGATGTTCAGTATGTAGGATAATTGTTCTTAAACAAATAAGGAACTTAAATAGGTAGTCTCCTTCAGTCTGCTATAAAATTTTATTAGAAAATACACTCGTATTGACTGTGTACACCTTTAACACATGCATCATGGAAGTATTTATGTGGACAGAAAACTTACTAGGAGATTTCTCTTCTTCCTCCTTAGGTTCTACTTTTTCTGCTTTTGGCGGACCTTTGATTTTGTACATTAATGAACGGAGTTTGCCAGTCAAGGAGGAATCTTCCTCTTCCTCTTCCTCCTCTTCTAGTGGAATACCTTTGCAGATAATAACACTGGTTAGAAACAGAACTTAACCTTTGAAGATTAACTCGTTCAATGTTCAAACACCACCAAAATATCTACAGGAACTTCTTTTAACCAGGAAATTTCATACAGAAAAAAAAAAATGTAGTAAGGTCATCATCTTTAACATGTTAGCTACAGTAGCACCCCTCAAATTATGTTTATTTCAGTATACATACTTCTTATATCCAGATTTGTAGTCTTATTGTTTTCAGTACTATGACCAAAGAGATGGTATTTTTCAAAGATTCTACTATAGCAATTAATTTTGATGCGGAGTCATATTTGATTAATTATGTGATCCTGTATTTAATGTTGCAGAATGTAAGCTAAAGAAAGAAATGTATGGCTGTATCTCACAATATAGTGCAAATTTTCAGTCGATATACTTAGCAGTCATAAACATACTAACTGAATTTAAAACTGTGAGAAGGCACATGTGCAGAGATTACACTGATGATACACATTTTTCATGAAAATATATGCAATGAGATGGGATGTCACTTTACAAGGTAGTTTAACACAGTTCAGTCCGCTACATTGCTTCACAACCATTCAAAGCATTTTAAAATCTTTCACGTGTCTTAGTGATGATGAGATAACACGTGTTATGTGCAGAAACACAGAACCTCTAAGCAGGTTCCCTTCAGACCACAGCTAATTGTGCAAAGCTGAAATGTAAGCTTTTGTTGTTTGGCTGCTGGTCAAAGTGAAATCGAGAAAAGGAAAAGATTTCCAGACAGAATACTAAAGAGATACAAGCTGGAGCAGAGGGAAAAGAATAAACTGCAGAGACTAAAACTGATATTAAAAAAAAGAAACTAAGAAAGGCAAAAAGAACTGAAATGTCATATGAGGCTGGAGAAACTTTGCCACTGGCAGCTACCAAGAGGAAGGAGTTAAAAGTTATGATTAGGAGTGACAAAGTGACTAAGAAGAAAAAAAAAAGTCAGAGGCAGTGGAAGAGAATGAGAGTTTGAAATTGGAGACTACAAATGGAATTTAAGGAATGGGAAAAGTGAGACTGGCTGGGCAAAATGAAAAGCTAAGAATGAAGGAAAGCTACAGTCAGAGTCTGGAAAAACTAAGAACAGGAAATGTAGCCAATAAGGAGAGGAAAGAGAAAGCAGACGAGGATGTTCAAGCAAGCAAGAAACTATTTGGTATTGAAAAACAAGCCAGGCCCCAGTAGCAAGAGACACTGGGAGGAAAATCCTTGACAAGTTGAAATGGACAGACAAGAAGACATGCACTGGGATGATGAGTTACACCAGCATCACAGGGGTCTGTGACTGTTCCAGACAGGATCTCATTCACTGCTCCATATAATTAATTATAGATGCTGCATGCTCTTAGACGTGCAATCTATTCAGAAGCTGACTATCTCATATTGCTACTGGCTAATCACCTAATTTGTGGCAGAGGTCTGTGCACTGGAACAGAACGTTTCAACCCAGATAAGTGTCAATTTGACAGTATGCAATAAAATCTGTTGTCAATTTGTTTGTTTTGTTTATAACCAAGAAATTACACACAAAAATTATCACAGAGGACTGTTATTTTGCTGGTAAAATTAACCACTCACAGTTAGGACACACTAGGATTAAGACTGCCTGAGTAACTTTCATTCAGACTATTTGTGTATATTCATTATGAAACTGCCTTTAATTACTTGATTGCATACGTATTTTTCCACTTAGACTGCAAAGTATACTTAGTATTAAAAAGCTGATTAAATATTCCAAACACAACTCCTATTCATTTTATTTGCAGCTGTGATGGCTTAGTACTGATTTTCAGGACTAAGTCAGGACACAGAGTTGCATTTATCTGCAGCAACCACCTATGATAAATCTGTACAAAGAAATTACTATGGGTTTGTTTAGAATTCAGAGGATCATTGAACTATTTTTATAATGAGATTGTGCTTTCTCTATCTTTAATTCTCTCTCATTCAACATACACATTCATAATGTAGTAAACAACAACAAAAGTACACCCCTACAAAGAAAAAAACCCCACAATCAGTAGAGTTTGACCTCATGACAAGATGAAGAGTGATCAGGAGCTAAGCTAACTTTAATAATACCAGCAACAAGATTTCAAGGTAAAACAAATATATCGCAGAGCTAAGACATTTCCAGGTAATTTGGGGGTCTTCCATAATCTTCATCCTGGAGTCTCGGACAACTCTCTGGTGCCAAATAGGCATTATCTTTGAAAACAAGATGTGAGATCAAGTGCTAAATGACTGAACAATGGAGAAGGCGGTATCTAGCTTAACAAAAATGGGGAGAAAGAGGAGTAGCTAACAAGGATATTAACTATTCGCTTTAACACTTGGCAGAAAAAAGCTGCAGTGAAAGAAACAGTTTTTGGTAAGTACTTAGAAGCAAGGATGAATAACCATCAACACAGGATTGTCGAAACCAAATTACATTATACCAACTAAATTCCCATCTATAATGTAGCTAACCTTACAGATACAAATCTTGATTTTTAAGGACTTCTAGTACTGTCTTATACAACGTCCTCAGAAATACCCTGATGAAACACAACCTAGATACGCACTGACCTACTCATCATCAGTTTAAAAGTGGCAATTGGCTTACTGTGAAATCATAGCTTGGTGGTTGCTGAAGATTCTAATGGGGTACTCAGAAATAGCAGCACAACGTGGTATCAGAAGCCTTAACAATCATAGAATCATAGAATCATTAAGGCTGGAAAAGACATCTAAGAATCATTAAGTCCAACTGTCAACCCAACATCACCATGCCTGCCAAACCATGTCCCGAAGTGCCATATCTATATGTTTTTTAAACACCTCCAGGGATGGTGACTCCACCACTTCCCTGGGCCACCTATTCCAATGCCTGACCACTCTTTCAGTAAAGAAACTTTTCCTAATATCCGATCTAAACCTCCCCTGATGCAACTTGAGGCCATTGCCTCTCATCCTATTGCTAGTTACTCAGGAGGAGAGACCAACACCTGCCTCACCACAACCTCCTTTCAGGTAGTTGTAGAGAGCAATAAGGTCTCCCCTCAGCCTCCTCTTCTCCAGACTAAACAAACCCAGTTGCCTCAGCTGTTCCTCATAAGACTTGTTCTCCAGACCCTTCACCAGCCTTGTTGCCCTTCTTTGGACACACTCCAGCACCTCAATGTCCTTCTTGTAGTGAGGGGCCCAAAACTGAACACAATATTTGAGGGGCAACCTCGCGAGTGCTGAGTACAGGGGCACAATCACTTCCCTGCTCCTGCTGGCCACACTATTTCTGATACAAGCCAGGATGCTGCTGGCCTTCTTGGCCACCTGGGCACACTGCTGGATCATGTTCAGCCGGCTGTCGATCAACACTCCAAGGTCCTTTCCGCCAGGCAGCTTTCCAGCCACTCCTCCCCAAGCCTGTAGCGTTGCATGGGGTTGTTGTGACCAAAGCGCAGAACCTGGACCTCAATCCCTTGTTAAACCTCATACAATTGACCTCGGCCCATCGATCCAGCCTGTCCAGATCCCTCTGTAGAGCCTTCCTACCCTCGAACAGATCCACACTCCCACCCATCTTGGTGTCATCTGCAAACTTACTGAGGGAGCACTCAATCCCCTTATCCAGCTCATTGATAAAGATGTCAGACAAGACTGGCCCCAAAACTGAGCCCTGGGGAACACCACTTGTAACCAGACGCCAACTGGATTTAACTCCATTCACCACGAATAACACTTGGCCATTCAGCCAGTTCTTTATCCAGTGAAGTGTACACCCATCAAAACCATGGGCAGCTAGTTTCTCCAGGAGGATGCTGTGGGGAACAGTGTTGAAGGCCTTAGTAAGTCCAGGTAGACAACGTCCACCGCGTTTCCCGCATCCATTAGGTGGATTACGTGGTCACAGAAGGAGATCAGGTTGGCCAAGCAGGACCTGCCTTTCATGAACCCATGCTGGCTGGGCTGAACCCCTCACTGTCCCTCACATGCCCGGTGAGCGCACTCCAGGTGAATCACTCCATAATCTTGCCCGGCACCAAGGTCAGGCTGAGAGGCCTGTAGTTCCCAGGATTCTCCTTCCAGCCCTTCTTGTAGATAGGCGTTACACTGGCAAGCCTCCAGTCGTCCGGGACCTCCACTGCTAACCAGGACTGCAGATAGATGATGAAGAGTGGCTTGGCCAGCTCCTCCACCAGTTCCCTCAGCACTCTTGGGTGGATCCCATCTGGCCCCACAGACTTGTAAGTGTCCAGGTGGCATAGCAGGTAATTAAATGCTTCCTCCTGGATTATGGGAGGTTTATTCTGTTCTCCGTCCGTGTCTTCCAACTCAGAGGGCTGAATACCCTTGGAATAACCGGTCTGACTATTAAAGACTGAGGCAAAGAAGGCATTAAGTACCTCACTCTTTTCCTCGTCCTTGTTGGCAATATTCCCCCCCGCATCCAATAAGGGATGGAGATTCTCCGTGGCCCTCTTTTTGTTGTTAATGTATTTGTAAAAACATTTTTTGTTTGTCCCTTACAACAGTGGCCAGATTGAGTTCTAGCTAGGCTTTTGCCTTTCTAATTTCCTCTCTGCATGACCTAACGAGACCCCTGTACTCCTCTTGAGTCACCTGCCCTGTCTTCCTCCCTTTTCTCCTGAGTCCCAGCAAAAGCTCCCTGTTCAGTCAGGTTGGTCTTCCCCACCGGTTTGTCTTGTGGCACATGGGGACAGCCTGCTCCTGTGCCTTTAAGACTTCCTTATTGAACAATGTCCAGCCTTCCCGGACTCCTTTGCCCTTCAGGACTCTCTCAAACAGTGTCCTGAACATGCAAAAGCATGCCCTTCAAAAGTCCATGGTGGTGGTTTTGCTGACCCCCCTCTTTACTTCATCATGAATCAAGAATTCTATCATTTCATGGTCGCTAAGCCCAAGACAGTCTCCGACCACCACATCTCCCACCAGTTCTTCTCTGTTAGTAAACAGCAGGTCTACCGAGGCACCTCCTCTGGGAGGCTCACTTACCAGCTGCATTAGGAAGTTATCTTCCACACACTCCGGAAACCTTGTAGACTGTTTCCTCTCTGCTGTGCTGTATTTCCAGCAGATGTCTGGTAAGTTAAAGTCCCCCACGAGAAGAAGGGCTAGCGACTGTGAGACTTCTGTCAGCTCATAGAAAACTTCATCTGCCTCTTCCTCCTGGTTGGGTGGTCTATAACAGACTCCCAGCAGGATATCTGCCTTGCTGGCTTTCCCCCTCAACTTTACCGATAAGCACTTGACCTTGTCATCACAATCATTGAGCTCTATACAATCTAAACCATCCCTAACATACAGAGCCACCCCACCTCCTCTCTTTCTTCACCTATCCCTTCTGAAGAGCTTATAGCAATCCATCACAACACTCCAGTCATAAGAGTCAACCCACCATGTTTCTGGGATGGCAGCTGTCCTGCTGCACAATGGCTTCCAGCTCCTCCTGTTTGTTGCCCATGCTGCATGCATTGGTGTAGATACACTTGAGCTAGGCTATTGATCTCACCCCTGACACTGGCATGCCATGCCTGGGCTCGTCTCTAGTGAGCCTGGTTATATCCCCTTCCCCATTCAAACCCAGTTTAAAGCCCTCTCGATGAGCCCCACCAACTCATGTGCAAGAATCCTTTTCCTCCTTTGAGACAGCTGGACTCCATCTGTCACCAGCAGGCCCAGTGCCATATAAACCTCCCCTTGATCATAGAAACCAAAATTCCACTAATGGCACCAGCCTCAGAGCCACCTGTTAATCAGGTGAGTTTTCCTGTCCCTTTCAGTATTCTTCCCTGCCACTGACGGGACTGCAGAAAACACTACCTGTGCCCCTGATCCTTCAACCAATCGCCCCAGTGCCCTGAAGTCCCTTTTGATGGTGTTGGGACTTCTCTGCAATCTCACCACTGCCAACCTGCATAACCAACAGCGGGTAATAATCAGAGGGTCGCACCAGACTAGGGAGTTTCCTAGCAGTACAAGCACAGAATCTTAGAATGGTAATGGTTGGAAGGGACCTTAAAGACCATCTGGTTCCAACCACCCTGCCATGAGCAGGGACATCTTCCACTAGACCACATTGCTCAGAGCTCCATCCAACACTTCCAGGGAGGGGGCAGTCACAGCTTCTCTGGGCAAACTGTTCCAGTGTTTCACCACCCTCATGGTGAAGAATTTCTTCCTAATGTCTAATCTAAATCTGCCCTCTTTTAGTTTACATCAATTCCCCCTTGTCCTATCACTACACACCCTTGTGAATGGTATGGCAGGCACCATGGATACAAACAGAAATCACAAACTGTTAATTACAGATCACTAAAAGAATGTAATTCCATGAACTGGGTAAAATTGGTTTTAGGGATAACCAGTGAAGAAAGAATGAGCAGACTTTATTAGTAAACATTTAAAAGCAACCTCAAGCAAACAGGAGGAGGAGGAGGAAGAAGAAACTGTTAAGATTACTATGTTCTTCCTGGGGAAGAACCTGAGATAATGTCAATTCACTGTAACGACCCTGTCACCTTCTTCTCGAACAAGATGGGTGCCATCAACCACAGGACCAAGAAATGCACTGGAAGAGTTACTACCAATATATTGACCAAGTAGGTAGATATGAAAAAGCTTTTGTATATCAGTTTTAACTGCTAATTATTGGGAATAAGCAGTAATAACTGGATGACTCAGCCTATAAATGTTCGTATCATTGTAAATGGACTAATAATTCCATGATTGTCTTGATTAGACTAAGATCTCAATAGACTAACAAAAAATTTTTGACATCACATATAAAATATGTTTCCTGAACCCACATCAATTGCACAGGCTATCTGATATAGCTCACCCTTGCTGATACCCTAAGGAAATTCAAATTCAATGACTGGGGCAACTCAAGTTGTAATCTCTAGTGCAACAGTGTTTTATAGTGATTGACCATCACAGTTAGGTATACACCAGGAAACTAAGCTAAAGCAGCAGCAGCATCCCTCACCTAGTGTTTTTCATTAAATTTTCTACTGCTCAACTTCACAGCAAGAATATTCTTTAAATACATTTTATCTGCCTGTACACATACACATGCCAATACAAATCTTTTAAGGTAATTCAACCTTCCTGTTTGGATCATTTTTATTTTTTCTAGTTGAGTCTAAAATTGATATATAAACAGAATAATACCAGATTTGATAGATATTTAAGAGGGAAATTTAAAACCATGCGTAGGTTTCCTGTATTTTTGTAATATGCACCAAAGTCTGTCAGGAAAGTCACCACGTAGGCAGCAATACATGTAAAAAAAACCCCTCATACTAGTATTTTTTTTTAACTGATCTGTTCTTTTTCATGTAAAGTGTCAAAAAGACAAACACAAATGTAACATAAGCTTAGCACTCACCACAGTGAATTAGAAGATCATCATGAAATTCATACAACTCATCTCGAATCTCCTCTGGACAGGGACAATCCTCTCCCAGTTGAAAATTCAGCAACATATTAATCTTTAAGGGAATTAAAACATAGCTAAAACACTGAGCTAGCCTAAGACATATTCAAACACAGAGCCACACTTTACCGGTTTATAAACAAATTTATAATCATATTAACATAAGCTATAGATTTCTAATACAGCTTAAAGGAAATAATAAAACAATGGTACTTTGTAAGCTTTAATTACGATTAACACCAAAATGCAGTTACACTTAATAATAAAGCTATTTCCTGGAGATAGAAAAGACTATTTCCAACACATAGATGTCATCACAACACTAACTTCATGCTAACTTTTAACAACTAAAATTATCAAATTATCATAATCTTGCAGAATTGGATGAATCTCAGCCTCTCAGTACTGGGCAGTAATGTTCAATTTTTCTATACTGTTGAGAAATCCTAGGTGAACTTTGGTTTAGAGCTTGAATTCTGCTGTACAGGTATAAGCATTCTGACACCCAGTATTCTGTGGAATCTTAATAAATTTTATTTCAAATTCAATAAGCAGTTCTGATGCTAGTTTAGAAGTCAGAACTCTTAATTTTATCATCACAAAGATTCTTCTTTATCTTTAGACTCAAACATTTGTTTAATATTACCTGTTCTTGAGGAGGAGAACGAAATTCTTTAGTCTTCTTGGCAGTCAAAGCAGCAGACATGTTCAAGGCTTGCATGAGTTCATTGTACCTGTATTTCTGATTATATTGCAATTTTGATACATAACAGTCTGCAAATGATACAATTGCTTCCACTCTATGTTGCAGCTCACAGTCACAGAAATAATTGAGTAAATGGCACATCTAGGATAGAAAAAACAGAGTTAACAGTTTAACAGACTCTAATTGGGGAAGAACTGCAGTGGATACTATACAGTTCAACAGACTGTAAAAATGAGAGACTTTTTTCCATATCTTTCTTTTAACATGGTAAAGGTGACAAATTTATACAGTTTTATTATCAATTAAAAAAATATGATCAAGAATACTATATTGCATTCACATTCTTTCACTCATGCAATCAAAACATGTAGAAATCATAGAACCACACAACAGTTTGGGTTGGAAGGGTCCTTTAAAGCTTACCTAGTCCAACCCTCCCTCTTTTAAAATACACCTATGAAGTAAGTAAGTATTTGCATATCTATTTTGAGTACAGATACATGTAGAAAGAATTGCATCATCATCAAATTTTATTATTAAATGTGAGGTTATAAGGCAAAGTGCAATAAGGATCTTCAGGATTTCAAATCTTACAAATTAGAGAACAGACAAAAAGCACTACCTTTCTTTCATCAATAGTAGAACATACATAATACATTTATATTAAGTGGTCACCTGAAGCTTAACAGATTCTGGTAATCTTGTCTGCAATAAGCCCTTTGCAGGAGCTTTTGTTTCTCTTATTGCTTTTTCCCCAGCTTCTACAGCTTTTTCTTCAACTTGTGTAACTTCTTCCTTCTCTGTCCTCTCTTCTGTTTCTTCCTTGTGATCTCCAAACACGTTGGGGTCGATGAGGAGTAACACCTGCTTCACATTATCATCATCAAAAACCCCCATTATGAGCAATGTTGCTATAAGTTTAAGAACAGGAACGAACTGGAACGCAACCTGTCCTCCAACAGGGTCTCGTATATGAGTACCACTACACTGTACTGCCTCTGTTAGCATACTTATGGCCTTGGATTTAAGTATATCAAGGGGTATCTCTGGGCTGGATGTCTGTCGTTCTTCACTGGTCACAATAAAGCATGGAGTAGAAAAATTAAAGCCTGGTTTCAGGCAAGTGCTAAGCCCTACTCCAGGTAAACCATGCTTCTTTGTTTCATCAGGATATAATTTAATAGTTCGAGTTTCATCTGTAACCGGAATGATAAATTCATTGTTCATCATGAGCTTGGCTTGCTTGGCATGCTCCAAATGAATACTAATCAGCAAGTCATAGAATCCAGAACGTAGGAGTCCAGGTAAGTATCGATTATCTATAGTATAAAATAGCTGAGATACATCCACATGGCTACAAAGTGCATAAGCAACTCTAGTGTTACCTAGAGCACTAACTGAGCTATAGAGTTTTAAAGTGTGGTAGTGAAACTTCATCAAATCTTCTTGTTCACATAGTTCCAAAATATCAACGCATCTGTTACGAAATAAAGAAACAGAACACCAGTCAATATCACAAATAATAATGATTTTGTAAAAGACAAGTTTTATAATCTCTGCATATTTTGGTCATTTCCACTTTAATCTATTAAGGTTGATACTAATCTTAACATGTGCATCACTAAACCACAGTAAATGGTGGTAATAATTGGATGAGATTATTTAGAATTAGCGCTCCATAGGAAAAAAAAAAAGGAAGATTCTTTGGAAGCTATGGTAAATTAGAGCTTGCTTTAAAAAGAGATGTATTTGGCATGCTGAAATTTTGCAGTAATACTGTCACTAAACAATGCCTTTATAGATTATTGAAGCAGTACAGTTTCATTTTTTCAACAAAACACAGTATTTTTTGCCCTTTTCCTGAATCCAGTTTTATTAACAATAAATGAAATTAGTTATTGAATTACTAAAAGAAGCTGCAAAATAAATTGTAGAAGTACAGGAGTTACATTATCTTTCTGTTACACTTTTGCTTATAGTTTGATTTGTCACTGGTTATAGTATTTGATATTTGGATACATCTTTATTGTCCTCACTCTGAAGATAAAATCTAGTGAAAAATCTAAGAAAGCCAGGATCTTGTGAATAAGAACACAGAAACTTAATTCATGTAAATTCAGAGCAGATGAAACAGGAACAGATTACATGTTGTTATTTCAGAAAAAATAGTACTTACATGTTTGTATTTGTTTTTTTGAAGCTGAGAAAATCTCTGTGTTTAAAGATCCAGACATTTAAGAAATATTATTTTATAATTTAAATAAAATCAAATAGTCGTGTTTTCTCTTGTGTATGCCAATGTCGTATCTACTTATATTTCATGAATATGATATTATAGCAGATAACATTAGAAATTCTAAACAACTCTAGTGTAAATATTCTCCATGGCAGGTTTAACCAATACCCAGATATCAGCTTTCAACACATTTTGTCCACATCAAGTCACTGCAGTTCCTTCCAAATGTACCTGTTTTCCTCTGGGATATGAAGTGCCATCATCTGCAGAGGCTCCAAACATTGCACAACCCAGCCATGACGTTCACTGACACGCTCAGTTTCTACTTTTAGAAAGCTGTTTGGCATCCTGCTCCATAAAACAGGTGTAATGGTTTGCACATCAAGGCGAGGAGGACACTGAGGAACAGGATTTCTTTCTTCACTTTTAAAAATTGCTGCTGATAAAGGCATGGTATTCTGAAAGAAATAAGTGTATTGAAATTATTTTTGTAACATCTGATTATAAATAAATCTATAACACCAAAAGGAAATAGAATTTATTGATAGCAAAGAAGTCACAGAACTATATGTTATTGCAATAAACAAAATCTATTAAAAAATCCCCAACATTAAGGGTGTTCTCCCCAAATAACTTTAGTTTATTTTGACAGATGCAGTTTAGATTTGTTAAACAATTAATTTCATATAATAATTACATCTACAGAAGTAAACGTAGAAGTCAAATAAAATGTCACGCCATTGATTCAATCCTCCTAAATAAATTCAACTGAGCAGGAATTTCCACGGAAATATACAGAGTTAAAAGAGCACCTTTACACAAAATATTTTGTACCTTTAATTTACCAAGTTCAAACTGAATCAAGTTAGTGCTTGTAGGCTGTACAAAAGTTGCTGGAAAAAGTTTTGTGTTTGGTTCAACCTAGAAGAGAGATGAGAGTAAAAAACTTTAAATATTAAAAAAGCGTCAAGAATCTTCTCCCAGAATACATATGATATGATATAAAATAAATACTATATAGCTTACACTTCATTATCAAATAACTACAGACACTGTATTAAAGTGTTGATTAGTGTCTACGCATTGTTTACCTCTAATATAGTGTAAAGCATTTGCTGAATTCTCTTTCTCGGCCCACCTAAGTTTCAGGCAGGTGTGTCTGCTGCCTTACGTGCTCTCAACAACTATAACAAGAACCTTGGTAACACTATGTGTTGATTCTTCTCAAACATATGCAAATCCAACACCTCATTCTTGAGCAGCTAATCAAAACTCCAGCCACTTCACAGCAACATACTTTGTCTCTTGCTCTAGGAAAAACATCTCCTACACAGACTGAGGGTAAAATTCAGCTTTTTGACCACCACACATCTTTTAGAGTTCTTTCACATTTTATGCTGGACAAAATATTTCACTACCAAGAAAGCTCAAAAAGAAATTTCTAAGAGAGAGGGAATCAGAAGGGGATAAGAAGGGGGTAAGTGCACACCATTTGATCACGATAGTGCAAATCCTTTTTTCCTATTAAGACTAGTGAATTTCTGATCCATGCTCCAAAAGTAGAACATATTTTTTTTAAAGATCTGAAGCATCTCTATTTCTAGGCTTAGTATTTGTCTCCAGTCTTAAAAAATCACTGTGAATCACACTGAATCACAGTGTTGCAGTTTTAAAGTGTCTGGTTCAGTCTGGGATTTTTTTGACAGCTGCATTATCCTCATTTCTCCATGCTGGACTCAAAGTACATTTCAGAGTAGTAATACTAGTTTATTCCAGTGAATTCTCTACAAGATCACCCACCCCTACTGCCATGAAAAAAAAATTAAAATATATTTACAGAATAGTATATTATTAAAAAGATTTCAGTGCTCCAGGGTGGCTAAAAAAAGATACACTCTACATAATCAATTCAAGATTTCAGGACCTCAATTAAACATTTTAATCACACTATCGTGCATTTTGTTTACCAAGTATATACATTATATATACTAAATGCAATTACAATACTCATGCCATGAAGGAGTGAATCTCCTAACTCGTAGGACAGCAAACTATAAAAAATTGCGAAATAAACTGAGTCACAAAAAAGAACAAAAAATTCCATATTCTTGTAGATGAGAAAAAACATTCCAAAACACAATATAACTTAAACAAATTGTAAAATAATACCATATACTGAAAAATCTGTATGCAGAATAAAGTTATTTTCAGAACTATGACTATTGGGATAGACAAAATAATGTAGGGCCAGGTACATACATTCTAATCTCTTCAATAAGGAAAAAAACCCACAAACCCAATTCTAGAAACAAAAGGTATCCTGGACTGAAAGACGCTACTAATAAAATGTGTCTTATTTCAATAAAGCCTGAAAGTAACTGACTAAGACAATATAACTGTCAGCCTCTGACAAAAGGTAGATGTTTCCTAGTAATAATAATATAATTTGTAATTTCTAATCTGGTTTGAAGGTCGGAAAACCATTACTAACTCAGAATAAAACAAAAAGTCTTATAAACCAATATTTAATATCTCCTTTCTGCTATGAAGACCTTAACACTGGCCTGACAATTAATGACAAAATCTCAAATATATATGTATACACTATCTTTAATTTATTTTTCTATTATAGACAGTGTGATTTTTTCTGAATATCACCATGACATTCAGTAGTTAGACCAAGAACTACAGCAAAATTCATTTCTTCTCCTCAATATATTGACCCGTAGACCTTTTAGAATGAAAACAGCATACAAATATTGTCCCTCTACTTCAGTTAAGAAAATTGAAAAATGCAAACGGTTACAAAGTTAGAATAATATCCTGCTGCATCTAGACCAGACAAATACCAGTCATTTGCTGCAATTTGGGTGAGAGATTAGATTTGCTGAAGTAATTTAAAGATTTTATTTTATGGTAAAAATATTCAAGAAATGAAAATGAAAGCTATTTAAGACTATTTTTACTATTTTCAAAAATAGAGAAAATGTTTAAATTACTGGAAAAAGTGGATGCTCTGCTATGGACAAACTGATCTTAGTAAGAGCAAATCTCATCAATCCAGTGCTGAAAACTTCTGCCAAATACTAATCCATTCACATAATGACTCCATGTCTCAAGAACATTAATAGCATTTAGGGCCCACCCCATTTATTACGGCTTTGCACATTAATGCATCTTTGACTTTTGGGTTTTGAAACTTATCAGACCACAAGACCTCCAAATCATAGCTATCTGTGGAAGACACAAACCCTTGTAACAATAAACTAAATCTATTTTCTCAATCCATACCAAAAATTACTATACCTAACGTCTAATTTTGACCTTATGCTAATTTAAATAACTATTTCCCCTATACCATATAACAGATTTAGTTGACAAAAATATTTTAAGGAATAATGTTATAAATCAAGATTCTGAACCACAAGAATTGAGAGCTAAAAAAAATCTTTTTCTGAACGTATCTACCAAAAGCCCTTCCTCAACATTTGAAACAACTGTAAGAAGTTGGACAAATGCAGCCTTACAAAAGAGAGAGAGAGAAAAAGAGGGATAAAACAGAATAATATAGGAAAACATGTTATTGTCACATGAATGCTGTTCAGTTAGATTTCTGAACAAGAAAAAACAATTTTATAATAGCATCAATATGACCAACTTTCTAGACAGCTTCCTGAAAATCTGATAATACCTGGTAGCAAGTGCCAAGCTCTTTTCCATTGGCTGTGAATGACAACATTCCAGTAGCCAGGTCAACAAAGCATCCAATTTCTAAATCAACATTACTGCGACCTGATCTCTGGGAATTAGCAATTACATCTCCTCCCCAAACCATATAGCAATTGCTACGCTTCACACTGAAAAACATCAAGAACAAAAAAAACCAAATCATAGGTTCACACTGAAAGTGACGTCTTTCTCATTAACCACCCCCTTTTTTTTTTTTAATAATGTAATCATCCTGGGTAAGGCATTGCACTAAGTGCACCTTTATTTTTTCCCCTTTTTTATAATTATGAAACAATTTCACATGTTTTTGTGTGTTTACATAAGATATATTAAAACAAGTAACAAGTTCATCCACAGTGACCAAATATGGCAGTTAAAAGAAAGAAGCATCACAAAACATTCTTTCAAACAGGACATTAATGATAAACATACTCACTTTAACAAGTCTATGTAAAACACACTCATATATAAATGAGCACAGAACATTCCTAGTCCATAGTAAATTTTCTTATTAGCTTAAATTCACATTTAAAATATCATCAAGCTTGTGAATAAGTCACTTTTGAACAGCAGTATCAAAGCACAATCTTTAATAAGTGATAAATAAATCCATACCTTTCATGAACCCTGCCTCTTTCATCACCTAAAGTAACTGTCACCGTACAATTTTTATTTAGGTCAAAATTCTCACTATAAAAATGATAGTCTGGTGTTACCCAACCAACCCAGACAGAGGACGCGTCTTGGCCAGCAAATATCCGTAGTGAATAAAAATACTGAAAAGAGGAAAAGAACATATTAGTAATAGAAATCTAAATTATTTTATCAAGGAATACTCAAATAGGGGTTGAAAACCCCTCAAATATCAAACTTCAATAATAGTAATTCATGTTCTCTTAATAAGTACTTTAAAATGCTCATACATTGAAAAAACAGTATTGTATCACAGTAAATGATTAAAAAGGCTTTTTTCAACAGGTAAACATCAAATGAACGTGCTGCCACAACTACATCTACCTAAAAAAGTAAGAATTACTAAGCATCTCAACGTATTTACTTACTGTAGTAGAAGGAGCAGCAATTTCTTGGCTGTGCTTTCTAAAGATAAAGGAACATCAGTAAATTAGTTAAAAAAAAGAAAAACAGTTTTAAAAGTACTCATTATTAAGCTAAGTGTACTTACAAGCTAACTCATGTTTGCTGTGTACTGAGTATGCATGAGTAAAGTAAGTATGCAAAGACTGTACAGGATACAAGCAAAGACTGTATAGGATACAAATATACACCCAATATAATTAATTGCAGTTACGGCAGAGAGCAAGGGAAGAGAGAGATTTACAGCAATCAACTAAAAATGAAGGCAATGCTGGAAGGTGCTGAACTCACTAGCACCTGTTGTCTTTAAAAATCTGTCCCATAGTCCTTTTTTCTTTGCATGGATTAGTCACTTTTCCAACAACAATGAGCTATTGAACAATAATGTAGGTGAGCATTAATCCAGTGGACAAAAGATTCTGAGTTGGTTTTCCAGCCCAACTGAAGAGCATTGCAAATCCCGATGATTTTGAAAGGATGGCAGCTGCTTAGCAATGTGTAACAATAAACCTTGTAATGCACCTGTTCAGAAACGATACTCTCTTGTCTGAATACAGCATTCTGCAGCAAAGTTGTGTTATAAATTTTTTAAAACCGTCAAGAATAAAAAAAAATCTCACTAACATGCATCATATGCTAGTGTGTGCTTAGTGTAAAAACAAGTATGAAATCTTGAGCGTACAATAAAAAAGATTCATAAAACATATTACATTTACACAGAAAGCATGAAATAGGATAACTAAAACCAAACCTAACCGTTTTTGGAAAGCATCAGATGAGGCATTTTCCACACCCATGCCAAAGCTGAAAGATGAGCGGAACTCAATGGGCATACTCAAACGACAATATATCATGTCTGAATTGCTGTTCTGTGTGCCGAATGTTTTGTGAGTAACTTTTAACCGAGGTGGACTCTCAATAGTTCCATCAATTCTCCATATCTAAAAACAATAGAAATAATTTTGAAATAATACTATTCCAAGAAAAATGCTGAAAACTTTCATTAAGCAACCAGAGAATGAGATAACCAAAAAAGTCAACTTAAATTTTCAAACTGAATTAACTTCAAAACTAAACAACTTTCTTCTCTGACAGGGAATCGAGCCTGAAAAGCAAGGGAAGCAACAGATTCAGTATATCCTGACTACAGTAAATATTTTCAAGTTGTTCCATAGAAAAAAGAAAAAAGGTATAGATTTTATTAAATTAATATACTTTGAATGCACAAGTCAATGAAAAATTGCTTCACAAGAATCAGTAGTTTTCTACTACGACAAGAAGAAATATCAGTTAGAATCCTTCAGATGATCATTATGAAGTCTGAGTTTGATATTATTATTCTCCCTTGTGCTGAAAAAGTGAGTATGCTTTTAAACCCAGTGATAGGAACATTTCAAAAACTTTAAAGACAGGAATACAGTTGAAATGATCCTGATAAGCTGAAAAAAATGCTGAGATCATTTAGTTAGAATTCAGTGAAGTGTATTTTGTTTAAAAAGAAAATGTTCACAGACAAGTATTAAGGAATAATTGCCTAAACAACCCCATGCATCAGTACAGGCTTGGGGCGGACCTGCTGGAGAGCAGCTCTGCGGAGAGGGACCTGGGTGTACTGGTGGATGACAGGTTAACTATGAGCCAGCAGTGTGCCCTGGCTGCCAAGAAAGACAATGGGATCCTGGGGTGCATCAAGAAGAGTGTGGCCAGCAGGTCGAGGGAGGTTCTCCTTCCCCCCTACACTGCCCTAGTGAGGCCCCATCTGGAGTACTCTGTCCAGTTCTGGGCTCCCCACTTCAAGAAAGATGAAGAGCTGCTGGAGAGAGTCCAGCGGAGGGCTACAAGGATGGTGAGGGGACTGGAATATCTCTCCTATGAGGAGAGGCTGAGGGAGCTGGGCTTGTTCAGCCTGAAGAAGAGAAGGCTGTGAGGGGACCTAATATATACTTACAAATATCTGAAGGGTGGGTGTCAGGAGGATGGGGCCAA